>Ga0126382_10001318_pt1 | contig 10103 bp, 10 predicted proteins | sample PanSoiMetPlot_30_FD_92548 | JGI IMG/M metagenome (GOLD analysis project Ga0126382, IMG submission 92548) | Tropical forest soil microbial communities from Panama - MetaG Plot_30 | ecosystem: Environmental > Terrestrial > Soil > Tropical forest > Bulk soil | place: Panama | collected 2016-02-17 | reverse complement strand
CGGCAAGAGCGCGGCTTTTTTAATGCGTTCGTTGAGACTCTGGTGATGGTGCTCACGAAGCCGAGCGAAGCATTTACGGTGATGAAACGCGAAGGCGGTTTAGGTGAGCCGCTCATTTACGCGTTGATCGGTGGATGCGTCGGCGGGATCGTGTCGCTTTTCTTCTCGCTCGGCTTGCAGTCCATGGGCTTCTTCGCAGATCGTCACGACACGTTCGGTGCGATGGCTGGAACGGGCGCCGGCTTTGCTGCATTTATCGTTTTGGTACCGCTATTCGTCGTAATCGGACTGTTCATCGGCAGCGCGATTGTGCACTTTTGTTTGATGATCGTTGGCGGCGCGAATCAGCCGTTTGAAACCACTTTCCGCGTCGTCGCTTTCTCTCAAGGCTCCGCCGGTCCCTTGCAGATAATCCCGATTTGTGGCGGCCTGATTTCCGGCGTCTGGGGGCTCGTTTGCAACTGCATCGGACTTGCGCGCGCTCATGAGACCGACACTGGCCGCGCTGTTCTTGCAGTTTTTCTCCCGCTGATTGTTTGCTGTGGCGGCGTAATCCTCATTGCGTTCATGCTTGGTGGATTCGCGGCTTGGAGCACGTCACAACATTGATTTCTGGTACAATGCAGCTTCGCGCACAGCGACTTGCTTCAGGTGAAATCGATCACGAGTTAATCTGGCTAAGTATCTCGCTTGTATCACTAGGCCTGGCGGCAGTGTGGCTAACAGTTGGTTTGCCATGGCCACGCTGCGCATTTCATGAGATGACTGGTCTGCCATGTGTCACATGCGGCATGACGCGGTGCGGAATCCAATTTTTTCACGGTCGCTTTCTGGATGCATTGAAATGGAATCCACTTGTGTTCACGGCGCTGTGCGGCCTGACAGCGTTTGATCTCTACGCGTTTGCGATGCTCGCAACACGCGGCCCCCGATTGCGGATCTCTTTTTACACGCAAACAGGCAGGACATTTGTTCGCATCGCGGTCATCTTGGCGCTCATGCTAAACTGGATGTATCTGCTGATGCACTGGCGTAATTTTTGAAATTGTAGGGCGGTCCCGGTCTCAAAATCTGTGTCCATCTGTGGCCATTTGTGGCTAATTTCGCACCATGCGAATCCTGGTTACCGGCGGGGCTGGTTTCATCGGCTCTCATCTCGTTGAAAGCCTGCTCGCAGCAGGACACACCGTCGTCATCCTCGATGACTTCAACGATTTTTACGATCCACAAATCAAGCAGGCAAATATCGCCGGTTTTGTCAAAGATGTGACCGTTCACCATGTCGATCTTCGCGATGGCGCGTCGGTGCGAAACTTGTTTCATCGCGAGAAATTCGAGGTAATTGCGCATGTGGCTGCTCGGGCCGGCGTTCGACCGTCGATTCAGCACCCGCAGCTCTACTACGACACCAATGTGATTGGGACATTGCATTTGCTCGAAGCCTCGCGCGTAACCGGTGTTGAACGATTCATCTTTGCCTCCAGTTCATCTGTTTACGGCGCCTCGAAGACTGTGCCTTTTTCAGAAGATCAACATCTGACCCAAACGCTCAGCCCGTATGCTGCGACGAAGATTGCCGGCGAAGTTCTCTGCTCGACTTACTCGCATCTTTATCAGCTGCGTGTCGTGGCGCTACGTTACTTCACCGTATACGGTCCGCGGCAACGGCCGGACCTGGCGATTCATCAATTCACGCGGCGCATTCATGCCGGCCAGCCAATCGAACAATTTGGCGACGGCACAACCCGACGCGATTATACTTACATTGATGATGTAATTCAGGGGACGATGGCCGCGCTCCAATACAACGGCCCGCTCTTCGATATTTTTAATCTCGGTGAGAACGAGACGATCCAGCTAAAAGACTTGATCGTTGCAATTGAAAAGGCACTCGGGAAAAAAGCCAAAATCAATCAACTGCCGGAGCAACCCGGCGACATGCCGTTAACTTGCGCGGATATTTCGAAGGCGAGAAAGCTGCTCGGTTACAATCCAACCACGCAATTGAGCCGGGGGCTGCCGAAGTTTGTCGATTGGTTTTTGAAATCTGCGACGTAAACACCTCGTCATCCCGAACGAAGTGAAGACCTCTCAATTGCGGGAATGATGACGCTCGCTAGGTTGGGAACCGCTACTAGCGATTGCGGGTCCCTCGCTCTGCTCGGGATGACCGGCGAAAGATTATTGAGCAGCGATAAGATTCGAACACTGATTGATGTCCGTGGAAGCTCTACCATTCGATCAACGAGCCTGTTTTATTGCGGGACAGGCGAAATCGGGAACGACACTTCTAGTGGCGTTGCTCGATAATCACCCCGAGTTGCTCGTATTGCCCGAAGAAACGGCCTACTTCCCCACAGTCCTCACCAAATATGCGCCACGCGGCCGCCACGCGCAGTTTGATTATCTGACCAAACAATCGTTGTCGAATGTGCGCTTCGGCGGACCGTGTAAGTGGGGCAAGCGCAACTATGCGACGTTCCCGCGCGAGAAATTTCTGGAGACATTTGAGCGGGCGGCATTCGATCCCGCCAATGCGCAGGAAGAATTGCTTGTGCTAATGATCAAAGCGTACGCGGCCACACTGGAACGCCCGCTCGACGCCATCGTACGCTGGGTGGAAAAAACTCCGGCCAATCGTAATCACATTCCGGAAATTCTGAGGCGTTTCCCGCACGCAAAAATTCTGGTCACCATACGCGATCCGCGCGCCATTCTTGCGGCACAAATCGCGCTGGAAAAAACAAGAGAAACGGGAAGGTTCTCAACTTATTACGTGATCGCCCACTGGCTGGTCGCGGCCGGACTGGCAAGGCGTGTGAGGGATCGTGAAGTTCCGGGTCTTGTGGTGCCGTATGAACAATTAGTGTGCGAACCAGCCAGAACGATGGAAGACGTTTGCGCCTATCTGGAGATCGATTTCGATCGGGGAACAGTCCTAACACCGACAAAAGTGGGCCAGTTTTGGAGCGGTAACTCAGCGGCGCGGATTAACTTTTCACAGATCAGTGCAGAGCCGGCGACCCGCTGGCAGCGCGAACTGTCCGAAGACGAGATCGGATGGGTGGAATGGCATTGCCGCGATCTCATGCCGGAATTTGGCTACGAGCCAAGACTATGCGGACGCGAATTGCGGTCTTTTGTGCGTCCAATTCGCGGCGAACGCCCCCGAGAGTACATAAAGTCACGCGTGTATTCCTTGCGCGACAATCTGATCGGACGCTGATCCAAATTCCATGGCAGGGAAGCCGCGCTGCGACGTCCGGACAGCTCGGGGCCCTGTCCTCCAATCCTTCGACTTGCAATCTCGATTGAAACAAGCCATAATTGCGCGAGATGTCGGGATTCTTGTTCGGTTTTCCGAGCCTTCCGAGCCTCTGTTTTCTACGACGATTCAGGTTTTTCGATACCACGGTGCGGAGTTTTGCGCCTTGGCTGCTTCGTTGGTTGACTACGTCGGCTCGCGCTCTAAGACAAGTGCAATCCCGGCTAAACCAGGCGGAGTTTCCAACGGCGTCGCAGAGTGCCTTGCTTAAGTGGGCTCTGAATGACTGGCGCGCTGCGGACGGTGCATCGCTTGATGCGCTCTGCCGATTCAATAATTGGACTAAACGTAAGGATCAACATGAACTCTTATTCAAGTGGGAGACGCTCGCATCGTTCGCGTGGCGGCTCCCGGCGCCGTGGCAACGGCCATGCGCGTCGGCAGAGGGAAGAAGTGAAGGAGCCAAAGAAGACATTCTGGCAGCGGATTGCCGCATTTTTTCGAAATGGGTCAACAAAGGCAGGAGCAACCGCGCGCAACGGTGCGCAGGCTTCGCGACCTGCACGCAAACCTGAACGGATTGAAGTTACTTCGCCGCGTCTGTACGTGGGCAACTTGTCTTTCGACGCAACCGAGAGCGACCTTTTTGAGTTGTTCAACGGGGTGGGGCACGTGCAAAACGCGGAAGTCGTAAGTTATCGGCACAATCAACGCTCAAAAGGTTTCGCGTTTGTGCAGATGCAAACCGTTGAGGAAGCGAAACGCGCCGTGGAAGAATTGCACGACAAGGAATTCCTCGGCCGCAGGCTGGTAGTAAGCGGCGCCAAATCCGGCGAGCATCGCCCGCGCTGACGAACGGAACGATCGGATCGGGAGAGACTGCGCTTTTGTGCGCCGCTCTCCCGATCTTTTTTGGATCATCGAGGCCTATCCATCACTGAGTCGGACTAGGTCCTGACACACCTGGATAACACGGCGCCTATCTTTTAATCTCCAGATACGTTCGCGACACCACGTGATTGGTACCGGGCTGGAGTTCTTCGACCCGCATTTGTTTCAGAAACCAACGTCCTTCGATTTTCTGCGCAGAGACGACTTCGAAGCGTTTGGCCAGTTGAGCATTCCAATCGTAGCCTTCCATGCGCATCAGCGCGCCCCCCGCCTTATCAATCCAAAGCAGCACGTTGGAATACTGCGATTCGCGCGAGGGGGCACGCAGTTGCAGCTTCCAACAATTGCGGGTGCGAACTTTTTCCTCGCCTAAAACACGCGCCGTCGGCCAGTAAAGAAATTTGAACGCCAGGTCCTCGTAGGTCACGTTGGTGTCGCGAATTTTTTGCTTGAGCTTCGAGGCGGTGAATTGCTCGCTGCCAGCGTCGGTCACAAGATCAAGGCGCGAGCTGTTTTCACCCAGGCGCAGTTGCAAAACCTCATCTGGATTTGCGAATGAATAGCGAATCAGTGGTCCGTTTTGGACGAGGCGAAATGGAATCACAATGTTATCCTGACGGAGTTGCCCCTGAAGATCGATTTGCTGTCGCGCCTCCATCATGCGAACCGAGGCGAGAATGTCTTTTGCGGACGGCGGAGGATCGGCAAAAAGCGGCAACGTCGCGAACGCCAGGCAAAGGACGAACGTCGAATGACAAATGACGAAGGCATGACGAAGTCCGAATAGCACTTTCGTCATTTGAACATTCGAGCTTCTTTTGTCACTCGTCATTCGTGCTTCGTCATTGTACCGCGTTTGTTTATCAAAGGTTAACGATTAAAGCTTAAGGCGCGGTCTCGTTTGCTTCGCATGGATCAGTCCATCTTTCATCTTATCAATCAACAATTGACGAGTCCGGCGCTTGACTTGTTCATGGCGGCCCTGAGCGATAGCGCGATTTGGGAGCCGCTGTTCATCGCGATTGGAGTGAGCGCCGTCTTATTTGGCGGCTTCAGAGCGCGTGCATTCGTCTTCTGTCTAGCCTTGTCTCTACTGATCACAAGTCAGCTCACCGGTTTGTTAAAATCCGCTGTAGATCGGCATCGGCCTAAACACGTCCAGAATGTGCGGATGGTACAGTTGCAACGGACGCGTCCGGCGTTCCTAACTCTGTTTAAAAAGCCGACCATTCGATTTTCCGACGCATCTGATCGCAACCGGTCGGGACCATCGTTTCCCTCAGGACACGTAACCACAAACAGCGTAATTGCTGTTTTTTGTACGCTGTTTTACCGACGCCGCGGGTGGCTTTACTGGTTCGTCGCACTGGCCGTCGGTTATTCGCGAATTTATCTCGGTGCCCACTGGCCCAGTGACGTGATCGCGACATTTTTGCTCGCGAGCGGTGAAGCGCTGCTTCTCCTGGGCTTGTTCGAATTGATTTGGAGAACCGCAGGCCGCAAGTGGATGCCGTGGCTTTTTGCACGCCATCCCACTTTGATCGCTGATTCCACTACTGGGGAGCGATCACCGGGCGCTCCCGGACATTTCGTATGAGCACAACGCGCGCGGTCTGGCTATTCATTCTCGCCCTGACGGCGATTCGGTTGTCGATGTTGGCAACGACCGATCTCGAATTTGACGAGGCACATTACTGGATGTGGTCGGAGCGACTTGCCCCGGCCTACTTTAGCAAAGGGCCGGGCGTCGCTTTCGCTATTCGCGCCAGTACTGCAGTTTTTGGAGCGAACGAATTCGGAGTGCGCTTTTTCAGTCCCCTGCTCGCCGCCGGCACCAGCCTGCTATTGTATTATTTTGCGCGCCGACTGTTCAATGCCACTGCGGGTCTGTGGGCCGTCATCGCGTTAAATGTTACGCCGATTTTCAATATCGGCGCGTTTGTGATGACGATTGATGCGCTATCGATTGTTTTTTGGTTGGCGGCGATGTTTACGTTCTGGCTTGCTTTGGAAAAGAGTCCGCAGTTCTCCTGGTATTGGCCGTTGACCGGACTCCTGGTCGGACTGGGGTTTCTTTCCAAATACACCAACGCACTTCAACTTGTTTCAATTGTGTTGGTGCTGGCGCTGGCGCCGCGGTTCAGACACGAATTCAAACGTCCTGGATTTTATCTATTGGTCGGGATGTTCGCTCTTTGCACGGTGCCGCCGATCATATGGAACGCAGAACATGCGTGGGTGACGCTTGCGCATCTGCGATCACGCGGCTCTCTCGAGCACGGTTTTGGTTTGCACCCCATCGAAGTTCTTTCGTTTATTGGCGAACATTTTCTGGCTTACTCGCCTTTCCTATTCCTGGCGCTGGCGTGGGGTGTCATTGGAAGCTGGCGACGAGTGAATCAGCAATTCAAGGTTCTGTTCCTGATGTGGTTTGGGTTGCCGGTATTTCTTTTCTATTTGTTTCTTTCCTTCAACAAGGCTGCGGCGCCGAATTGGGATGGGCTCGCCTTCCTCGGTTTTGGATTGCTGGCGGTTTATTATTGGTGGGAACGCCTTGAGGCGAGTTCCCTTCTACGGCTCGGCGCGGTCATCGCGGTATTGGTTGGGTTGACCATGAGTGCAGTGGCCCTCGATACAGACTTGCTGCGCGCGGCTGGATACAAGTTTCAGCGAAGCGACCCAAGCAATCGAATGCGCGGTTGGAAAAGCGCCACGGACGCGCTGGAAACGATGCGCAGTGATATGGAAACAAAATTGGGCGAGAAGCTTTTTCTTATTGCCGATGCGCGAGACCGGGCTTCGGAAATTTCATTCTACTTGCGCGATAAACGAACCGAGGGTCCCGGTCATCCGCCGGTTTACATTCCCGAATCGCAGGACATGGTGAATCAATTTTCATTTTGGCCGCGCTATGATGAATTTGTTGAACTAAAGCCGGGAACGCCGCGGCCAGAGAACGAAGTGTACACCGAAGAGAACGGGATCAATTTGTTTGTTGGACGCGACGCTCTCTTTATTCGAGACGGAAAAAAGCAACGAGTGCCGCACAACATCAAAGCCGCCTTTCAATCGACAGAGTTGGTTGGCACGATTCAAGTATCGCGCTACGGGAAGCCGCTCCGAACCTGGCAAGTATTCCTTTGTCGAAACTACCGCACGCTTCCACTATGAACGAGGTGACAAGCTCGCCGACATTGTCTGTGGTGGTGCCGCTGTATAACGAAGAAGCGAACCTGTCTATTTTGCAGGAGGAATTGCGCACTGCGCTGAGCGGCCTGGATTACGAAATCATTTTTGTCGATGACGGATCAGTCGATTGTACGGCGGAGCGGATCGAACCTGCGGAGAAAATCCGCGTCATTCGTTTCGAGAAAAATTCCGGGCAAAGCGCCGCCATTTATGCCGGACTCACAGCGGCGCGCGGCGCGACTGTTGTTATTATCGACGGCGATTTACAGAATGACCCAGCAGACATTCCAAAACTGCTAGCCGAAATCGCGCATGGTGCAGATCTTGTCTGCGGTTATCGCTTGAAGCGCCAGGACACATTCGTGAAGCGTGCGACGAGCCGCTTTGCAAACGCAATACGCAGCCGCTACACGAGAGACGGGGTGCGCGACACCGGGTGCACCCTTAAAGCGATGCGGCGCGAATGTGTAAGCGCAGTATTCCCATTCAACGGCATGCACCGTTTCATTCCCGCGCTGGTCAAGGCGGCCGGCTATCAGCTGGTCGAAGTTCCAGTGAACCATCGTCCGCGGCGCTTCGGCCAAAGCAAATACGGCCTTGGAAACCGCGCTTTGCGCGCCACCGTCGATATGTTTGGAGTCCGCTGGTTGCTTTCCAGGCGATTGAGTTACAAGATCCGCGAGAAGAATTGACCGATCAGGCAGACGAAGCAGATGCGACACATGGACACCGCGGCAAATCTCGCTTGTCAACTTAGGCGCTCCCGCTAAGCTTGCCCTCCCGTACCGGGAATTCGCATGTCGTTGGCTAACTTACTTTCTGTCGAGCAAATCATCCCCGAGATGAAAGCAACGGAGCGTTGGGACGCCATCGTTGAGTTGATCGATCTCCTGGTTAGTCTGGGCAAAATCAAGAAGGATGACCGCGATCCCATTCTCGCGTCGCTGAAACAGCGCGAGGAAACAATGAGCACAGGCATCGGGTTCGGAATAGCCATTCCACATTGCTCTTCAGACCGGCTCGAGGAAGTAGTGGCCGCATTTGGAAGATCGACAACCGGCATCGAGTTCGATGCCCTCGATAATGCACCGGTCAAGTTTGTCGTGCTGTTCATCGTCCCGAAAAATCAATTTCAAACGCACCTCCGCACGCTGGCCTCGATCGCAAAATTTCTGAACGATCGCTCTGTGCGCGAGAGTCTGGCCAGCGCAAAATCCGCTGACGAAATTTTGTCGATCTTTCGCGACCGTTCGTAAGCTGTAGCCGTCGACCTCTGGGCGACGCGGCGCGTGATGCAAAAACCTCAGCGACGCGCCTCGCAGAGCGAGGCGGCTACAAATTGAGCTGGCTAACATGGAGACTTTTCAATCACTGCTCGCAAAGAAACTTTCTAACGGGTTGGCGGCCGCCGGCCTGCCGGACGCGGGGGAATTAACGCTGGCAAGCGATCCGCGATTCGGCGACTACCAGACGAATGCTGCTCTGATACTTGGCAAGCTGCGGGGCGAAAATCCGCACGGTGTTGCGGAGAAGATCATCGCGCACCTCGAAGTTGACGATCTTTGCGAACCGCCAGTGATCGCAGGCCGCGGTTTCATTAATTTTACTTTGCGTCGTGACGCCGTTGCTGAAAAAACCGCGAGCCTCCTGGGCGATGAAAGACTCGGCGTTTCGGAAACGGAATCGCCTCGGCGCATCGTGATTGATTTCGGATCGCCTAATGTGGCCAAGCCGATGCATGTCGGCCACATCCGCAGCACGGTCCTGGGCGATGGGCTGGCGCGTATCGCGACGTTTCTTGGGCACGAAGTGATCCGCGACAATCACATCGGCGACTGGGGAACTCAATTTGGCATGGTGATTTACGGCTGGAAAAATCTTCTGGATCAGGGTGGGCTTCAGCAGAATCCGCTGGCTGAGATTGTCCGCGTTTACAAGGAGACCAATGCATTGGCGGCCACTGATCCCCAGGTTAGAGAAGCCTGTCGCCAGGAGCTGGTAAAACTGCAAGCCGGCGACAAGGAAAACATCGACATTTGGAACGAATGCGTCGCCTTTTCCATGCAGGACTTCGAGCACGTGTACGAATTGCTCGATATTCATTACGACATTCAGTGTGGGGAAAGCTTTTACAATGATCGCCTGCCCGCGGTAGTCGAGAGTTTGCTTAAGTCCGGGATTGCCGAAATCAGCGAAGGCGCGGTGGTCGTTTTCTTTCGCGATATCCCAGAGCTGGCCGACAAGCCATGCATCATCCGAAAACGCGACGGCGGATTTAATTACGCCACTACCGATATCGCCACAGTCGATTATCGCCTCGACGATTTGAAAGCGGACAGTGTTTGGTATGTAGTGGGTGCTCCACAAACTCTGCATTTCAAGCAGATTTTTGAGATTGCCCGCCGGCAGGGTTACAAAGCAGATCTTCGGCACATCACGTTTGGCAGCATCCTCGGGGAAGATCGCAAACTGATGAAAACCCGCTCGGGTGAAAACGTGCCGTTGCGTGAACTGCTGGAGGAAGCATGCCGGCGCACGCGCAAGATCATAGAGGAAAAAAATCCGGACCTAAGCGAAGCGGAGAAGATCGACGTCGCCCAGAAAATCGGAATCGGAGCGGTCAAGTATGCTGACCTGTCACAGTACCGGATGACTGATTACGTTTTTTCATGGGACAAAATGTTGGCCCTCCAGGGAAATACGGCCCCATATTTACAAAACGCATATGTGCGAATTCGCTCGATTTTCCGCAAAGCTG
>Ga0126382_10001317_pt1 | contig 10108 bp, 8 predicted proteins | sample PanSoiMetPlot_30_FD_92548 | JGI IMG/M metagenome (GOLD analysis project Ga0126382, IMG submission 92548) | Tropical forest soil microbial communities from Panama - MetaG Plot_30 | ecosystem: Environmental > Terrestrial > Soil > Tropical forest > Bulk soil | place: Panama | collected 2016-02-17 | reverse complement strand
TGGGCCAGGCCTTTGAAGCTACCTTTGCTCACAACCATCGGTCCTTTTTCAATCGAGGCCATGGCGGCACCGCCAGGAAACTCTTCGCTGACGGTCTTATTGATAAATAATAGTTCTGGCCGGAACGCATACCAGAGCACCGCCACCAATATAACGCCTGCGCCCATGATGATATTTCGCTTGCTCATAAGAAATCCTCCGTTAACTATCTAGTTAACTATCTATTAGATGAATTAGATGAATCCTTCTCCAAGCGGTTCCCAGGCGCCTCGTTTAGTCCCAAGGAGAAGCTGTAAAGTTAGATGAGCGGAAGCGGCGAGAAGGTGCAAACATGCCGTGTTTGTCGGCTGACAATAGTAAGGTGCTTGTAAGAGATCAGAATATCAATAGAATCTCGCTTGACGTAAGAGGCGGCTATTACTGATGTCGTGGCATGTTGGGCCAAAAATTGAGGTAGGTCACAAGCATGATCAAATTGTATCAGTTCAATCCCGCGTGGGGGTTACCTAATCCCAGTCCCTTCTGCATGAAGGTCGAAACGTATTTGCGTATGGTCGGCTTGCCTTATGAAGTCGTCAACGGTGCGATGCCGTTCAAAGCCCCGAAGAAGAAATTGCCTTACATCGAAGATGGCGCCCAAGTCGTTGCCGACTCCGGATTCATCGTCGATTATCTGAAGAAAACCTATGGAGACAAGCTGGATCAAAATCTCTCGCCCGCCGAGAGAGCCACAGCTCATACGTTGCGCCGAACGTTTGAAGAAAGCCTCTATTGGGTCGGTTTATATAGTCGGTGGATCGAGGACTCTATCTGGCTCGAAACACAAAGGTTGTTTTTTGGTGCCATGCCGCCGATCATGAGAGACCTCGCAGCCGGTACAGTAAGAAAGAGCATGCGAAAGGCTCTGTACGCGCAAGGGACGGGCAGGCACAGCCGCGATGAGATCTATGAGATAGGCAAAACCGACCTCTCTGCGTTATCGGCCTGGCTCGGAGAAAAGCCGTACTTCATGGGACCTGCAGCGACCTCAGTGGATGCGATCGCCTATTCATTTCTTGCTAATATCCTCATACCTCCACTTAAATCTCCGTTGAGAGATCATGGAATGCTGTTGACAAACTTAGGGACTTACTGCGAGCGCATGAAGGAGCAGTACTATACAAAGTAAATCTTGCAGCTGAATTTCGCGGCTGGCTCCGCATCCTTACTGGTGTTTGAATTTCTGCTCAAGTTTGCAAAGGCTTACCGTCCAAGAAGAAGCCGGTGTGGCGGCCGCTTTACGCGGGCTCAGTTATGCTGGTGAAGCTCCCTGTGATACATTCGGCCGGTAGGTAAATCTGGGATTACTTCACTAGAGGACGGCAACCTTGGAATATTGAGAGTACGATGAATTGGCGACGCCACGGTTTATTTGGATGTTTCCGGGCCGTTGCGTGGTTTGCCGAGGAAAAACCGGTGATACGGCGATCACTTTTTTTTCTCTATCAGCCTTGCCTTATCCTTGTGTTTTTCTTCCTTAGCTCTGTTTTGGCGATTGTCTGTTATGTCGTTCACCTGTTTCCCGGAGGCGAGGGACGAGCCCACAGATATGTGATAGGCTGGGCAAAAGTTAGCATGAAACTTGCTCGCATGGAGGTCACGGTTACGGGATTGGAGCGCGTAGATTCAACCCAAACCTATGTTTTTATGCCCAATCATGCCAGTTTCCTCGATGTTCTTTTGGTTTTTGCGTTTATTCGACACAATTTCCGCAGCATCGTTAAAAAAGAGTTGTTTTCAATCCCGTTGCTTGGTTTGACTCTCAAGAGCTCGGGGCAAATTCCCCTCGATCGCAAGCACCCAAGAAAAGGCTTGCAAGCGATTAAAAAGGCGGTGGACTTGCTTGGAAAGGGCGTGTCGATCGTTGTTTTTCCGGAAGGCACGCGCAGCCGCGACGGGAAAGTCCAAGAGTTTAAAACCACGCTTTTCGTTTTGCCGATTCGAGCCAAAGTTTCCGTCGTGCCGGTTCTCATAGAAGGAACGTTTGAGGCATTGCGCCGGGGAAGCGTGCTTCTAAAGCCCACGCCAACGAAGATCACCTTTCTCGATCCGATACCTGCGGATTCCTTTTCTGACAAGGACCGAGCTTCCTACGCCGAAAAAGTGCGTCAGAGCTTGATGGAATCCGGTGAAACCTCGCCCGTCACAGCGAAAGTGGAACCCGCGTAAGAACACCGAAAATTGCGGGGCTGGACAAAGGCCGAAGGATGTCTTCGAAACGCTGTAGAATCTTTTTTTCACTCGCGTGCGTTATCTCATCTCTTACCGACCTCAGTTTTCGCACGCCAACGCTGGCGCAATCGCGCGACCAGGCTACGATAATTCTGAAGATTACGGGTTTTCGCTCCGAGACGGGACAGGTACGAATCGCTGTGTTCAATGCTCCTGATAAATGGCCGAAAGATCCCGCGTATTCCTCGACGGTTGACGTGAACAGTCAAACCGTCACATGGAAAATTAGCGATGTTCCCTTTGGAGACTATGCGGTTGCGGTTTTTCACGATGAAAACAGAAACGGTAAGATGGACAAAAACATATTGGGAATACCCATGGAAGCATATGGGTTCTCAAACAATCAAAGAGTCACGTTTGGTCCTCCCAAATGGGAGGCGGTAAAGTTTAGCGTCAGAAGCACAGTTCAAGATGTTTCAATAGAAGTGAAATAGAAGAACGTCGAGCACGCCAGTACAATCGCTTGCGAGGTGAGGTTGAGCGAAGCGAAATTGCAACCCGGTCCTTTTGTCCCTCCAGTGGATATCCTAGAAAACAAGGATTCGTAGCTGCTCTGCACCTAGCTGGTGCTCGACTCTTTCGCAAAACTGAGACAATCTTCGAAACCTTTCATCCCACTCTTAACTCACGATTCGGTTAAAAGATCTGTTAGCAGTAAGCTAGGTCCCGAAATTCAATCGTTTGACTTGTGACTCGCTTTTGTTGGTGAGGATCTACTGGTTGCGATGCGCCTGGCATATCGTTTGCGTTTTCCCAGCAATCAAAGACTGATCGTTGCAGGGGGGAAAGTATGAAAAAGGCGCTTGTTTATTTGCTGTTTGTGGGACTGGGTCTTGGTGGTTGCGCTGCGACAGATCGGGATTACCAGGGTAGAAATAATATGGAGTATGCGCGGGCGGAATGTCTTCGATTGGCAAACGGCAGCGGTTATTCCGACGTGGCTGTCGATTCGGTCGAACGGGATGGGCAAGCTGAGTGGAAAGTAGGGTTGCGGATGAAGAGGGACGGAAGAGACCGAACCGAACGTTGTGAATATAACGCCCGGACTGATAGAGCCCACTTGGGTTAAATCCCCCACAGGGCCGGTTTCGCGTGCGCGAAAATAGGGACTCCCGTCCTGCGGCGACGGGAGTCCCCTGGATGGCGCTCCAATTTGTGAGACGGCTATTCAATCAAGCCGAATTGTCCTTAGTACATTAGATCCAACAAATCCGATTTTTCCGCTGCTAATCAATCATCCGTGCTTTAACTTGGCCTTTTGCCACGGTATCGCTTGTGAAACGGTTTCGTCATGTTTTTCGGTGACGGGCCGTTATAGCGTGCGTTCAAATCATTGGTCAGCTTCCATCGCGAAAAAGTCTCTCACAGGGTTTTATCTTGGGCCTCTCTGGCGAAGTATTCGAGGTGACCGAACCATTCAACGTGTCACTTCGAGCGCAGCGCGAGAAATCTTTCTTTGCGATGCGTTTTTAATCGCAGCACTACCTTGAGAGAGTGCGGCTTGCCAAGCGGCAAGAATCAAAATAGACTCCGATTCGTCTCATCACTTTCGCGTCAGGGAGGTTGTTATGTCAGAACAAGCGTTGCGAGGAAGTTGCCTTTGCAAGGCGGTCCGCTATGAGGTGAAACCGCCATTTATGAGATTTGCTCATTGCTATTGTTCTCGCTGCCGAAAAGCGACGGGCGGAGTACGGTCGACGAATATCGCCGTGGTTCCTGATCAGTTTCGCTGGGTATCGGGCGAAGAACTGATCAAGCGGTTTGATCTTCCAGAGGCGAAAAGCTTCGCCAGGCAGATCTGTACCCGCTGCAACTGTCCAGTGCCGCACCGATCTCGAGATGGCCAGAGATTCATCGTTCCCGCGGGCACCCTCGACGACGAACCAAGCACCAAACCAGCGGGTCATGGACATTGGAGCAGCCGGGTTAGCTGGGTTTCGGTGGACGAATCACACCTGCCGACTTCCGATTAACAAGACGAGTTTCGCCTCGAAGTTCCTCAGTTATTCGGCACCGAGTATGTTTGCGGATAAATCCGCCTTCGGGCCCACGTCGGATTTCGTGCGCGGTAAAGCATGCGCGGTCATAGCGGCGAAACTCTTCGCAGCTTGTGATAAATAAGCTTTTCTCTCCAGCTGCCTTCTTATTGATGCGGCACAACGAATTACTAAAATACTAAAAGGGGCGAAGAGCTAGCTCAAGTTCACGAAAATTTACCAGCCTAACCATGGAAGTTACAGCTAGCAACGAAGACACTTTTTATATTCTCGCGACCGATTCGGCCGCAGACGAGGTCACTCGCGTTTTAAAAGATGGAGAAACCTTCGCGGTGTTTAATCGTCATGGCGATATCGAGTCTGCCAGCTTGGGTCAAGGGGGCTTATATTGTGAGGGAACGCGGTTCCTTTCTCATCTCTTGTTCAAGTTTGGTAACGCGCGACCTTTTCTCCTCGACTCCAAGATCAAAGAGGATAATTTGCTTTTCGTCGTAAACCTCACTAACCCGGACGTCTATCAAGCGGGAAAAATTGTAGTGCCGCGGGGGACCTTGCATATCACGCGGACTAAGCTGCTTCGGCAATCGACCTGCTTTGAGACTGTGACATTCCGTAATTACGGTTTGTCTCCTGTAAACGTCCAGTTTTCGCTGGAGTTCGGCGCAGACTTTTTAGATATTTTTGAGGTGCGAGGCATGACAAGGCAGCATCGCGGTGTCCGTCGTGACGAAGCGCCTAAAGCAGACGAGTTGTGCTTTGGCTACCACGGCCTCGATGGGGTGGCGCGCCGGACTCGCGTGCGCTCTGGTTCTGTGCCCGATAGTTTGACCATGATGGGAGCGTTTTTTAGTCATAATTTTCAACCGAGGGAAGAAAAGGAGTTTTTACTAAGCTATTCCTGTGAAATTGGCGAAGCGCCTCCGGTCGCATTGAGTTACAGCCGCGCTCATGGTGAAGCCGAAGCATCGTTAAAAAGTCTGCAGTCCGGAGAATGTCACATCAGTACCTCCAACGAGCGGTTCAACGAATGGGTAAATCGCTCGACCTTGGATTTGCACATGATGTTTACGGCTACGCCGTTTGGGTTTTACCCTTACGCTGGAGTGCCCTGGTTCAATACTGCGTTTGGTCGAGACGGCATCATTACGGCTTTGGAATATCTCTGGGTGAACCCGGATATCGCCAGAGGCGTTTTAGGATACCTTGCATCGCTGCAAGCGACCGAAATCGACCAGGAACGAGATGCCGAACCAGGAAAAATTCTCCATGAAACCCGCAAGGGAGAAATGGCGGCATTGCGAGAAATCCCGTTCGATCGCTACTACGGCAGCATTGACGGTACCCCGCTCTTTATCATGCTTGCCGGAGCTTATTTGGAACGTACGCATGACGTGGAGTTTATTAGATCTGTCTGGCCTCAGATCAATCTTGCAATCCGATGGCTCGACGAATATGGCGACCGCGACGGCGACGGCTTTATCGAATACGCCAGGTACTCACCGAACGGTCTTGTGCATCAGGGATGGAAAGACTCCTGGGACGCAGTCTCGCACGATGACGGTTCGCTCGCGCAGGCGCCCATCGCCCTGTGCGAGGTACAAGCATATGCTTATGCCGCCAAACTGGCGGGAGCCAATATGGCTTCAGCTTTGGGTGACGGGGATACGTCGGCAGCTCTTTTAAACCAAGCGGCGCAGCTGCGAGAAAATTTTCACCAGTCTTTTTGGTGCGAAGAGATTTCGACTTTTGCTTTGGCGCTGGACGGCGAGAAGCGAAAGTGCCGGGTCCGAGCTTCTAACCCTGGCCATTGCTTATACGCTGGCATTGCCAACGTCCAACAGGCCCGCAGTATAGCTAATTCGCTCATGGACCAGCAGTCTTTTACCGGATGGGGCGTGCGCACCCTCGACGCGTCGGCGGCTCGTTTCAATCCGATGTCTTATCATAACGGGTCTGTCTGGCCGCACGATAACGCGTTGGTCGCCGCCGGCCTCGCGCGCTATGGCTATAAAGATTGCGCCGGCAAGATCCTCGGGGGCCTGTTCGAAGCGAGTCTCTTTGTGGAGTATCGCCTGCCCGAGCTGTTTTGCGGTTTCGCTCGTGTTGACGGTGCCGGTCCGGTGGCTTATCCCGTCGCTTGTTCTCCCCAATCTTGGTCCGCCGCCGCAGTTTTCCTGCTCGTTCAGGCGATCCTGGGAATAAAGATTGAAGCGGTTGCATCACGGCTTTCGTTTATCCGGCCCATGCTGCCGGAATTTCTCGACCGGCTCGAGGTGAAGAATCTGAAAGTGGGTGAGGGCGCGGTGGATGTCATGGTTCACCGGCGCACACGGCACGCCGTGGTGGAAGTCGAACAACGCCATGGAGCGGTGGAAGTTTTGACGGAGAGCTAGTTTCAGTGAGGCCGTTACACGCAATTGGCTCTTGAACGCGCGATCAGACCTCGGGATCAGCGGTTGCGGGCGGCGTGCTGATGATGTTTGTGCGACTCGGGCTGCAGATGGATTGATGCCCTCTGGTAGACAGCAGCTGTTCATAAACTCTCACGTAATCCCGTGCCATCCGTTCCACTGAGAATCGTTCTTCGAATACTTTTCGACAGCGCCGTCGATCGAAATGTTGGATCTTTTCGAGGCCGCGCGCCGCTTCATTGATATCGTCTACGATGAAACCAGTGCATCCATCATTTACCACCTCGGGCACGGAACCCCGTCGAAAGGCAACGATCGGCGTCCCGCAGGCCATCGCTTCGATCATCACGAGGCCGAACGGCTCCGACCAGTCAATCGGAAACAGGAGCGCGTAGGCATTGCCAAGAAAATTCTTTTTTTCGTCTTCGCCGATCTCACCTAGGAATTCGATGAGCGGATGTTTCAACAAATGACGAATCTCCCGCTGGAAGTAATCGCGGTCCACCGCATCGATTTTGGCGGCGATCTTGAGCTTCATGTTTACGGTTTGCGCGATTTGAATTGCCCGATCGACCCTCTTTTCGGGGGAAATTCGTCCTAAAAAAGCCAGATAACTTCCCTGATCTTTTTAAAATCATAAAGATCCAGCGGAATCCCGTGATAGACGGTTCCGAGCCAGTTGATCCACAAAAGCGGTCTTCGCTGGTCGTTGGAGATGGAAACGACAGGCATGTCGCTGAACTCACGATAAAGCGGGGCTAAGTTTGGAATGTCGAGGCGGCCGTGGAGGGTTGTTACATTGGGCACGCGCTGGCGACGGGACAAAGAAAAGTGAAGGTAGTCAATATGAAAGTGAATCACGTCAAACGATCGCGCTTCCTGGAAGACATGTTCGAGCTGCAAAAAGTTATACGCCATAGGATCCACATCATTTGAGTCGAGCCGAAGAGAGCGCTCGCATGGCGCCATCAAACGCCCGGCGGTCATCGAATCGCCGCTGGCGAACAACGTCAATTCATGTCCCTGCCGAACGAGTTCCTCGGTAAGATAGGAGACAATGCGTTCAGTGCCGCCGTAACTAACTGGCGGCACTCGTTCGTAAAGTGGTGCGACCTGTGCGATTTTCATGAAAATTGCGATTAAAATGATTTTTATTCACGCGACACTACAAACGTCAGCAAAGTTCATACCAGCAAAAAATTTTTTCTTTTAGCGAAAATTATGCGGCGAAATTCCGACTCTGGGAAATCGATGCGGTTTAAATGTCTCAAGGCCGCAACAATGAATTTTTTCGGTCACAAACCGTAAACGCGTCACGGGCAGCTCTGCGCCCCCTAATGACCAGTCGTCCTATAGTGGAAATACGCATCGCTACTGTGATACGCACGTAGTGAGTTTGCGTCCAACCTTGGATGAATCCCAGGAGGGATTATGAATCGCTCCCGAATGCTCGCCCTTTGGTTCTTATTGCTCAACGCCATCCCGGCTGTTGGCTTCGCACAGGAAAAGATTCGCATCGGGGTGCCGTTGTTTCCCTCGGTGTCCTATCCGGTTTTCATCGCGAACGATAAAGGCTTTTTTGAAAAGAATGGTTTGAAGGCTGAGATCATTCGGATCAATAGTGAGCCTACGACTTATCAGGCGTTGATTTCAGGGGACATTGACGCGACTTCGGGCGCGCCCACGGGTCTAGTGCAGTCGAATGTTCAAGGTGTGCCGGTGGTGTCCGTCGGGAGTTGGGACAATTTGGTTTCCTACACGATCGCGACGCGGGAAAAAATCGATGACCTCTCGCAGCTGCGGGGGAAAAGGGTCGGTGTCAATAGACTCGGCGGCAAGTCATCTCTAGTTGTGCGCGTTATGCTCGAAGACGCCGGCCTCAACTCCATGAAGGACGTTACGTTGCTCCAACTCGGCGGCTCTCAGGAAAGATTGGCGGCGCTTATCAGAGGAGGCATCGACGCGGCGCCGGTGGATTTTGTCTTCGAGCCCAAAATGAAACAGATGGGTTTCTTTCTGGTGGCGGGCAAAAAAACGCCCTTCATGAACGGACCCATCACCGTGAAGGTTTCCTCCTTACAGGCGAATCGCGCCAAGTGGGTGCGATTCGTCAAGGCCTATTTGGACGCGACCCGTTATATGACGACGAACAAAGAGGGCTCCATAGAAGTCTTACGGCGCGTTATCGGTGTGGACGACAAGGAAACGCTGGACCTCGCCTACGAGCAAATGAAGGCACGTGCGACGGTCGAACTGATTCCACCGGATGCGGCGGTAGATAATTTGATAAAAATGGTGGCCTATGTGGACAAGCGCGCGGCGACGGTGGAGAAGAGCAAGCTGGCGGACTATTCGATCTTGAGAGAGTTGGCGGGGAAGATGCCCGCGAAGAAGTAGGGAAGCGGGAAGTGGAGGAAGAATGGAATACGGGAATGCTGGAATATTGGAATACTCGTATAACGGGTTGAATCCCAAGATTCCAAATATTCCAACGTTCCACTAATCCAGTTATTGGAGATGAGCGAAATTCATTTCGTCGACACCACGCTCCGCGACGGCCAGCAAAGTTTGTGGGCATTAGGAATGCGCACGGGGGCGATGCTGCCCATTGCGGTGCAGATGGACCGCGTGGGCTTCGAGTCGATGGAATTTTTCGTTTCCATCATGATCAAAAAGTACGTGCGCGAGCACAAAGAGAATCCCTGGATCTGGCTGCGTGAGGGAACCAAGCGCTTTCAACGAACACGGCTGCGCAATCATGGCGGAATGCACGCCTCCGGCGCCTTCGAAAAACTGCCGCATGCCGTCATGAGGCTTCTCATCGAGCGCGTGGTCTCCTATGGCATAACTTTGACGCGAACCTCCGATTGCTGGAACGATTTTGAAGGCTTCAGAGACGAGCTGCGGGAGCTGCGCGAGTTGGGCATGGATGCCATCGTCAATCTCATTTATTCCGTGTCGCCGCGGCACACCAACGACTACTACGCCGAAAAGACCCGCGAGGCCGCTTCGATTCGACCTTACCGGATTTGTTTCAAGGACGTCGGCGGCCTGCTCACACCGGAGCGAGCGCGCACATTAATCCCAGCTATTCTGAAAAATGCCGGCGACATTCCGGTGGAATATCATGCGCACTGCAACAACGGCATGGCGCCGTTGTGCTATCTCGAAGCGGCGAAACTTGGGATCTCAACGTTGCATACGGCCATTCCACCGTTGGCCAGCGGCTCCTCGCAACCGTCGGTTCTCAACGTGGCAAGAAATCTCCGGGCCTTGGGTTACATGCCTGTCATCAATGAGGAAGAGGTGAAGCCCGTTGAGGATCATTTTACCCTGGTAGCCAAGCGGGAGGGCTTGGCCATCGGGAAACCTTTTGCTTACGACGAGTCCCAGTATCTCCACCAGGTGCCCGGAGGGGTCATTTCCAAT
>Ga0126382_10001316_pt1 | contig 10112 bp, 9 predicted proteins | sample PanSoiMetPlot_30_FD_92548 | JGI IMG/M metagenome (GOLD analysis project Ga0126382, IMG submission 92548) | Tropical forest soil microbial communities from Panama - MetaG Plot_30 | ecosystem: Environmental > Terrestrial > Soil > Tropical forest > Bulk soil | place: Panama | collected 2016-02-17 | reverse complement strand
AGTAGACGTAGAAGAGGTGGTTGTTCGCGTAGCTCGGATGGAAGGCCACCGACAGCAGCCCCTGCTCGGTGTAGCCGCTTTCCACCCGGCTACGGATGTCGAGAAAGGTACGCCTCTTGCCGCCGGCGAGCGTCACGATGCGCCCAGGTCGCTCGACCACGTAGAGGCGCCCGGGCTCGCTCTTCGTCTGCGCGACATAGACGGGCTGGTCGAAGCCGGAGGCGACCTGCCGGAAGGTGTAGTCGGCACGCTTGACGTGGCCGCCGCCCAACGCGGCAAACGCACCAACGACTGCCGAGAGGATGGCTGCTCCGAAGGCCCGCACTCGCTATTACGGTAGGCGAAAGATGTCGAGGACGCCGCTCGTCCGGTGGTCGTTTGCATCGCCTTCGGGTAATGCAACCCGACCGTCAGTCACGATCGGGCTGCTCCAGTGGGCCGAGCCGAGACCGCTGAACGAGGCGATCAGCTTGCCTGTCGCCGGGGCGTAGACGCTTAGCGAGCCGTTGTAGACATAGAGGAGCCCTCCTGCAACGACGGGGCTTGTTGCGCCTCCGCTGTGCTGCCACGAGAGGTGGAGCCGCCCGTTCCTGAGCACATAGCAGCCGAGCCCCGAGGCACTGGCGACGAAGAGCCTTTTTCCGTACACGGCCGGCGCGGTGAAGACGGCGGCCCCGCCGGGCGCCGGGAGCGTCTGCAGCTCGCCGCCCGTTGCTCCGAGCTTGCCGCCGAGACGCGAGAGGCTGAGCAGCCGCAGCTTGCCGTCCTTTCCTCCTTGCACCGCGTAGCCGCTGATCAGGGCCGGAGCGGTGCTACCGAGATCGACGTCTCCGCTCTCCAGGCTGGCCTGGTTGCGCGGCGTCCAGTTGCGCAACAGTCCCCGCGCGTTGCTGGTCAGCAGCAAGGCGCTATCGCCCCAGTTGTGCTTGCCGTCGAAGCGGCCGTTCCCCGTCGCCACCAGCAGCCTCCCGGTTCCGGGAACGACGACGACGCCCGACCTCGCCCAGATCGCTGAGTCGCTGTTCGCGCAGCTCGACGGGTTGAGCAGTCGGCGCACGTTCGAGCACAGCGAGTTCCAGACGTGCGCGATGCGCCCGGTCGTAGCGTTGATGGCGACGACGTGCCCCTGGTAGGGCGGCGCGTCCCCGACGTAGCCCCCGGTCCCGAGCAGGACGAGGCCGCGCGAGAAGTTCAGCGAGGTGCCGAGCTTCTCCCGCTGCGGCAGGAGGGAAACTCGCGCGGGCCAGCCACGAGCTTCCGAGCCGCTTGCGACCGAGAGCTTGTGCACGAGTCCGTCCGGAGACGCTCCGTAGACGAACCTGCGGCTGGGGTCGGCGACCGGCGTCGAGTTCGTGATCCGGTAGGAGCCGGCCAGCGACGGGTAGCTACGCGGGGTGAACTGCCAAAGGATGGCGCCGTTCGAAGCGTCGATCGCGAGCGTGCGTCCGTAGGAGGTCGTGACGAAGAAGGCATCGTGCCGGGCTCCGTGAATCCGGACGCCGCGCAGGTAGATCGGCGAAGCGTCGACAGTCCCGTCGAGGGTCACGCGTTGACGCCGCAGGCGCCCGACATTCGCGGCCGTGATTCCGGTGCGCGTGGGACCCGCGTCGTGGCGGGCTGCGTCGTAGCCAAAACGGGTCCAGTCACCGCCGACCTCGGCGCGCGGCGCGACCGAGGCGGACCCCGACGCCGCTAGCGAGAGCGCCAATGCAGCAGGGAGAACCCCTCGGGCTTTCACAACGAGGCGGCCGTGCCTCGTCTTACGTCGGTGAGAGCACGAAGGCGACCTCGTCGATGAAGCACCAGCTCCAGTCCTCGCCCGCCTCGGCTGAGCGAACGATCGGATGGCCGCTCTCCGCGCTGTGCGCCCTCGCGTGCCTGTTCGGCGACGAGTCGCAGCAGCCGATCTTCCCGCAGGTCATGCACATCCGCAGGTGCACCCAGGCGCTGCCGATCTTCAGGCACTCCTCGCAGCCGGCGATCTTCTCGGGTAGCGCGGTCAAATCGATCTGGTCGAGGTGCGTGCAAATGGGGTTGTCCGTGGCCATGCCGCCTCCTCTCGCGTTCGAGTGACCTTAGCTCCCGCCAAGCGCGTCAGGCTGGACGAGAGCGACTGCGAAGTCGCCTGCGCCGTCGGTCCACCAGTGAGCGACGCGCAGGCCCGCATCGGCGGCCTCGCGCTCGAAGCGTTCGCGGCGGAACTTCGAGCTGACCTCGACCCGCAGCGGCTCACCTTGCCCGAACGCGAGCTCCAGCTCGAGCCGCCCGACCCAGACACGGTGCGCCGCTCGAGCGCTGAACCCGATGTCCATCCACTCGTGTTCCTGATCCCACCGCGCCTCGTACGCGAACCGCCGCTGCTCGAACGTCGCCTCGAGCTCGCGGTTGGCGGCCGTGAGCGCGTTGCGGACGAACGTCTCGGTCACGCCGCCCGGGTCGTTGTAGGCCGCCCGCAGACGGGCCGGGTCCTTGACGAGATCGATGCCGATCAGGAGCGCGTCTTCCGAGGAAAGCTCGTGCGCGAGCGCCGCTAGCAGCCTTGCGCGCTGCGCCGGATAGAGGTTCCCGATCGTGCTCCCAAGGAACGCAATTAGGCGGCGGCCGCGGCGGGGCAGCAGGCCGAGGTCGCGCTCGAAGTCACCGACGATCGCCTGGATTGCGAGGCGAGGGTAGGCGGCGGCGATCGTCTCCGCGCTCGCCTGCAGCGCGTGGCCGCTGACGTCGAGGGGCACGAAGCGCTCTAGCGTGCCCGCGGCTTCGAGTGCGTCGAGGAGCAGGCGGGTGTTGTTCGCGCTCCCTGCGCCGAGCTCGGCGAGCGTGCTTGCCCGCGTGAGCCGGGCGATCTCGGGCGCGCGGTCACGAAGGATCTCGCCCTCGCGCCGCGGCAGGTAGTACGCCGGGAGGCGTGTGATCTCCTCGTACAGCCGCGAGCCTCGTTCGTCGTAGAGCCAGACCGCGGGGAGCTCCTTGGGCTGGGCCTGCAGGGACCGGCGGGTCGCCTCGTAGACGGCCTCGCGCCCCTCTGCTTCCGTGAAGACGACCTCGACACTAGCCATCGCGCGCACACCGGAAGCCGGAGAAGATCTGCCGCCGCCGCGGAAGATCCCAGTTGCGAAACGTCGGCCGGGAAACAAGTGGATCGGTCACCCAACTACCCCCGCGCAGGACTCGGTACTCGTTTCCGAAGAAGACCTCGGAGTACTCCGCGTACGGGAACGCGCTGAAGCTTGGGTACCCCTCGAACGGCGAGGACGTCCACTGCCAGACAGCGCCGGTCATGTGCTCGAGCTCATGGCCAACCGTCTTCGCCCCCTTCTCCCACTCGGCCTCGGTCGGCAGGCGCTTGCCCGCCCAGCGGGCGTAGGCCTCGGCCTCGTCGAAGGTCACGTGCTGAACCGGGCGAGACGGGCGCGCCGGGTCCCAGCCGGCCGGCGCAGCTGCCCCGGCCTCCACGAACTCCGCATAGTCTGCGTTCGTCACCAGCGCGCGGTCGATCCTGAACGCTTGGAGGTCGAGGACGTGTGCGGGCCGCTCGTTGTCGTAGGCCCATGGATCCGCGGAGCCGAGCGTGAACGGACCGGCGGGGACGACGACCTCGCCGCTCGCTTCGACCTCTGGCGGTCCCTGAGGCTCCGGCAGCGGCAGGCCTGCGAGCGCCAGCGTCTGCGTCATCGTCTCCACGTGCTGGAGCTCGTGCTGGGCGACCATCCCGCCGACGAACCCGTCCCAAAGCAGCGGATCGCCGTTGTCCAGCGAGAGTTCTGGTAGCAGCTCGAGCACGGCGTCCCGGACCTCGCCGACGTATTTCCGAGCGTCGGCCGGCGACAGGATCGGCAGCCGCCCGCGTTCGGAGCGCGCATGGGCGAAAGAGTCATAGAGGTCGTCGTACTCGGAGGACGGGGCGCCGCGGCCGCCGACGCGGCGCAGCAGCCAAAGCTCCTCGAAGTAGCCGATGTGGGCGAGGTCCCAGACGAGCGGCGATTGAAGCGGCGAGACCTGACGCATCAACTCGTCGTCCGAGAGCGGCTCGAGCAGCGACTCTGTTCGTCCGCGGGCGTGCTGCAGCGGACAAGCGAGCGCGGACCCTGACCCCGCTGTCGCTACCAGGCTCACAGCGATCGATGGTAGTGACCCCGAGGTGGGTCACCGACGGCGCGCCGGCTAGTTCTTCAGAAGCACCCGGCGGAGCTCGTCTTCCTTGCCGGGCTGAAGGATCGCGAGCACCTGGTCGCCCGGCTGCAGCTCGGTCGAGCCGATCGCGATCTCCGACCTGCCGTTACGCGTGATCGAGATCAGGCGCGATCCGTCCGGAAGCTGCAGCTTCTCGACCCGCTTCCCGGCTGCGGGCGCGTTCTTGTCGATCTGGACCTCGACGATCTCGAGGTTCTCCTTCCGCAGTTCGAGCAGGTGGATCAGGTCGTGCTCGGGGACCTCGTGCTCGATCAGCGCCATGATGCTCGCCGTCGCCGAGACGGTCGCCGAGATACCCAGCAGATCGAAGTGCGCCTGGTTGCGAGGGTCGTTCACGCGGGCGACGACCTTGCTGACGCCGTACTTCTCGCGCGCGAGCTGGCAGATGATCAGGTTGTCTTCATCGTCGCCGGTGACGGCGACCACAACTTCGGGCGGACGCGCGATCCCAGCCCGGTCGAGCACATGGATCTCGGTGGCGTCGCCCAGTTGCACCTGATGCTCGAACTCGTGCTCGAGCCGTTCGTAGCGGTCTCGCCGCTGTTCGATCAGCGTCACTTCATGGCCGTGACCGTCGCGCAGCAGGCTCCGGGCGAGGTTCGCCCCGATCTTGCCGCCGCCTGCGATGAGGACATACACGGGTCAGGAGGGTTTGGCGGAATGGCGCTCGTCCCCAGGGCGCGATGCTCGTTCTGTGGGGAGGACGCAGGGAGCGTCAATAGCCATAGCTATTGGCGCGACTGAGGACGCTGCCACGGGGCGAGCAGCGCGGTCTGGGGACACAGACTCCATTTCGCCAAGCCCTCCTAGGTGGAGACCGGCTCCGGCGTCGGGATCTCGCAGGCGCGTGCGGCGTCCAGCAGCTCGCTGATCGCCGTCTTCGTCGGGCTGATCGTTCGCAGGCCGAGCGTGGCGTAGAAGTCGGCTCGCGCGGGGTCGAGGATGCGCACGACGACGCACTGGTTGTCGAACCGCTTCATCGCCACCTGCGCGACGACGAGGTTCGTGTTGTCGCCGTTCGTGGAGACGACAACGGCGTCGGCGTCCTCGATCCCCGCCTCGCGAAGGACGTCGACGTCCATCCCGTGGCCGAGCACGAAACCCCCACGCCAGTTCTCGCCGAGGCGAGTGAGCGCCTCCTCCTTCTCGTCGACGGCGGTTACCTCCCAGCCCTCCGCTGCCAGATCCAGCGCCACTTTCGACCCCACTCGGCCGCAGCCGATCACAAGTGCCTTCACCCGCTCACCATAGCTCACCTCGTGGCATATGCAGGCTCTTCTTCCTCCTCGTCAAGAACCCCTTGCGGGAAGGCGACGACGAGCACCTCGCAGGGAGCTTTCTTCAGCACGTACTCGACAGTCGGCGAGAAGAAACGCGACTGGCGCCGCCACTTCGGCGCCGAGCCGACCACGATCAGGTCGACACCGAGCTCCTTGGCCTGGGTGACGATCGCCTCGCCGATCGAACGGGCGCGCACGGTCTTCCCCTTCACCTCGACGCGGTGGTCGGCGCCCAGCATCTGCGCTTCCGACAAGGCCGCGGCCGCATTCTCTTCCTCGTCGGGAATCTCGTCATCGATCGGCCGCTCCATCGGCACGCGGATGACGTGGAGCGCCCAAACCGAGGCGCCGGACTCTTGCGCGAGCTTGACGGCCGTAGCGACCATCTCCTCTCCGATCGGACCGAGCTTCAGGGGGACGAGGATGCTCGTGTACTGCGCCTCGGTCAGGTCGACGTGCTCGTCGGGGGAGACGACTCGCTGGGTTAGTTTCTCGCCCCGCGACCGACGGATCGCGACGTAGATCACCAGGCCGACCGCAAGCCAGGCAGGGCCTCCGTAACGGGCGCCCGCGTGGGTCGCGACCGCCAGGATCCAGACGAAGGAGGTCAGGACGGCTCCGACGACGGCCGGCACGGGCACCCGGCCCCAGTTCAGCGGGACCCGATAGGGGCGCCGCTTCTCGGGATGGCTGAAGCGCAGCTTGATCACCGCGAGCTGTGCCGCAGTGAAGGCGAGGAGTACACCGAAGCTGTAGAGACTGGCGAGGAAGAAGACCGGATGGTTGAACACAACCGAGGTCGATACCAGCAGCGCGATCGAGATCAGCGCAGCGGCGATGATCGACTGAGGGGCGATCACCGAACGGCGGCTGAGGCGCCCGAAGACGCGCGGCAGCTGACTGTGCTCGCCGAGAGAGTAGGCAAGACGGCCGAACCCGGCCATCGACGTCGCCGCCGCCGTCGCCAGGATCAACGCCCCCATCGTGCCGACGAAGACCTGTAGCGGCACGCCCAGTACGTCGGGCAGGTGCTCGCGAAGGCTGGCGACGATGCCCATGAGTGGCGCCCTGGCCCAGGTGCTGCCCAGCTGGGTGCCGTTCGCCGCCGGGAACGCCGATAGCCCGACGACGGCGATCGCGGCATAGAGGACAACGACGAGGCCGATCGCACTGAAGAGGCTCCTGGGCAGGTCGCGGCCCGGGCGACGGGCCTCCTCGGACAGGTTCGCGACGGTCTCGAGCCCGGTGTAGGCGAGCATCGCGAGCGGCAGCGCGAACGCGATCGAATGCCAACTGGGATTGGTGCCTAGCGACGTCCCTTGGCTAAGAGCGTGCGGCGAGAAGAGCAATGCGAGGCCGAGAATGACGAGCAGCAACTGGGTCGCGAGGTCGAGGAGCGCAATGACGAGCGCGAACCGGAAAATGCGCTTGTTTCGCAGCAGGCGGAAGACCGCGATCGCCGCGATCACGGCGCAGCCGGCGATCATGTCCCACGGCTTGCTGATGGTGGTAAAGAGCGCAGCGGCGGCGTAGTGAGGAACGTAGAGGGCCGAGAGCGCGATCACGATCAGGTAGTCCAGGAAGAGCGCCCAGCCGGTGACGAAACCCCAGAAGTCGTTGAAGGCGATCCGGACGAAGGTCGCTGCGCCGCCGGTCTCGCGGATAGCGGCGGTGCCTTCCGCGTAGGAGAGCGAGACTACGAGGAACAGGGCGCCCGTGAGTAGCAGTACGGCCGGCGTGAACCCGAGCGCGTGGAAGGCGATGATCCCAAGCGCGAAGTAGATCGACGAGGCGATCTCGCCGTAGGCGATCGAAAAGAGGGCCGGCGCGTCGAGAACGCGCTGTAATCGGGGGAGCTTGCGGGCCATGAGCTCAGCTTATGCCCGCTGACAACCCCGACGGGACGCTCCACGAGCAGGGGCTGTCCCCGAACGAGACCGTCCAAAAGCGGTTACTGGGGCAGACGCTGCGGGGTCAGTTCCTACCGTGCTCGGGAGCGAAGCAGGTACAACCGGCCTGCCCCGAGCGCGGTGAACAGGACGCCGAGAACGTAGCCGATCGCGCTCCCATCCCGCGCAGCCGTGACGATCAGCAGCGCAATCCCGATGCCGATGAACGTCACTCCGAAGAGTGCTGTCGCTCCTCGATAGAACTTCATCCAACCCGCCGTGGGTTGCGTAGCGCTGGTGAGTCCAAGTGCCGAGTTTGCACCGCCGCAGCGGCAAAGCCGCTACTGCCTCCATACCACCATCGCAAGCGACGCCTCATGCGGCAGCAACGGCCTTCTTCCCGGCGACGACCATCACGCGAGACGGCGCGTTCTTGAGGATGTAGTCGACGGTCTGGCTGAAGATCGCTTGCTGCGGCCGTTCGCTGCGAGGAGTGCCGAGTACGATGATCTCCGTCTGGCGCCGCTCCGCCTCGCGGACGATCGCGCGGCCGGGGCTTCGGGCACGCAGCAGCCGCCCGACCACGTCGACACCGTAGAGCTCGCCGATCGCGACGGCCGAGTCGAGCGCCTCGTCCGCGGCGGCCTCCGCCTCCGGCAGCTCGGCATCTAGCGGCAGCTCCATCGGCACCACGACCACGCAGACCGCCGCGATCGACGCACGGCGCTCGGCTGCGAGCCGGCAGGCGAAGTCGATCGCCTCCTCCGACTCTCGCCCCGGCTTCACCGGCACGAGGATGCTGCGGTACTCGAGCGCGATCGCCGGGCCGATCAACGTCGGCGCTCGCACCGTTTCGCGCAGCGGCGCGTGCACCACGTAGCGCCGGTAGACCGTGTAGAAGATCAGCCCGATCACGAGCCAGCCGAGGCCGACCCAGCGCGCGTCGTTCTTCTGGACGACCACGACCAGCCAGGCGGCGGCCGTCCCGAGCCCGCCGAAGATCGCGAACAGCGGCCAGTCGACATCGCCGATCTTCAGGTTCGGGCGGGCCTCAAAGCGTGTCTCCCGACCACGGCGCTTGACCCGTAAGGCGATGATCGAGGCGTGGGCGATCGTGAACGAGAGCATCGCTCCGAACGCGTACATGTCCCCGAGGAAGGTCGTCTTGCCGGGTAGGAGGACCGCGGTCGAGATGATCCCGCCGAAGACGAGCAGGGAAAGCCACGGCGTCTTGAACCTGGGATGTAGCCGCCGGAAGATCTCCGGGATCTGCCGGTGACTCGCCATCGCGTAGGTGATGCGGGAGGCGCCGATCACACCGGCGTTGGTCGCGATGAAGAGGATCGTCGCGGCGAGGATGCCGACGTAGATCTTCGCGCTGCTCAGAACCGGACCGTGGAGACCGAGGTGCTCGACGAGCCCGAGCACCGGATCGTTCGCGAAGCCTCCCTTGTCCGGCGGGAGGCCGAGCCTGGTCACGTATTTCCCGCCCACGTGCTCCACGGGCAGCGCGGAGAGCGCGATCAACGGCAGCGTGAAGTAGATCGCAAAGACGGCGGCGGCGACCCACGAGATCGAGCGCGGGATGTCACGGGGCGGATCGCGGGCCTCCTCGGCGAGGTTCGAGACGGTCTCGATGCCCGTATAGGCGATCATCGCGATTGGAATCGCGAGGAAGAAGTTGGCCCACGTCGGCGCGATACCCCAGTGCAGGTTCTGCGAGAAGACGACGTGCGGGCTGAAGATCAGGGCGAAGCCGATCAGCACGAGCAGAAGCTGGGTCGCGAAGTCGATGACCGCGAGGAAGATGTTCAGCCTCGCCGCCTCCCGGATGCCGACGATGTTCAGCAGCACGAGGAACGCGATCACGATCGCCCCGCCGACGATGTCCCACGGATTGGTGCGAAGCGGCGCCCAGAAGATCGAGAGGTAGTGCGGCACGAAGAACGCCGAGATGGCGATCGTGATCACGTAATTGAGCATCTGCGCCCAGGCGGCGAAAAAGGAGACGAGCTCGTTGAAGGCATGGCGCGCAAAGCTGGAGGAGCCGCCCGCCTCCGGATACAGAACCGTTCCTTCCGCGTAGGTGGCCGCCGTCGCCGCGAAGATCAGCCCGCTGATCACGAAAACGAGCGGCGTCAGCCCGAGCGCGATCCCGGCGACGAGGCCGAGGGCGTAGTAGATCGAGGAGCCGACGTTGCCGTACGCCGTCGCGAACAGCGCCGGCGTGCCGAGGACGCGCTCCAGTCGTTGTTGGCGACGACGCCGCGGCACGGCAGGACTCTACTTTCGCCCGCGGCGAACCATCCCGCCGGACTTATCCTGTTTCAGTGACAAAAATAGCGTCTTCGGACGGCGAAGCCCGGATTCTCGTCGTCGACGACGAGCCTCACATCCTGCGCGCCCTCCAGGCGACGCTGCGCGGCGCCGGCTACGATGTCGTCACGGCCGCGACCGGCGAGGAGGCACTTCGCACCGCCGCTGTTCGCCCGCCCAACGCCGTCATCCTCGACCTGGTTCTGCCTGACCGACACGGGTCCGAGGTCTGCCGCGAGCTCCGGTCCTGGACGCAGGTCCCCATCCTCGTCCTGTCGGCGGTCGGGGACGAAGGCGAGAAGGTCGCCGCGCTCGACGCCGGCGCGGACGACTACGTGACGAAGCCGTTCGGCAGCGACGAGCTCCTCGCGCGGCTGAGGGCCGCGTTGCGCCGAACTGCTCCCGTGACCGGCCCGATCATCGAAATCGGAGACCT
>Ga0126382_10001314_pt1 | contig 10116 bp, 12 predicted proteins | sample PanSoiMetPlot_30_FD_92548 | JGI IMG/M metagenome (GOLD analysis project Ga0126382, IMG submission 92548) | Tropical forest soil microbial communities from Panama - MetaG Plot_30 | ecosystem: Environmental > Terrestrial > Soil > Tropical forest > Bulk soil | place: Panama | collected 2016-02-17 | reverse complement strand
TCGCGGAGCAGGGCGAGTCCTCGTTGCTGGCCGCCGCCGACGCCGGGGACCCGAAAGGCAAGTTGGGCGCGCGCCGCATGAAGCGTTCTTCACACCGGACGGCAGCGAGGTTTGGGTTTCAGTCCGCGGCGAAGACGCCCGTTGTCGCCACCGACATGCTGCTCGACAGCAATGAGCCTCGGAAACAGCGACGCGCTGGTGTGGGCCGATCCCCGCGCCGAGAAAATCAGCCCAGCAGCTTGTCCAGTGTGATCGGCAGGTCGCGCACGCGTTTGCCGGTCGCATGATAGACCGCGTTGGCGATCGCGCTGATGGGCCCGCAAGTGGCATTGGGGACGCTCGCCGATGTGGCCAACCGGACGTCAATCAATAGCGAGCATCCGCGTCTGCGTTTTGAGCCAATGGATCGCTGGGTCGCCTTCGCGGCGGGTCGGCCACGCCATTGCAACCTCGAAACATGGAACCCTCAGGGGTGGAGGAAAGATTCGCAGGGAGTAGAGCTCCGAATACTTGCGCGCGATACGGCGGGGAATCGTCATCACGAAATCGGTTCTCGCGACAATGGAAGGGCCAGCGAGAAAGTGAGGCAGGGTCACCGCTATTCGACGTTTGCGCTTCAACCGCTTGAGTGGCGCGTCGACGACGCCGCGAACACGACCTTGCGGCGAAATCAGCACATGGCCTTCCGCCAAGAAGTCTCCAAGCGTGGGTTTTCTTGGCAGCCGTGGGTGGTCCTCCCGCGCGATGCAGACAAAATCCTCGTTGAACAACGTTTCCAGGCTGCGTACGGAGCGCAGCGACCAACGGTCACGAACGGCGAGATCATAGTCCCCGTCGGCCAGACGTTCCAAAAAATGATCCTCAAGCGGCAGGATTTCCATTGTCAAGCCGGGAGAGTGACGCCGAAATTGTTCGAGCAGCGGTGAGAGCACGACCGTAACGGCATAGTCATTTGCCAGGATTCGAAAGCATCGCTTGCTTGCTGCTGCATCGAATCTCGCGGGCTCGCTGAGAGTCTGGTCGATCTCGTGAAGGAGGCTTCGCACTCTGGGACGAATCCGTTCGGCCAACGGGCTCAGGAGCATGCGCTGACCGTCGCGCACCAATATAGGATCATCTAGGGCTTCACGAAGTCGCGTCAGGGCGGCGCTCATCGCTGGTTGGCTGCGGCCCAGTCTCCGAGCCGCTGCCGAGACTTGCGATTCCGACAACAAGGCGTCGAGCACGCGCAGCAGATTGAGGTCAAAGCGATTGATATCCACCATATGGATAACCCATATATCTTCTATCGATTTGACGAATGGTATTCCGGCTCATAGCCTTTGGACAAGGCGCTTCAATGGAAATCGCGGAGGCTGCTCATGGCCAACAAAGGCAAGATTGCCGCGCTCGTTGCAGATGCCTTTCAGGAGGAGGAGTACTTCCTTCCCAAGGTCGCCCTCAACGAGGCTGGTTACCAGGTCGAGGTGGTGTCCTCACGCAAGGAGCCGGTCGAGATCTACAGTTATTTCGCGCGGACCGGCCTGTTGGATGTGGACCGTGAGATAGCGGAAGCCCGGCCCGAGGACTATGTGGGCATCCTCGTTCCAGGTGGTGCAAAGAGCCCTGCCTTGCTGGCCGAAGATCCTCGCGTAACAAAGTTCGTACAAGACATCAGCGCTCGAGGCGGGGTCATCGCTTGCATCTGTCGAGGGTCGATGCTGGCAGCCCGCTCGAGGGTTGTTGCAGGCCGCCGCATGACCGGGTTCAATGACAGCGCATCCTACCCCGATCTCGTCGTTCAGCCCGATGCTGAAGCCGCGGGTGCAACCTGGGTGCAGGATGCGCCGGTGGTAGCCGATGGCAACCTAGTAACTTCACCACATCCGCGCCATTCCGCGGCGTTCTCAGCGGCGATGGTGCAGGCTTTGCGCGGCAAGTGACGACGCAAAGGCTACGCCTCGAGACCCCAGAGCCCCGGGCTAATTTAGATCGATTGCGAGCCTTCGTTGAGCTCAGCATCCGTCCGCGGAGCGTCGGGAAGTTCTCGGTCGAGTGCCTCCCGGTATTTGACGCAGCCGCGCAGAAACTGAGGCCAGTCAGGGACAGCGAGATCTTTGGGAATTGGCTCTGGCAGCAGGCTCCAAAGCTGGGGGTGATGCCAGCACAATTCGTGGCCGGTGCTGTCGCGGTGGGCACGAATGCCCGCGCGCAGCCGGATCACCTCAGCGATCAGTTCCTCCCTCGTCAGGTTCGCAAGATCGTCGTCCATCACAACCTCAACGCTGCGCCTCCGCGCGGATTCTGGGAAAAGAAGCAGGCCTCGCCGCACTTGTCGAGTCCGCCTGGTCATGGTCAAGACGCTTGAAAGCGCCGCCAGCACGTTGTCTTACACGTTCGCAGTAACGGCTCGTAACGGATTGCGTGACGGCCGGGTGAATTGGTCGGTCTCCGACCGCAGCAACCCGAAACAGGCCTCCTCATTCGTGCCCGCACGTCCGGGGGCCAAGCGTGAGGCCGCAGCACTGGCCAACGAGCGTCAAAGATGCAGGACACCGATCCGGGCCGCATGGGCGACAGCATCCGTGCGGCTCACAGCGTCAAGCTTCTCCAACAACGATGCGACGTGATACTTGGCCGTGTGCGCCGAAATACCGAGCCGGCGGGCAATCAGCTTGTTCGATGCGCCCTCGGCCAGCAGCGCGAGGACTTCCAATTCCCGGGCGGTGAGCGCTACGTTGGCTTCCGGTTCGGTCGCCGTTCCGAGCATCGTCCTTGCGGACCAGCGTGAGCCCTTCAACGTCGACCAAAACGGACGCGATCCGATCGGCGAGAGCGGCGTCGGCCACGTCGATAGCCAGCCGTAACCGATCCCTCGCGCGCGCGTCTCTCAAGCCACCGGCCTTTCACCGACTTGAAGCTTGATGTGGTGCGATTGGCCGCCTCTCCGCAGCTCGATCTCAAACAGCCTTCCGACACTGTCAGGCCCCAGCGACCGGAGCAACGGCTGCAGCTTGCTGATGGCCTTGCCGTCCCAGCTCACGAGAACGTCTCCCTGATGAACATTGGCCGCGGCGCCGGGGCCCTTGGGGTCCACGCTCATCACCATGACGCCTGAGCCCCCGCCCTCGGTCGTCACCGGTTGCAAACCGAGACCCAAGTAGCCGCGGGGAATTCGCCCATGGGTCTCCAGCCTCGCCGCGATGCGGCCGATGGTGCCCGAGGGTATCACCAATACGCGCCGACGTGGTCCGAACACGATCATGCCGAACGCCTGCCCTGCGGCGTTGACCGCGAGACCGCCCTCGGCCGTCGACCGCAAGCGGGCATCAAGCTCGATGCGAGCGTCTATTTCGCCACCGCGCATCGACTGCCAGGAACCGGTGCTGACCGAAATCACTCCGAGAGCGGCCGTCGGCGCACCGCCTTCCGCGCCGATGGCAATGACGAGCGCGCCGGGCGGGGGGACGGTTGCCGCCATGGCGATCGGCTGCAGATCGGGCCGTTCAACCTTGAGCAGGGCGATGGCGGTGCTCGGGTCGCGCCCAACTGGACGGGCGATGACGCTCTCGCCGCCAGGCATCACCACATGAATCTCGCCTTCCTCGGCAAGCCCTTCGTCCGAGGTGACGATGAGCCCGGCGCGCCAAGCGAAGCCCGACGCTTGCATGTGGTGTGACGTCACCGAAACGACGCTCGGCGCCAAGCCTCGGACCATGCCTTCCAACGCGTTGGAAACGTCCTGGATGTCTCTGCTCATGGAGCCTCCGGAATGCATGCCGAAAAGATGTCCCGGCCCTTCGCTTCGTCCACTGGCCAGACGGGCAGGCCGCCGTCGCCGGCATCGGGCCAGGAAGCGGAACTAAAGCCAGCCATTGCTTCGGCACTGATCGGTTGCAAAGTCTTCGATAAGACAGTGCGACACCGTCGCCGCGACCGTGAATTTACCGGAAAGACGACACGGCGGCGGTGGTCAGGAGGTCCGAGTCGTGACGCAGCCATACGTGGTCCTTTATGCATCGAAGCAGTTTCAGGAATGGCTCACGGCGCTCAAGGACCGTGCCTATCTTCAGACCCATAATCAGAGCCAAGCGATGTTTCGTGCCGTTCTGCACAGGCTTCGTCGCCATCTGACGACTGATCAGGTGCTGACCTTCGCCGACGCGCTGCCGCCGCTTCCGCGCGGAATTTTTATTGAGGGCTGGCGCCCGCCTGATGCGTTACCGCTCACGTCAGCGGGCGAGTTTCTCCAAGGCGTGATCGAAAGCCTGTCGCCGCACCAAGTTCCGCCGGATTCGATTGTGAGGGATGTCTTCGCCGTTCTGGCGGAGCGATCAGAGCCTTTGGGTGCGAGAACAATGCGCGAGCAACTCCCCGAGGAGCTGAGGCCGTTTTGGCCTTAAGCCCGCGGCAGTGGCTTCCGGCCGCAGGCAGTTGCGAGCAGGGAGTGGGATACACAAGTCCAAAAAATCATACACTTTGAGGGAGGCATCCATGGGCGTGATCTTTCCCAATGAAGCTCCGGAGTATCGTGCCGCTCGCAATAAGCTGCTGCAGCGCGAGGTAGCGCTCAGGCGCGAAATGGAGGCCGTGGCCGCGGAGATCCGAGCACTTCCGCCGGGTGGCGCGGTTCCCGAGGACTACGAGTTCGATCATATTGGCTCAAATGGGTCACCAGCGAACGTGCGGCTGTCCGAGCTGTTCCGACCCGGCACCGACACGCTGATCATCTACCATTACATGTTCCCACGCCACCGCGTCGACAAGCGGCGTGGGCCGAGCACGGGGCCGGCCGCGCAGCTACCGTTAGAGGAAGGGCCGTGCCCGTCGTGCACGGCTTTGCTCGACAACTGGGAGGGAGCTGTACCACACGTCGAGGGGTTGGGAGCCAACATCGCAGCCGTAGCCAAAGCGCCGATCGAGCAGGTCGCGGCCTTCGCAGCGGATCGCGGCTGGCGCAATTTGAAACTGCTTTCAGCTGCCAACAATAGCTTCAAACGCGACTATCACGGCGAGGATGCGGAGGGGCAGCAGGTACCGATCCTCACGGTGTTCCACAAGGGCCCTGACGGGGTGATCAGGCTGAGCTGGGCCTCCGAACTGTTGTTCATGCCGGCCGAGCCGAAGCAGGATCCACGGCATGTCGGTACGGTTGAGCCAATGTGGACCCTGTTGGACCTTACACCCGGAGGGCGGCCGGACGCCACCGAGCAGTTTGAATATGAATGCCGTCGGACTTGAGGTGCGGGCAAATAGTCAGCAGGGATAAACCAGTCGCCGCTACCTGTCTCGATGTCTGTCTCGCGACTGGCCTGTGATCGCCGAGGCCGGCTTGATCGTCAGCGGCAGACCTCTTCACTTTTCAAGCGCGCGGCCGCTGCGTAGGCTCCCTGTGACGTGCGACCGGGAGCAGTCTCGGGAACATCGCCATGAATCGGCGTGCGCATCGGCGCATGAACTAGCGATAAATGTCGTTGGGGACGAAGATTACAAAAGCGCCCGGACGCGCTGATGGTGGGGTACTCGCATCCGAATGGAAGCGGTGGGGCCAACTCGTCCTCGGCATCGTCTGTCTGGTGATGATCGCCAACCTGCAATACGGCTGGACGCTGTTCATCGATCCGATTGACCAAAAATACCACTTGTGTGTACCGAGAACGTCATCCGGTGTGCTGAGGTCAAACTCGGCAACATTGATGATGAAGACCGCCGAGAACAGGTCGTGAAGTGATGGCAACGACATGCTCGATCACTCGATGGAATGGAGCGTCCTTGTTCAATGAGCGATGAATTCGGCATTCATTGTAATAGGCGGCGAACTTGATAAGGATACGTCGCAGGTGTGCCTTCCCGAGCACGATCAGGTGGTCAAGGCATTCCCTTCGGATCGTGCCGATCAGTCGCTCTGCGTAGCCGTTCTGCCATGGCGAGCCCGCAGCAATGGGCTTGTCGCGGATGCCCATGGCCCGTAACCGGCGCGTCACGGCGGCACCGTAGATCGCATCCTGGTCGCGGATCAGGTAGCGAGGGGCTTCCTTCCACGGGAAGGCTTCAGTGATTTGCTGTGCAATCCACTCGGCGGTCGGGTGTCTTGTGACATTGATCCAGACAAGCTCCCGCCGCGCCAGCCGGACGATCACCAGAACGTACAGCTGGACAAAACTGATGGTCGGAACCACGAACAAATCCATCGCGGTGATATGCGGCGCGTGGTTGCGCAAGAAGGTACTCCAGCTCTGACCGGACTGGTCACTATTCTTGGCCATGTACTTGGCGACGGTCGACTGCGCGACCGCAAAGCCGAGCTTGAGCAGTTCGCCATGAATGCGCGGTGCACCCCACAGCACATTCTCAATACTCATTTGTCGGATCAATGCCCGCAACTCCGGTGAGATCGGCGGCCGGCCACCCAGGTTTCTCGACTTCCAGCGCCAATAGCGACGAAAGCCGGCCCGATGCCAGCGCACCAGCGTCTCCGGCTGGATGATCGTCATCGTCCCCAGAATCGACGGGAACCATCGATAGAGGAGAACGAAGAATAGCCGGTCGCCATTCGTGAACCGGACACGACCGCGCACCTTGCGTTGGAGGATGGTCAGCTGCTGTCTGAGCGCGGCATTCTCTGCTTCAAGCCGGCGCTTTGATCTGGATGGCAGCACCAGCAGTCTCAAGAGAAAGATGAGCAGCGCGATCATTGTCGCGTCACGTTACGCGATTCCGTCCCTGGATCAATGCGGATACGGTTTTCGGTACATACACGGGTTGTCCTTCCCGAAAATCGGAAGTAGCGGAGGAGCGTTACCGCCGTTCCCCCACTACCGGGACGACCTTTGGATTCAAGTGGGCGGGTTGATTGTCATCTTATCCACCCTACCAGCAGTGCAGCCAAGTCGTTCGGCGACCTGTATCGGAAGGGCAAGCCGACGATTGCCTGGGAGCGCGCGCCGCGGTCGTCAGCGCCCGAGGGGGCGGTAGCGCGCTGCCAGTGGCCAGATCATCGCCTATAAACGAGGCCGAGCTCAGACGCGCCGCAATTGATGTGCCTGGCTGTTCCGCGGCGACCACCCTGGAGTCGGCCAGGTGATCGGCCTCGTTAACGAGGTGCCGGCGCTCGCGTTGCTCCGCGACCGGTCGATCGTCCATCCGGCCAGCTCAGTGAACGCCGTTTCCTCTTTGGCAGAAGCAACGATCCACGGCGATCGCATGCGACGAGCGCAAGATCAGGTTAAGCGCCGCAAGACGGAGGAAGCGGGCAAGCCCTGCGCGCGCTAAACAGGCTGCGCGCAACGGGTGGCGCATTCGCACGACGGTTGATGTCCGCTAACACCATGAACAATCGCGCAAAGCTCGCGACCGCGCTTGGCGCTTTGGCTGTGCTCGGCATCATTGTCGCAACAGCTGCCTTCCCCTCCGATGTTCCGGCTCGGGCGGAGAACGCGACGGAGTCCTTTCGGCACGCCCATGCTGCCACACTCTGTCGCGGCGGATCGGAGCAGGGCTTCTATTCGGAAATGATGGATGTGAATGCGCGCATGCATGAGGCAATGCAGACCACGCCCAGCGGCGATGTCGACCGCGACTTCATGCAAATGATGATCCCGCACCACCAGGGTGCGATCGACATGGCACGGGTGCTGCTGAAGTACGGGCACGACGAGAGACTCAAGCGCTTGGCGCAGTCGATCATCGTCGAGCAGGGGCAAGAGATCGCCTACATGCGCATGCTGCAGGAAACACTGTCTGGGGCTGCGCCGACGGCACATCATGCAACCGACAAATGAGGAAACAGCAATGAATTCCACTCGACTCCTGCTCTCGACCGCGCTCCTGCTGGCAAGTTTCCCGGCGGGAGCGGGCCAAGCTCCGTTTGCGGCGAACGCGCCCGACGTTCCCGTCAGCGGCCGCGACCGGGTCTATGCGGCCGAGCAGTTTTCCAACACGGTCTCGGTGATCGATCCGTCGACCAACAGAAATCTCGGCGTCATTCGCCTCGGCGATCCGCAGCCAATGAACCTTTCGCCTCTCTATCGCGGCCAGGTTCTGGTCCATGGGCTTGGTTTCTCGCCGGACCGCAGGACGCTCGCCGTGGTGTCCATCGCCTCGAACTCGGTGACTTTCGTCGATACGGCCACGAATCGCGTCAAGCATACGACCTACGTTGGGCGCGCGCCGCATGAAGCGTTCTTCACACCGGATGGCAGCGAGGTTTGGGTTTCAGTCCGCGGCGAAGATTACATCGCCGTCCTCGATGGCACGAGCTATGCCGAGAAGATGCGGTTCACGGTTCCGAACGGGCCCGGCATGACGATCTTCTCGCCCGATGGGCGCTATGGCTACGTGTGCTCCAGCTTTACGCCGGAAACGGTCGTGGTCAGCACACAAACCCATGAGATCGTCGGCCACGTGCAACAGGTCTCACCGTTCTGCCCCAATATTGCGGCCTCTCCCGATGGCGAGCAGGTGTGGCTGACGCTCAAGGACGTCGGGAAAGTGATGGTCTTCCAGGCGAAGCCGCCGTTTCAGGTGCTTCGCGTACTCGATACCGGGCCGATCACCAATCATGTCAATCTGGTACGCACGCCATCCGGGCAGTTCGCTTACATCACCATCGGCGGGCTGAACCAGGTGAAGGTTTTCCGCACCGACGATTTCGCCCAGGTCGCAACCATTCCGGTCGGCGCTCTGCCGCACGGCATCTGGCCGTCGGGAGATGGCACGCGTGCCTATGTCGGGATCGAGAATGGCGACGCCGTGACGGCGATCGACACGGCGACCAACCGCGTCATCGCCGAGATCCCGAACGGACAGGCCGCCCAGGCGCTGGTTTATGTGCCGGCAGCGGCGCCTGCGGAAACCGCCGGGACCGAAAACCTGCAGCCGCTTGGGCTCGCCGGTGCTGCGGTACACTTCGCGCTGGCTGCGCCCGGTGCGCCGCCATCCACGACCGTGTCCTTGTTCGATCAAGGCCTCACGCAAGTGCTGCAGGCGGCGGTCGTCGGTGTTGAGGCGGGCAAACCATATGTGCTCGCGTTGACGTCCAACCCGGACGGCACCGGGGAGATCGAGCCGATCGCTCACTTTAACGCCAATCCCGCCGGCGCACAGATTGTCAACGCTGTCGGACCTATCCGCCAGATGGTCGACCCAGCGGCACAAGTCCGCGACGAGTGCAGGTACCTGGCGGTGATGGCGGTCCAGGCCGGCCGGCCCGACCGACCCGTGCAGGTTCAGCAATCCAGAGCGTGCGGCGCGCGCTAGCGCGTTCGACCTGTGCGAAGAATCCGGCGCGCGCGGCCGCGCCCATCTGACCGCCGCTATCGCCATGATGTCGACAGCAATGCGCCTCGGAAACAGCGATGCCAGCCTAACGCTGGTCTCGCCCGAGCGCGCTGGTGTGGGCCGATCCCCGCGTCGAGAAATCAGCCCAGCAGCTTGTCCAGCGTGATCGGCAGGTCGCGCACGCGTTTGCCGGTCGCATGATAGACCGCGTTGGCGATCGCCGCCGCGACCCCGACAATGCCGATCTCGCCCAACCCCTTGATGCCGAGTGGATTGACGATGTCGTCCGGCTCGTCGACGAAGATGACTTTGACGTCGTGCACGTCGGCGTTCACCGGAACATGATATTCAGCAATGTTGGCGTTCATGATGCGGCCGAAATGGTGATCGACGAGGGTTTCCTCGTGCAGCGCCATGCCGATGCCCCACACCACGCCGCCCATGATCTGGCTGCTTGCTGTCTTCGTGTTGAGGATGCGCCCGGCGGCAACCGCGTTGACGACGCGCGTGACGCGAATGACGCCGAGTTGCTCGTCGACCTTCACCTCGGCGAAGATGGCCGAATGGACATTGTGGGCATGCGGGCCTTCTTCGGCGAAGGTGATGGATTCCTCCTTCTCGATGCGGTCCGCTCCGCCATGCCGCATGGCATCCGAGATCGACACCGCGCGCGAAGCATCCCGTTTGCTCACGAGCTTGCCGTCCGCCAGCGCAACGTCGTCAGGCGCGGCGTTCGCAAGCGGCGAATTCGGCATCCGCTTTGCCAGCCGCAGCAGCTCGTTGCGGACCGCCGCGGCGGTCGTCGCGATTCCGTTCGACACCGAGGCCGCGATCCATGATCCGCCTTCGACCGGAGAC
>Ga0126382_10001313_pt1 | contig 10117 bp, 12 predicted proteins | sample PanSoiMetPlot_30_FD_92548 | JGI IMG/M metagenome (GOLD analysis project Ga0126382, IMG submission 92548) | Tropical forest soil microbial communities from Panama - MetaG Plot_30 | ecosystem: Environmental > Terrestrial > Soil > Tropical forest > Bulk soil | place: Panama | collected 2016-02-17 | reverse complement strand
TATCGGTTCTCTGGGAGTCGGGACTGCCTTCCTCCGCTTGGGCAAGCGCCCTTTGAAAATTCAGCTGACCCTCGCGTGACAAGAACCAGTTGACGAACACTTTTGCTGCATTCGGATGCGGAGCCTGATTAATCAATGTCAGAAAACCCTGTCCGGAGCTGAGCGCCGCGCCCTCTTTCATCAACCCAAAAGACTATACCGACAGGCCTTGCTGCTTACCTCTCTCAACTCCGTCACACCAAAAACAGATCGCGAATTTCCCTGTTGCCAGCCAGTCGAGCCCCTGGCGACGGTCTCGGAATACAGTGATGTCCATTTCGCTGAAGAGCTTTTTAACGAATTCCGGGCCGATCTCAGGATTATAATAAAAAAGCCGGATTGCGCTGCCGCCAGTCCCCGGAGTTCTTATGTCGCGCGCCTCGATCTTTCCTTTCCATTTCGAGTTGACAAAATCCCAAAACGAGTTGAACTCATTTGGACTCACGAGCCGAGTGTTATAGAAGATCTGTCCTAACTGCGCGGAGCCGACATATCGAAACAAATATTTTTTCTCTGGATCCGCATAGTGATGGGTTCTCTGCCACCATTTCGATTCGTCTAGAATCTCCGGCAAAATGAGCGCCGCTTTGATCGGTTCGAGCATTTTGCCCTGATAGAAATCATAGCTCCGTAGAACGCCGACCATAAAAACATCCGCCAGGTTTTTTCCGGCGCGACGTTCGGCCATGAAGCGCCGCTCCAATTGAAGCTCCACCCCACTGACCGAAACGAGCTTGATCTCGGGAAATGCCTTCTGAAAAGCGCCGGATTCAAGCGCCGGCGCGTAGGTACTGTGCACGTAGACTGTGACTTGTCCCTCTTTCTTTGCCCATTGCACAGTCTTTTCCCACTGCTGTTGCCAGGATGTCTTTGTTTCCGCAGCACGTGCGTCAGGCGCGACAATCGCTACCAGCACGCAGACTAGAAGCAGTGCTCTGATATTGGGGTGGTGGAGCACTGGAGTGTTGGGCTTGGAACGCATTATTCCATTACTCCATCACTCCACTATTCCAGTTTTCACATAAACGATCCGCGGCACATGATCCGCGAGCTCGCCCTTTTGGACGAGTTTTTCGATGACGTCCACGTGAACTAGTCGGTTCTTGGCGGGATCTCGAATCAGATTTGGAGGGTCGTCGCCCTGGAGACACGTTTCGATCGCGCTTTTCCAAAGCTTACGCACTTGAATGACGCCGCGATCTGAAAACCCCAAATGCTCCTCCGTGCGATCCACGATCGCCCCCTGCCCGACCTGTGCCGCCGAATCTTGCCCGTTGATTGTCGCCATGTCGTACTGCTTGCGCGTGCCTCGCATCAACGGGGCCGGCTTTGGCCGCTCCTTATGTTCTTTGGGCCAGGGCTTGCCGTTGACCTTGGGATAAAAATGCAGCGTGAACGTGTGCGTGTTGAAGTCGTCTATCGGCATTCGCCATGCGACATCTACCATAGAAGGCTCAGGATCATCAGGAAGCGAACCGCCGTGATGAACAACCATCAATGGCGGGACGTAGGCGACTTCGCGATGCCACTCACTGTCAGGCTTCGGGCCCTTTCGACGCGCCACGTAGAAGGCCATATTCTCCGTACCGGTGACAGCGAAATTCGGAGTTTCCATCCACTCCGGGGCGGCCGGCGCGCCGCGGATCGCGCGCCCGTGCAGGATGGTTGCATGCACCGGATCGAGCGCATTTTCCAGCTGCTGCATGTAATTGCACTCGCGGATGTAGCCCGAGTAATGTCGCTCGCCATCCTCGCGCACAAGGAAATGATAATTGGGCAGCTCGGGCGGGTGCCCCGTCCCCAGGTAAGCCCAGATGATCCCGCCTAACTCGCGGACTGCATAAGCTTTGAGCTTTATTTTGTCTTTGAATGTGCTGCCCTCAGGCTCGCCCGGTTGCTCGATGCATCGCCCGTTCACGTCGTAAACCCAACCGTGATAGCAGCAGCGAATTCCACCGGCTTCGATCCACCCGTAATCGAGCGAGGTTCCCCGGTGCGCGCAGTAAGGATGGATAAGGCCGACGCGACCGTGCTCATCGCGAAAAAGCAACAGATCTTCGCAAAGCCAGCGCACGAGTTTCGGCGCCTCAGAAGTGATCTCACTGGAAAAACCAACCGGCAACCAGTATTTCCTTAGAGTTTCGCCCGCTGGAGTTCCAGGCCCCACCAGCGTTAACAACTGGTTCTCGTGAGCATCCATTGTGCCTTCCCTTCTGACACTAGCCCGCCTCATACCGCCGCTGGGAGCGGTTGTCAAAAGTTTTCGGCGGGAAAACAAGCTGCCAATTCGATGCTGGATTTAGCGCAAAAAAAGATCCGACGCGGTCGGAATGAGATTCCCTGAGGAAGAGCTACGTCAGAGAAAGAAATTCACGAGGTCATTATACAGAGAAAGGCCAGCGGCTCATTAGGCGGCATCCGATGCTGCGAATGAATGGTTGTATATCGAGCTTGACGCGCGTCTCACGTTCAGCCGTTATTGCGCGAGAACTGTTTCAAGTTCGCACCGGACTGCTGGTAGTCTTTCCCTGATCTTCCGCAGGAGGCATACAGATCCAAAAAATGATGTAAGCGACGAGGCCCGCCCCCCAGAGAAACACCGAAAGTAGAAACAAAGCTCGCCATAACCACGACGGCATGGGCGTGTGCTCACTGAAGCCTCCACACACACCGGCGATTTTCTTGTCTGTTGCGGATTTTCTTAGATTTCGAACGCTCTCCCAAAAATCACTTGGCTTGCCGATACTATTTATTTCCATAATGACCTCCAGAGTCGGATCAGTCAGCTAACTCGGTAACAATTTTGCCCCCTATGGGTGCCCTACAACATTTCATGTGCTTTGCGGCCTCCTTGAGCCACAGCACCTTCAGCGTACCTCCGTCAATCAGTTCCGCAAGCATAGCGAGCCACATCCCCACGGTCCAACATCAGCGGCTTTAACCGGCACGAGGACCTCCTCTTTTCTTCGACGATGGATATCCAGAGCAAAGGTGTTAATTCTGAGAGCTTTCATTAGCCCTTTAACTGATAGAATCAAAACAAATCGTTTTCTCGAAGTCCAGAAGGGCGAAAAGAAGCTAGTTGCTGAATGCCGTAAGCGGCCGGAAGCATCCCCTCTTGAATCTCCCCCGTCGCTGGGAGAGAAGAGGGGGCTTCGCGCCACCGCGCAAATGGCATTGCGTCGGATAGCGAGCGCCAGCCGAAAACTTGCACAAGCCGTGGCCGCTTATTCTCACTTGGCGTGCGGTTCGCTCGCACGCGAAAGCGTGGAAGTAAGAATTGTCACCTTCTCGCTTTTCTCAATGTAGCGCACAAATAGGTATTTGTTTTCCTGGGAATCTAAAGCGGCGGGCGGAACGTCGCCCGCTCCCGGCTCGACCTTCGCGAGAATGAAATAGAGGTCATTACTCTTCAAAGCCCCCAAAAATCCTTCTTCGAACTCGGGCAGCGTCTTCACCGTCAGGACATTGGCAAAACCGGCCCCACGCGCTATGACAGCCAGGTCGGCCAGTCCCGCGGTTGCCGTCGGCGCGCCGCGGGAGGATTCGTAGCATTCGTTATCAAAAACAATATGAATCAGATTCTTCGGGTGCTGGTTCGCCATTGTTGTCAAGCTGCCAAGATTTAACAGCAATGACCCATCCCCATCGAAAGCGACGACCTTGCGGTGTGGCAGCGCCAAAGCCAAACCAAGCGCCAAGGAGGAGGTGAGCCCGAGGTTTTGCAAGTGGTAGTTACCCGCATGAGGTCGCAGCGCTTGCCATTCATGGCGTACAGCGCCAAGGTTCGTGACCACCAGTTCCTCGCCAAAATGCGGTGCGATCGCTTGAAGACAATCGTATCTTTTCATCGAACTACCTCAAGGCTTGTTTATTTAGGACGATGGCAGTGGGCCGGCGCGAAGAGCGTGCGAGAATCTGGCTATCGCGAATGGTAGGACGAATGTCCTCAAAACAGCCGACTTTCTCATACATGATGTGCATCGCTTGTAGCACCGGCTCGGTGAGGCTACCGACGGTAGCGTGGGCGGCGTTTTCCTCGCCGACGCCGCCGCTGTGGCCGATCAGCATTAAGACCGGTATACCCGGATGAATACAAACCGTGGCCAATGCATTCGTCGACAATAGAAAACCCGAGTTCATCATTACTATCGCCGGCTTCTTTCCGCCCAGATATGCGCCGGCGCAGATTCCGATGCCCTCTTCTTCGCGGGTTACCGGCACGTGGTGAATCGCGGGATCTTCGGCCACCGCCATGACGAGGTCATGGAGATTCGCTTCAGTCAATGTTGCCGCGAAATCCACGCCCGCCTCTTTAAGAGAATCGACAATCTCAGCCGCCACTTCTCGCTTCATAGTTCCTCCCACTGCAGTTCAAGACCTATATTGCCGAGACTGAACTAGCAGTCAAGTTGGTCCAGCCGCGCACCTGGTTGCTCTTGCGTTCAGGAAAGATTGCTCGAAATTCGTGTTCGGCCGCATAGGTTGTCCAGCCGCGAAACCCCGAACATTGATCCTTGAACTTGTTGACCGTAAAAGAGCTAAGCACTACATTAACCAGCCATAAAGCTCGGCAAAATCGGCGACAACTCGGTTCTGGACGAGATTCTCGCCGAACGGAAATAGACTTTTAGAGAAATTTTCCCAAGGAGGAAAAAATGGCAACAGCTCAGGAACAGTCGGAAGCTAAATTGGACCGGCAGAGCTCAGCACTTTTGATTGTCGATATGCAGAACGACTTCTGCCACCCCGAGGGCGCCCAGGGAAAGCGCGGGCGCGACCTATCTATGATCTATGGCATGATTCCTACTTTTGCTGAGGTTCTCAAAGGTGCGAGGCAAATCGGCCTACCGGTAATTTTTGTCCGCACCCTTCACTACACATGGACGGACTCTAAAACCTGGCGCAAACGTTTGAACGGATATAAGCAGGGCATAGAGATCTGCCTTCCCGGAAATTGGGGGTCGGAAATCATTGACGCCCTCGCCCCGCTGGAGACCGAGCCAGTCGTCATCAAGCATCGCTACAGCGCTTTCCTCGACACCGATCTTGGCCTGATGTTACGCAGTATGAAGATTAACACACTGCTGATTGGCGGCGGAGGCACCAATGTCTGCGTAGAATCCACCGCCCGTCACGCCTATATGCTGGACTACGACGTTTTCTTGCTGGAGGACTGCACGGCCGGATCGGACGCGGAGCTGCACCGCGGCACACTGCGCAACATAGCTGATCATTTTGGGACCGTGGCCCGCGGCGTGGATATTCTTAAAGAGTTTGGCCCGCCAGGATGGTGACGTCGATATCTAGCACTGTTAGTTTTGGGGTTCACCGCGCTGATTTGCACGCCGCTGCCGCCGACACTGTACCTGACCTACGAAGGCCGCCAATGCCGCTGGACAGCTAGAGCGAAACTCGGTAGCCATCATAGTTGGAGGACGAGCCATGGCCTTGACTGCATACAATGATATTCCTGTTCCATCTTTCATGTATGGCACGGCCTGGAAAAAAGAAGCCACTAGGCAGCTTGTGGAACTGGCAGTGGCGTCAGGTTTTAAGGCCATCGACACTGCCAATCAACTGATCCATTATAACGAAGCTCTGGTGGGCGAAGCCCTCCAGGCTCTCGCGAACAAGGGATTCAAGCGAGAAGCCCTTTTTCTCCAAACCAAATTTACTCCTGCCGATGGTCAAGGTGGTCGCGCTCCCTACGATCCCTCGGCCGATCTCACCACTCAGGTTAGGCAGTCCTTTGACAGCTCGTTGGCACACCTAGGCACTGACTATTTGGACTCTTATGTATTGCACGCGCCTCTGTCGCGACGAGGTCTAGGAGAAGCAGACTGGGAAGTATGGGAGGCAATGGAGGATCTCTACCATTCCGGCAAAACCAAAATGATCGGCGTCAGCAACATCACGGTCAGCCAGCTCGCGCTGCTTTGCGAACAGGCGAATGTTAAACCCATGATGGTGCAAAACCGATGTTTTGCCACGCTCGGATGGGACAAAGCCGTGCGCGAGATTTGCCTAAAGCACAGCGTCATATACCAGGGTTTTTCGCTATTGACCGCCAATCGAGACGTCCTGATTGATCCAGAAATTCGCGTTATGGCCCAACGACTCGGCACAGGTCCGGGGCAGATTATCTTTCGTTTTGCGATGCAGATCGGCATGCTCCCGTTGACCGGAACCACGAGCCAACAGCATATGCGGGAGGATCTCCAAGCCGAACAGCTTGAGCTCTCAACAGACGAGGTCGAGCAGATCGAAACGATCGCACTGTAAGAGATTCCCCGGCGGGGAGCAAAAGAACAATAAACGAGACGTTAGATTAGGTTCTTGACAGGATTACCTTGCCTTCATATCTTCACCGGACCATGAAACCATTGCTCATCGCCGCCGCGTTGATTTTATGCCTGATAGCTACTTCAGCTTGGGCGCAGACGCGAACGAAATTGCACGTCATTTATCCGGCCATCAGCGGAATCAACGCTCCGCTCTGGTATGCCACGGAGCAAAATCTCTTTCCCAAGCATAGCCTCGATGTGGAATTGATCTACATTCCCACCGCGCTTCAAGTCACCAGAGTCGTGCTCACCGGCGATTCGCAAATCGCATTTTCCGGTGGAGCCCCGGTCGTCAGCGCGGTTCTCAGCGGCGCCGACCTCGTCTTCGTCGGCGGTGTAGCCAACGTTCCAGCGTTTTACATGATGGCGCTACCCGAAATAAAGAGCGTAGCCGACTTGAGAGGGAAAACCGTCGGTGTCACCCGCTTCGGCTCGTCCACGGATTTTGCTCTTCGGTATCTCATGCAAAAAAACGGCTTTAATCCTGACAAGGATGTTAATATCCTTCAGCTCGGCGGCATGCCGGAGCTTGCCGCGGCACTTTCCAAACGGCTGATCGTTGCCGCGCCACTGTCCGCGCCGACCCACATCCGAGCGCGCGCCGCCGGCGCCCAGCCCTTGATCGACATGGCCAAAGCCGGGGTCTATTTCCCGCACACCGCCGTTATCACCAGGCGGGCTTACCTAAAAACCAACCGCGAAACGGCATTGAATTTCTTTCGAGGGTATTCGGAAGGCCTGCAACGATTTGTCCAGGACAAAACGACGGCGAAAAAGATAATACAGAAATACACGCGCGATACCGCCGAAGACATAATCGAAGCTACCTATCAGTACGCTGTCGATTACGTGGTTCGCCCGCCCTATCCCAATCGTGAGGGGATCGTTGAAACCCTGAAACTCAGCCAAAACCCGGAAGCGAAAAAGGCAGATGCGGATCAGTTCATCGACGCGAGTATAATTAAGTCACTAGAGGATCAAGGATTCTTTCGGAAAATCGGCATGCAGAAATAGCTCAACAAGTCTAGAGTCTAGCGTCTAGCGTAAGGAGACGGAGTTTTGTTGGGTTCCCCAACGCGAGACGCAAGACCCAAAACTCCAGACGCTTTTTTACGGATGCACCGTCTCTAAAAACCAATCAGTGGGAATCTCCCTGCCTAGACCCTTGGACTTTGCGTCATCAAAGACTGCTTTGCCAAGGGCTGCAAATTGAATCCCCAGTCCAATATTGTTATTGAAGCAGGTGATCTCTTGCGCCGATTGCCGGCCTGGAACTTTTCCGGAGACCACGTCTTTCAATTCCGGCGCGCCAAGCCAGAAAGGCTGTTTCGGAGTAACGCTCGATCCCTTTCCACCTTCGGTCAAGAAGTCGATCGGGTCATGACATTCGATTTTGTCGTCTCCATAGCCGGCGATGTAATTCTCCGGAGCGAATTTGCGAGCATGAATGACAAGCCGATCGGCTTTGGCGAGGGTCGCCTCGCCGAGTTCGGTAATTTTCACGCACGTCAAATGCATGCCTGGCCTCAGCCACTCCGGCGGCACGACTCGAGACACCGAGTTGGTCGCGGCGACTAGAATGTCCGCGCGGTCCGCCACGAATTCACCGGACCCGACCGCCTCCACGGAAATCTTAAGCTCCTTTTCTACTTCGGCGGCGAATTTTTCCCGATTCGACTTGGTCGGGCTGTGAACCAGTATTTTCTTAACGGCGCGAACAGAGCACATAGCCCTCGCATGGGCGCGTGCCTGCCAACCGGATCCGAGTATTCCGACAACCGTGGAATCCTCCCTCGCCAGAAAACGTACCGCCAACCCACTGCTCGCCGCAACCCGAATGCCTTGAATTATACCGTCCGGAAAAATCGCCAAAGGTTCGCCGGTCTCGACTGAGAATAGCAGCACGAGACCGACCCACTTGTTGCCCGGCGCTGCTGGTACTTTATCTTTTATGATTCGCCCGCCCTTCTCTTCCCACTTGATAACGTCAGAGTTGAGGCGCAACGCCACAACCTTTTCGTGAGTAAGGGCGCCCTCCATCGTTTTAAAACAGTAGACCCCATCGCTAGTCGTGGCAGGCAGATAAAGATCGCTGCGCGGACGATTAACCGCCGTTCCTTGGGACTGCTCTTGGTAAGCTCTTTCGAGGAGCCGCAGACAATTTTCCATCGACAGCAATGCGCCAACTTCTTCGTTATTCAAGATGATCATAGGGGTTTAACCTTCTTTCCGCTCCAATTCTTATTGCCAGGACAAAGCTAGCCCGGATAATCCGCGATTCCGCAATTAACGTTTCTATTTGCAGAGCGAGGCGTGAGCCTGGAGGAGCGAAGGCATAAAAGTGTAATGTTTCAGAGTCCTTTTCGTACTCGATACTCCGTTTTCAATGATTCAGTACTATGTTCACTGCACCGGCGCTCGCAGTTCTCCTTAGAGGCAGAGGCCCATTGCTTTCGCTCCGGAAGGCTTGCGCTTCACTCGTCGTTTTCATCTCCAACCGCCGAATTCGGTTAATTCATGCACCGAGGAAGAGTGGCAACGCATAGGGCGAGGAGCGAGCCTCGGAGGAAGCGGGCACAGGAGCGTGCAGTACGCTGACTTGTGTGCTGCTTGGCTTCCCGTTTGTTTTTGCCCCGCAGTTTGCGTCGCACTTGCGGTTGCATGCGTTTTCAAGACACAGGCCCATTGCCCGCGACCGGAGAGGTTTGCTCCTCGTTGCTATTCTGCGCTAAAAGCTTTCCCTAAAAAGATTCAAAATTGCGCAGCTGCTAATCTTACAACTTTTCATCCTCCGGCACGATGTCCGTGATAAGATCGCGAATCAGAGGCCGTTTCGGCAGCGGCTCGACAGTGATGACTTCCGGCGTCAGCCTCGCGATGCAGGTGTATTCCACTTCCCCGTTCACCAGTGCCATGCAGGTCTTGCACGCATTGGCATTGATACAGCTGTAGCGGATGGCGAGCGTGCTGTCCAAATGCGCACGGATCCAGCGCAGCGCGTCGAGAATTGACATGCCTTCTTCATACGGCACCTCGTAGTCCTGGTAGCGGGGGACGTCGTTCGCTCCGCCGCGCCGTATGCGCAGTGTGGTCGTGTAGTGCATCGCCTCAGCCATGCGACACCTCGCGCGCCGTTCGCCGAGTCGGATCAACCCAATGGGAGCGCAGTGCCCCGCCGGTTAGCGCTAGCACTTGGTTTCGCTCGAAAGCGGCGTTGGAATCTGGAAAGTCTTCGCGTTGATGAGCACCGCGACTCTCAGTCCTGGCCAGTGCCGCAGTAACAACCATTTCGGCGGTCACCAGCATAGCGCGCAATTCGAACCAATCTTGAATGTCCAAATTGAAGCTTGCTTCCGATCCGACGGAGAGACTCGGCAACTCATCGCGCATGCCCTCGATGCGTTTCAGCGCGGCGGTGAGCTTTTCCCCGGTGCGAAACGGTCCTGCCATTTTCCACATGACGTGTTGAAGTTCGGTTTGATAAGTCCCAGGGGAGACGCCTTTTTTAGACCGCTTACTGATCAGCTTCCGGATCGCGTCAGCACTCGCGTCGATCGTCTTTGGATCCCAAGCTCCCGTCGTTTGTTGCGCCATCTGCGCAGCAGAACTGCCGGCCCGTTCGCCGAAAACAAAAGCCTCCGTGATCGCGTTGCCCGACAACCGGTTGGTTCCGTTGGAACCGCCCACCGCTTCCCCCGCGGCATAGAGCCCTTTAATGCGAGTCTCCATGG
>Ga0126382_10001312_pt1 | contig 10119 bp, 7 predicted proteins | sample PanSoiMetPlot_30_FD_92548 | JGI IMG/M metagenome (GOLD analysis project Ga0126382, IMG submission 92548) | Tropical forest soil microbial communities from Panama - MetaG Plot_30 | ecosystem: Environmental > Terrestrial > Soil > Tropical forest > Bulk soil | place: Panama | collected 2016-02-17 | reverse complement strand
GCGCTCGCGCCGCCGCAGGCGAGCCCCAGGCCGACCATCGTGACCACGAAGAGCCAAGGGGCCGGGAAGCCGCCGGCGCCGACGATCATCCCGCAGGCGCCGGTCAGCAGCAGCAGGCTCATGATCCGCGGCTTCGTCAGCGTCAGGTAGTCGCGGAACGGCGCGGCCGGCACACGGTCGCCGCGGAAGGTGGCAGCCGTCGCGACGAGGGCGGCGGCGAGGGCCACCGCCGCGAAGGCGACGTGCAGGGGCCGGCCGACCGCGAGCGCGGCTGCGGCGAAGAGCCCGAGTGCTGCAGCCGAGGGTGCGAGCAGGCGGCGGTGCGCCACCCAGGCCGCGGCGACGAGGGCGGCCAGCGGTGGCACCGCCAGCGCGGCGAGCGCGCGGTGAGCCGTGTGCAGAGACAGCGCGCCCGAGACGACCGCGAGCGCGGCGGCCGCCGCAGCGCCGACGGCGATCAGCCTTAGCCAGGGACCGGGGCGCACGCTCACCTCAGGCACGGACGGCCGCCTCCTCTTGTAGGCGGCGGCGCAGGTCTCGGAGCGGCCGGGCGCTGGTCACGTACGGGACTTTGTCGAAGTTGAACGCCGGCGGCGGCGAGCTCGTGTACCACTCGAGCGTGTCCGCGACCCAGGGGTCGCGGCCGGCCCGCCGACCGACGCGTGCCGTTCGGACGACGTTGATCAGGAAGAAGAGCGTGCCGAACGCCATCACGAAGGCACCGATCGTCGAGACCAGGTTCCACGCAGCCCACCAGCCGTGGTGGTTGTACGTCCACACGCGGCGAGGCATCCCCAGCAGGCCGAGGAAGTGCTGCGGGAAGAAGGTCAGGTTGATCCCGATGAAATAGAGCCAGAAGTTGATCTTCCCGAGGCGCTCGTCCAGGAACCGCCCGAACATCTTCGGCCACCAGTAGTAGAAGGCCGCGAAGAGCGCGAACGCCGAGCCGCCGAAGAGCACGTAATGCATGTGCGCGACGACGAAGTACGTGTCCGTGACCTGCCAGTCGAACGGGAAGGCGGCGAGGAAGATCCCGGAGAGGCCGCCGATCGTGAAGACGCCGACTGCGCCGAGCGCGAACAGCATCGCCGTGTCGAGAATCAGGTTGCCGCGCCAGGTGGTGGCGATCCAGTTGAAGATCTTGATCCCGGTCGGGACTGCGATCGCCATCGACGAGAGCATGAAGAAGATGTTCAGCGCGGTCGGCAGCCCCACCGAGAACATGTGGTGCGCCCAGACCAGCGCCGAGAAGAACCCGATCGCGACGGTCGAGAACGCGATCGCCTTGTAGCCGAAGATCGGCTTCCGCGAGAAGACCGGTATCACCTCGGAGAGGATCCCGAAGGCCGGCAGGACCATGATGTAGACCTCGGGGTGGCCGAAGAACCAGAACATGTGCTGGTAGAGAACGGCGCTTCCGCCTTCGCTCGGTAAGAAGAAATGCGTGCCGGCCCTGCGGTCGAGGAGCAGCAGTGTCAGAGCCCCGGCGAGCTCGGTCAGCGCGATCAGGATCAGGATCGAATAGATGTAAATCGACCAAACGAAAAGCGGCAGCCGCATCCAGCCCATCCCAGGCGCGCGCATGTTGTGGATCGTGACGATGAAGTTGATCGCTCCGAGGATCGACGAGATCGTCGTCAGGTGGATCGCCAGGATCCAGAGGTCCTGGCCGTTGCCGGGCTCGAACGCCTTCTCCGACAGCGGCGGGTACGAGTACCAGCCGGCGCGCGCCGCGCCGCCTCCTGCGAACCAGCTCGTGTAGAGGACTAGCCCGCCGAGCAAGTAGAACCAGTACGAGGCCGCGTTCAGCCGCGGGAAAGCCATGTCTCGGGCGCCGATCATCAGCGGCACCAGGAAGTTCGCGAGGCCGGCGAAGACCGGCACGACGACGAGGAAAATCATCGTCGTTCCGTGCATCGTGAACAGCTCGTCGTAGTGGTTTCGGGTGAAGACGTGTTCGTTCGGCTGCGCGAGCTGCGAGCGCATCAACAGCGCGATGATCCCGCCAGCGACGAAGAACAGCAGGCTCGTGAGGATGTAGAGGATGCCGATCCGCTTGTGGTCGACGGTCGTCAGCCAGCTGGAGAAGCGGCCGCGAGAGACGACCGCTGCGGCGGGGTCCGGCGAGGGGGCGACGTCAACCGCCACCGGTTCCCCCGGAGAAACGTTTGACGTAGGCGAGCAAGGCGTTCAGCTGGCGGTCGCTCCAGCCCTTGCCGACCGCGGGCATCTGGTTGCGGCCGTTCTCGAGCAGGGTCGTGAGTGCGTCTCGCTGCTGGAGGACCGGGTTGCCGCGGAGGTCGGGGCCGTAGCCACCCTGCGCTTTGAACCCGTGGCAGGTCGCGCAGACCCCGTCGAAAGTCATCTTGCCGAGGTCTGAGGTGCCGTTCGCCTGGGCGGCGGCCTCGCTCGTGTACCAGCTCTGGAAGTCGCTGTTTGGAAGGGCTTGGATCGCCGCGGTCATGTGCGGGTGCTCGTAGCCGCAGAACTCGCCGCACTGACCCTGGAAGGTCCCGGCGCGATCGGCCGTGAACCAAAGGTGGTTGGTCTTGCCGGGGATTGCGTCGAACTTGCCCTGGAGCGCCGGGATCCACCAGCTGTGGTTGACGTCCTCGGAGTTGATGATGAGCTTGACGTTCCGATGCTCGGGGACGCGCATCCGCTCGACCTGGATGACGCCGTTCGGGTAGACGAAGTTCCAGTAGAACTGGCGGCCCTGGACCTTGACCACTAGCGGCGGGCCGGCAGCCTTGGCCGAGTCGGCGCCGCTGTTGATTCCAGGCAGCTTCACGAGCACGAACGCGGCGATCGCCGCCAGGATCACGACCGGGATTGCCGTCCAGATCAGCTCCAGCCGGGTCGCGCCGTGGATTTCCGGTCCTTCGGCCGTCTTGGAGCGCCCGCGGTTGCGGAAGCGGATGATGAAGAGGATCAGCGCGCCCTCGACAAGGATGAAGATCGCGCCGGTGATCGCGATCAGGACCCAGTAGATGTCCTCGATCTTGGCCGCTTGGGGCGAGTCCGGGCCTCGTGGAGAAAGCCCGGCTGGGTCTCCAGCGAGCGCGACCTGTACGAGGACGAGCCCGAGCAGGGCGACGACGACGAGGGCTAAGGCTCTCCTCCTCACGCGCGAGGGCATTCTATGGAGGGTGAGCGAGCGAACGCGCGTGCAACTTCCGGCTGGTGTCGGGTCGCACTTTCGGGTCTTCCTCAACGGCGTCCCGCAGCAGGAAGGTCGTGATTTTCGGCGCTTGGGTAACGAGCTTCTCTTCGAGCGGACTCTTGCCAAGGAGGGCAAGCTCGGGTTCTGGCGGTGGCTCTCGCTCTTCCTCGGCGTCGCAGGGACGTACCGGCAGAACGACAGCGTCGACGTCGTCTATGACGTCAACGGTCAGCGGGTAGTCGCATCGGGGCTACCGCTGACGCCGGGCTGACGTGCCCGAACCGGGCGTGTCCTCGTGCCTGGCACCGGATCGGCCTACGGACACGCCCGTGGGAGGGTTACAGAACCGGTCAATTGCAGGTGGTTTGTCCCGCCAGGACGTGTCTCCATGCCTGGCACCAAGCCATGAGGCCTTCGGACAGTGCGGACCGGGCGGGGGCGTTTCCCGGTGCCAGGCACCGGAACACGCCCCGAAGAGTCAGATACCTAGGCCGGGCCGGCGCCGTTCGTGCCGACCAGCCGCAACCGCATCCGCGTGCCGCCGCCTTCGGCTCGCTCGGCGCCGACGCCGCCGCCGTGGGCTTCCGCGACCTGCTTGACGATCGCGAGCCCAAGGCCCGAGCCGGGCAGCTTGCGCGCCGCAGGCGCACGGTAGAACCGGTCGAAGACGTACGGCAGGTCGTCGTCCTCGATCCCCGGCCCATGGTCACGGACCACCACCTGCCCGTCGCGGACCGTGATGTCCACTCTCCCGCCCGGAGGGCTCCACTTGGCGGCGTTGTCGAGCAGGTTCGAGACTGCCCGGGCGATCGTGTTGGGCACACCGTGTAGCTCGGTGGGCTGGAGGTCGGTCACGAACTCGACCTGCGGGAAGTCTCGACGCGCGCGCGCCACGACCTCGTCGACCAGCAGGTCGAGCCGGACGCCCTCCGCCTCCGGCGGCTGCGTCTCCCCGCGCGCCAGCTCGACCAGCTCCGTCACGAGGGCGGTCATCTCGGTCAGCTGCCCGACGACGTCGTTCAGAAGCTTCTCGCGTTCGTCGTCCGGCATGTTCCGGTCGCGGGCGAGCACCTCGATGTTCGTGCGCAAGCTCGTCAGCGGCGTGCGCAGCTCGTGCGAGGCATCCGAGACGAGCTGGCGCTTGGCGCGGTCGGACTCCTCGAGCGCAGCGAGCATGGTGTTGAAGCTCGTAGCGAGCCGGCTGAGCTCGTCCTCGCCATGCGCCTCGATCCGCTCGGAGAGATCCTGGGTCTCGGCGACCCGCTCGGTCGCACTGGTCAGACGGCGAACAGGCGCCAGCGCAGCCTGCGATACGGCAAGGCCGAGGCCGCCGGCGATCGCCACCCCGCCCGCGGCGATCAAGATGAGGAAGATCCTGATCCGATCGAGCGTGTGGTTGACCTCGCCCAAGGGCCGCGCCACCTGCAACGCGTACGTGTTGCCCCGGTCGTCCTGGACGGGGGTTGTGTAGACGCGATACTGAGCTCCGGCGATGGTGGCGTCGTTGAACCGGCCCTCCCGGAAGCGAGGACTGCTTCCGCTCTTCGCGACCTCGAGGGCGGTGCTGCTGGCCGGCAGCGTTCCGGATTCGGAAGGCGTCCGCGTCGTGTTTCCCGCCGTGTCGACCAACTGGACGAAGTCGCCGCCGCCGAAAGAGGGCGGGGGCACGCCTTCGAGAAACCCGGTGGTTCGGTCGATGCGAAGGCCCACGCCCGGCCCGTGAAAATTGACGATGTCGTTGGCACGCGTTTGAAGCGCGTCGTCGACCTGTCCACGCAGCTGGTTGCGCACAACGAAGAAGACGACGAAGGAGGCAGCGACAACTGCCAGCGCAACAGCCGCTGCGGCGACGAGAGTCAGGCGCGCCCTGAAACTGAGGTTTTGGAGGTTCACGGTTCTCGCAGCGCGTACCCGACGCCCCGCACCGTCTGGATCAGGCGCGGCTTGCCGCCGGTTTCGGTCTTCCGGCGCAGGTAGCCGATGTAGACGTCGAGCGAGTTCGACGAGAGCCCGAAGTCGTAGCCCCAGACCCGCTCGAAGATCAGCGACCGTGTCAGCACCTGCCGTGGGTTCAACATGAAGAGCTCGAGCAGCGAGAACTCGGTTCGTGTCAGCTCGATCGGCTCGCTGTCGCGCTTGACCTCTCGCGTCGCCGGGTCGAGCTCGAGGTCGGCGAAGTGGAGGACCTCGCCCGCGCCGTTCGTCGTCCGCCGGAGCAGAGCGCGCAGCCGGGCGAGCAACTCGGCGAGCGCGAAGGGCTTGACGACGTAGTCGTCCGCCCCGGCGTCGAGCCCGGCGACCCGAGCCTCGACTTCGTCGCGGGCAGTCAGCATCAAGATCGGAATCCTGTTGCCGGAGCCGCGCAGGCGGCGGGCGGTCTCGAGCCCGTCAACGTTCGGCATCAGGACGTCGAGCACAATTGCGTCCGGGTGAACGTCCCCGACGTCTAGCCGGTAGAGGGCCTCGGCTCCGTCGGCCGCCAGCTCAACGTCATAGCCCTCCAGGGCAAGCGCGCGCCGCAGCGACTCGCGGACGGCCGCTTCGTCGTCGACGACGAGGATCTGAGCGCTACTCATGCGCGCATTGTTGCGTCAAAGATTGAGAGGCGGCTAAGAGCTTCGGACTCGACTCGCCGCCGCAATCCCTGGCGGCTCGCCCGCGGCCGCCAGGAGGTCGGCCGCGGGGAAGCCGCTATCCGCAGGGACGGGGGAAGGAGTCACCTGGCAAGCCTTGCACCCGCGTCTGAGAAAGCCCTAAGACAGCTGTAAGAAGTCTCTAAAGGCCCGGGCGCCGATTCTTAGGAGCCTCTTAGCCCATGCTCAGCAGGCACTTATTCGGGACTGCTCTGATGGAGCCCGTCAGCAATGCGAATCGCTCGAAAGGACTCCTGAGAATGTTCAAGCGCACGCCCTACTTCATTGCAGCTGCCGCGCTCCTCGTGGGCGCGGGAGCCGGCGCCGGCAGCTACGCGGCGTTCGGCACAGACCACAGCACGACGACCGTCGTCCACGAGACCGTCTCCGGAGGCAGCCCGACGGCCTCGACCAAGACGATGTCGGTGAACGCCGTTTACCGGGGAGCCCGGGACGGCGTTGTCGAGATCACAGTGACGACCTCGGGTGGCTCTGACAGCTCGCCCTTCCCCTTCGGTGGCTCGGACTCGCCGAAGTCGCAGGCCCAGGGCTCCGGCTGGGTCTACGACTCGGACGGCCACATCATCACGAACAACCACGTCGTGTCGGGCGCGACGTCGATCTCGGTCCAGTTCAGTGACGGCTCGAAGTACAGCGCCAAGCTCGTCGGCGCGGATCCTTCGACCGATCTGGCCGTGATCAAGGTGAACGCTCCCTCGAGCAAGCTGCACCCGCTCACGCTGGGCGACTCGAGCAGGCTGGAGGTCGGGGACGGCGTCGTTGCGATCGGCAGCCCGTTCGGCCTGGACGAGACCGTCACTTCCGGAATCGTCAGCGCGCTCAACCGTGACATCAGCTCGACGAACAACTTCACGATCTCCGGCGCCATCCAGACCGACGCCGCGATCAATCACGGCAACTCCGGCGGCCCGCTGCTGAACATGGCCGGCCAGGTCGTCGGCGTGACCACACAGATCGAGAGCGACTCCGGCGGCAACGAAGGCGTCGGCTTCGCGGTTCCCTCGAACACGATCGCCTCTGTCGCCTCCAAGCTCGTCAGCGGCCAGAAGGTCGAGCATCCGTACCTCGGTGTCTTCGTCCAGACGCCGCAGAACCGCAGCGGAGCCGAGGTCGCTCAGGTCAAGAGTGGCTCTCCTGCTGCCTCTGCAGGCCTGAAGGCCGGCGACGTCATCACCAGCTTCGGCGGTGAGACGATCCAGAGCCCCGACGACCTGACCGCTGCGGTGGCCGCAAAGGCACCCGGCGACAAGGTCTCGGTCACCTACGTCCGCAATGGGAATACGCAGACCACACAGGTGACGATCGGAACCCGCCCCTCGTAGCGAGCTTCCCCGGACAGCGCGCCTTCCCCTCACACCCGCACGGCGCGCAAACGAAAGCGACGGCCGCCCGCTGAGGCGGCCGTCGCAATTCTTGATCCCCCGAACGAGGGAATTCACTTGTCTTCTCCCCCGCCGGGGGCTATCTCAAGAGCAGGGGTAGGCTCGCGGCGCGACCGGGCGAAGGGGGACGCAAGGCTCTGCCCTCGACGATCTCCCAGTGAGAGAGAAGGCGAGGCCCCGCTGCGGCGAGGGCCTCGCCGCCTACCCCGCTACTCCTTTAGCCGGGTTTTAGCGGCCGAGCCCATCGCTTCCGAATGCGTCAGTCGACGACGGCGACGACCTCGTCGAGGACGCCGAGCCCTTCGTCGAGCTCCTCGCGCGTGATCGTCAGCGGCGGCGCGACGACGACCACGTTCCAATGTGTCATCAGGTAGAGACCCCGGTCCATCGCGGCCTTCGCGAGCTTCGCCACCGGCGCGAACGCGTCGCCGGTCGCGTTGAACGGAACGAGCGGCTCGCGGGTCTTCCGGTCGCGGACGAGCTCGATGCCCCAGAAAAGCCCCTTCCCGCGTACCTCGCCGATCGACGGGTGGCGCTCCTGCAGGCGTGGCAGCTCTTCGGCGAGCACCGCTCCCATCGCGGCGGAGTTCTCGACGATCCCTTCCTCCTGGAAGGCTTCGATCGAGGCCACCGCGGAGGCACACGCGAGCACGTGGCCGGAGTAGGTCAGGCCGCCGGCGAAGTACTTGTCCCGCACCCAGTCGGCGATCTTCTCGTTGATCACCATCGCGCCCAGCGGCACGTAGCCGGAGTTGATCCCCTTCGCCACCGTGAGGATGTCCGGGACGACGTCCCAGTGCTCGCAGGCGAACCACTTGCCCGAACGCCCGAAGCCGGCCATCACCTCGTCGCAGATCAGCAGGATCCCGTGACGGTCGCAGACCTCGCGGATCGATTTCAGATACTCGTCCGGGGGGACGATGATGCCGTTCGTGCCGACGATCGTCTCGAGGATCACCGCGGCGACGTTCTGCGGGCCCTCGTACTGGAGGATCTCCTCGAGGTGCGGGCCGCCGGTGCAGACGGGGCACGGGTCGGGATGGCCCGCCGGGCAGCGGTACGTGTAGGGGTCGAGCATGCGGACGACGCCTGGGATCCCCGGCTCCGCAGGCCAGCGCCGAGGGTCGCCGGTGAGCGTGATCGCGCCCGCGGTCGCGCCGTGGTACGAGCGGTAGCGGGCGACGATCTTGTGGCGGCCGGTGTACCAGCGGGCGAGCTTGATCGCGTTCTCGTTCGCCTCGGCGCCGCCGTTGGTGAAGAACGACATCGTCAGGTCGCCGGGTGTCACCTCCGCCAGCAGCCGCGCGAGCTCGGACCGCGCCTCGTGGGCCATCGGCGGGCCGATCGTCGTCAGCTTGTCCGCCTGCTCCTTGATCGCGGCGACGACCTTGGGGTGCTGGTAGCCGATCGAGACGTTGACCAGCTGGGAAGCGAAGTCGAGGTAGCGGTTCCCCTCGTGGTCCCAGAAGTAGCGGCCCTCGCCGCCCGCGACCGCGAGCGGGTGGATCTGGTTCTGCACCGACCAGGAGTGCAGTACGTACCGCTCGTCCAGCTCCTGGATCAGCTTTGCGTCGAGCCCTTGTTCGACCGCCACGCTGCGATTCTAAGCCCGCAGCGCTAGGCTGGCGTCAAGACGAAGGAGGCGGGATGACGGAAGTCGCCGAGGCGCCGAGCGCCGAACGCAGCGGAGAGATCAAGCGGATTCACCACTGGATCGGGGGCCAACCGGTCGCGGGAACATCGGGCCGGGGCGGCCCCGTGTTCAACCCGGCCAGGGGCATCCAGACCGCCGAGGTCGACTTTGCCTCCGCCGAGGACGTCGATCGTGCGGTCAAGGTCGCCTTGGAAGCATTTCCGGCCTGGCGCGCGGTTTCGCTTTCGCGCAAGACCGAGATCTTTTTCCGGATCCGGGCACTCGTCGACGAGCATCGCGAGGATCTCGCCAAGCTCCTGACTGCAGAGCACGGCAAGGTGCTGTCCGACGCAAAGGGTGAGGTCGCTCGCGGGCTCGAGGTGATCGAGTTCTGTTGCGGGATCCCAGACTTGCTCAAGGGTGGCTTCTCCGAGCAGGCCTCGACCGGGATCGACGTCTACTCGATCCGCCAGCCACTCGGCGTCGTCGCCGGGATCACGCCGTTCAACTTCCCGGTGATGGTGCCCATGTGGATGTGGGCGCCGGCGCTTGCATGCGGCAACACGTTCGTGCTGAAGCCCTCAGAAAAGGACCCGTCGGCGTCGATCTACGTGGCCGAGCTGCTGAAGGAGGCCGGTGTCCCCGACGGCGTCTTCAACGTCGCCCACGGCGACAAAGTCGCTGTCGACGCGATCCTCGAGCACCCGGACATCGCCGCGGTTTCGTTTGTGGGCTCGACGCCGATCGCGAGGTACGTCTACGAGAAGGGCACGTCGCACGACAAGCGCGTCCAGGCGCTCGGCGGCGCGAAGAACCACATGATCGTCCTGCCCGACGCCGACATCGACATGGCGGCCGACGCCGCGGTCTCGGCCGGCTACGGCTCGGCGGGCGAGCGGTGCATGGCCGTCTCGATGCTCGTCGCGGTCGGCCACGCCGCCGACGAGTTGGTCGACGCGATCAAGGTGCGGCTCCCGAACGTCAAGGTCGGCGACGGCATGAATCCCGACTCCGAGATGGGGCCGCTCGTTACCCGCGAGCACCGCGACAAGGTCGCCTCGTACATCGACAAGGGCCGCGAAGAGGGTGCGACTGTCGTCACCGACGGCCGCGAGACCGCCCCGGACGGCAGCGGCTTCTTCCTCGGCGTGACGCTGCTCGACGATGTTGAGCCCGGGATGGATGTCTACAAGGACGAGATCTTCGGCCCGGTGCTCGGCGTCACGCGCGTCGACACCTACGACGAGGCGGTGCGGCTAGTGAACGAGAACCCGTACGGGAACGGCG
>Ga0126382_10001309_pt1 | contig 10122 bp, 8 predicted proteins | sample PanSoiMetPlot_30_FD_92548 | JGI IMG/M metagenome (GOLD analysis project Ga0126382, IMG submission 92548) | Tropical forest soil microbial communities from Panama - MetaG Plot_30 | ecosystem: Environmental > Terrestrial > Soil > Tropical forest > Bulk soil | place: Panama | collected 2016-02-17 | reverse complement strand
TCCAGCAGGCGTTCTATGCCGAGAACCGCGATATGACCGCGTCCGAGGAGATTGCCGGCGTTGCCGAGGAGGCGGGTCTTGCGCAGGGGGATTTCGCCGACGTGTTCGCAGCGCCGGCGACGCGCAACGAAACCTTCCGCGATTTTCTGACCGCCCAGGAGCTGGGCATCCGCGGCTTTCCGACGCTCATCGCCGGCAGCCGCGCCAAGGGCTATGCGCTCGTGACCAATGGCTACCGCCCGCTCGAGGACTTGCTCGGGCCGCTCGAGCGCTGGCTGGCCGCGGGCGCGCCCGTTTCCGCATCGGCCTGAGGGAGGCGCCGCAATGGACCCGCTCGCACCCTATCAGGTGCTCGCCTATAACACCGCGCGCCAATCCGAAAACAAAATGCACGACGATGGGGTTGCGCGCCAATTCGGCTTCGGCGGCGGGCTGGTTCCCGGCGTCGACGTCTACGCCTATATGGCGCATCCAGCCGTGGCCCGTTGGGGACGCAGCTTTCTCGAAGCGGGCGCGCTCACTGCCCGCTTCGTGCAACCGGTCTACGACGGGGAGCTCACCACGGTTCGGGCGCGCGAGGCCAATGGCGGCCTCGACATTGAAGTGACCTGCCGCGATCTTTTGTGCGCCAGCGGCCACGCCCGGCTCGGCGCCGCGCCAGCCCCATCGCTTGCAGCCTTTGCGGCCGTGCCGGCGGTCGCAGAGCGCGCGCCGGCCAGTACAGCAACGCTCGCACCGGAGCGCTGGCTCGGCATCCGGCCGCTGAGCGTCAGCGCTGAGTTCGCGGAAAACTACCTGCAAGACGTGCGCGAGACCGATCCGATCTACAGGGACGAGGGGCTGTGCCACCCAGGCTTGCTGCCGCGCCTTTTCAACTGGGCCCTGATGCACAATGTCGTACTCGGACCCTGGATCCACGTCGGCAGCGCGATCGAGCATTTCGCGGCGGTCAGGATCGGCGACGAGCTGAGCGTGCGTGCCAAGATCCTCGCCAACTACGCACGCAAGGGCCATCAGTTCGTCGAGCTCGACGGCGTGGTCGTCGCCAATGGGCAAAAGCCGATCGCGCGGGTTGCGCACACGGCGATCTGGCAGCCCCGCGCGCGCGCCGCTTGAAGGTAGGCGCTTAGGCCGGCCGCACGCGCGGTGGCTCGGCTGGAGGCAGGGCGCGGCCGGCGATTTCGTCGCCCGCACCGACCGGCAGGCGCAGCATCAGGATCGAGGTCATTGCCGAGACCATACCGACGACGATGAAGGCCGCGGCAAAATCGGCCACCGCCGGCGCCGCGCGTCCCGCCGTCCATGCCGAGACCTCCAGCACCATGGCGCCGGTCGCCACCCCCAAACTGATCGACACTTGCTGGGCGACGCTTGCCAGGCCGGTGGCGGCGCTGATCTGTCGCGTTTCGAGCTCGGCGTACGTGATGGCGGACAGGCTGGTGAATTCCAGTGAGCGCAGGAACCCGCCCAACAGAAGCACGCCGAAAATGATGAGGTGGGGAGTGGTCGGCTTGAAGAGGGCGAAGGTCATCAGGGTGAGGGAAGCCAATAGCCCGTTGACGATGAGCAGGCGCCGAAAGCCAAATCTGAAGAGGAAACTGCGGGCAAGCGGCTTGACGAGGAGCGCGCCTACCGCACCGGCAAATGTTGTGAGACCGGATTGCAGAGGGTCGAGCCCGAAGCCCAACTGCAACATCAGTGGCAGCAAGAACGCGCTCGCGCCCACCCCGAAGCGGAAGAAGGTGCCGCCGAGAATGCCCGCCTCGAAGGTCTTGAAGCGCATCAGGCGCAAATCGAGCAGCGGACGCTCGGTGCTGAGCGCGTGCCGCACATAGCCCATCAGCATCGCGGCCCCGATCAGCATCGAGCCAATTGCGACCTCAATGGGGGCAATGTGGCGGCCCGTCATGGCCGCGCCCAGGATCACGCCGCCAAGGCCGAGGGCGCAAAGCACAAAGCCGGCCACGTCAAGCGGTGGGGTTTCCTGCTTGATATCGGGCACGTAGAGCGTGGCCAGCACAATGCCGAGAATGCCGATCGGAATGTTGACAAAAAAAATCCAACGCCAATCGGCGTAGGTGACGATCAAGCCGCCGATCGGTGGGCCGAGCATCGGCCCGATCAGCGCCGGCATGGCGATAAAGGAAAGCGCCCGTACCAACTCGTTTTTGGCGACCGTGCGGATCACGACCATGCGCCCGACCGGCACCATCATGGCCCCACCCATGCCCTGCACGGCGCGCCAGAACACAAAGGCGCCGAGCGAACTCGAGTAGGCGCAGCCGATCGATGCCACCATGAAGATAAGCAGAGCCAGGCGAAACGTGGTGCGGGCACCGACCCGGTCGGCCACCCAGCCGCTGACCGGAATGAACACGGCGAGGCTCACCAGGTAGGACGTGACCGCGAGCTTGAGGGAGATGGGGTCGAGGCCGAGGTCGCGGGCGATGGTCGGAAGCGCGGTGGCCAGAATGGTGGAATCCGTGTTCTCCATGAAGAGCGCGGTGGCAACCACCAAAGGCACAATGGGAATTGCCATCGCTCAGGCCTTGAGAGGGGCTGCGGGGTAGCGGGCAACCGCCCGCCGGAGGGAGGAGGAACTGGACCAGTTGCATATCCGGCCAAACGCGCCAGGCGTCAATAGCGCTATGGCGGCGCTTGGCATGAGGCGCCGACTTCACGGCGTCCTGGGCCCGACGAGCGTGCCCAACATGCCTTTGCGCTTGTTCCAGCGTCGCACAATTTCCTCAGCGATGGTCTCAGCCGAATGCAGGGGTGGATAGCTCCACGTCTGGAGGCGGTCGAAACTTCGAGGCAGCGGGCGGGTCGCGCCGTACCGCTCCAGCGCCCGATGAAAGCGGTCGAATTTCGCCGATCCGCCGCCGGGGTTGAACACAAAAACCGGGCGCCCGGTCGCGCACGGTTCCCCGGTCATGTTGATGGAATCGGCGGGCGCGATGAAGGCGTCCGCGTGGGCCAGGAAATAAGGATAGGGATTGTCGCCCTCACCATCCCAGACCCAGGCGGCCAAGTCCCTCGCCAGCTCGCGCATGCGGGCGACCACCGCAACAGGGGTGCGGCGCGAAGGCGTGATCATCAGCCCCGCCCCCAAGGCGGAGAGCGAGATGAGCGCACTGCCAAGGTGCTCCATGCCCTCCGCGCCATAGCGGTAGTCGCCGTTCGGCCCGCCGAGGGCAACGGCAATGCGCGGGCGCGGAAGCGCCGCCAGCGCCGGCGGCAGGTGCTTCTTGAGTTCGCTAAGGGTGCGCGCGGAGAAGCCGTGCGGGGCCGTGAGTGTCGTCACCACATTGGGACCGCGGCGGGTGTCATGCTCGGGAACCCAGAAGAGATCGGCGGCGGCCGCGCTGACCTTGGGGTTTTGCAGGATGACGCTATAGGTCGCCAACCCTGCCTTGCGCTTGAGCGCGCGAATGTAAGGTGTCGTCAAGCGTCCCGTGGCGATGGCAAAGTCGGGCCAGGGCGGGCGGAATGGGCTTTGCGGGCCGCCGAAGCGCTCGGAGGGGCTGACGGGTCCCCACGGGGAGAGCAGCCGCCACAAACCTTTGGGGTCAATCAGCTTGATCTCTGAGACGAGGCCCAAAGCCTCGAACACACCGCCACTTTGCACCTCATTGCCGCGCTTGCCGTCGCTGATGATCCAGCCGCGACGTCCCGCAGTCGCCGGCCGATCGGTCATGCCTCGCCTCCCGCGTTTTGCCGCGGCGTGGCCGCCGCGGAGCAAATGAGCGTTGCGCGGTTAATCCAATTCGCAGAACACTGGCCCCCTGTGCTTGGAGCCCTCATGCCATGCGTGTCCGCCTCGACGCCATCGACTGGCGCATTCTCAAGGAGCTGCAAGCCAACGGGCGGGTGAGCAACGTCGAACTGGCGCGCAAGGTTGGCATTTCGCCGCCGCCTTGCTTGCGCCGCGTGCGGGCCCTGGAGGAGGCTGGCATGATTGCCGGCTACTTCGCCCTGATCGATGAGAAGAGCGTCGGCTTTGAAGTGATCGCCTTCGCCATGGTGGGTCTGCATAGCCAATCCGAGCCCGATTTGCGCGCCTTTGAGAACCGTGTCCTGGCCTGGTCGCTGGTGCGTGAATGTTACATGCTGTCCGGGGAGAGCGATTTCCAGCTCAAGTGCGTAGCCCCGGACCTGACGGCTTTCCAGGATTTCGTGATCGAGGACCTGACCGCGGCGCCCAATGTGGCCAGCGTCAAAACCACGCTGGTCATCCGCCGCGTCAAATTCGAGCCCGGCGTGCCCGTGGCCCAGGCGCGCCCGCACCAGGCCGGCATCTGACCCCTCGCCATGTGGTTTATGCCACACCCCGAGGGTCGTTTTCCCACGCGCGAGAATAAATGCCGCCGTCAGGCGTTAGATCCCCGACCCGCGGGGAGGCAGCGCGCGTGACGGACGAGTTCCGCACCCGAATGGTCGAGTTCCTTCCGAGACTTAGGCGATTTGCCGTGGCTCTTACAGGGGACTTGGACCAAGGCGATGATCTTGTTCAAGAGACGTGCTTGCGCGCTTTGTCCCGCGTCGACCAGTGGCAGCCAGGTACCAGATTAGACAGTTGGATGTATCGCATCGCGCAAAATCTGTGGCTGGACCGGACACGGGCTCGCAAGCATCGCTCCGAGTTGTCGGATCCCGAAGTCGTCGAGGCGGTTCCCGGTCAGGACGGTCGCAATGTCGTGGAAGGGCGGCTGACACTTGAGGCCGTCCTCGGCGCCATGACCGAACTTTCTCCCGAACAGCAGGTCTTGGTGGCGTTGGTTTGCATCGACGGGGCCTCTTACAAGGAGGCCGCCGAAATTACCGGTACGCCCATTGGCACGGTGATGAGCCGCCTGGCGCGCGCCCGTCGCGAGCTGCATGAGCGCCTCGAGCCTTCGATCCCCACAACTTCGGCCCGGTCGGCGCCGGATTTGCCCGCCGACACACGTCTTACCCCAGCAAAAGCAGGGACGCGGCTATGACCAACATCTCGGATGCCGATCTCATGGCCTACGCCGACGGCGTACTGCCGCGTCATTTGCGGCCATTGGTACGGCAAGCCTTGCTGCGCGAACCGGCCCTTTTGGAAAAGCTGGAGAGCTATATCATCACCAACCGTGGCCTGGCGGCCCCGTTCGAACGTCTGCCGCCCATGCCGCATCGATTGCTGCGGCTGCTCGCCGAGGGTCAAGCGGAGCGTGCGGGGGAGCGTTGGTGGTTCGTGGCGTTGCGCTCCGTGGAGGCAAAATTGGCGGAGCATTGGCGCCTGCCGGCCTGGTCGCTTGCCGGCCTTGCCGCGCTCGTGTGCGGCACGCTCATCGCCTGGCAGCTGAACACGGCGCGGCCAATGCGGCCTGAGCTCGCCCAGCTCGGGGCGGAAGGGCTGGCGACATCGCCCCAATTCCAGCGCGCGCTCGACGGCACCGAAAGCAACGTTGCGGCCGCGCTTGCGACGCTGCGACCGACCGGCACGTTCTTGAGCAAAGATAACGCCTGGTGCCGTCAATACGAGCTGACGCGCGAGGGTCAGCCCCGCTTTGCGGGTATTGCGTGCCGCGACGCGGCGGGGGCATGGCAGGTCAAGACGTGGGCCGCTCTCGGGCCCACGCCGCCGGTGAGCGGCTACGCGCCGGCTGGCCAGCAGACGGGCGAAGGCAAGGATCCCGCCAGCGGCCTCGAGAGCGCGCTCATGAACCTCATGCAGGACGTGGTCCTCTTGCCCGCCGACGAAAAGCGCGTGATGGCGGGCGGCTGGCAACGGCCGCACTGATCCGATCCGCCCGGCTTTAGCCGCCCTACGGGGGAGCACGGCACACTGGCGTGGGGGCCGTGCGGGTCCCGCGTCTCGGTCGGCCTGTTGGGCGCGCCTTCGGAAACTATTGATCGGGCTGGAAGGAAAGGTGCTGGACCACACCCGGCCAGCGCGCTTCCGCCGATGGCGTGAGCGACATCAGCCCCGCGGAGGCGACCGCGGGGTCGCTTGGATGCAGGACGGGCTGTAGCGTCGGTGACCAGGCGGAGCTGACTTCGACCGGGGGCGGCTGCGCACCAGCGGGGTCGGCGCACTTGGCAGGCGCTTGCAGCAGACCCTGGCCGTAGATGGGATCGCGACCTGCCGGGCCCAGATCGCGGGTCGTGAGGCGGCTCAGCACGGCTTTCTTCGGATCGAGCGGGCGGCCCTTATAACTGAGTTCGTCCTTCGGGTAGACCGCCGCAGCAGCCGCCGTCACATAGGGCACGGCGAAGGACGTGCCGGTCTGCGGTCCCTCGCGCTTCTCCGGCAACGCGGTCCAGACATCGACGCCGGGGGCCGCCAAGTCGATGTGGGATCCACGCGTCGCATGCCGATAGCCCACGAGGTTGCGGTCGACCGCGGTCACCGCGATGACCTCCGGGTAGGCGGCGGGATAGCTCGGCAGCGCAAACGGTCCGCCGTTGCCGGCGGCGGCCACGAACAGCACGCCGGTCTCGCTCATATCCTTGATCTGCTTGTGCAGCACGGGGTCCTGTGGACCCGCCAGGCTCAGATTGACGACCTTCACCTTGTAGGTGTCCATCAATTTCAACGCCTTGACGAGGGTCGTCGTATCGGTGGCGGGCTGGCCATTGCCATCCGAATAGAAAGTGTTGGTGGCCGTAAACGTTGCGTTGGGGATCAACCCCGGGGTGGTGCTGTTGGGATTTCCCGATAACAGCGCCAGCACGCCCGTGCCATGCCAGGCTTGCACGGAGACATGTTCCCCTTCGAGGACCGTGCTCCAGTTGATCCTGCGATCCTTGAAGGCGGGGTGCTGACTGTCAAAGCCCGTGTCGATCACACCGACGCCGATCTCGATCGTGCAAGCGGTAGGATCGGGCGCCCAATTGATGAGGGCGGGTCCATAGCAGCGATCCGCGGCGCAGCCGCTGGGCGCGGATGGCCGGATCGGCTGGCCGAGCGCTGGCGCGTAGCCGGCCCCGGCTCCCTCCGTTGCCGGCACATACGGCCGGTACACATAGTTGAAGCCCGATGCCAGGCTTGGCATTTGCTCGCGCAGGAGTTGGCGCGCGGAAATGGCGTCCAATCCGTCGGGGACGACGAACCTCGAAATGCTCGAGCTTCCCGTATTGATCGTTTCAACGTGGGCAAAGCTCAACTGTGCCATGGCCGAGCGCGAGGCGTTGACGACCAGGATCTCGTCACGTCGGAAGAGGTCGGTCGCGCGCGTATCGCGCAGCCAGCCCTGCGCCGGCGAGCTCGCCCGTTGCGCCGCTCGCTTTGCCGGGCTCTCCGTGGCAGCGGTGCGCGTCAACGTTGGCGACGCACCCTTGTTGGCGGCGCCGATACTTTTGGCGCCCTTGTCGCCGTCGCCCAGCTTGCCCGCGGCTTGGCGGTCATCGTCGGAGCGATTGGCGGACTTGCCATCGTTCGACGACTGAGTGTTCGCCGGGCCGTTGAACATGCGTTGGAACATCTCGACGACGGTCTTGGGCGGCTCGGGATCGTCTCCGCCCTTGCCAGCGCCCGAGCCTTTGTTTGCAGCTTTGCCGGCGTCCCGCTGGGGAGCGCTGCGGCCATCATCGTCGTCGTCTTTGCCCTTGCGATCGCTCTTGTCGTTCTTGTCAGTCGTCTTGTCGCTGCCATCCTTGTCGGTGTCGCGCTTGCTGCCCCCGTCTAAGGAGCTTGGCGCGCGCGCGCTAGGCCCACCGTCGGAATTGCCACGCCCGCCAACGTCGGAATTCGTGCGGAAAGAGGAGGTATCGCGCCCGGCGTAGTCCCAGGAATTGTCGTCACCACGCTTGCGCGACCGGGCGAGCGCGGCATCGACGATCAGCACCATGGCGGCAATGCCGACAATCAGTGCCAGCCAGCCCACACGCCAGCGACCGCAAAAAATTGACGAAAGCTTCCCCATCGCTCGCTTTCGGCTAACGCGCCTACATCCCCCTAAGCCGAACCCCCAGCTTAGCGCAGAAAATACCGCGCGCATAAATACGCGCTCGTCAATATCGTGGAAAAGTATGTGCGCTTCGAGGCCCCGGATCAAGCCCGATCGCAGCATGACATAGCTTGCGTGCAGTGAGCGCGGTGCAGAAGCGACAGTCGGCGAACTCAGGGGGAACCCTGGAGGGGCGCGTCCTCTACTTATACTCGATTTTGAGTATTTCGTAGCTGCGGCTGCCACGCGGGGTCGTGACTTCCGCGCTGTCTCCCTTGCCCTTGCCGATCAAGGCACGCGCAATTGGCGAGGCGATGGATATCTTGCCCTCGCGCACATTGGCTTCGTGTTCCCCCACGATCATGTACTTGACCTTGTCGCCGGAATCCTCGTCCTCCAAGGTCACGGTGGCCCCGAACTTGACGGTGGTGCCCGACAGCTTCGAGGTATCGATCACCTCCGCGCGGCCAAGCTTGTCCTCGAGCTCGGCCACCTTTGCTTCGTTGAGCCCCTGAGCTTCTTTGGCGGCGTGGTACTCCGCGTTCTCGGCCAGATCGCCATGCTCGCGCGCATCCGCGATTTGCTGGATGATGCGCGGACGTTCCTCAACCTTAAGGCGATGCAACTCCGCTTCGAGCTTCTTGAACCCGTCGACGGTCATCGGCACTTTTTCCATGGCCTAGGCTCACATTCACAATAGCCGGTGCCCGGCTTGCCGCCGGCACCACCTTACAGTCTCACTCAGTCTACTGGGTTTGGCCAGCCCTGATAGAAGCGGGGGCCAACTACATCCTCAGGATGCTTGGGTTACATAAGATTGCAGTGGCGCAACTGAAAGACTGCCCGCCACAAGCGCCCGAATGGCCTCAGTCGCGGCAAGTGCGCCAGCTAAAGTTGTATAGTATGGGATGTGGTTGAGCAAGGCGGTCCGCCGGATATCCTTGGAATCGGCGAGCGCCTTTGCCCCCTCGGTGGTGTTGAAGACAAGCTGCACCTCGCCGTTTTTCATGAGATCGACGATGTGGGGCCTGCCTTCCAGGACCTTGTTGACCTGCTCGCACGCAATGCCGTGCGCCTCCAGCGCCCGTTTGGTTCCCCGCGTCGCCAAGATGCGAAAGCCAAGCTCGCTCAGTTCACGCATGGCGCCCAGGATCTCCTCTTTGTCCTGATCCCGTAAGGACACGAACACGCTGCCGTTGAGGGGCAGCACGTTGCCCGCGCCCAGCTGGCTCTTGGCAAAGGCCAGGGCGTAGTCGTGGTCGATCCCCATGACCTCGCCGGTGGAACGCATCTCCGGGCCGAGGATCGGGTCGACACCTGGAAAGCGTGCAAACGGGAACACCGCCTCTTTCACGCCCACATGCGTGAGCTTCACGGGCTTGAGTTGAAAGGTGGGCAGCGGCTCCCCGTTCATCACGCGCGCGGCGATGCCAGCGATCGGCTTGCCGATGACCTTGGCGACGAACGGCACGGTACGCGAGGCTCTGGGGTTGACCTCGAGCACATAAATTGCGCGGTCCTTGACGGCATACTGCACGTTCATGAGGCCCACCACCTTGAGTGCGAGCGCCAAGTCGCGGGTTTGTTTTTCCAGTCGAACGAGGAGGGCCGAGTCGAGCGAATGCGGCGGCAGCGAGCAGGCGCTGTCGCCGGAATGGATACCCGCCTCCTCGATGTGCTCCATGATGCCGGCGATGAAGGTCGTTGCGCCATCACTAAGGCAATCGACATCGACCTCGATGGCTCCGCTTAGATAGCGATCGACGAGCAGCGGCCGCGCGGCCGAGACGGCCAAGTCGCTCGGTTGATCGAGCGTCTCCGACAAGCGCGCGATGTAGCGGTCGAGCTCGCTGCTGTCGGCCACGATCTCCATCGCACGACCGCCGAGCACGTAGGAGGGACGGATCACCACCGGATAGCCGAGCCGGTCGGCCACCGTGCGCGCCTCCGCCGGCGTGCGGGCAATGCCACTTTCCGGCTGCATCAACCGCAAGCGCTCGATCAGCGCCTTGAAGCGATCGCGATCCTCCGCCAGATCGATGGCCTCCGGCGAGGTGCCCAGAATCGGCACACCGGCCTCCTCCAGCGAGCGTGCGAGCTTGAGGGGTGTCTGTCCGCCAAACTGCACGATCACGCCCCTCAAGCGTCCGCACGACTGCTCGATGCCGATGATTTCCAAGACGTCCTCGGCCGTCAGCGGCTC
>Ga0126382_10001308_pt1 | contig 10135 bp, 4 predicted proteins | sample PanSoiMetPlot_30_FD_92548 | JGI IMG/M metagenome (GOLD analysis project Ga0126382, IMG submission 92548) | Tropical forest soil microbial communities from Panama - MetaG Plot_30 | ecosystem: Environmental > Terrestrial > Soil > Tropical forest > Bulk soil | place: Panama | collected 2016-02-17 | reverse complement strand
TGGGTGCTCGAAGACAAGGAGGCCTGGCCGCGCGCACTGGTCCAGGACATCGACCACGGCTTCCTCGAGGCGCTCCTACGTGCGGACCTGATGCTCGACCCCGTGCCATACCGTGACCAGCCCCATGTCGCCCCGCTCGCCAAGCTGGGCGCGCTCGCCAGCGCCAGCCAAGCCCTCGGCGACGGCGCCGGCCGGCCCTATCTCAACATCACCTTTCGCGAACGGATCAAGGAGTTCCGCGGGCGAGCGGGGACCGTCGATGTCACGCGGCATCCCTGCCAGCTATGTGGCGATTGCGTCTCCGGCTGCAACTACGGGGCGAAGAACTCGCTTCTCATGAACTATCTACCGGATGCTTGGGCCCACGGTGCTCGAATGTTCACCGAGGTGGCGGTGCGGAGCCTCAAACGGCAAGGGGAACGGTGGTTGGTGCACTATGAGCTCGTCAACGCCGGGCGTGAGCGATTCGGATCGCCCGAGATGACAGTGACGGCGGACTTCGTGATCCTCGCCGCGGGCACGCTTGGCTCCACGGAGATCCTGCGCCGCTCGCAGAGCATCGGGCTCGGCCCTCCCGACCTGACTCTCTCACGACGCGTGGGGTCGGGGTTCAGCGGCAACGGCGATCTCCTCGGGGTCGCCTACAACACGGCGGAGCCCGTCAACGGCATCGGCGCGGGCCGGACCCGTCCCGTGACCGGCGATCCTGTGGGCCCGTGTATCGCGGGCATCGTGGAGATGCGGAGCGCCCACGACCACGAGCTCAATATGGTGATCGAGGAGGGCGTCATTCCCGGTGCCTTCGCGAACGTGATGCCGTGGCTCCTTGGCGGAGCCATGCTCCTCTATGGCGGCGACACCAACGCCCCCATCGGGGAGTCGCTGCGCGGCGAGGGCCGACGACTGATGCGGTACCTACGAGGGCCGCACCACGGAGCCACCCGGAACACGCTCGTCTTCCTTGTCATGGGTCATGACGGCGCCCGCGGGCGCCTCGAGCTCCACGACGACCGGATCCGCGTGGAGTGGCCGGGGCTCGACAGCGAGCGCCATCTTGCCGCGGCTGAACAGCATCTGCGGGACGCGACGCGCAATCTCCGCGGCGTCTATCTCAGAAATCCCCTCAACCCGATCACCGTGCATCCTCTGGGTGGCTGCCGGATGGCCGAGAGTGCCGAGCGCGGTGTGGTGAATCACGAGGGTCAGGTCTTCAAGCGCGCTGAGGGTACCGACGTGGCGCCAGGGCTCTACGTGTGCGACGGATCCATCATTCCCCGCTCCCTCGGCATCAATCCCTTGCTGACCATCACGGCCCTGGCCGAGCGCATGTGCGCGCTCATGGCCGGTGATCGTAAATGGAAAATCGACTACTCGTGAACGGTGCTCCTCCGGCGTTCCCCGCCCCCGAGCCGCCAGCGGATCGCATCTGGTTCTCGGAGCGGAGCACGCTCGGCGTCCAGTTCACCGAACACATGTCGGGCGCAGTCGGTAAGCCAGTGAAGGATCGCGATCGGCGCGCCGCCTGCGCGCGCGCAATCGAACCCGGGGCGAGCACCGAGAGCATGTCGTGTACGCTGACTATCATTGCTGCCGACCTCGAGGAGATGCTCCGTGGCCGTCGGCATCTGGGCCGGGTGGTGGGCACCGTCGCCATCAACGGTGGGGAACCCATGGCCGTGCGCCACGGCAAGTTCCACCTGTTCGTGGTGCGGCGGGACCGGGTAGAGACCCGGCGCATCGTCTATCGGATGCGCGTGAGGCCGCCAGGACAGCAGAGCGACTGGTTCATCGAGGGCTACAAGGAGATTCGAAACTCGAGCCCCCATCATGCCTGGCCCGACCTGACCACCCTTTACGTCACGATCTCAGCGGGCGGGTATGGACGGGAAGACCAGATCCTCTGGCTCGGCATCCTCCGGCTGTCCCTGGGAGACTTCTTCAAGCAGCTCTGGACAGTTCGCGTCCGAGACGGGCAGCGCCTCGTGGAGCGCCTGGATGGAACAGCGCGCTTCGTGGGCTTCTTCGCCCAGATCCTCCTCGGCACGTACGGACGCGCGCTGGCACCGTCCCGGGTAGCGGTGGCGGATGGGCCGCCGCCCATGGCCTCGGCAAGGCGATGGACGGCGGACCAGCCCGTGACATCGGTTGCCACCTCGGATGGCGTGGCGATCCGCCTCACTCGCTACAGCGGAGGTGCTCGCGGCCCCGTGCTCCTCGTACCTGGGTTCACCACCGTCGCCGCGTCCTTCGACACTCCGACGGTCAGGCGCAACCTGGTCCAGTTCCTGCGCGACGAGGGCTTCGACGTGTGGCTCCTCGACTACCGGGCAAGCCCCGCCTTCGAGCCAGCATGGAGCCAGTTCACCATCGACGACATCGCCCGTCGCGACTACCCTCAGGCGGTGCGAAAGGTGTGCGAGGTGACGAAGTCGCGCCAGATCCAGATCGTGGCCCACTGCGTCGGCTCCATCTCCCTCTTCATGTCGCTGCTCAGCGGGGAGCTGGACGGGCTCGTGCGATCGGTGGTCGCCTCGCAAGTGTCCGCCTACGTGAGGGTGGCCCGATTCACGGAGGCGAAGGCCGGTCTCTACCTGGGCTCCCTACTCCGATTCCTGGGGGTGAAGCACATCTCCGCGAGCTTCAATCCGAGGAGGTGGAGTGACTGGACGATCGATCAGTTCCTCAAGCTCTACCCGACGAAGGAGCGGTGCAGCAATCCCGTGTGCCGTCGCCTGCTCTTCATATTTCACGAGATCTACCGCCACACGAACCTCAACTCCGAGACCCACGACGCCATCTACGAGTGGTTCGGCGTTTCCAGCATGTCGGCCCTGAAGCATCTGTCGTTGATGGTGCGCACCGGGCACGTGGTGGACGCGGAGGGTCAGGAAGTCTATCTCCACTGTGACGACCCCGTTCGGCATGAGGCGAGTCTGGATCGTTTGGAGATACCGATCTCATTCATGTACGGCAAGCACAACGGGGCCTTCCTCCCCACCGCGACCCGGACACTTTACGAGGAGCTCTGCGGGCGCTACGGCCCTGATCGGTACGAGTGGCGGGAATTCGAGGACTACGGCCACTTCGATTGCTTCATCGGGCGAGAAGCCGACCAGATCATCTTCCCCTGGATCCGCGATCAGCTCGTCCGCTGGACACCCGCCTCCTGATGTCCCGAGCGAATCACCCTGGACGGATTTCGATCGGCCGCTCGATGAGCCGGTACTGGGCACGATCCTCCGTGCCTCTGGGCACCCGGTCGATGGCGATGGGAAAGATCTGGAGCGTGCCATTGGGTTTGATCCGGAAGCGGAGGAACTGCTTGTAGTCCTGTATTCGCAGGGCGGAGAACGCCTCGTCGACGTACGCCCCGAAGACGTTGGCGCCGATCATGAGGTAGAGACCGAGCACCACGGGTCCCACGACGGCCCCGCCAACGAAGTTCCAGCCGAAGCGAATGAGAGGCTCCGCCGCCCCATGTGACACGAAGCGCGCCGTGAATGAGGCGACGGCCAGCGCGGCCAGCACGTGCACGCCCGCGTGGACGATACTGCCGACGAGTCGAAAGAAACGCCCGTCGCGCCCGCGGCCCGAGTAGAAGCCGAAAAATGAGACGAGGAGGAAGAGCGCTCCGGCCCAGAGGGCGCGGACTGGATCGGTGAAGAAGTCCAGCATCCTCGCGGGAGGATTGGGACGCAGCCAGGTTAGGGAGGCGTAGGCTAGGCCCGTGACCAGACCCATCTTCCAGTTCATGGCGAGAAAGAGGAAGTTGAGCAGGCTGAGCCGCCACGAGGTGGTGGGGCTGGGAAAGACGGCGCGCTGCTCGAAGCGAACATTGCCCACTTCCACGGTCCGCCGCGCGACGTTGGTGCTGGGCCCGAACACTGACTGGTGAGTGGAGGACAGATAGGCACCGCCGCCCCCGCTGACAATGCGCTGCAGACGGCAGTCGTCCACGCACTCGTGGCGACGGTAGTGATGAATGTCGCCGGCCACCCACACGTACACTCTGGCACCGGCGGGGGCGATGATCTTCTCCTCGAGGTAGGCGAGGTTGCTGTCCCGGCGGGGATCCTCGATGTCGCCGTAGATCCAGTCGGGCTCGGCACTGGCAAGGATGATTCGGTCGCCCGCGACAAGGTAGTGCGCCATGTTCCTGAAGTACTCGATCTGGCCGAGGTCGATGTCGGATTCGAGTTGCACGTCGAGTCCCCACAGCCACCAGCGGTACGGCAGCTGGAGCGCGAAGTAGCTTCGGCGTTGCAGAGTTTGCCAGGCACCGATCCGTCGCTGGCGGGCGAAGAGCCGAGAGAAGCTCACGAGCCCGTCGTACCAGTCGTGGTTGCCGGGGATGGCGAAAAGATCGACGCTGTTCAAATCGTCCTGCGGGTGAGCGGGTGCGACGCGCGCAGTTGACGGGTCGGGCTCAGGGAAGGCGACCTCGAATGGTATGACGAGCCGCTCTTCGTAGGACTGCCTGCTCGCCACCGGATAGACCTCGTCCCCGCCCAGGAGAAGGAACCGGCCGCGAGGGAGGTTCTCGGCACCAACGGCGAGCTGAGGCTCCGCGACGAGGGCGGCCACGGCGTGCGTGGAGTTCCAGCCGTCGCCGGTATCGGCCAGGTAGTCGAAGCAGAAGCCGTCGGCATCCTGCCCTTCCCAGGCCGTATAGTCGAAACGGTTCTGGCTGGCCGTGTCTTCCATCAGGCGATAGTCGAAGCGCTGGCCCATGGCGGTGGAGATCAGCACGTCGACACCGGTGGACAGGAGCTGGCCGGGATCGTACCAGTGGACCATGCCGTGCCGGGGGGGCGCGGGCAGAGCCTGACCGCGTGCCGTCTCTGATTTCGTCCGTCGCCATGCTCGCATCGTGGCCTCCCGTCCAGGTCGGCTTCGCCGGACTCTAGGGACGCCGAGAAACTATGTCAAGCGCAGGAGGGAGCGCCCGGGGCCGTTGACAAGGCCGGACGCCCCGCCTAGACTCGCTTCGCCTTACACCGCGAACCGACCGGCCACGGAGGAGAGCCATGCTCCTGATCGGGTCGCACTACACAGCTTCCGAGATCTTGTGATGGCCGAGACTGCAGAGAGCAAGGCCCCCAAAGAGAACACGTCCGCCAAGGAAAGCACGTCCGCCAAGGAAAGCAAGCCCCTCAACTGGTGGCAGATTCTCCTCATGTGGAGCGCCATCACCTTCGGGGTGCTTTTCGCAGGTGGCGCGGCGATCCGCGCGCTCTCCGGACTTACCGGCTCCACGCCGAACTTTGACGGGGAGACGTTCTGGTGTCCCCTGCTCGTCTTTAGCATCGGGGGCGGAGTGGCCATCGGCCTCGTCATCCTGACCTGGTGGTTCGTGGTCAAGCGTGGTTCCTTCAGCTGGACGATCGGGTTCGTCCTGATCGCGGTTGTCCTGTTCGCGCTCTACGTCTGGCCGTCCCCTTACCGATACGACAAGGACTGGGGCAAGAACGCCACGTGTCGCGTCTTGCAGATCCAGCGCTGGACGGGTGAGACGAAATGTGTCCTGCCCGTTAGCCCGGCGACCCCGGCTCAATCGGGCTAGGCTCGAGCCAGCGCCGCATCCCGATCTCTCGGAAGAGACGCTCCGCCTCTCTGAGCTGCTCTTGCGCCTGGGCCTCGTCGCCGGCCCGCCGGGCGAGCTCGCCGAGACCCCGAAGGCAGCGGGCGAGGAGGGGACGCATGCCGAGCTCCTCGGCCCTGGCCCCCGCCCGCTCGAAGCTCGTGCGCGCCTGCGCCGCATCCGGCGGATCGCCCGCGGCCAGGGCACAGGCCAGCGCGTAGTCGCCCTCGGCCTCGTGTCCGCGCTCGCCGCAGGCCGTCGCGGTGTCGATGGCACGCCGGGCGATCTCGCCTGACTCTCCGGGCCGCTCCGCCCGGAGCAATCCCTCGGCCCAACGCGCATACATGAGGGCGAGGTGCGTGTTGACGCCTAGGCTCGCCAGTATGGTCGGGCCGCGCTCGAGATAGGGCAGAGCCTCCTCGAGTCGTCCCGCGGCCGCTAGGGCCCAGCCCAACGTGGAGGAAGCTCCGGGAAACCAAGTGAGGAGCCCCTTGCTCTCGCAGAGATCGAGCGCCCGCCTAGTCAGGGACACTGCCTCGTCGATGTCACCTCGGTAGACCCGCGGAATCGCCGCAAGCGTGTAGGAGATGGCCTGGGCCTGCGGGTGTTGCGACTCGTCGGCGGCCCGGACGCCGCGATCCGTGTAATCGATCGCACGATCGAGCTCCCCGAGATTGGCGAGGGTCTGGCCGAGCCACCCGCACACCGCGACGTAAGTAGTAATGGTCGCGGCGAGAAGACGACGGGCTCGCTCGGCGTTCGCGCCCTCGACCACGCGCTCGAAGAGCTCCACGGCCTGACGATACTGGCCCATCGAATAGAGAGACTGGGCGAGGGAATAGATTGCCAGCACGACACCGTCCTGGTCGTCGATCCTGGTGGCGAGTTCCAGCGAGTGCTCGGCGTAGTCGATGCCCGCTTCGTATTTGGCCTCCATCCAAGAGTACTGACTCATCCGCTGGAAGAGACGGCCCAGGCGGTGCTCGTCGCCCAGCTCCCGACCGATGGCTTCGGCCTGCCGGTGAAGCTCGACCAGGCGCGGCACCTGACCCAAGACGAGCAAGGGCGTATGCAGGTCCACGCGCACGTCGATGGCGCGGCGCATATTCTCAGGGCTTCGCGGCAGCCGATCGCTCGCGGCCAGGGCTTGATCCGATCGCGCCTGCGCCTCTTGGAGCGCGCCCCGGGCAAAGGCTCGCGCCGCCGCTTCGCGAAGGAAGTCCACTGCCTTGTCCCAGGCGTCGGCGAGCAACGCATGATCGGCCAGCCGTTCCGTGAAGTCGCCGAGACGGTCAGGATAGAGCCGCTCGATCGCCTCTACGATCTTGGCGTGCAGGGTGCGCCGTTCCGCGGGCAGGAGGCTCCGGTACGCGACTTCGTGGGTGAGGGCATGACGAAAGCTGTACTGCTCCTCCGGATAGAAGCCGGTCTCCAGCAAGAACCCGCCGTTGCGCAGATGATGGAGGGCCACCGCCAGCTCCGTCGTGGGAACACGTGCCACCGCGCCGAGCAGGTTGACGGCTACCTCGCGGCCGATGGTCGCGGCCGACTGAAGCACGGACCGCTCGAGCTCGGGCAGACGGTTCATCCTGGCCCGGAGCACCTCCTGCACTGTCTGCGGCGTCTCCGCGTCGGGGCTGGCTCCAACGCGCTCGCGCATGCTCCGGCCGAGCTCCTCCAAGAAGAAGGGATTGCCGTCGGCCCGCTCCACAATTTCCCGGGCCGCCGTATCTGATAGGCTTTCAGTGGGCAGGATGGTTTGCAGCATGCTCATGCTCTCGTCGGCCGTGAGGGGCGGGAGTGAGATATGGGTGGCGCGCGAATGGGCGAGCCAGGACGGCTGGTACTCCGTGCGATACGTCAGGATGACGAGGAGTCGGGCGGCTTCGGGCCACTCGCCCATCGCTCCCAGGGTCTCCGAGGCGGGGTCGATCCAGTGTAGATCCTCGAGGACGATCACGAGCGGACGCAGCCGGCTCGAGCTGACGCACAGCTGGCGGAGAATCTGTGCCGTGCGCGACCGGATGGACTCGGGTGGGTGACCCTCGAGCTGCTCAGCGCCTTCCTTGAAGCCCATGAACCGCATGAGGTGCGGTACCGTCTCCTCAGCCTCGAGGCCGAGGAGCTCCATGGTCGCGCGCAGCTTCCGGGCGACCTCCGCCGGCGTGTCGTCGTCGGCCACCCGGCACCCACGGCGTAGGGCCGTGATGATGGGCAGGTAGGGAATGTTGGTGCCGTAGGAAACGCATTGACCCTCGAGATAGGTGACGCTCTCGCCGCGGAGTTGCTGGCGGAACTCGTGGAGCAGCCGCGACTTGCCGATGCCCGCCTCGCCGGCGACCACGACCACCTGAGTGGAGCCCGTTCGGGCCGTCGCGAGCAGGCTCTGGAGCAGCTCGATCTCGATGCGGCGGCCCACGAACCGTGTCATCTGTCCTTCGGGCGCCAGACCCTTGCGCTCCCGCCCGCCTAGCCGGAAGGCCGGCTGGGGTCCGGTCCCATCTCGGAGAACCTCGAAGCGGCGCGCAAGGAACGGCACGGCACCCGGGGTAACGAGCGTCTGGCTCGCCTCGAGAGACTGGAGGAACTGATCGAGCGTGTGCCAATGCTCTCGGCGCGCTTCCGCGTCGATCTGCGGGCCGATGCTCGCCTGACCCACGAGGACCTCGCCCACGTGGATGCCGATCTTGACCGCGAAGCCCATGCCCTCTTCCCGGCCCGCCCGCTCCGCCGCCTTCTGGATGGCCATGGCCGCGTGGGCAGCCCGTCTCGGCGCATCTTCCACGGGCTCGAGGCCGAAGACGGCGCCGATGCTCTGTGCGCCCAGCTCCTCGATACGAGCTCCGAAGCTCCGTGCCTTCTCCATCAGCGTATCGAGAGCCCGCGCCGTCACGAGGAGCGCCTGGCCCTCACGGGGCGTGAGGACCACGGCCCGGAGAAAGGTGACCCTTCGTTGTTCCCAGCGCACCGAGAGAGCGGCGGTCGCGGGTACATGCTCCGAAGGCGGGACCGTTGTCCGCGCGGGATCGTGGACAGAAGGGGGCACGGGCGATCGCGCTGGACGAGGCACTGCGTCCGCCCGAAGGCCGAACCGCTCGATGCGTGCGCGGACAGTGTTGCGCGAGAGGCCCAGGATCGTCGCGGTCCGCGAGATGTTCCAGCGTGTGTGCTCCAGCGCGGCGAGGAGATGATCTCGCATGGCGTTGGCGAGCGTGGGTGCCCCCGGAGTGGCGGCGTCCGCCGCGGCCGACTCGCGCGCATCGGGCAGCTCGAGATGCTCGGCGCGGACCTCATCGCCTTCCGCGAGAAGAGCGACTCGCTCGATCACGTTCCCGAGCTCACGGATGTTGCCGGGCCACGGATAGGTCAGAAGACGCTTCTCAGCTGCTGCCGTGAGCCGACGGGGAGCAAGACCATACTCCGCGCAGGCCCGATCGAGGAAGTGGCGCGCGAGAAGAATAGCGTCTCGTCCCCGTTCGCGGAGCGGTGGCAGCTGCACGGTGAGCACGGCAAGACGATGATAGAGGTCGGGCCGGAAGCGGCCGGTGGTGGCGGCCTGGGCCAGATCGACGTTGGAGGCGCTGATAACCGCCACGTCCGCCGGCTCGCTCGTGGTGCCCCCGAGGCGTCGCACGGCGCGCTCCTCGAGGACCGTGAGGAGTTTCGCCTGCATCGACTCGGGGAGCAGGCCGATCTCGTCCAGGAAGACGCTGCCCCGATGCGCCGTCTGGAACAGTCCCGGCTTGGCCCGTCGCGCGTCGGTGAAGGCGCCCCGCTCGAAACCGAAAAGTTCCGCCTCGAGCAGATGCTCGGGGATGGCGGCACAGTTGATATCTACAAATGGCCCATCAGCGCGCGGCCCCTGCCGATGGATCAGCCGGGCCACCAGCCCCTTCCCCGTGCCCGTCTCGCCGCCGATCAAGATGGCGGGCAGCCGCCGTCCGGCCCGCGCCCGCGCCAGTATCTGGCGGAGGTTCTGTCGAACCGCCTCGATCGCGGGGCTCTCTCCGAGAAGATTGGGAAAGTCTTCCATCGGCGGGCCGTTCTCGCGCCGCTACTCTAACCCTCCTCCTCGAGCTCTTGGCGGCCTTTCTCTGTCCTTACTGGCAGCGCTTTTGCCTGGCGCGCCTCGTCACGCCCATGCTATAGAAGCGCTGCTCTGATGCGGGTGCTGTGACCGACCAAGGCAAGAAGGGGCAAAGTCCCATGACGAGCCGTGTTCTGGTCACGGGAGCCGGCACCGGGGCCGCCAATAATCTGATTCGAAGCCTCAAGGCCGGCGACCCCTCGCTCGTCCTGATCGGTTGTCACGGCGACCGATTTGCCCTCACGCAGTCAGCAGCGGACCGGAACTACCTCCTCTTCGCCGAGCCGTCGTCGAGGAACTTGGGGGGACTCCGCTATGTGATCGAAAAGGAGGCCATCGACCTCATCATCCCATCGACCGACACGGAGGTATTGACCCTGTCGAGGCAGCGTGATCGCCTGCGCGGCTGCGTGTTCCTGCCTCGCCATCACGTGATCGAGCGATGCCAGGACAAGTACCGGCTCGCG
>Ga0126382_10001307_pt1 | contig 10135 bp, 9 predicted proteins | sample PanSoiMetPlot_30_FD_92548 | JGI IMG/M metagenome (GOLD analysis project Ga0126382, IMG submission 92548) | Tropical forest soil microbial communities from Panama - MetaG Plot_30 | ecosystem: Environmental > Terrestrial > Soil > Tropical forest > Bulk soil | place: Panama | collected 2016-02-17 | reverse complement strand
CTAACAATTGTTGCACTTCCTCATCGGTCGTTTGTGAAAAATCTGAATACCAGGCCCCGACCGCGATGAACGGCTCAGGGGTTATGCCGCAGATTACCTCTTCGACTTCACTTCGAAACGCCTCGCAAGTTTCTGGCGGAGCCACTGGCACGGCGGCCACAATCATCGTTGGTTTTTTTCGCCGGAGAGCAATGGCAGCAGCGCGCATCGTAGCACCGGTTGCCAATCCGTCATCGACCAAAATGACCGTGCGACCTTGTATATCGAGAGCTGAACGGTTGCCTCGGTAAAGATGTTCGCGACGTTCCAACTCTTTTTGCTCTCGCTTGATTACGGCATCGATGATCGAGCTGGAAAGATCGCTCCAGCCCATGGCTTCGGGGTTCAAGACACGCACGCCGCCACTAGCGATAGCTCCTATCGCCAATTCCTCGTTCCCCGGCACGCCGAGTTTGTGAACGAGACAAATGTCTAATGGCGCGTGAAGCGCTCGTGCTATTTCGTAGGCTATTAGCACCCCGCCTCGAGGGAGGGCAAGCACAAGCAGATTGGGAGACTTTGCGTAAGCCACTAGTTTGATCGCGAGTTTGCGGCCCGCGTCGGCGCGATTGGCAAAAGGTCGTTCTGCGTTCCGCTTAAAATCAAACTCTGTCTTAAGACGCCGGTTACGGCGTCCCGATAGGGCGCCTTTGAGATAGGATGCAAGAAGCATAGGCCAGTATCCTATCCTCGACGCGCACCGGTACGCGCTGCTTTGCGGGCAGCGGCGGAACGGCCGTGGCGGCCTTTGGTTTGTGCCGCTCGACGTGCTGATGCCGAGCGTTCGGTTCTTGTGCGCCTTCGCGCCGCAGACCGCGCCTGCCGTGAAAGTGCCTTCCTTGACGCGGCGTACCTGGTTTCGTGTTTCAGTGCCCGCTCGATGGCTCTTGAACGGCGGCGAGACGTCTTTCGTTTGTGTCTCTGTCCCGCCTGGTAGGCACGTTTGGCGCCCCGCCGAGTCTTCTCTGAAACGGTGCCTTTTTCCGGCGGCGCAAGACTAACGCCGGCGCGACGTGCTTTCGACAGGCCTATCGCAATCGCCTGTTTAGTGGATCGAGCGCCGTGCTTACCTTCCCTGATGTGATGCATCTCTTCACGAACGAACTCGCCCGCCTGCGTGCTCGCGGATTTTCCCTTCCGCTTGTCTTTTCTGGCTCTCTCCAAAGTTTGTTTTTCCGGCATGACTTCCTCCTGATCACGTTGAGAGTCTCTATTACTGACGCTTGCGCAATTCCCATGCCGGATTACGCTTGAGAAAAGCGATGTTTCGAAAATTATTCATGATTAGCCCTAGCATTTAACTCGCAGTTAGGAGATTTGTCGGAAAAGGCTAACGGCCTTAAGTTGGCGCGCAATGACCACCGTTAGATGTAGGAAAATCGTTCAAGGCAGCTTTTCTTCCGTGAGGAAAAATCAGACTGCAAGAAAGAAATCCCGCCAAGTCTGATGGGATTTTCGGGCATAGTACTTGCTCCGCGAAAGGGGGAAAGGAGATTTAAACCATGGCGGAGCAAAATTGTGCTCATTTAGGTTGTGACTGCAAGATTCAAGACGGGAAAGGGGTTTCTCGGGGTGCGCAAAAGTACTGCAGCGATCATTGTGCTAACGCGAAGATGCCGGGGGCTGGAGGAAACTGCGGTTGCGGTCATCCGGATTGCAAATAATGAGGGGAATACAGATTCCACATCCTCTATGTCGATGACCTGCCTGGCGGACGAATATCGTCGAGCGCAGGACTTATGGCTTTTTGTGGATTGATCCTCCTTATCGGACTGATTCGGCTTCTATGTCTATTCGGGGATTCTTCTCTTAACTCAATCGGAAGCGTTAGACAACTTGCAGTGATTTACATGGGCTCCCGCATCGGGACTGTGGTTGCACCGCGCCGCCGAAGATTTTGGCTCTCACAAAGATGATAATGTAAGATCGGCTTACGATTCCGCAGTCGGTTTCTAAAAGCGGTAAATGTGCAACTCTTCCATACTTACATCGTAAAGACGGATCCTATCTATAGAACCGACGACTCGTGAGACTATAGCAAAGCACGTCGCCGCGTTTACCAGATGGCCGCGAGAACAATGCCGAATATCGCCACCGCCGCACTGGTCAACCAGAATGTTTCCGAATTAATTAGATTCACTCCAAAATTCTGGATTTGGTAAAGCCAGGAGCGATTCTTGATACTCTCAAAGGAAATCAGCTTGTCCATCCCCCAGCGGCAGATGAGGTAGCGATCGCCGTTTTCGACAATCCCTACTGCAATTGGATCTTTATGAATCTCCCGCTTGCCCCACACCTCGATGTCGTCGAAATAGTCCGCTCCTCGAACCATCTCGTGATAAACATCAGACGGAATGCCATAAGCAACTCGAAGAGAGGTTTCTGTTTTGTAAGACAAGACTTTCTTGCTAAAGAGTATTGACTTGACCGGAAGAAACGCCTTCCACTTTCGCCAGTCTTCCGCCGAAATCTTCGGATAGGGAATCACGGTCTGTGCCTGGCCACCAATCATTGTCTCTAGACGATAATTCTCGACGAACATACAAGTTTCCTCCTCGCGTTAGCTTAGTCGTGCGCCTGTATTCCTAATCCATTCCATACAAATCTAAGAAAATAATGACTGGCTCGTCAAGGGGTTTTTAGCGAATTTGTTTTTAGGGAATTCGGTCGGAGTCAGTCGTAACCATTACTTAGAACAGTCTTACGGATACTTATCGGTATCTCGTGATCTCGCGCTTGGCTTACCGCCCACCGTTTCGCTTCAGAAACTCAAGAACGTGGTCTTAGGCAGCACGCCTGAATCGTGATTGCACCGAAATAGACTTCGTCGGCTTCACGACAATAGGCAGGTGGGCTTGCCTCGCCTACGGCCGTGCAGTGCGTCGCGGGAATACCAGTTATGTGGGACTGTTTCTCTGTCCGTAAATACCCACCCTGTCGGTGATTGATTCAACGAAATTCCGGACGACTTTTGAAGCCGGGTAAATTTTGGCAGTGGTTTCAACCATAAATCGGCCTGGCATAGCAGTTGCGGTTAAGACTTATGACTTAAGCCAAAAGGAGGAATATTCATGAAAACACGAAATGTAGTTCTGACTATTGCGTTAGGTGGAACGTTGGTCTCTGTTCCTGCAACGATTCCCAGCGTTCTGGCTGCGGACAATAAATCTGACCCTAGCCTGTACAGCGATCGAGATCGCGCAAAGTCTTCGAAGGATGAAACTGACAAACTAGAGCAGGCCTTGAAGACTGGCGAAGAGAGGCCCTTCTATCGTCGTGCGCTGGAAAAAATGGGTTGGCAAATCACCGCGGTGAATTATGACAAGCCGGACTATCTTGAGTACGAGATTGTCAAAGGTAAGTCTTCTTATGAAGTCCAAATCGACTTTGATAAGAACAGCCATAAGGCCACCAAGGTCGATGTGACAACAAACGCGTGGAAAGCGGATAGCACGGAGCGCGCGTTAGAAGGTAAAAAGGTTGATTTTCCAAACAAGACGAGTGCCAATCCGAGCCGTTTCAGCGACCGAGATCGAATGAAGTCCACGAAAGGTCAAAAGGAAAAACTAGAGCAAGCGCTGAAGACGGGCGAGGAGAAGAATTTTTATCGCCGGCAGCTTGAAAAGATGGGCTGGAAAGTAACTTCGGTGAACTACGACAAACCCGATTACGTCGAGTATGAGATCGTCAAGGGTGATGACAGTTACGAGGTTCAAGTAGATATCGATAAGAACAGTCACAAGGCTACAAAAGTCGATGTGGTAACCAACGTATGGAAGACCGACGCAACCGAAAACGCCCTCAAACACACCCAGGCGAAACGCTAGCAATGGGTCATCGCCTTTTAGGAAAGGAGATTAAACATGTTCCAAGGTTTTATTCTGTGGCTATTAGGAATTCCTTTGGGAGTTATTGTGCTACTTTGGCTATTTGGTTTTTTCCGATAAACTTGCGGTGCGGCTAGAATTTGTTTGAAGGGTCCATTGAAGGGGGCCCTTCTTTTTAGTATCAAACTTCTTTGCTGATAGTTACGCCCGGATGGGCGAGCCGATAACGGCAACCATACTTAGAATCGTGAGACTTCGGAATAGTAGGGACCCCGCCGTTTTCAAAACTGTTCAGATCTCCAAGCCGCGAGGTCCCTGCTTATTCCTCCGTCCGGCGTTTTTAACTATCGTCGTCGAGAACTAAAGATCTCATAAATTGCGCCGTTTGAAAGTGAGACGACAAACAGATTGCCGTTCGGACCAGTCTGGATGTCGGTACCGACTCCGAAGCCTCTGCCAAAGAGCAAGGTTTCGCTCTCAGTGATGTCGAATTTGTTTGGATTGTCTGCAACCTTATCTTCGAGTGCTGAATCCGTCACGGCAATTTCTCGTCGGGTTCTATTCAACCTGAGGCGAAACAGGTAGCCTGCGTCCAGGAAAGTACGGGCCTCGCCCAAGAATAAGTCTCCTTCGTACCTTGGTCCCAAGGCCACGCTATTTAAGAACCCAAGGCCCGCCGGGGCGACCTCGAACTTCCAGCTAAATTTTGGATCACTGTAATGTGCGCCAGGGAGCATGAATAGACGCGATAGCGCTTCTTGAGGCGTGTCGGCGATCAGTGTGGGCGGCCAGCGTACCTGCTGCAGACCGAAATAAGATGTCATCGTGACCGGATCGATGGCGTTACTGGTTTCGATCGCCTTGAACTGCGCGATGCGCTCTACCGGACCGGCGATCTGTACCCAGCCGCCGTTCATGCCGGGTTCGACGAGGTTCAACTCTGTGAAACTGTCGTCGCCGTTCTCCTGAAGCCAGAGCTTACCAGAGAATGGGTCGAAGGCCATGCCGAAGCTATTACGATGGCCGTAAGAAAAGATCTTCTGGATGTTGGCGCCCACTTCTCCTCCCAAAGCGGCACCGGCTGCGAAGAACGGATTGTCGGCTGGAGTGGTGCCGTCATCATTCAAGCGTAGGACCACTCCCGTAAGATGGGCATTGTCTGGCTCGGGGCCGCCAAACTGGTCGTCCGGTATGCCGGGCCCAAACGGGCCGTCGGGAAGGTTCTGCAACTGGCCACGCCGTCCGTTATCGCCGATAAAAATGTAAAGCTTGCCATCGGGTCCGAACCTGATTATGCCACCATTATGATTGCCGCGCTCCACCGGATTGGTGGCATCTTGCTGAAGTGCGTGGAGCCTGATGAGATTCCGATCCAACGTCAAGGTAGAACCATCCCAAGTGAAGCGGTCCACTCGGTTTCCGAGCAAGGGAGTCTCGCTGAGCACCGAAGTATCATTGCCGGTTGTGCTCTCCGTCCAGTACAGGTAAACGCCAGAGTTGGTCGGAAACTTAGGATGGAGTGCGATTCCCAAAAGCCCCCGCTCCGAACCAAAGTTGACCGGCAAATCCAGCACCGTGCTCTGTATCGTTCCATTCATCACCCGCTGCACTTTTCCTGTTTCCTTCTCGAGCACGAGGATGTCATTCTCACCAAGGAATGCCATGGTAGTCGGGCTACTAAGACCGCTGACAACTGTCCTTACTTCCAATCTCGGATCCACTACTGATGGCTGTGCGCCGACTCTTTCACTGTTAACACAGACCATAACTAACAGGCACGTAAACAATGTAACTACACGGTAGTGTCGTTTCGTCAAATCTGTTACGAACATGGCTAAATTCTTGTATTTGCCTTCCATACGCTTCCCTCCTCTAGCGACTCATGCTAAGTCGCGTCGCGCGAAAGAGTTTACGGATCGTACTCTCAGCTCTCTTCCTGTAGATCCCGAGAAATCTATTTCCTGCATAAAGGAGGGGCCCTGGCGAACATAACCATCCCTCTAGTCAGTCTTTTCTTTCAAAATTACAAAGCCCGACTGGCACGAGACCGGTCGGGCTCACAAAGAAATCAATCACAGATGTTGCCTAACCAGAATCGGTGAGGCAAATCAGGCAGTCTTTATCTCAACTGCCGGCGGGCTTAGCGGCTATTCCTACGGTATCTCCTACTGGATCTCCGTTCGTCTTGAGGTGCGTTTTTCTGGATCTTGTCCGCACGGTTGTTTCTATCACTTCTTTGTCATTCTTAACGTTTCAGCCTTAGCAAAATAGGCAATGTCGAAGACAATCGCCACATCGCAAGAACATTTAATTTCATGAACATCAAACGACTGATAAAAAACTCGATGGCAATTATGCTGCTGCCGTATTAGAGACGTCAATCCCCCATTCGGGGGAATTTTGGTTCACCCGAATGGGGCGCGGCAGCGGTGTTCTTTCCGTAAAGTCAATTTTTGGACCAGGCCAAAGCTCTACGGGGTTAAGTTCGTCGAGCGGCTTCATGCGCTTCAGAAGCGAGTTCCGATAATTTTTACTTGAAGTCAGCTTTCCGTCATTTCATTGACGGCACTGTTAGACGACGTGGCGGAGGTTCTCGTGAGGCCTTTTGAGGAATGATACTCTGCCAACCATCCGACGCCTGCTCAAATTAACATCCCACTGATTGCGGTCGCTAAAAGCATGAGAGAGCGGTGTTTGTGTCCGCCTTTGACTTATCACCATTCTATGCGCGTACGGTAAATCTCTACAACGAAGGTTCGATTAGCTTCCGTTGTATGCCGATTCAGTCGCAAAAAGTGAATCATGCTGTGGTCGAGAATCTTCCGAGCTCCTGGCACGCTGTTTGAGTACTTCAAATCATCAGGCCGCCTTTTAGCAAGGAGAATCCACGCATGGACACACAATTAATGCTTGTAGTCGGGATTATAGTGTTGGTGTTGATTTTAGTCGCAGTGGGCATTTGGGCCTATGCGAAGATGAGTAGATCTCGTCGGCTGAAAGCTAAATTCGGCCCAGAGTATGATCACACTGTCGCACGCTTAAGGAATCGTGAACTAGCCGAGACGGAACTCCAAGACCGTGAGCGACGAGTAAAAGGCTTCCATATAGTTCCGTTATCAATGCAGGATGACATCCGGTACCGAGAGAGCTGGAGTGCAACACAGGGTTTTTTTGTGGATGATCCAAAGGGTGCCGTCGAAAAGGCGGATAGACTGGTTCACGAAGTGATGACAAAAAGGGGTTATCCCGTAACGAACTTTGAGCAAGTTGCTGCTGACTTGTCAGTCGAATATCCGGCAGTCGTTACTCATTATCGCGCCGCCTGTCGGATCGCGGAAAATAGTCGGAAAGGTAGCGCCAAGACCGAAGAATTGCGGCAAGCTTTGGTTCATTACCGCGCGCTGTTTGAAGAGTTATTGGAAGGTACGGAAGGCGCGACGCTAGAGCCAATGCCCGAAAACAAAGACGATTTTCGATTGAATAAACGAATTCGAGGAGGACTGCATACATGAAAACAATTAAGGATAGAGACCTTGCAACGGTAGAAGAAGACGTGAGTTCAGATGTGAGTTCCAGGAATCGAGAGGTGATCAATACGGAAGCCATTGCTGCTGCGGGAAGGCCGCAATTCCAGGAGGCAGAAACGGTACAGGACGGCGATCGAGGTGAGCCCGAATTGACGCCGCTTTTCAGCGATCAAACAGAGCGAGAATTACGGACCCATTGGCAAGAAATTCAAACGGGCTTCGTAGATGAGCCACGGCAGGCTGTGGAACGCGCGGACCAGCTAGTGGCGAAGCTGATGCAACAGTTAGCCCAGAGTTTTTCTGATCAACGCAATAATCTCGAAAGGCAATGGGACCAAGCTGAGAAGATCTCCACCGAAGATCTTCGCATCGCGCTGCGGCGATATCGGTCGTTTTTTGAGCGTTTACTTTCAATTTAGTCAATCGATTGAGCAGTTCCGAGGTACGAGCGGTAATTCGGGTTCCGTTAGAGAACTGCAAAGGCAAGATGTTTAGCTGTAAAAGCTACGTGTTAGTGCGTGCATTGCGAAGTTTTCGTGGCAACCCTAAAATGCCCAAGAGAACCAACACAACCAATGCTATTAGGAGCGTGTAACTCCCCAAGCCGGGATTGCGAACGGCGCTTTCAAACTGTTGGGCGAACAAATTAATCACGACGATTCCCGGCGCCATGCCGAGAAGAGTTCCAATGATATAGTCCCGAAATCTGACTTGAAACGCCCCTGAAACTAAGTTGACGATAGTAAAAGGCGCGACCGGCAGGAGACGCATTGTGGCAACGCCCATGATGCCCGCCTGGTCGATCTTCTGCTCGACCCGCTGCCACTTGGATCCAACAACTCGCTGGATAAAATTCCGCCCCAAAAAATAGCCGATGCCATAGGTGACTCCGGCGCCCAAGAAACAGCCGACAAATGAATAGACACATCCGAGTAAGGGGGCCGAATACCCGCGCCGTAGCCAGGATCAAAACCGTTATGGGAATAATGAGAAGGCTTCCCCCAAGATATGCACCAAGAATGATCAACGGACCTCCGGGATTGTCTCTAATCGAATGGACCCAGATTGTAATTTTGCGGATATCGATTTGATCGGCCAGAGGCATCCATTTCCACGCGCCCGCAACTGCAAAGAGTATCAGTAGAACCGCGACTCCGAGCCAAATTTGTCGTCGCCGTTTGTAAGCGGCGGTTTTCTTGTCTCGCTTAGCCACCGATTCGCCCGGCCACATTCTGCAGGTTAGAAGAACCCGACGCGCGATTGCGATGCTATTGTCTGGATCATCTATGAAAGAGAGGTCTTCTGGCGGTGTCGCTTTTTATCCTTGGTATCTTCTGTTATTACGCTGATACGTCCATCGCCTTCGATGTAACTCTCCTTTTACCTCCTGCATCTTTTGTATTCCTTGTTCCCGTAGTTGTTGGATTAATTCTTCTTCCGTGATCATTTCTCGTCTCAAGTTAGCTCTCCGTATCCGGCCATCCTTGATCAATAGAGACGGTGCGGGACGAAGTAAATGCCGGATCGCCGGGAACTTATACCCAAGCCAGTCTAGAAAATAATCCCAAGACACGATTGTCGTCACGAGGATCAAGCCTTCTGTAATGGATTTGTATTCACTCGCCATCGCGTTCTGTGCCGCATCGGCGATAAGTACAATAACGAGTAAATCGGAAATACCAATGGTTCCCGCCCCCGCGCCTGAGTATACGCAAAAGAATGAACAGAAAAAGATAAATCACGCTTCCGCGCAGGATTATTTCCCCAACATTTAGCGAGGGCATGAGGACTGATGGCCAATCAATTTGTGAAAATAGATTCATATATGCACCCCGGCTAAGGGTCGTGAGCGAATGCTTAACGAATAGTCTGCCTGGCCATAGAAAGTCGACGAAAAACGTCCAAAACGTAGGCACCAAGGACCAACGAGATGGAAGAATCAATCAAAGAGCGAAACGGGACGAAAAAATCTTGAGTTATTCATCGAGCTATCAAGTGTATACCCACCGGGTTTACACAGGGCGTGAGGGGCCAAAGCGGTCGATCCAGAGATTGTCATCAAGCCGATGCGCTTTCCACGCGAATCAGCTGAGGTTTCGCCACCGGCGGCCGGCGCTTTTCTTGTCTCAGCGTCGGCCGCTTGCCGATCCGCATTGACTTTAGCTTGACCGGTTGCCCAGTTTCAGCCGCGCGGTAAAGGGCGCGGACAATGCGCACGTCTGCCAATCCCTCTTCTCCCGACGGTTCCGGTTCGATATTTTTCCGGATGCAATCTGAAAAATAGACTAGCTCGGGGGCAAATTGATCGCGCCGCGGGAAAGTACGCGTCCTGGTTTTACCGTCGATGGTAACGAAAAGCTTGAGCGCCATGGCATACTCATAGGCGGGATCTAAACGGAGTTTTCCCTGGGTGCCGATGATTTCACAAGATGCGACATCGGCAGCCCCGAAGCTGCTGATGAATGTTCCCAGCCGCTCTCCTGGAAATCGAAGAACCGCCGATGTCATCTCATCTATTTCTTTGAATCGGCGATCGGTGCGTGCGCCCGAATAAGCGAAAACTTCCTCAGGCTCGCTCTGAAAAAGGTTTCTCGCAGCATTGATGCAATAGACCCCGAGATCATAGAGGGTTCCACCCCCTAGATCCGCTTGGGTCCGGATGTTTCCTTCTTTAACATCCAGTCCAAAAAGCGAGTTGAAAAAGCGAGGCTCGCCCAGCTTGCCGGATTTCACGATCTCGAT
>Ga0126382_10001305_pt1 | contig 10141 bp, 8 predicted proteins | sample PanSoiMetPlot_30_FD_92548 | JGI IMG/M metagenome (GOLD analysis project Ga0126382, IMG submission 92548) | Tropical forest soil microbial communities from Panama - MetaG Plot_30 | ecosystem: Environmental > Terrestrial > Soil > Tropical forest > Bulk soil | place: Panama | collected 2016-02-17 | reverse complement strand
CGCCAACGCGCAACCCGACGACCCGACGCTCGCCGACCGGGTCAAGAGCGAGATCTTCCGCGATGCCGACGTCGCGAAAGAGCAGGTCAACGTCAGCGTGGAGGACGGTGTCGTCTACCTGCGCGGTGAGCTCGAGGAGCCTGACCTCATCGAGGATCTGGAGGCCCAGGCCCGCCAGGTTCAGGGCGTCCGCGGCGTTGAGAATCTGCTGCACGCTTCCGGCAAAAACAGCTAGCCACAAGCAGCACGTCGTTGTGTCTCGCGGCGCGGCGTGCTGATAATCGGCGCTGAGGAGTGGCTATTCAGGAACAGGCTGCCGCTATCCCCACGGCTGGCGTGGATGTACCGGACGTGCGGCTCGTCGGCGTACGGAAGGCCTACGGCGAGGTCGTGGCCGTCGACGGGGTCGACCTCGAGATCGCGAGTGGCGAGTTCTTCACGTTGCTCGGGCCCTCCGGGTCGGGCAAGACGACGACGCTACGGCTGATCGCCGGTTTCGAGCGGCCAGACGGCGGCCGGATCGAGCTCGCCGGTCGGGACGTGACCCGCCAGCCGCCGTACAGCCGGGACGTGAACACGGTGTTCCAGGACTACGCACTGTTCCCGCACATGACTGTCGCCCAGAACGTCGCATACGGCCTCCGAGTGCGTGGCGTCCCCCGCGGCGAGCAGCGCCGCCAGGTCGACGAGATCCTGAAGGTCGTTCAGCTTCCGGGGCTTGGCGACCGCAAGCCGATCCAGCTCTCGGGCGGCCAGCGGCAGCGCGTCGCTCTGGCTCGGGCGCTCGTCAATCACCCCCAGGTGTTGCTCCTCGACGAGCCGCTCGGCGCACTCGATCTCAAGCTCCGCCAGGAGATGCAGATCGAGCTGAAGCGGATCCAGCAGGCGGTCCGCGAGGTCGGGATCACCTTCGTCTACGTCACACACGACCAGGAAGAGGCGCTGACGATGAGCGACCGCCTCGCGGTGTTCAACCAGGGGCGGATCGAGCAGATCGGATCGCCGGCAGCCGTCTACGAGCGACCCGAGAACGCCTTCGTCGCCGGCTTCGTCGGCGCCTCGAACGTGCTCGAGCGCTTCGGCCGGACCTTCACGGTCAGGCCGGAGAAGATCCGAATGACCTACGACGGCGGCGCCCGCCGCGACGACCAGACTGCCGCCACGGGAAGGATCCGCGACGTCGTCTATGCAGGCATGTTCACTCGCTACGTCGTCGACCTCGACGACGGCGGCGAGCTTGTAGTCGTCCGCCAGAACCTCGAGACATCCTCGACCGAGGCGCTCGACGCACGCGGGCGTCGCGTGCTCCTGGAATGGAGCCCGGAGCACGCCATCGAGACGAAACCCCAACAGGAGGAGAAGCATGAGTCGACCTAAGAAGCGCTACCTGGTGTGGGCCGCCCTCGGGCTGTTGACCGGAGCGCTGGCCGTCGCGGCTGCCGGGTGTGGCGGCGGGAGCAGCAGTAGCAAGTCGGCGTCGAATACGACGACAACGGTCGGGCCGGCCTCGATCGGCAAGGGCGAGGGGGCGCTCAACCTGATCGAGTGGCCGTACTACTCGGACCCGAGTTTCGCCAACAAGTTCACGCAGCAGACCGGCTGCAAGATCCACCGCAAGGACGCCGGCTCATCGAACGAGATGGTCGCGCTGATGCGGGCCGGCGGTGGGGGCGGCGGCGGCCAATGGGATCTCGTCTCGGCCTCCGGCGATGCCAGCCTGCGCCTGATCAGGGGCGGCGACGTCAAGCCCGTCAACATCAAGTTGATCCCGAGCTGGAACGACTTCATTCCGATCTTCAAGTCGCCGGCGCATAACACGGTCAACGGTGTTCACTACGGCGTCTCGCTGCAATGGGGCCCGAACGTCCTGCTCTACAACAAGACGAAGATCAAGCCGGGCCCGACGAGCTGGAGTGCGCTCTACGACCCGAAATACAAGGGCCAGATCACGATCCCGAACAACCCGATCCAGATCGCCGACGCCGCCTTCTACCTGATGCACTCGCAGCCGGACCTCGGGATCAAGGACCCCTACGAGCTGAACAAGAAACAGTTCGACGCCACTGTGGCGCTGCTCAAGAAGCAGCGCAAGCTCGTCAAGCTCTACTGGAACTACGACACCGACGGGCGCGCGGCGTTCGCGAACGGGGACGTATCGCTTGGCGCGATCTGGCCCGCAGACACAGCCGCGCTCCAACAGAAGGGAGTGCCCGTCAAGGAGGTCATCCCCGACGTCGGCGCGACAGGCTGGGCCGACACGTGGATGCTCGCCAAGAAGGCGCCCCATCCGAACTGCGCCTACTTGTGGATGAAGTACGTGACCACGCCGAAGCCGGAGGCGCAGCAGGCGCTGGTCTTCCGCGAGACGCCGGTCAACCCGAAGGCCTGTCCGATCATGGACAAGATGGAGCCCGGCTCGTGCGCGAAGTTCCACCTCAACAAACCGCTCCCCTACTACAACACGATCAAGTTCTGGAAGACGCCGATTCCGGCTTGTGGTAACGGCAAGAACGACTGCATGGACTACAACGCCTGGCAGACGGCTTGGACGCAGATCACGGGGTAACCGTTGGCTGAGCTGGTCGAGGCGGGCGCTCCGCTCCGGAGTGCCCGCCTCCGTCTGTCGGCAGCGCTTTGGCGACGGCCCTGGCTGAAGCTGTCGCTCCTGTTGGCCGCGCCCGTGCTTGCGTTCGCGGTCGTCTATCTCGGTGCGCTCGCCTCGCTCTTCGTCTCGGCGTTCTGGCAGATCGACGCCTTCACCGCCGCCGTCGTTCACAACTGGACGCTCGACAACTTCAAGACCCTCTGGAACGACCACACCTACTGGCGGATCACCGGACGGACGATCGGGATCGCCTCGGCGGTCACGGTGACGGACGCCGTGCTCGCCTTCCCGCTCGCGTACTTCATGGCACGCCTGGCGACGCCGCGGCTGCGCGCGCTGCTCTTCATCGCCGTGCTGCTCCCGCTCTGGTCGAGCTACCTCGTCCGGATCTACGCCTGGCGCACGATCCTGGCGAAGGACGGCGCGCTCAACTGGTTTCTGAACGGGATCGGCCTGCCCGACGCGGGGCTCGCCTACACGAATACGGCGATGTGGATCGTCTTCTCCTACGTGTGGCTCCCCTTCATGGTGCTGCCGGTCTACGCGGCGTTGGAACGCATTCCCGATAGCTACCTCGAGGCCTCGCAGGACCTCGGCGGCAGAGGATGGCGAACGCTTCGCTCGGTGATCCTGCCGCTCGCGCTGCCGGGCATCGTCGCGGGCTCGATCTTCACCTTCTCGCTGACGCTCGGCGACTTCATCACGCCGGCCCTGGTCGGCGGCGCCGGCTCGAGCTTCATCGGCAACGTCGTACACGACAAGGTCGGCCAGCCCGATGTCCCATTCGCTGCGGCGTTCGCGACGGTGCCGGTCGTGGTGATGGGCATCTACCTGGTCATCGCCCGGCGCCTGGGAGCGTTCGACGCCGTCTGATGGAGACCCGAAACACCCGCATCGGCCTCGGCATCGCGACGGCGCTCGTGATCGCCTTCCTCTGGCTGCCGCTCCTCTTGATCATGGCCTACGCCTTCAATCCTTCGACGATTCAGAGCTGGCCGATCTCCGGCTTCACGTTGCACTGGTTCCGCGAGGCCTGGCACGACTCGGAGGCGCGCAGCTCGATCTGGCTCTCGGTCAAGGTCGGTCTCGCCGCGACGGCGATCGCGCTCGTGCTCGGGACCGCCGCTGCGGCCGCGATCTACCGCTTTCGGTTCTTCGGGCGCGAGGCGGTCTCGTTTCTGCTGCTGCTCCCGATCGCGCTGCCCGGGATCATCACGGGCATGTCGCTGAACTCGGCCTTCAACTTCGCAGGGGTCCGATTCTCGATCTGGACGATCGTCGTGGGGCACGCGACCTTCTGCGTCGTGATCGTCTACAACAACGTGCTTGCGCGGCTGCGACGCAGCTCTCCGTCCCTGCTCGAGGCGTCGATGGACCTCGGCGCGGACGGCTGGCAGACGTTCCGCTTCGTGGTCTGGCCGGTGTTGTCGACGGCGCTCGTCGCCGGCGGGCTGCTCGCCTTCGCGCTCTCGTTCGACGAGGTGATCGTGACCACGTTCACCGCCGGCGCCCAGACGACCCTGCCGATCTACATCCTCGACCACATTCAGCGTGGCCAGGACCTGCCCGTCGTGAACGCGATCGTCTTCGTCGTCATCGTCGTGACGGTGATCCCGGTCACGATTGCGCAGCGCCTGACCGGGGACACCGGAGTCCTGCGGCGAGGCGCGCCGCCCGCAAAGGTGTAGGTTTGCGGCCAGTTAGCCAAGGAGGGCAGTCATGAGCGTCACGGTCTCGAGGTACAAGAACATCGTCGGCGGCGAGTGGGTCGACTCGGCTTCCGGCGAGACGATGGAAGTGCTCAATCCGGCGACGGGCGAGGCGATCGCCGAGGTGCCTCGCGGCACGAAGGACGATGCTGACCGGGCCGTCGAGGCGGCGAAGAAGGCGCTGCCCGAATGGCTCGAGACGACCCCGGCAGAACGCGCGGAGGCACTGCTCAAGCTCGCCGACCTGCTCGACGAGCACACCGAGGAGCTGGCCGAGCTCGAGTCGCAAAACGTCGGCAAGCCCCTGCCGGCAGCTCGCGACGAGATGCCGGTCTCCTCGGACAACATCCGCTTCTTCGCCGGCGCCGCGCGGCTGCTCGAGGGCAAGTCGGCCGGCGAGTACATGCGCGGCTACACGTCCTTCGTCCGGCGGGAGCCGATCGGCGTCGTCGCCGGGATCACGCCGTGGAACTACCCCTTGATGATGGCCGTCTGGAAATTCTCGCCCGCACTCGCGGCGGGCAACACGCAGGTGCTGAAGCCTGCCGAGCAGACCCCGCTGACCACCTTGCGCTTCTTCCAGCTCGCGACGGAGGCGGAGATCCTGCCCCCCGGCGTCCTCAACGTGATCACAGGAGACGGCGTGCCGGTCGGCGAGGCGATCGTCAAGCATCCCGACGTGCGCCTTGTCTCGCTGACCGGGGACGTCGAGACCGGCAAGATCATCGCCCGCACGGCTGCCGACACGCTCAAGCGGGTCCACCTCGAGCTCGGCGGTAAGGCTCCTGTCGTCGTCTTCGACGACGCCGACCCGGCTGCCGTCGCCGAGGGGATCAAGATCGCCGGTTACTGGAACTCCGGCCAGGACTGCACTGCGGCTTCGCGCGTCGTCGCCGGCCCGAAGATCTACGACAAGCTGCTCGAGGAGCTCGTCCCGGCGGTCGAGTCGATCACCGTCGGCGACCCGGCCGAGACCGAGGAGCTCGACATGGGGCCGGTCATCTCGAAGGACCAGCAGGAGCGGGTCTTCGGCTTTTTGGAGCGCGCCAAGGGTGCGACCGTCCTCACCGGCGGCGAGTCGAACGGCAGCCGAGGATTCTTCGTCAAGCCGACCGTGATCGCGGACGTCGGACAGGAGGACGAGATCGTGCAGCGGGAGGTCTTCGGACCCGTGGTGACCGTGCAGCGCTTCGCAGACGACGAACAGGCGATCGCGTGGGCCAACGACGTCAACTACGGCCTCGCCGCCTCGGTCTGGACCCGCGACATCGGCCGCGCGCTGAACGCCTCCCGCAAGCTCCAGTTCGGCACGGTGTGGATCAACGACCACATCCCGCTGGTCAGCGAGATGCCCCACGGCGGCTACAAGCAGTCGGGCTACGGGAAGGACCTGAGCACCTACTCGCTCGAGGACTACACGAACATCAAGCACGTGATGGCGAAGGTCGACTAGACGCCGAACGGGGCCTGTCCTTGTGCCTGGCACCGGGACGGGCCCACTGAGCCGGATCGTCCGGTCGGCGCGTGGTCGTCGGTGCCAGGCACCAGTTGTGATTTCGGGCGCCACGTACGCAGAACCGGCGCCCTTCTCGGACCGGTCCTGGTGCCTGGCACCAGGACCGGTCCGAACTAAGCATGCGTCAGGCCTTCTTCAGATCGCCGAGGATCTCGTTAGCTGCGCGCACTCCCTCGGAGGCGCCGCCTTCCATGAACCCCTGGAAGTCCTGCGAACAGTGCTCGCCGGCGAAGTGGATGTTGCCCTGCCGCTGCTTCTCGTAGCCGCTGAAGGCGACGTACTGGCCAGGTTTCCAGTACGAGTAGGAGCAAAGGAAGTTCCGATCCGTGAAGGGGGTCGAGAGCATCGCCTTGCCGTTCCAGTGCGAGCCGATGCCAGGGAAGATCTGCTCGAGCTGCTTGAGCAGCTGCTGGGCGAACTTCGTGACCTGTGTGTTCGTCTCGCTGGTCGTGTACGGGTTCGACTGTGACATCGACGCCGCGACATTGGCGCCGGGGTACTCGACGAAGATCCCGGTGCCGCCCGTTTGGCCGCGCGTGACGTCCCAACCGCTCTGAAACGGCTGGTCGGTGTAGATCGAGCCCGTGCTTCCGGCCTGGTTCCAGATCCGCGAGTCGAACTGCACGTTCAACTTTGCGTTGATGCCGGACCCGAGCTGCTTGATCGCGGTCTGCTTTCGCGTGTCGAACCCGGCGCGGCGATAGTCGAGCGTCCGCAGGACGGAGAAGCTCATGCAGAGAACGACCTGATCTGCCGTGACGGTCGTCGACGCCCCGCTTCCCGTGTCGAAGGTGATCGTGATCGTGCCGTCCGAGTTCGTCCTGATCGAGGTCATGCGACTGTTCAGGTGGATGCTCTCGGCCGGAAGTGCGCCCGCGATCGCCTGGGGTAGCAGGCTGTTGCCGCCGAGGATGTGGTAGCGCTCGTCCGACTTGCCGTAGATCGAGAAATTGCCGGGCTTCGCGTTGAACCCGAGCAGGTACATGAGGTTCAGCGCCGACTGATTGGGCGTCTCCGCGCCGTACTCCTCGTTGTAGGCGTTGTCGAGCAGCGCGCCGAACGGTGCGCCGTGGCCGCCCGCGACGTAGTTTTCGATCCAGTCGTAGACCGTCATGCTGTCGAAGAACCGTCCGGCGTTCGTGAAGCTGTTGTAGAGCGTCGGGTAGCCAGTCTGCTGGACCTGGTCCTGCAAGGTTTGGTGCACCGGCTGGAAGTCCAGATCCGCCTCGTCCTTCGGATACGAGGCCCCGAAGATGAAGTAGGTGTCCTCGGCGCCGTTCGGCTGCGCACCGAGAAGGTCGACAGTCGCGAGACCGAAGCGCTGCGCGAGTTGGAGGATCGTCTTGTGATCCGAGTCGATCAGCTCGCCGCAGAGCTCCGCCTGCTGGCCGCCGGTCCAGAACGAATGACCGAACTCCGTCCAGTCCGAGTGCATGCGGCCGCCCACGCGGCCTGACGATTCGTAGATGTCGCATGCGACGCCCTTGTCCTGGAGCGTCAGGGCCGCAGTCAGGCCGGCGATCCCAGCGCCGACGATGGCGACCCGCGGACCGCCCGCTGCGCGCGCCCCTGTCGCCAGCACAGTCGGTCCACCCAGGGCGACGGCCGCGCCGACGGCGCCGGAGCGTCTCAGAAACTCCCCGCGGGAATAGCTCCTCTCGTGCGCCTCGGCCGTTCGTGCACGCAGCTCTGCTGGCGTGATGCCGAGCGACGATGCGGCCTGATGGTCCCGCGCAAGCTTTTGGAGTGCACGCATGAGCGGTGTCCGCGCCATGCCCCCTCCTCCTGGACGATTGTCGAGCGAACAATTGTCGATCCTGCGAGGGATCTCAAGCGTCTTGACCGCTCTGGATTGCGGAATGCGAGGAGATCAGAAAGAATCCCCACGCATTGCGCAGTGAGCAGAATCGCGGTGCGGTCGGGCCTGCAAGGCCGCTCGATCACGTCGACCAGAGCATCATCGAGGCGCTGCAGAAAAACGGGCGCGAATCGTTCCGGCGCATTGCTGCTGAGATCGGCGTTTCCGAGGCGACGGTTCGGGCCCGCTACGGGCGGCTCTGCGACGACGACATTCTCCAGGTCACAGGCGTGACGAACCCACTCGGGCTCGGCTTCGACGCAATGGCGATGGTCGGAATCCGCACCGGGGGGTCCCCCGAGCCGGTTGCAGACGAGATCTCCAAGGGGGAGGAAGCCGGCTACGTCATCGTCACGGCCGGCCAGTACGACATTCTCGTCGAGCTCGTCTGCGCCGATCGTCGGCAGCTGCTCGAGCTGACGAGCCGGATCCGCGCCCTCGATAGTGTTGTCTCGACGGAGAGCTTCCTGTATTTGGCCATGTGGAAGCAGCTCTACGACTGGGGTGCGAGGATCATCGAAGAGCGATCGCTGGAGGCGGCGGCACACTGATGGCGGTCGAGGAACGCGCTCAGGAGACGATGGGGGAGGCGGCGAAGTCGATAGGCACCCCAGACGTCCGCCTCGAAAGGATCACAAAGCGGTTCGACGACGTCGTCGCCGTCGATGACCTCTCGCTCGAGATCGAGCGTGGCAGCTTCTACGCCCTGCTCGGCCCCTCGGGTTGCGGTAAGACGACGACGCTCCGGATGATCGGCGGCTTCGAGGAGCCGACCGCCGGCGCGATCTACCTCGGGGAACGTGAGGTCAGCGGGACGCCCCCGTACAAGCGGGACGTCAACACGGTCTTTCAGAGCTACGCCCTGTTCCCGCACCTCTCGATCTTCGAGAACGTCGCCTTCGGGCTTCGACGCAAGGGAACGCGTGGAGGTGAGCTCAAGGGCAAGGTCGAGGAGATGCTCGAGCTCGTCCAGCTGGGCGGCTACGGAAAGCGCAAGCCGCGCCAGCTCTCCGGAGGGCAGCAGCAGCGGGTGGCACTTGCCCGGGCGCTCGTCAACAGCCCTCGCGTTCTCCTTCTCGACGAGCCGCTCGGCGCCCTCGACCTGAAGCTGCGAAAGGAGATGCAGCTCTTCATCAAGCGTCTCCAACACGACGTCGGCATCACCTTCATCCACGTCACGCACGACCAGGAGGAAGCCATGACGATGGCGGACTCGATCGCGGTCATGAACGACGGCAGGATCGAGCAGCTCGGGCCGCCGGCCGAGCTCTACGAGCGGCCGGCGACCCCGTTCGTGGCCGGATTCCTCGGCGTGTCGAATCTCCTTCCGGGAGTCGTCGAGGCCCCGGACGCGGTCCGGCTGGCAGACGGGACGCTCGTCCGGGCTCAGGTCAAGGGCAGGACCGGCCCCGTTGCGGCCGGTGTTCGGCCGGAGAAGCTCAGCATCGGCCGTGACGGCGGCGTCAATGAGCTCGCGGGGAAGATCGTCGAGTCGGCGTACATCGGGGTCGCGACCCAGCTCGTCGTCGACACCGGAGCAGGCACGGTCCAGGTCTTCGCCCAGAACAGCGACTCGGGCGGCGGCGTTCCCGCCACCGGGGCGAACGTGATCTTGAGCTGGAGTCCCGAGTCGACCTTCGTTGTCGACCAAGCCAAGGAGGAAAGCGAGGAATGAACGAGCGAATGACCCGCGATCAGCTCCTGCGCCGCGGGGCGGTGGGAGTGACGTTTCTGTCCGTGCCCGGCCTGCTCGCCGCCTGCGGCGGCGGCGGCGGTGGTTCCAAGAGTGCGGGGAGCAGCAAGGTCAACAAGGTTCTCGAATTCGCGAACTGGCCGTACTACATGGACACACCGGCGACGCTCAAGGCTGCCGGCATTCACAAGCCGATCACGCCGAAGGAGTTCGAGAAGCAGACGGGGATCAAGGTCAACTATTACGAGGAGATCAACTCCAACCCCGAGTACTTCGCGAAGGTGCAGGGCCGCCTTTCGAAGGGGGAGGGAATCGGTCGCGACATCATCGTCTCGACCGACAACGACCGCTTCCTTGGCGACTACATCTCCAACAAGTGGGCGCAGAAACTCGACAAGAGCCTGATTCCGAACATCAAGAACCTCATCCCGGCCCAGCAGCACCCTCCGTTCGACCCCAACCGCGACTACTCGCTCCCGTGGGCCTCAGGCATGGACGGCATCGCGTGGAACGACAAGGTCACGGACCCGATCACCTCCGTCAAGCAGCTCTTCGAGGATCCGAAGCTGAAGGGCAGGGTCGGCGTCTGGAACTCGATGGGCGACACGCTCGGGCTCGTGATGCTCGAGAACGGTGACGATCCGGCCAAGGTGACCGACGCGTCGTTCAATCGGGCCATCGCGCGGGTCCAGAAGGCCGTCAACTCGGGCCAGATCCGCAAGTTCTACGGCAACGACTACGCGCCGGTTCTGGCGAAAGG
>Ga0126382_10001304_pt1 | contig 10144 bp, 9 predicted proteins | sample PanSoiMetPlot_30_FD_92548 | JGI IMG/M metagenome (GOLD analysis project Ga0126382, IMG submission 92548) | Tropical forest soil microbial communities from Panama - MetaG Plot_30 | ecosystem: Environmental > Terrestrial > Soil > Tropical forest > Bulk soil | place: Panama | collected 2016-02-17 | reverse complement strand
TCGCGCCGCGAGGTCTATCAACGCGCGCTGGCGCTCACTAAGGAGCGAGGCGATGACTGAGGAACGCCCGCGCGCCACGCCCCTCCAGCCGCCGGTCCGCCGGCGCCGCGCGACGCCGGAGCAAGGTCCGGAGCAAGCGCCCAGCCCCGAGCGGCAGATCGCATTCAAGGCCGGAATCTCGGCCGAGAGCCGGGCCGCGATGCTGCTCATCGCCAAGGGCTTCCGCATCATTGCGCGGCGCTGGCGCAGCCCGGTCGGCGAGATCGACATCATCGCGCGCCGCCGCAGCCTCTTGATCTTCGTCGAGGTCAAGGCGCGCGCGACGCTCGACGACGCCGCCTGGTCGGTCACCGACCGGCAACGCGTCCGCATCATCCAGGCGGCGCAGGCCTGGCTCGCGCGCAACGCCGATGACCGCGTCACCGACATCCGCTTCGATGCCGTGCTGGTGGCGCCCGGCCACATGCCGCGGCACATCCCGGCGGCCTTCGACGCGAGCATGTAGCTCAAATCGAAAGCGGCCGGCCCGTCATCTTGTCTTGCGCATGTCCTTGTCGGAAAACCGGTTCCCACTTTTCCGGGACATGCGCTACGCCGCGTGCAGTTTCCCGAAGAACTGATCGACCTGGCCGCGGATGCGGGCGGCGACGTTGCCGAGATCGTCGGCGACGGTCTTCACCGCGCTTGCGCTGTCGCGGGTCTCGGCCGTGGCCTCGCCCACCCGCACCACCTCGTCGGCGGTTTCGGTCGTGCGCCGGGCCGCGGTCTCGACACTGCGCGCGATCTCCTGCGTCGCAGCGCCCTGCTCGGTGACCGCGGCGGCGATGGCGCCGCTGATCTCGCCGATTTCACGAATAGTGCGCTCGATGGCGCCGAGCGCCTCGATCGAGCGCGCGGTCGCGTGCTGCATGCCGGCGATCTGCGCGCCGATGTCCTCGGTCGCCTTGGCGGTCTGGCCGGCGAGCGCCTTCACCTCGCTCGCGACCACCGCGAAGCCGCGGCCGGCATCGCCGGCGCGCGCCGCCTCGATGGTGGCGTTGAGCGCCAGCAGATTGGTCTGCTCGGCGATGTCGGTGATCAGCTTGATCACGTCGCCGATGCGGCCGGCCGCCTCGTTGAGCTCCTTGACCGCCGCGTTGGTGGTCTCGGCCTCGCTCACCGCCTTGTTGGCGATGACGGTCGATTGCGCCACCTGGCGGTCGATCTCCGACACCGAGGCGGCGAGCTCGTCGGCCGCCGATGCGATGTCGCGCACATTGGCCGACGCGTCGGCCGAGGCCTCGGTCGCGCCAGTCGTGCGGACCGAGGCGGTGTCGGCCGCGCCGGAGAGGCGGCCCGATGCCTGCAGCATGTTCTCCGAGATGCGGCCGAGCTCGGACAGCGTCGCTTCGACCTCGGCGCCGAACCGGCTGATCTCCACCGCCATCGCCTCCTGCCGGCGCCCGCGCGCCTGCGCATCCTCGGCCACCGTGCGGCCGAGCTCGGCGTTGCGCCGCATGGCTTCCTTGAACACCGAGATCGAGCGGGCGAGCGCGCCGACCTCGTCGCCGCGGGCGCGATACGGTACCTCGTTATCTACTTCGCCGGCGGCGATCACCTCGGTGACGCGGGTGATGCGCGCGAGCGGCTTCGCCACCGCCCGCCAGATGGTGTAGGCGCCGACCGCGGCGAGCACGACGGCGATCGCGCCGAGCACGCTGGTGAGCCAAGCGGCCACCGCGATGCCCTGGTCGATCTTGGCGTAAGCCTGGTCGGCGCGCTGCGCATACACCTTCGACAGGTTCTGCAGGTCGTTCGACAGCACGCCGTGCACGGCGCCGTAGTCGTCGAAACCCGCCATCTGGCGCGCCGCCTTGAGTCCGCCCTCGTTCAAACGCCTGACGATCTCGCGGCTGGAGTCCTGGGCGATGCGCACGCGCCCGGCGATCTCGCGGAAGCGCTCGGCGTCGTCGGGGTGCAGGCTCTGCTGCCAGCCCTTGAGCGCCTCGCTCAGGCGTTCGTTGAAACGGCCGATCGCCGTGGCATGCTCCTGCGCGACGGAGGCGTCCTCGGCGAGATAAATGGCGCGCGTCTCCATCACCAGCGCGTAGATCAGGCCGTTGATGCGCTCGATGTTCTGGCCGCTGCGGAAGGCCGCGCCGAACTGCTCGGTCAACGCCTCGTGGCGCTCGGCATTGACCACGGCTACCGCCGCGAGCCCGACCGTCACGGTGGCGAGCAGCGCGAAGATCGCGTAGAGCTTGGTCGCGATCGAGAGATGCGGCAGCTTCACGTTGTTCTCCGGCCGGGGAGCCCCTTCTGGCGGTCCCATCGCGCGGGCGAGAGTGCGGGTAAATCATTAATGTCGCGTTTGCGTTACCGAAGGGTTGCCCACGGGGGTTAATGAGGGGGTCGATGAGCCTGAAAATCGCGGTGCAGATGGACCCGATCGAGCGGATCAATATCCGCGGCGACTCGACCTTCGCCCTGCTGCTGGAGGCCCAGAAACGCGGCCATTCCATCGCCTATTACACCCCCGACCGGCTGGCGCTGCGCGGCTCGGAGGTCACCGCCACGGTGCGGCCGCTCGCGGTCCGCGACCAGGAGGGCGACCATTTCAACCTCGGCGAGCCGCGGCGGACGGAGCTGACCGCGTTCGACGTGGTGCTGCTGCGGCAGGACCCGCCGTTCGACCTCGCCTACGTCACCACCACCCACCTGCTCGAGCGCATCCACCCGAAGACGCTGGTGGTCAACGACCCCGCGCAGGTGCGCAACGCCCCGGAAAAGATGTTCGTGATGGAATTTCCGGACCTGATGCCGCCCACGCTGATCACCCGCGACCTCGCCGAGATCAAGTCGTTCCGCACCGAGCACGGCGACATCGTGATGAAGCCGCTCTATGGCAAGGGGGGCGAGGCGGTGTTTCGCCTCGCGAGCGAGGACCTCAACTTCGGCTCGCTCTACGATCTGTTCAGCGTGACGTTCCGCGAGCAGTGGGTAGTGCAGAAGTTTCTGCCGGCGGTGAAGAACGGCGACAAGCGCATCATCCTGGTGGACGGCGAGTTCGCCGGCGCGGTCAACCGCGTGCCGGCAGCCGACGACCTGCGCTCCAACATGGTGCGCGGCGGCACCCCGAAGGAAACCGACCTGACCGCGCGCGAGCGCGAGATCTGCGGCCGCATCGGGCCGTCGCTGCGCGAGCGCGGGCTGATCTTCGTCGGCATCGACGTGATCGACGGCTATCTCACCGAGATCAACGTGACCTCGCCGACCGGCATCCGCGCGGTGAAGAATCTCGGCGGCCCCGACGTCGCGGCGATGATCTGGGACAAGATCGAGCAGAAGCGGCGCGGGTGACGGACGTTTCGCATTGCCACGTCATACTCTTGAACAGCACCGGCTGCCGCCGTCAGTGCCCTCTCCCCTTGCGGGAGAGGGCGGCCCGGTGCTGACACAATTTCTGATGGGTGAGGGGTTCGCGGCGCAAAAACACCCCTCACCCCTCCGATTCGTTTCGCCACCATCAGGCCCTCTCCCGCAAGGGGAGAGGGCACAAAAACTCCCAGCGCGGCGCGCAGCACGACACCTCGTTGCTGCATTCCCATCTTCACTTGTCAAACAGCCGTATTCATTCCCGCGGCGCGATGGCGCCCGGGTCGTGAAATAGAGTCCCACCTGCGAGGGGTGGGCGGAGCGCCGACAGGCGCATTGTCTTCTTGTGTCGCGCCAGCGGGCGCGACGCGCACCTTGCGATCGGTGCGCTCGCCTCTCGGCGCTCCACCGTGGCGATTTACGGCCGGGGGCCGCGCTTCCGTCTGCGGCATTTCCTCCGCAGCCCGTGCAGCGAGCTCCTCGCAGCCAGGTCGTAGTGCCTGGCGGGCGGTGTCCCGGACCTCCCGGGGCGCGGTTACGAGCCGCAGCCGCAGGACGCCACATCTCGCTCCGCATTCAGGGATCGTCTCGAGAACACGCCCCTCGATGAGCGAGACGAATCGCGTTATATGATAATTACGATACGTAGTCAATAATGGCTTCGTATTGAGAACACAGGCCGCGCGCGCGTCAGCGCCCGCTCGCCGCCTTCTCCGCCTTGAGCTTGGCGATCGCGGCGCGGATCGGCGCGAACGGGCCGTATTTGTGCTGCTGCTCGGGAAAGCCGTCGGCATAGGGACCGTAAGGCACATCGACCGGCTTCTCCAACAGGTTCGGAAAGTCCTTGTCGAGGCCCGATTTGCGCGGGCGCGGCTGCGAGACCATGTAGGCCGCGATGTCCCAGGCCTGCTCCGGCGTGAGCTGCGGGTTCAGGTAGTCGGCGCCGTGCGGCATGTTGAAGTGGATGAAGTTCGCCGCCGTGATCAGGCGCGCCATGCCGGCACCGTCGTTGAAGCTGTCGTTGCCCCAGAGCGGCGGCACCATGTAGCCGAGATCGGTCGAGGCCAGGCTGCGGCGGATGCCGCTGCCATCGGTGTTGTGGCAGGCCGCGCAGGTGGTGGTGTAGAGCGCCTGCCCGCGCGCGGGATCGGCGGCGCGGTCGAGCTCCGGCATCTTGCCGACGCCGAGGCCGGGCAGCACGCGTCCCGCCGGCACGCCTGTTGACAGGAATCTGACATAGGCGACCAGGGCCTGCATCTGCGGTGAGCGCACCGGCAGCGCCCGACCGTTCATGCTGCGCAGCATGCACGAGTTCAGCCGATCCTCGATGGTGATCTCACCGCCCAGGCGTGCGCTGTAGCCGGGAAACTCGACGTACGCGCCGAACAGCGCGATGCCGAACTTCTTGGTGCCGGCGTCCAGATGGCAATTGCTGCAGGCGAGATTGTTGCCGGCGTAGCGCTTTGAGCGATCGGCGACTTGCGGGCCGATATGGGCGTAGGTGGCGGTGATGAGATCGCGCCCGCGCCGGATCTGCCGGCTCGTTGCATTATCCGGCAGCGCGCCGATGTCCGGTACGGTCCAGATCCGGTTTGTTTCTTGCGCCCGGCCCTCGGCGAAACCACCGAGCAGGGCGACGCACACGACCGCCGCAAGACGCGAGCGCCGAACCAACGCAGCAATCGTCATGGAGCTCAGTCTCCCTCGCCGCCACGCTTCTCAGTGCTCAGGCGGCGTCGATGACCTGCTCTAATCTTTGCAGCTCTTGGTTAAGGAAAGCATCAGCTTCCGCCGCCGCCTTGGCCACCAGGGCGGCCTCGAGCCAGGCGCTTCACCACTGCCCGTAGCGCAGTTCGAACGTGGCCGGCGGAGAATAGACATGGTTGGGCACTTCCCAGGCGCCGCCGATTCCGCGCAGGCTGGAAAGATTGAACCCCTCGATCAATCCGACCCGGCCTTCGCCCAATCGAAAAATCGGATTCGTCAGATCGACGGGCTTCACGCGCGCCACCGCGATCCGCGGCAGCGGAGTTCTCATCCCTTCGGTCGCGGGCGGCGGTGACGAGGGCTGCGGCGCTTCTCTCGGCGGCGGCGGCGCCTCTTTTGCTTCTTTCGCCTGATCGGGCCAGACGAACTCCGATTTCGGCGGCACCGCGCCCACCTTCTTGTACCAGCATTTCCGGCCGTCGATTTCGCGCCAGGACCACCAGCCGGATTGCGAGTTCGGCGAGCTCAGGCAATCGATCGCCTCCGCCGACGAGGCGGCGACGCAACAGCAAACGAGCAGAGTGGCTGCGAGTTGTTTCATCAGGCTTTCGAAAATCCGAGCCGCAGTCTTCCTTTACCGGCGATAGTATTCGGGAGCCATTATCGCAGCAGCCCCCCATCCGGAACAACCCCGAGTACGTCCTGGAAGTCCCGATACCCACTCACGAATACGTAATCTCTACGTATCAAACTGAGACACTACCTAAGTAATGTTGGCCGCCCCCTGAGATCAGCGCTCGAGCTTGATGCCGGCGGCGTCGATGACCTGCTTCCATCTTTGCAGCTCTTGGTTAAAGAAGGTATCTGCTTCCGCCGATGCTTTGCCCACCGGCTCGACCCCGAGTTTGCGCATTTTTTCCCCGAATTCGGGCTCCTTCACCGCCGCGACGATGGCATCGCTCAGGACCGCCCGCACCTCGTCGGGCAACCCCTTCGGCGCCAGGATCACGTTCCAGCTCGCGACGTGAAATCCCGGCAGCACCGTCTCGCTCAGTGTCGGCACGTCCGGCAGCTGTGCGAGCCTATAGCTGCTGGTCACCGCCAGCGGCCTGACCTCGCCCCCGCTGGCAAGACCGATCACCGCCGGCAATTGCGGGAACATCACCTGGGTGGTGCCGGCGCGCAGGTCGTTGAGCGCGACCCCGCCGCCCTTGTAGGGGACGTTGAGCATTCTGGTGCCGGTCTCGCGCATGAACATTTCCGCCGCCAGGCGGTCGGACGTCGCGCGCCCGGACGAGCCGAAGTTGAGCGCGCCCGGCCGCGCTTTGACATAGTCGATCAGCTCGCGCGCCGAGTTGACCGGCAAGTCCTTGTTCACCACCAGCACGTTGGCGAACTCGGCCGAGATCGCGATCTTGACGAGGTCGCTGCGCACGTCGAAGGGAAAGTCGTCCTTCATCAGCGGCGGAATGATCTGGCCGCCGAAGCCGCCGACCAGCAGCGTGTAGCCGTCGGGCGCGGCGCGCACCACCTCGCCCATGCCGATCAGGCCGTCGCCGCCCGGCTTGTTCTCGACGATCACGGTCTGGCCGAGCTTCTGCTGCAGCGCCTGCGCGATCAGCCGCCCCATGATGTCGGCGACGCCGCCGGGCGCGAAGGCGACGACGAGCTTGACGGTGCGCGCGGGATAACGCTCGGCGGCACGCGCGCCGGCCGGAACGGACAGCGTCAGCAGCGCGAGCAGAAGGAGCAGGCAACGCATCGTGTCGTGCTCAGCCCGGCACCGGCACCTTGCTCGGCATGATGCGCGCGGTGCTGCGCGCCTTGAACTCGCCGTAGACGAACGGCTTGTCCCTCGGCATCGAGGTGTGAAGGTTCTCCGGCGCGATGTTGCCCGGATCGGGATTCTTCATCAGCGGCTGGATCAGCGCGTCGTAGCTCGGATACATGAAGAACGGGATCGAATAACGCCGGCGGCCGGAGCGGTTGATGACGCGGTGAAGCGTCGAGGAGAAGATGCCGTCGGTCCAGACCTTGAGCACTTCGCCGACATTGACGACAAACGTGTCTTCGATCGGCGGCACCGCCACCCACTCCCCTTCCCTGTTCTTGATCTCGAGCCCGCCGTTCGAATCCTGCGCCAGGATGGTGAACCCGTTGGTGTCGGTGTGCGCCCGCGCGCCGAGATGCACGCCCTCCTCGTCAGGCTTCTGCGGCGGATAGTGCAGCAGGCGAAGCGAGTTCATGTCCTTCTTGAAATACTGCCTGAGCGTGCCGGCGGGCAGGTCGAGCGACAGCTCGAACAGGGCCAGCATCTCGTAGCCGAGCGCGTCGATCTTGTCGTAATAGGCCATCATGCGCGGCTTGAGGTCGGGCATGGCGCTCGGCCACGGAATCTTGCCGTGCAGCGGCTTGCCCGCGAGCAGGCCCGGATCGTCGTCGGCCAATGGCCGGCGGATCTGAAACGCCTCCTGCAGATTTTCCGAGAGGTTCGCCGCGTTGCCCTTGGTCATGCCGTGCAGGTAGCCCTGCGCGTGATTATTCTTGGTGATCGACACTTCCATCTTGGCGTCGAGCGGCAGGTTGTGGAAGTCGGCGGCGGTCGCAAAGATCGCGTCGATGTCGTGGGCGCCGATGCGATGATTCCTGATGTACATGAAGCCGACGCGGCCGCAGACCTCGGCGACCTGCTCGGCCACGACGCGGCGCGCCGCGGCATCGCCGGACCAGACGGGTTCGAGATCGATCACCGGCACGTCGGTGAAGGCGAGCTTGCGGGCGGTGGGCAGCATCGGGAATTCCTGTGAATTGAGATGTGGCGGCGAAACGAGATTGGCGCGGAACGGCATGCGGGAGAAGCGCCGGGCGGGAATGGCAGAAGCGCCAATCGTGCGATGCTGGAACGCTTCGCCATAGCTAACCCGAGGTCCTGCCTCGGCGGCACGCCGCGGGCTCCAACAGCAGCGTTCATCAACTTGCCGAGTGCTTGCTGGCATACATGGGCGAGCGTGCCCCAGCGCGGTTTCAATCGGAAGTCCAGGCCATCGACCCAGCCGCGCTGGCTGAGGACTCTTTCTGGTGGGACGCGGCGTCTGTATTGGGCGAATGAGCCGAACCAGTCGGCGGGTGACGGGGCCAAAATCACTTGTCAGTCGCAATAAAGGCCTGCGGACGGCGGTATGGCTCCGCCCCATCTCCACACGAGGTTAGCGCGCTTGGCAGCCTGGAGCCTCGTTGGGAGTCGTCGCACGGCCTCAGCGTCTGATGCCTTCATCGCGATAGGCTTTTTCCATTGCGTCACGCGCGAGCTTCTGGGACGCCGCGTGGGCCTCGTCCACCGAGGCCCTGATCGAGCTCATGTTGGCCGCGGTCGCCGCAGCCATTGCCGGATAGATGCGCGACATGTCGAACTGGCGGCGCTCGAGCGCCGAGGAGATCCGTTCCTGCATCGCCACCAGGTACAGATTGCGGATCGCACGGTTCTCCGACAGTTTCTGCGCCACGTTGCCGGCAGGACCGCTCTCGGCACCCTTCAACGTCACGGCGACACGGGTCGAGCCATTGCCCTCGTCCTTCAGCGTGGCGACGTATCGGAAAACCTCGGCGCCCCGGAGGCGGCCGACCCAGACGATGTCCGAAGCGCCGCCCGCACGCGCCTCGCAGTCGGGCGGCTGGCTGCCGAAGACAAGAGGCGGAAAGCAGGTGCTCGTCAGGACCCGCCGCGCTTCATCGATTTTCACCGGATAGACGGTGCCGGCCTGCTGCGTGCAGGCCGTCATGAACGCGGCCGCTGCGACCGCCATGAAGATTCGGTGAATCATATTGCGTGCCTCCCAATTCAGCATTTTCCACCCTGACGGCGACTGTCACGACAGTCCGCGCTTTGCCGTGCGTCCATGCCCGGGAGATCATCGACCCGGAAGACCCGACCGCTTTCGAGACCGCCTCGCTGGACAAGGCAGACCTTGTCCTTGCCCGGACCCACGCGCCTGACATCGAATGGGCGGGATTCCAGAATCGCGGCCACCTGTTCTTCGACCGCAGGGCGCAAGGGCTGATTGAAGGCGGGCCGGGTGTAGAACTGCGAACCGTCGTAGGCTTCGCCGCCCTTCTCCCCGCGCGGCATATTGATGACGACTTTGGTTTGCTTATCGCCAATCGCCGTCAGGGCGGCGCTGAACTCGACGACCTTCTGCCCGCTGCTGTAGACCCGCCACATGACTCGCTGATTTGGCACGCCCTCGGGCCTGACATGAATCAGAATGCCGCATTGCTTCGCGAACACCATGTCCGGAAGCGTGTGGCGGAAAAGACGCTGATAGGCGTCGGCGATATTGAGATCATAAACCCCGGGCGGGCGTTCTGCCTGGCAGGCAGACGTCGCGAGGGCGGCCAGCACGACCATTATCGACTTTGCGTGCTTCATACGGTGATAACCACAATGAAATCCCAAGAACTCGCATCCTGTGGGCGCGCTATAGAGAGTGCCGAGATTCATTTCCGTCGGGTTGATCTCGATTGATAGAGTCGGTTACTCCGATCCGAATCCGCCACCGCCGATGACTTTGTTCTTAGCGATCCGTCTCCACGCGATCCTGGTGCTCGCGCTATCTGTCAGGGATTGCCGACGAGAGGTGGCGACGCCTGGGCCGACCTGCGCGGGGCCGCGGCGACCGTGTTCACGAAATGTTCTTGCTGGCAACAACGCGATCCGCTAGGCTGATCCGAGCGGGGGCAGCATGGTCCAGCGGGTCGCGACAGTGGCGTTCGAGGGCATCGAGGCCCGCGCCGTCGATGTCCAGGTGCAGGTGGCGCCCGGCCTGCCGGCCTTCAACGTGGTCGGCCTCGCCGACAAGGCCGTGTCGGAGGCGCGCGAGCGCGTGCGCGCGGCGCTGGTCGCCTCCGGGCTGGCGCTGCCGGCCCGGCGCATCACGGTGAACCTCGCGCCCGCCGACCTGCCGAAGGAAGGCAGCCACTACGACCTGCCGATCGCGCTCGGCCTGATGGCGGCGATCGGCGCGATTCCGCACGATGCATTGTCCGGCTTCACCGTGCTGGGCGAGCTCGGCCTCGACGGCTCGAT
>Ga0126382_10001303_pt1 | contig 10144 bp, 6 predicted proteins | sample PanSoiMetPlot_30_FD_92548 | JGI IMG/M metagenome (GOLD analysis project Ga0126382, IMG submission 92548) | Tropical forest soil microbial communities from Panama - MetaG Plot_30 | ecosystem: Environmental > Terrestrial > Soil > Tropical forest > Bulk soil | place: Panama | collected 2016-02-17 | reverse complement strand
TGCGACTTGGTCAGGCTGGAACAACCCTTTCCGGCGGAGAAGCCCAACGCGTAAAACTGGCAACGGAACTTGCGAAAAAGGCAACTGGCCGCACGCTTTACATTCTTGATGAACCAACAACCGGATTGCATTTCGCCGATATCGAAAAGCTGCTGCAAGTGTTGATGAAGCTGCGCAACGCAGGTAACACGGTGCTCGTGATTGAACATAATTTGGAGATGATCAAGTGCGCGGACTGGATCATCGACCTGGGCCCCGAAGGCGGAGAGGACGGCGGCGAGATCGTGGGAGAAGGTCCACCCGAGAAAATTGCTAAGTTGCCAGGCAGCCATACAGGACAATATCTCCGGCCGTCATTGAAGAGCGCATGAGCCACATACGACGTACAGGATTGATGTGCCTGGTGGGCTTGCTCGCACAATTCGCACATGCGGACATTTCCAGCGAAATCGCCGAAGCCAGCGCGCCAGTCGCGGAAGGAGTGCCGGAAGTTGCCCTCGTGCGGTTGCAGGCGTTGTTGAATAACAATCTGCCGGAAGCGGAGTGGCGGACGGTCGTGCAGAAACTTGCGGAAGCGCAAATAGCTGCGAAGCGGCCGGAGGATGCTCTGGTTTTGTTGACAGATGTCCGGGTACGTGAACTGCCTTGGGCAAAGTTTTGGCGCGCCCAGGCCTTCGCGAGTCTGCAGCGATGGGCCGAGGCGCTACCACTGTACGAGCGGCTGGCTCGCGATAATCCGTCACCGTTTCGCAACGCTGCAACGTTTGGAGCAGCGGAAATGCTGCGCGCATCGGGAAGACGCGACGAGGCTCTGAAAAAATTTACGCTGCTCATCCATAACAACGAATGGGCAACGCGAGCGCAATTGCGAGCAGCGGAATTGTACATTGAAACAGGCGATGCGTCCGGCGCGCGTCGCCTCCTGGAAGAGACACAACCCACGGCGGTCGCGGAACGAAGACAACGCCGGGTGCTGCGAGGACGCCTGGAACTACTCCAGCGCCGCCCTGAAAGAGCGATCGGCATTTTTCAGGGTGTGTTGAAAAGACCAGAAGGAGCGGCGCACTCCACGCTAATCGCGGCAGTCTTCGGCATCGCCGAAGCGCAAGCGCAACTCAAGACGCCGGAGATTGCAGACGATGTCATCGAGCAGTTTATTGATCATCATCCCGCGGACCCGGACCTTCCTGTTCTCTTCGCGAGACTCGATGAGTTGTATCGAGTGGAACACAAACCATCGCGCAACGAACTGGAGAGATGGGTGCGCACTCCCGAACAGCCACGGCGAACATTTGCGCGATGGTATCTCGCACGGTTCGAAATTCGTGCAGGGCGCAGGGAGCGCGCCCGACAATTGTTTACCGATCTTCGCCACACCGGCGCAAAATCGCAGGCGATTGCAGCCGCTCTGCTCGAGTTTGCGCAATTCGAAATCGAGGACAAACACTTCGATGAGGCGATTGCTATTTTGAACGACGCGCGCTTGTTTGATCCGACGCCCTCTTTGCTGTCCCAAATCGATTTTTTATCCGCCCAGGCACAATACCTTGCGAGACGATTTGCCGGAGCTTCGATGGATTTTGAACAAATCGCGCGTTCTCGGTCTCCGTGGGCGAAGGTTGCGCTTTTCAACGCGTCCACCGGCTGGCTTCAACTCGGTGACCACACACGTTTTCTCGCTGATTACGGTGATTTGGAAAAACTGGGCGGTGATGAAGAAGCGCGTGCCGAGTTGCGATTGGAGGAAGGTCTGTTGCAAGCTTCCAAGGGCGACGAAAAAGCGGCAAAATCGCTGCAACAGTTCATTCATGATTTTCCCAAGAATCCTCGCGTGTCGGAGGCTTTGGTCAGCCTAGCAGAACTGGCCTTTCATGCCTCACCACCGCGCCTGGACGAAGCGCGCAAGTACCTGACTCGCGCGACCGAGTCGCCAAACGCAGCGGCCTCGGAACGGGGCGACTATCTCAACATCTGGATTGAGGAATCAGCCGGCGGCAATGAAGGGAACGTGATTGCGCTCGCAAAGCGCTTCCTCGAACAACATGGAACCTCGCCTTTCGCTCCCGAAGTTCGAATGAAGTTGGCTGAGCTTTATTACCGCCGCCAGGATTTTGCGAACGCACAGACGCAGTTTGAACTCATTGCGCAACAGGCCCCCGATAATTCGCTTGGTGAAAAAGCTCTCTTCTTCGCGGCCGAATCAGCGATGTCCAGCATGGGTGAACATTCGCTGGACCGGGCGATTGTTCTGTTTGACCAGGTCGTGCGGCAGAACGGCTCGCTGCGATGGGCAGCGCGCAATGAGCAGGCTGTGATCGAACGCAAGCTTGGCAAACCCAAGGACGCCCTCGCATTATACGATGAGATATTGAAGAGTGATGGCGGTCCGCCCGAAAAACGCGAGGCGCTATGCGGTAAGGGAGACATATTCTTCGAGATGGGCGCAACCGACCCAAATAATTATCAGCGCGCGATCGAAATCTATGATCAACTCGCCTCGGATAAGGACGAGCCCGTTCACTGGCGCAACCAAGCGCTCTTTAAGAAGGGACTATGTTTGGAGAAGAAAAGCGACCGCGACAACGCGCTTGCCACATTTTACAAAATACTGGAGGAAGACGCGCGCCCAGATCGACGGCGGGAACTCTTCTGGTATTACAAGGCTGGATTTAACGCCGCGCGTCTCTTGGAGGAAGAGTCGAAGTGGGAGTCTGCTGCTACCATCTATGAGAAACTGGCTGCAGCGGGAGGCAGCCGAAGCGAAGAAGCAAAGGCACGTCTTACCAATCTTCGGTTGGAGCACTTCCTTTGGACAGATTAATCGTAGCGAACACGCTGGCCTAGAATGTCGGTTTTTTGTCTCAAAATGACTGCAATTAAGCTTGCTTAAATTTCAAGACGGCATCAGAATTGGGCCGTGAAAACAGTAGACAGACCAAGTCGCTTGGGCGGCTGGTCGGTCCGATGCGTAGGCGTCGTGCTTGCGCTTGCGTTTTGCGCATCGGCACTTGCTGATCCGAGCAAGGATGTCGTAGTTCTCCGACCACAAACACAGCAGATCGTCAAATCTACCAAGAAGATTTGCTACACTGTGAGCGGAGGCTCGCGCATCCCCCAACCTTGCGACCGGGTCGCTGCAATTCCGACCACTCATGGCGCGTTGGATATTTTAGGCCACCGCAACGGGCAATAACCTAAAACTTCCGACGATTTCGCCGGGTACTGGCGTGCTGCCGACGGGGCAGCGCGGACGTGGATTTACATTTTTGCGCGCCAGGCCATCATCCCGTAATCGCGCGCCCACCTTTTCGATATAACGCTTTCGGCAGCCTGGAGCAATTGCGGACAGGCAGATTTTGCTCGCGAGTACGTTAGGAGTTAGTTGCCTGACTTACTCAAGATCGAATTCGCTGTGGCGAGCACCGATTTATCGTCGTTATCCGTCAATCCAAGAAGGAAACGGCGAATCCGGCGGAACGACTGGCGCAAGAATAAATCGCCAGCGAGCTGGTCCGCTGACGAAGAATTTCCATTTCGCTGCGTTAACTCAAGCTCGGCATCCTGGCGGCTGAGCACACAGGTTGACGCAAAGAGATCCATCGCAGCGTTTGCAATCCGCTCTTGAACGAGCTGCAGATCCAGAATCGGCTCGCGGTACGTGATCAGCGCGCGGTTCACCGCTACATTGAAACGCCGGATCAGGCTGCCAAGTTGATTGGCGGACCAACGTAACTGGGCGCTCCGCACCGGAATCTCGGGAACCCGAACGGTTGCACCGAGCCGATGCTTGCCAGCTGTCCACGCTTTCGCGAAGCCGCGCTCGCGTGTCGGTTTCATCATCGTGTCATAAATTTCCTTGAACTCCATCCCCGGTCCGCGCATACCGACGAGTGCGATAAACGAAGTGAGCACTTCGTTCGCGCCTTCGCCGATCTGGTTAATGCGCGCGTCGCGCATCATTCTTTCCACTGGAAGATCGACAAAATATGCCGAGCCGCCGTGAATCTGAAATACATCGTTGATGCACTCCCACAGCCGCTCCGTTGTGAACACCTTGAGCATCGCCGTTTCGAGCATGTAGTCCTCAAGGCCGCGATCGATCAGCGACGCAGTGATCGTGGTCATTGCTTCCATCGCGTAAGCATCCGCGGCGATGCGCGCGATCTTCTTTTGGACCAGATGAAAATTACCGAGCGTTTTGTCGAATTGTTTGCGCGTGTTTGCGTGCTCAATCGCCAACCGCAAACAAGTCTTGGCTGCGCCGGTGCAACACGCGCCGAACGTAGTGCGTCCAAAATCGAGAACCGTCAGCGCTACTTTCAGACCTTTGCCCAGTGGTCCGAGAATATTTTCCTTCGGAACTTTGACGTCGCGCAAGGCGAATCGACCGGTTGCCGTGCCGCGGATTCCCATCTTTGGCATACGCGCCTCGATCATTTCGAACCCCGGCATGTCGGGCGTAACCAGAAAAGCTGTGATCGCAGTCTTTCCGTCTTTGCCGGGCACCGGCGTTCGCGCCATCACGGTGAGAACATCTGCGATTGCAGCGTTGGTAATATAGCGCTTTTCACCGTTCAGAATGAAATGCGATCGGTCTTCACTGGGCCGAGCCTGCATTTGCACGTTTGCCGCATCCGATCCGGCTTCCTTTTCAGTCAGCGCAAACGCACCGAGTTGTTCGCCGGTCGCCAATTTTGGAAGCCATCGCTGTTTTTGCTCGTGCGTTCCAAACAGCAATAACGCGCGAATCCCAATCGAGTGGTGCGCATTCACGAAAACGGATGTCGATGCACAGCGGCGGCCGATCTCTTCCAGGATTTTGCAGTTAGCCATCTGCGAAAATCCTCGTCCACCATATTCCTTAGGCGCAGTCATCCCGAGCACGCCGACTCGCCCAAGCCCATCAATCACACTGCGCGGTATGTCCGCGTTGCGATCGATCTCCGCAGGATCGAGATTCCCATCCAGAAATTGGCGCAACTCCTTGAGAGTTTCATCCAGCTCGATTTGTTCCTCGGCCTGAACACGCGGATAGGGCAACACCCAATCGGCAACGAAATGTCCCTGGAAAAGACCTTTGGTAAAACCAAGCGCCTGGGGACCTGCGAAAAGCAGTTCTTCAGCTTGCTGGATTTCTTTCTGTCGTTGGGCGTCGAGCTTATTCATTAGATTGTCTTTAGAAAAACGGGCGACGCATTGTAGCCATGCACGCGCGCCTGTCCAATCACGCGCCGGTTTTTGCACGCCGTCTTAAGAAATCCGCAGGATTAGGATGGCCCGAACCTCGCGGTAAACGGCACCAGAGCGCAATCTGAAGATCTAGACGCTGCAGATGATTTGGGATTGGCGCTTTGCTCTTAGCTGCAGCCCTGACTGGTGCCGCACTCGGTGCAAACGCCACAGGCGCCAGCACGGATCACCTTGTCACTGCCGCAAACCGAACAGGTGATCCCCATAAAGATGCTGCCAAGCGCCACCGTCACGCGGTCGGCGTGACCAAAACCGTTCCCGTTATGCCTGCCAGATTCGGAATCGCCAGGCGGATGATTCGTAATCACGTCGATCACTTCTTTCTCTGCAGTGCGGGCCAAATCGGTCACCGGCCGGTTCACGGCCTTCTTTTCAATCTCGGCAATTTCCTTGAGCGGCAGATCTGGCTGACCTCGGTTGGGCGAAGTCGCTTCCTTATAGCCTTTGATGAACTGGCAGCCCAGCCAGCGAAATACGTAATCAGCGATGCTGGTGGCATGGCGGATATCCGGGTTCTTTGTGAACCCACTGGGCTCAAATCGCTGGTAGGCAAACTTCTTCACCAGGCTTTCGAGCGGCACGCCGTACTGGAGAGCGATGGAAGTAAGTGTGCCCACCGTGTCCATTAATCCGCCGATAGTGCTGCCTTCTTTGGACATAGTGATGAAAAGCTCGCCCGGTTGCCCGTCTGCGTAGAGGCCGACCGTGATGTACCCTTCGTGACCGGCAATCTCGAACTTGTGGGTGAGCGACATGCGGGTGTCGGTCATGCGATGGCGGACCGGTTGATCGACCAATCCGCGCAATGACGCCACTTCCTGTTCCAGTTCGAGAATGCGTTTTTGAAGATGCTCGGCACCAGTGGCATCGGGAATTCCGCCGTCAGCTGCAGTGCCCATGTCTTTGGTCTTTCGGGTGTTTAGCGGCGCAGACCGCTTCGAGCCCTCGCGGTAAATCGCCACGGATTTCAAACCGAGTCGCCACCCTTCAACGTAGGTGTTCATGATGTCATCCACTGTGGCGGCTTCCGGCATATTGACTGTCTTTGAAATCGCTCCGCTCAGGAACGGTTGCGCCGCGGCCATCATTCGCAGGTGCGCCATGTAATTGAGACTGCGCTCGCCCTTAAACGGCTTGAACGCACAATCGAAGATCGGCAAGTGCTCCGGCTTCAGTCCGGACGAAATTGTCGATCCCTCCGTATCAGTGACGTCCTCGATGGTGTCTAACGCGTCAATGTGCGCGATGATGCGTTCGATCTTGTCGGAATTATAACCGAGTTTCTCCAGCGCAGGTTTGATCGTTTGGTTGACAATCTTTAGCATTCCGCCGCCCGCGAGCAGCTTGTATTTCACCAGCGCGATGTCCGGTTCAATTCCTGTCGTATCGCAATCCATCAGGAAACTGATTGTGCCGGTCGGCGCGAGCACAGTAACTTGTGCGTTCCGATATCCGTAGCGCTTTCCAAGCTCCGACGCGCTGTCCCAAACTTTCGCGGCTTCTTTTTTCAAATGGGCGAATTCCTTTGCATCTGAGATTTCGCACACCGCGTCGCGATGCAATTCAATCACTTCCAGCATCGATGAGACGTTGTCCTTGGCGACCGGCTTCGGCACGCCACTGGCGCGTGCGTCTCGATAACCCGGAAACGGTCCTATCGCCCGGGCTAATCGCGCGCTCTGTTCATAAGCTTCGCCGGTCATGATCGAGGTAATCGCGCCGCAAAGCGCCCGGCCTTCCACGCTATCATAACCGAAACCGTAACTCATGATGAGCGACCCAAGGTTGGCGTACCCGAGTCCAAGTGTGCGGAAAATATGCGAGTTCTCCGCGATCTCTTTGATCGGGTAACTCGCGTTATCCACAATGATTTCCTGTGCCGTGATGAAAATGCGCACCGCGGACTTGAAACGTTCTACATCAAAATCGCCCTCCGGTGTCTTAAACTTCATCAGATTCAGCGAGGCCAGATTGCATGCGGTGTTATCCAAGAATAGATATTCCGAGCACGGTTTTGTGGAATTTTGACGGCCCGTGCCTTTGCAGGTGTGCCATTTATGGATTGTAGAATCGAACTGCATTCCAGGATCGCCGCAGATGTATGTTCCCTCACCGATCTTGCGTAACAGCGTACGCGCTTCTTTGCGTTCGCATGGTTTGCCGTCCGTTACACGACGCGTCCACCATTCGCGGCCTTCCAGCGCCGCTTCCATGAACTGATCGCTTACCCGTACGCTCACATTTTCGTTCTGATACATGACTGAGCCGTACGCGTCGCCGTTGTAACTGCCGTCGTAGCCTTGCTCGATCAAAGCCCACGCCTTCTTCTCCTCCTTCTGTTTGGCGTCGATGAACTCTTCAATGTCGGGGTGCCAATCCTTGAGCGTGTTCATCTTGGCAGCACGCCTGGTTTTGCCACCGCTCTTCACCACGTTCGCAACCTGGTCGTAGACCTTCAGGAAGGAAAGCGGCCCGCTGGGCTTGCCGCCCCCACTCAATTTTTCTCTCGTTGACCTGAGCGAAGAAAGATCGGTGCCGGTGCCGCTGCCATACTTGAAAAGCATCGCTTCGCTGGTCGCTAATCGCATGATGTCTTCCATCGTGTCCTCTACACTTTGGATGAAACACGCGCTTCCCTGCGGATACTCGTACTGCGATGCAGCTCGTTCCGCTTTGCCGGCTTCGCGATTGTAGAAATAATTACCGGCGCCAGCGCCTTTGCCCACGCCGTATTGATGATACAAGCCGAGGTTGAACCAGACCGGCGAATTGAACGCGCCGTACTGGTTCAAACACAACCAGGTCAGTTCGTCGTAGAAAACCTCAGCAGCTTCCGTGTCCGCAAAGTAGCCGTCCGCCAGTCCCCAGTCGGCAATCGTCCGCGTGACACGATGGATCAATTGTCGCACCGAAGTTTCTCGCCCGCCCTTGTATGGATCGGTGCCGTTTGCAACGTCGCCGTAAAAATACTTTGAGACAGCTATTTTTGTCGCGAGCGCGCTCCAGCTTTTCGGAACTTCGATGTCGTCCTGCTTAAAGATAACTTTACCGCTGTCGTCGGTGATTTCCGCGGTGCGCCGTTCCCATTCAACTTGATCAAATGGCGCAACGGCGGAATTGCTAAACACGCGCTTAAAGCGCAGGCCAGTCTTTTTCTTTTTGTCGGCTCTGTTTCTACGGCGCGCAGCTGGCTCAGATAATCCTTTAAGTGACGCAGGCGGAATTCCGGGTTTTAGTTGAATCATGGCGGTGAGGGAGGGTTAAATTTCTCAATAAGATGCGAATACTGGTGAACAGCGGCGCAAACAAGTTGTGAGTCCTGGTGAACAACAAGTAATAGCGTTGGCTGTCCTTGGGACATACAATATGCAGCCCCTTGGGAAGGCGTGGCAAGCCTAAAATTGTAACATTTTTTTTGGCCTGTGAGGAGCAGAGTCCTGTCCGCCAAGTAAACGAAGAATCACTACTCCCCATAAACAGCCGGCCTGTGCCCCTGCCACAGGGCACGGTCCATGACGCCGTTTATCGGCGCAGGCAAGGATTGTCTGCTTCCACATCACCTTCCGAGGAGCGTTTGCATTCGACATTGGATGTTGGACGTTGGGCGTTCGAGGTTTGCTTCTGCTGTCAGGAAGGGTGGCTGAGTCCGGTTTAAGGCACTCGACTCGAAATCGAGCGTGGGGAAACTCACCGTGGGTTCGAATCCCACCCCTTCCGTGTCCCTCGTAGGACGAGCACGATGGCCTGATTGCATAACAGTTTCACATAACAAGTCCGCCGATTTCCACCGAAATCCAACCTTGCTGTTCGAAGTCCTTTCTGATACACAATCGAAGGGATGAAGAGGGGATCGAAGTACCCGCGGGGAGGCCGAGGCTCGGAGTTAGGACGTGCCTGATGAGAAAGCCGGAGTCCTGGAACAACGCAAAGGCGCGTTTGTTGTGTCAGTTGGATTGCCTGAGGGGCTACTGTCAGCCCGTGGAGAACCAAAAAGCAAATGACGAGAATGCGGAAGAATCCTTGTGGCAGCGGCACGTACGGTGGCCAGGGCGCGAGTCTTTATGGGACATTGAGCGACGTGCTGCCGTTTAGCGGCTTGTGGTACTTGGAAATTGCAGCTGCCATCGACTACGCAAAACACCGCAGCCGTGCGCATGGTGTTGTGACCCACGTTTGTGATGCGGCGGGAAAACTGATCGAACCGGACGAGCACAAAGGCGATTTTAAGAGTGGTGAGCGCTTTGCCGCTTCCTAATTCGTCTTTGGGCGTAATGGGCTACGCTGCTTGGGAAAGTCACCATCACTCATGACGACAGCGAGTTGATGCGACTCGTATCAAGTCGTAGCGTGAGGTTAGTTTTAACGCTGGAAAGGAGCGAGCAAATGCCAAAATACCTGATTCAGGGATCGTATTCGCAGCAAGGTTTGCAGGGGGTGCTCAAAGAGGGCGGATCGAAACGCCGCGAAGCTGCCGAGCAATTAATCAAAGGAATGGGTGGACAACTGGAAGCCTACTACTACGCCTTTGGGAGCGACGACTTCGTAATCATCGCGGATCTGCCGAGCAACGTGGACGCAGCAGCCTTGTCGTTGGCCGTCAATGTCAGCGGAGCCGTGCAGTCGCGAGTAACGGTGCTAATCACGCCAGAGGAGGGTGACCAAGCCACGAAGAAGATGCAGACAATCAAGTATCGCCCACCCGGACAGTAGACCTGCGCAGCCAGTTCGAGTTTGGGGTTGAAGCTACTTGTTGCAGCCGATCACATGATGCCGTGATCCAGGTTTACGTATGCGGCTGGCAATGTGATCGAAACGCGCGAGCGCAAGGGCGACTCTAAAGAGTGGTAAATCGCGGGCTTGCCGTTTTGCTGACCTTTTAGGGAGACTTCCTCTG
>Ga0126382_10001301_pt1 | contig 10160 bp, 10 predicted proteins | sample PanSoiMetPlot_30_FD_92548 | JGI IMG/M metagenome (GOLD analysis project Ga0126382, IMG submission 92548) | Tropical forest soil microbial communities from Panama - MetaG Plot_30 | ecosystem: Environmental > Terrestrial > Soil > Tropical forest > Bulk soil | place: Panama | collected 2016-02-17 | reverse complement strand
GCGGCGAGCTGGTGCGAAGACCCACGCGCAGCGCGGAGCTCCTGGCCCGCTACCCAGCATCGGTTGAACGCCGGGTTAGAGAAAGCCCCTGCGTCTGACCCGGGTTAGCACCTGCTGGCAGAATGCGCCGCCAACCCGCTCCGTTCGTGACCTATTCGTCGTTCTCGTCCTCTCCGGAATGCTCGTCGCAGTTGTCGCGCGAAGGTGAAGGCGCACCCGGCGAGTCGTGGAGACCGCGTTCCCGTCCCAAAGCGATCAACCGATCCAGCTCGGCATTGAAGTCCTCACAGAGCAAGAGGCGCTGCCTTACCATCCGGTTCAAGGCGCGAGTCACTTGCGCGGTGTAATCGCTGAGCGAGTGGTAGCGTTCTTCAACGGACGGACGAGGATCTCCGGTCGCAAGCCGCTCCTCCAAGGTTGGCGCAAAAGGAATGTACTGCCCGGTTGATTCGCAGCCGTCGTCGGCCCAAGCCCCGGATCGCAGCGCCCAGCCAGTGTAAGTGGCAACCGGCACGGTCACGTCGGCGAGGCGGATCCCCGCGATGTCGTTGCCATCGCTGTCGGTCTTGGGAATGAAGCTCGGATAGATCGGCCCGTTCGCCAGATTGTCCTCATACGGCGGAGTAATCACCGGCGGATTGATGGTGGCAATGCCGGTCTCGTAAAAATCGGGCCCAAAGTCCAAGCGATAACGAGTCGTCTTCAGGCCGGTGTAGGTGACGCCTGGGATGTTGGGAAACCCCATCCCCGATTGGGGCAGCGGAGACACCAATTTGCCGTCGGAAAGTTTCGGGACTCGGCTGGGCGGTGGCTGGCGATGCCGGGTCGCCCATTCGTCGAGCGCGATCCACAGGGCGCGCTGCACCGGCGCGGAGTTCAGCGGATTCTGAAGCTGCTGGCACACTCCCGGGGTCATCCGGTTTCCGGTGCCATGCTGGTGGCTGGAGATGAGGTAATTGCGTGCGTAGGGAGAGTCGGGAAGGTCCGCCGTCCCGTCCGGAGTGGTGTGCAGCAGCGAAGCCGCCTTCACCCAGTATTCGTTGGCCGAGTAAATCTCCATCGCCAACGGGCAGGTGCCGGTTCGCTCGCAGCTCGCGTAGCGACTGTCGGTTATCCCGGTGTAAGGGTCGGTGGTCATCACGTTGGCGAAGGGGAACACGGCCTCGTTGAAGAGATGGTCCTGGCGGTTGCGCTCGGTACGGCCCGGCTGCGAAAAGCGATAGTTCATGCTCAGGCCGTCACCCGCGCCGATCCACTGGAGCATTCCATCGAAGACGATCCGGCCGTTCTCGGCCTGGTTGAATCCCAGGTGGGTGAAGTCATTGAGCGTGCGGGCCGGCTGAGAGACGACCTCGGTGTAGATCCGCCTGATGTCTCCAGCGAGCGGGTTGGCGACGCCGTGGTCATCTCTTCGTTCGTAGCGAAGCCAAGCGTTGAAGTCCCGGATCGCGGCGAAACCTAGGGCGTTCACCGTCGGCTCCTTGGCGCTGTAGGAAAACTCGTAGATGTCATTGGCCATGAAGTCGCCATCGGTTAGTCGGATCGCCGTTCCCATCGAGTTCGTAAACGCCCAGGCGGACGACGGAAGGATCTCGGGATCATCATCCAAGTGGATTCGGTGTGTCAGCGTCGCTTGGCTCTGGTCCAGGGTCTCCTCCGCCGGATAGGTCAGCGAATAGGTCGACCCGGGCGACACGATGTACTCGAACGAGGGTCCGGTGATGGTCGACCCGTCCGTATTCACCGCGATCGGCAGCGTGATGGTGGTGTTGAAGTTGTTGGAGTTGGTGCCCGCTGCTTTGTCCCATCCGCTCCAGACCATGGTGTAGCCGCGAGGCATGAAAAACGCGTTCGCCAAGACGTCCGGGTCGGTGACCGAACCCGGATCGTTCCCGCCCGGGAAGCGGCCCAGGGTTGCCCAGGTCTTGTTGCCGCGGTTGGGCGGCTCGTACATCACCTTGTGCGCACCGCGGTTTAGGTGGATTGGCTTGAGAATATAAAAGTCGAACGAGTACTCGACTTTCCCGTTCTGATTACGCGGCGCGAGTTGAATGTCCACGATCCCAGCGTTCTTGGGATCGAATGGATCCACCTCGCAATAGGCCTTGCCGGCGAGCTTCTCGTACCGGCCGACACCAGGCCACGAGTAGCCGCCAAAGGTCGGCGACTCTCGGGTGGTGACGACGAACCTCGTCAAACGGGCTTGCGCCAGATGTGGAACCGACAGCAGAACCGCGACCCCTACCCGCAACGCAGTTGTTTTCATTTTCGCTTTCCCCGATCGACCGCGAGATGTGGCGCATCGAAGGTGCATGGCGTCCCCGTCTTGCAGCGAGGTCGAGCCCTCGGTGCGCGCCAGCGGTGCGAAATTGCTAGTCCCGCGGTGGGTGAGTGTCAACGACTGTGATCCAGGCTCGTCGCACACGGACATTGGCTTGGCCCGGGGGCGATGCGTCAGCACAAGGTCCAATTCCCCGCTTCGCCCGGGCGTGGGAGACGAGCCATGGCGGAAGAGCCGCCGTTTTCCTGAGATTGCCCAAAATCATGGAATTGCCTATCAGTGAATAGTTCGCTGCGGTGAGTCTTCCCGACAAGGCCCAAGACAGCGAGAGATGTCGAGGGGAGGCCAAAAATGTGTAAGGCATTGATGACCGCGATCGCAATCGTGACGTTGGGAGCTTGCGCATCGGTGCGCCCGGTGTCGCCGGAGCGGCTGCGGGCTTCCGAACAAGCCGTCCAAAACGCCACCTCCACTGGTGCCGACCGAGATCCCGACGGAGCCAAGTATTTGGCCACAGCGCGCAGCCAGCTGGCTGAAGGCAAAAAGCTATCGGGCAGCGGCGAGCCAGCGCGTGCCGAGAAGGTGCTCGAAAGGGCGGAGGTGGATGCCAGGCTCGCCTCTGCCGTAGCACGTGAGAACGCATCGAAGGCGGACCTGAAGCAGACCGCCGAGATGCTCAAGCAGCTTCAATAGTGGAGGACGTCATGAAAACGAGACTGATACCGGGGATCCTTCTGGGCGCCTGCGCAGCCGGATGCGTGGCGGAAAGACCCAAGGAATTGGTGGACGCTCACGCCACTTATAATCGCGTTGCTGCGGGACCCACGGCGACGGTCAATCCTTCGGGGCTCGCCGATGCCAAGGCCGAATTGGATCGCGCGGATAAGTCCTATGAGGATCACAAGTACATGCAGAATCGTGACACAGACTTCACGCGGGATGAGGGGTACATCGCCATGCGCAAGGCGCAGCTCGCCGAGGCGGAGGCTAATGCGATGCTCGCCTCCCGCGAGAAGGCGAGGCTGGACAGGGACCTACAAGCAGCACTGCTTCGTCAGCAGGCCAAGCCGGCTGTCAAGGCGGACGACGCCGCACAAAGGCTGGGCAATATGGGCCCAGTGAGGCAGGACGAGCGCGGAACCATCCTCACCCTGGCGGGCAGCATCGTGTTTGCGACCGGGCAATACAAGCTGCGCAACGAGTCACTTCCGAAGCTGAACCAAATTGCGGTAGCGCTGAAGGATTTAAACGGTAGGACCTTCCTCGTCGAGGGCTACACCGACTCCACGGGGAGCGACGCCACGAACCTGCAACTTTCGAAGAAGCGAGCGTCAGCGGTCCGAGAGTATTTGATTCGCCAAGGCGTGCCGGCCGACCAGATCAAAGCCAAGGGAAACGGAAAGGACCGTCCCGTCGCATCCAACGACACGCCCGAGGGACGCGCGGAGAATCGAAGGGTGGAAATCATCGTTCAGCCCAGGCCGAGCTGAGGTTCTGCAGACGCAATAGCCAACGAGCGGCGACCGCCCTAAACTGGGTAGGGCGTTTGTATGGTGTTCCGTTATCGGGTTCCAGGTGGCGTGCTGGGGAATTTTGTTGAGCTGCTTTGGCTCTACGATCCCTATGTGGTGTCGCATGCTCATGAGCGGCTACTGCCGACCGCAACCACGGAACTGGTTTTCGACCTTCGCGAAGGAGTCCGGGGCTCCGCCGCCTCCGTGGTGGCCGGTCCGCACTCCGAGTACTCGGTGCTGGACACGTCCGAGTCAGCGTCGGTTCTTGGCGTGCATTTCAAGCCAGGTGGCGCCTTCCCGTTTTTCGGCATTCCCGCCGGCGAGCTTCACAATCAAGATGTCTCGCTCGATTGCCTCTGGGGAGCGAGGGCCGAGGCGGTCAGAGACCAGCTCCTCAGAGCGCCTTCGCCGGAAGCCAAATTCGATGTCTTGGAACAGGCGCTGATCGATGTTGCCCGGACACTCGACCGGCATCGGGCGGTGGCCTTCGCGCTGCAAGAGCTGTCCGCGCCGAGGCGGCGGTCGATCGCCGAGGTGACGGAGGCAATTGGGATGTCCCAGCGCTGCTTCATCGAGCGCTTCCGACATGAAGTAGGGATGACGCCCAAGCTCTTCTCGCGGGTACAGCGTTTCCAAGAGGTCGTCAGGACCGTCCATCCGCTGCGAGACGTGGACTGGGCGGACATCGCCGTCGACTGCGGCTACTTCGATCAAGCCCACTTCATCCACGACTTCCGCGCCTTCTCTGGGTTGACCCCGAGCTCGTACTTCTCGCTCAAAAGCGAACATCAGAACCACGTTCCACTGGCGGACTAGGGTCAGTTTTTTCCAATCCTGGGCAAGAGTGGGTCTGCTTTTCTTGCTGCAAAAGGAGGCAGTCCCATGAAGAAAGCAGTCAAGCCCGTGCCCGATGGTTATCAGGCGGTGATCCCCTATTGCTGCGTGACCGATGCCGCCGCTTTGCTCGAGTTCATGAAGAAGGCATTCGGCGCCGAGGAAACATTCAAGATGTCTGACCCTGACGGGACCATCCGTCACGCCGAGGTTCGCATCCGCGACTGCGCGGTGATGGTCGGCCAGAGCCCGACCGCTTACCCCAACGTGTTGTACATGTTCGTGCCCGATGTCGATGAGGCGTATCGGCGCGCGATGGCCGCGCCCGGGGCAGCCAAATCGCTGCGCGAGCCCACCAACGAATGGTACGGAGATCGAAGCGCGGGCGTGCAGGACTCGCAGGGCAACCAGTGGTGGCTCGCTACCCACATCGAGGACGTCTCTCCCGAGGAAATGCGAAGGCGAGCTCCGAAAGGGAAGTGACCGGGGCACCGAGGGGAGGCTACCGATCGCGCCGCCGTGAAAGCGGCGTCTCAGCGGCGGCGGGAGCCCTCCTCGGAACCGGCGTCGGTGCTAGAAGCGGCGCGCAGTTTCTCCGCTACGGGAAAGGCGAGCGCTCCTTTTTCGGTGTACCAGGTGAACACTTCGACGCGCAGCCGGCCGGCTTTCACCGCCGGATCCTGCTCTGCCAGCTTGCGCGCCTCGGCGACTGAGCCGACGCGATAGAGAGCCAGGCCCCGGAGCGGATCTTGGTCCGATTCAACCTTGAAGGGGCCTGCCACCACCAGCTTGCCCGCGGCCGCCATCCTGCGCTGGTGAGCGATGTGCTCCACCTGGAGTTTGGCGAGCTCCTCGGGGGACAGCTTCGGTGGGTTGGTACCGCGATAGAGCATCACCAGTTCGTAAGGCTCGAGCTGCACCTCCTGCTTTTCACTGCCGCGCGCCGTGGCAACAAGTCCGGCGACGAGAAAACCACCCAGCAAACAGAACCACGCGACAAGCCGCTTCATCAAGTTCCTCCGCTCACGAGGTTAAACGCGGTGTATACCTCCGAAAACGGAGTAACACGGTGGCTTCAAAGAAGGTCATGGGTCCGACGCGCCAGTACGCGGCATTCCTCCGCGGGGTGATGCCGACGAATGCGAAAATGCCGCAGCTCAAGAAATGCTTCGAGGCGGCCGGGTTTACCGACGTAAGGACGGTTCTCGGCAGCGGCAACGTGGTGTTCAGCACTGGGGCCGGACCCGAGGAGTGGCTCGAGCGCAAAGCAGAGGCCGCGATGAACGAAAACCTGGGTCGCGTGTTTTTCACCATCGTGCGAGCGATCGACTCGCTGCGGGCGATCGTCGACTCCAATCCGTATGCGTCCTTTCGGCTGCCGCCCGGCTCCAAGCAGGTGGTCACCTTCCTGCGCAAGGCGCAGTCCGCGAAGCTATCCTTGCCGATCGAGGTGGATGGCGCGCGCATTCTCTGCGTCAAGGACAGGGAGGTGTTCATCTCATACGTCCCCAGTCCTCGCGGCGCTGTCTTTATGACGGTGATTGAAAAAACGTTTGGCAAAGATCTCACCACCCGCACTTGGGACACCGTCAAGCGAGTCGTCGCCGCCTGAGCATTGGAGGCAAATACCGCGGGAGCTGGAGACCGGATCCTCACGACGGTGTCCGCGCCGTCAGCTCCGCTGTGCGAGCCTGCGCTCGATCCGGCGGTCGGGAATAATCCAGATCGCCGCGACGAGCGCGAACGTCGCGTGGGCGGTCCAGGTTCGGAAGAACGCCAGACTTACGCCGGCGATCAACAGCAATGCGGAGACCTTTCCCTTGAAGTCGGAGCCAATCATCTCAGCGAGGCTACCGCCGGCGCGGATGATGGCGCGTTGAAGAACCAACCACGCGAGCGCGGAGGCCAAAAGCACGACGCCGTAAAGCGCCGTGGGCCAGGGCATGGATGGGTACTGGCCCGCCCAGCCAGTGACTACCGGAAGCAGAGAAAGCCAGAACAAAAGGTGTAAGTTGGCCCACATCATCCCGCCGGTGACGTGATTCACCGTCTGCATCAGATGATGGTGGTTGTTCCAGTAAATGCCGATGTAGACGAAGCTGAGCACGTAACCAAAAAATATCGGGGCCATCGGGTAGATCGCCTCCAGCGTGTCGCCGGTCGGAACCTTCAGCTCCAGCACCATGATGGTGATGATGATCGCCAGCACGCCATCGCTGAATCCTTCCAGTCGTCCCTTGGTCATAGGGTGCACACCTCCCCAAGCCGGACATTAGCCGGTGCGCACCACAGTGGAACCTCCACCCGCGGATTTCGAACATGCCCAAACGCGGACGCTAGGAGGCAGCAGTCGCCGGGTGTCGGTTGTGCCAGTCGGTGGCCTGCTCGTACGCGTATGCGAGCCGCAGTAACATCGCTTCGCTTCCAGCCGGACCGGTGATCTGCATGCCGATCGGCAAACCAGCCCGAGTAAAGCCGCAAGCAACGGAGGCCGTCGGCAGCCCGAGCACGTTGAACGGGCGGGTGTTGTGCACCATCAGGACCTCCTTGGTCCGAAGCGCACTCATGTCGCCGAGCAGATCGGCAATCGCAAACGGCGGCACTGGCGTTGCCGGGGTTATCAGGAGGTCGACTTTCTCAAATGCCTTCGAGACGGAGCGTCGAATGTCATCGAGCTGCCGTCGGCTTTGGATGTACGAGGGAGCACTGACCTCGGCGCCAGCTTTGATCCGCTGGAGGGTCTCCGGTTGGTAGAACTCGGGCGTCTTGGCGACGAAGTCTTGGTGATAGGCGTACGCTTCCGCTCGAAGGATGTTCCCGAACGGGCCGAGGATCGAGGTGTACTTCTCATCGCTCGCCAGATGTGGAACATCGTGCTCGCTCGCGGTCAGCTTTTTCAGCACGGCAAGCGCGGATTCGATCGCGGCGTCGATCTCAGGGTGAAGCGACTCGTAGAAGTACGCGCGTGGAACGCCCAGCCGCATGGACGAGGTTTTCCCCGCGATGCCCGCGGCGTAGTCCGGAACCGGTGCATTGGTGCTCGCAGGATCCTCCAGATCGTACCCGGCAATCACTTGAAGCATCAGGGCCGAATCCTTCACGGCGCGGGTCATCGGGCCGACGTGGTCAAGGGACCAGGCCAGCGGGATCACGCCAAGCGTGCTCACGCGACCATAGGTGGGCTTGATTCCGACAATCCCGCCATACGCTGAGGGTTGCCGGATCGAACCGCCGGTATCCGAGCCAATCGCGCCGTAGCACATTCCCGCTGCGACGGCGGCAGCAGAGCCGCCGGATGAACCGCCGATGCAGTAGTCCGGCGCCCAGGGGTTTCGAACGGGGCCGAATTGCCCGACGACCGAGCTAGCTCCGTAAGCAAACTCCTGCATGTTGGCCTTGCCGAGGAACACGGCTCCAGCGCCCTTGAGCCGTCGAACGATCTCGGCATCCTCGGTAGGAACGCGGTCCTTGAACACACCGCTCGCGGCGGTGGTTCGGACGCCGGCGGTGTCCACGAGGTCCTTGAGTGCGATCGGAATTCCGTGGAGCGGCCCCTTCCAGCGGCCGCGCTGGATGTCCGCCTCGGCCGCTCGCGCTTCGGCCAGTGCCGAATCGGCGGTGACCGTGATGAAGGCGTTCAGCTTGGAGTTGAGATGCTCAATGCGGCGCAGACACGCTTGCGCGAGCTCCACCGGGGAGACCTTCTTGCCACGGACAAGCTGCGATACCTCGGCGAGCGTCGCCATCGAGAGACTTGCTGCGCCGTCGGCTCCTCCTTCTTTGACCGCGCCCTCGCCGATTCGCGGCATCAACGCGCTTGCCTTCCGGCCAACCTTGTTTTCACGAGGGTTCTACGCGACATTTCTGGGATCCTCATGTGCCCTCCCCTCCACTCTCGAACAACCCTCGACAGCTGTCGAGCTGAAAAGCCAGGCATTTGGAGCGGCTGGAGTCGCCGCTGGTCACCTTCACCGGCGCACGCGGATCCCCGGACATTGATGTGGCTAAGTAAGTTGGCTATATATACAAGGAATGCGACGCGTTAAAATCGCGGAATTTCGAAATCGGGTCAGCAGCTACATCAGTCGCGCAGAAGGCGGCGAGACGATAACGATCTTGCGGCGAAATCGGGAGGTCGCCACCCTCCGACCCTCCCAACGCAACCGCGTTGGCGGCAAGACTCTCTTGGGTTGCCTCAAAGGAACCGCACGAGCCTCCCGAGATATCGACCGCGCTCGGATCCCGGAAAGCGACTGGTTCGAAGGCGATTGAAGTACGTCCTCGATACTCACGCGTGGATCTGGGCTGTCCTCAATGACCGACGCCTTGGGCCGCGCGCGCGGCGAGTGTTGAATTCGATTTCCCACGAAAAGATCGGGCTTGCCGCCATTTCCCTTAAAGAAGCCTCCTGGCTGTTAGCGCGTGGCCGTATCGTCATCGAGGCTCCGAATCTCTCCTGGGCCGACTGGTTGCGGCTGGCCTCCTCGGTGCCTCAGTTGGACATCTTGCCCCTTACCGCGGAGGTGGCCATCGAGTCCGAGCAATTCTCGAGCAGGTTTCCGTCTGATCCGGCCGACCGACTCATTTGTGCCACGGCGAGAGTGCACGGCTTAACTCTGTTGACTAGCGATCGCTCGATTCGACGATCGCGCGAGGTAGCGACCATCTGGTAGGTAGCGGTGCCAGAATCATTCAACCTAGTGGCTGACAGATGGTTGGGCCGCCGCCATACTTAACCGCATGGTTGAATCAAATCCATCGACCCTGGAGCGGTGCTGGAACTCCATACCGATCGTCCGGCACCTTTAAGAGCGGAGATTCTTGGCATGAAAACCGTCGGCAGTGCACTCTCGGTTGCGCGGGCCTACCACCAGCGCTGGACAACTCAAGACTTCGATGCGGCGGCGCAGCTCTTTGCGCCCGATCTCAAAGTGGAGGTTCCGATCAACGACTATCCGACGGCAGAATCGTTCACGCAGGCTCTGAAAACGTTTGGCGCGCTGGTGAAGCGGGTCGAGCTGCTCGCCGAGTTTGGCAACGCAGACGAGGCGATGTTGCTTTACGACATGGAGGTGGAGAAGCTCGGCACGATGCGGGTGGCGGAGCACTTCACGGTAAAGGACGGCAAGATCCAGCGAATCCGGCAGATTCATGACACCGCCGCGGTCCGCGCCGCAGGATTCGTACGCGGCTAGCGGGGCGCGCTGCGTTCGGCCAAATTCACCATCACCCGGAAGTTTCATTCGGGCATGGTAACGCTTCCCGAAAGCCAAGGCCCGCCGTTGCCCATCCTGCGTTTGAAAAACCCGTCCAGCACCTCACGGAGTGTGAGCCGAGCGCGGTGTAGTTGAACGCGGATTTCCCGAGGCGAGGCCTGCAGAACGATCGCGGTTTCCTCCACGGTGAGGCAGGCGAGATCGCACAGCACGAATGCCGCCCTCACCCGGGCATCGAGCCGGCCGAGCGCGGCGCGCAACAGATCGGCAAGCTCATTGCCCTCCAGTTCTCTTCGTGAAGGGGCCGCCACTTCG
>Ga0126382_10001300_pt1 | contig 10161 bp, 12 predicted proteins | sample PanSoiMetPlot_30_FD_92548 | JGI IMG/M metagenome (GOLD analysis project Ga0126382, IMG submission 92548) | Tropical forest soil microbial communities from Panama - MetaG Plot_30 | ecosystem: Environmental > Terrestrial > Soil > Tropical forest > Bulk soil | place: Panama | collected 2016-02-17 | reverse complement strand
TTGACGGGAGCCCAAGACGGCTCGCCGAAGTTTCCAGCTTTAACCCTGTAGCGCGACGATCTTTGCGTCCAATGTGACGGACCAGTCCCTGTGACAGCTCCTCGTGCCACTTCTTCGCGTCGTTTATGAGTAGTACAAAGTCTCTCCTTGTTAAGGGTTGTGGGTATTTCCTGATCGCTTGCCTGCTCTATCTGTCGTTGTTTCCCGGGATCTATCTTGTCAGCTCGTTGTTGCTCACCCAAGGGATCGTGTTACGGCCGAAATTGCTGCGCGATTTCCAGATGGATTTTTACAATGATCGGGGATACAGAAAGATCTGGCAAACGCAGAAAGACTGTATTCAACTCGACGAGCGATTGATCTACGTTCCGCGACTTGGGAGTTGTCACTTTACGAATGCCGAATTCGACACGACCCTCCACTTTGACGAAACCGGTCGTGTGAGAAACAACATGCTGTCGAAAATGTCTGAGGTCGGCATTGCTGTCTTAGGAGATTCATACGCCATGGGATGGGGAGTCGAAGATCACGAAACATTCGCGAATGTTCTTCAAGACGAATTGAAGAGACCGGTCTATAATCTCGGTGTTTCAAGCTATGGAACTGTGAGAGAGTTATTGCGTTTTCAGCAATCAGGGTTAATCGACAAAGTCGATACGATTCTCATTCAATATGCGGCGAATGACCTCACGGAAAATGCGGCCCTTGACCAAGAGGAGAAGTTTCTTCAAGCCAAGGCGCTGTTTCAGGAGATGTTCAATAAAGAGAGAAGCTCGAGCGATCACAGCATCCTTGAATCGATCCGTCGTGCAGTCGCTTTTTCCATTGAAAAGCCGATCAGAAATCTTCGGGATCTCTTTCTCAACAAGCCAACGCGTCATCAGTTTGCGCCGCATTATCAATACCTGATGCCGGTGCTGAGACGATATGCTCCGCTCATGGACAAGAAGCGAGTGGTCGTCTTCTCCGTGGATGAGCCTGGCTTTGAGGGCTTTCCGGCCGGCAAGGACACGTCCATGGATAATGTAGAATTTGTTGATCTCAGACTCGAAGCCGAAGACCACTACCTCATTGATAGTCACTTGAACTCAGCAGGACACGCCAAGGTTGGTCGCAAGTTGGCCGCCTATCTGTCCGAGCCAGCCTTCGCTGAATCTGTTTCACCCTGACCCCTAGTCACTGCAATCAGGAGATCGAGCGTGGAAGTTAGAATTTATTATGAGGATACGGATTGCGGGGGCGTGGTCTATTACGCCAACTACCTCAAATACTTCGAGCGGGCGAGGACGCAATATCTCGAAGATCGCGGACTCTCGGTCGCCGGATTGATGAAGGCCGGAAGGGTGTTTGTCGTGGTGCATGCAGAGGTGGAGTATCGTGCGCCGGCGTACTATGGCGAGACACTTGAAATTGAAACCACCATTCCAGAGATGAGTCCTGCCTCTATTACGTTCTCACATGTGGTGCGCGAACGAGGAAGCCGTCGTGTTGTCGTCGAGGGTTCCGCGAGGTTGGCGGTGACGGACGGAAACGGGAAAGTAAAGCGCCTCGACAAGGCGACGGTCGACGCGCTACAGTCTCAATCCACACGAGGAGAATAAATGGATAAACTCGGCACTTGGCTCGCGATCATCGGCGTAGCCATTGGTTTTATCGTGCTCGGATGGCTGCTGTTTGCCGAAGCGCCCAAGGATAAGAACAAAAAACCTTAGCGCTCCTCTTTTCTCTCATTTTCCTGTTCAGTTCGGTGATTGTCTGTGTCATCCAACTTGCGATGCGGCAGTTGGCTCCTCAGGCTCCGCTTAAAAGATTTTGAGATGCCCTGCGTCTTCTTGTGCGTATGCAAGTCCTTGTCTCTAGGGCGGCGATGAAGCTTGAGGTCGCTGCCAGGTCGTCCCTCAAGTTTTCGACAAAGATCGCAGGAGGCAATCCCATCTGGAGTGTGACTGTCCGGCGTGAGCGGAGTCGTGGACAACGAAGATGGCGGCGCGCTCGAAGGTTGTGAATAGGCTGGCAACGTCAGTTCGATGATAGTGGACGTTCCAACGAGGAAAAGCGCGCTTGCCACCAAACGTTGGATCATATACCCGGCAGGACGCATGCTTCGTGCCAACGTGTTTCTGGTCAAGTTGACATTCAAGAAAACCGCGTGCTGGAATAGCGATGCAGTTGAATTTTACGGAGGTTATGACATGGAAATGTTCGGCCGGGTCGGCTTAGTCGAAATTCCGGTTCTGATTGCGCCTGATCAGAAGGTCTGGATGGACAAGATGATCAAGGAAGGCAAAATTGCCATTCCGCCTGGAGGCACGTTAGAAAAAGGCTCGCTCTATTCGATGTTTATCCGCATGCTCTTGCATAACGCAATGGAAGAACAGAAGAGGCAGGAGGCGCTCGAAGCGGGCGATGAGGACGACGAATAGACAGGCCGATGAAAACAGTTGCCAGCTTCGTTCTCGCGTCGCAGACCTCGTTGCGGCCTTGCTGAGGAGGGGCGCGTCTCGGCGCGCCGGGGTGGGCGGGTGAGAATGTAAACCGTTTTGAGCATCCTGGGCGGCCGAACGTCAGTATCTAATCTGATCCGACCGGATATCCCTCTCGATACAGCAGTAACAGCCGACATTTCTAAAGTGATCTGAACGCAGTGTGGGCGGCGCGGATGGTTTTCTCGACATCGGCATGAGTGTGCGCCGTCGAGAGAAAGGCGGCTTCAAATTGGGAGGGGGCCAAATAGACGCCCTGATCGAGCATTTTGTGGAAGAACATCCCATACCGTTTCGTATCCGATAGTTTCGCGCTGTTCCAGTCCACGACGGGCCCGGCTGTAAAGAAAGACGTCAGCATAGAGCCGACCCTGGTTTGCGTGAGCGGTATCCCCGCTTTTTTTGCTCCTTCTCCGATGCCTTTCGCCAGCGAGGCTGAAAGCTCCTCGAGTTTCCTATAAATCCCTTTCACTCGTAACTGCTTGAGCGTCGCAAGCCCCGCGGTCACAGCCAGAGGGTTTCCGGACAGCGTCCCTGCCTGATAGACAGGCCCCGCAGGTGCGATGAGATCCATAATCTCGTTTCTCCCACCATAGGCGCCGACCGGGAGGCCTCCGCCGATGATCTTTCCTAGAACCGTGAGATCCGGTTTGATACCGTAGAGCTCCTGCGCGCCGCCATAGCTCACTCTAAAGCCCGAAATGACTTCGTCGAAAATCAACAGAATATCGTGCTCAATGGTCAGCTGGCGGACCGCCTGTAAGAACTCAGGCGAGGGAGGGACGACGCCCATATTTCCGGCGATCGGTTCCAGGATAATACAAGCCAGCTGTTTGCCACGTTCCTTGACGATCTGCTGGACGGTGCGAATATCGTTATAGGGAGCGGTTAGTGTGTGTTTGGCAAAGTCCGCCGGAACACCGAGTGAATCGGGAATGCCAAGAGTCGCGAGTCCTGACCCGGCTTTCGCGAGGAGGTAATCGCTGTGGCCATGGTAACAACCTTCGAACTTTAGGATGGTATCCCGTTTGGTAAACCCGCGTGCTACACGGATCGCGCTCATCACGGCTTCAGTCCCCGAGCTGACGAGCCGGATTTTTTCCATTGAGGGGAATGCCTCACGGATCTGGCGGGCCAGCTCCACTTCCAACTCGGTTGGTGCACCATAACTCGTACCCTGTCCGGCAGCTTTTTTGATGGATGCAATGACGGGAGCCGACGCATGGCCCAAGATCATTGGGCCCCAAGAGAGCACGTAGTCGATGTAGGTATTTCCATCTAGGTCGTAGAGCCGGGCACCTTTGGCTCGTTTGACGAACCGGGGTTGACCTCCGACGGAGCGGAAGGCTCGAACCGGGCTATTCACGCCTCCCGGAATGAGTTGTTGTGCCTCAGCGAAGAGCTTGATAGATCGGGAAATTTTCATAACGGGGGCGCACCCTACCATGCTGAAAGTGAAGTGGTCAAGAAAGTGGAGGTCAGGAGAAACCTGCCGCGAATTGCCTCAAGTGAGGTCAAAAAGTGTCAAAATGGATACGCCATCAAAAATATGGATACATTTCTTAAGAATGTGTAAAGCATAACTATCTCGTATCCGCTGGAATTAGGCGCACTGACTATTTCTCTTGCAGGCGGCCTGACAATTGCGTAAGAGAAAGACATGAAGATCGTCTGTTCCTGGTGCCGGAAAGAAGGAAAGGCCGAATTCGTGGGTGAAAAAGCTCCCTTAGATGATGCGAGGGAGACGCACGGCATTTGTGTGCTGCATCGGGATCAAATTCGAAGTCGCTGGCAGGCGTCGGGACAGACAACGAGTCTGTTGACGGCTGCTTCAACGTTAGCATTGTTCCGGTGGACCGGTTTGCTGAGCCTCACCAAGAAAATCCGTCCATAAGGCCCGCCTATCCACTGAGCTCAAGCGCCCTTTTTCGCCTTCTGACGGTGCGAAGGCGTGGAAGTCCCCCGTCGCGTTTCTGCTTCCTTGGCAGGTTGTAACGCGATCGGTTCTATGCCCCAATGGGCGCGCTTGGACTTGTCTCCCTCCGCGACGGCCAGCACAACGTGAAAGGGCTTCGGTCGAGAACCCAGGCCAGATCGCCATGCCTCTCCGGCATCACTCATGACCTCGAGAAAGGTGGCATAGTCTTCTTCGTCTTCAGAGAGAATTTTTTCAGCAGCGGTAAAAAGGAGGACATAGCCCTTGGCCGGTAACCACTCTAAATCGGCCAAACATTCTTCGAGTGCATCCCAGTTTTGTCCAAAGTAGTCGGGAAATCTCAATGCCTGAGCGAATTCTCCAAATAGTCCTGCGGGGGTCCGACATTTTTCCCCCTTCATGATCTTCAACACAAATCCTTCCGGAATGTGGACCAGCGATTCTGGTCGTTGTCCGGCCTTCAGCAGCACCAACGAGGTCCAGGGTGCTTTTGTGGACTGGATGTGTGTTGAGAGAGATAGCTGTGGTGCTCGAGCGGACATGAAATATCAATTCAATGGAACGAAGCTTCGGTAATGATCACCCGTGTAATAGGCCTTGCCGGTTTCCTGCTCGATGACAAGGCGTTCAGCGCCACGTGAGCGGCCCGGGATTTTCCGGTCGACATCATACTCGCGATAGCGACCTGGCGGCAGCCGTCGTTCGCGATTCTGAAAGATTCGTCCTCCAATGTATCCGGGAAGTGGTTTGCCTTCCCGCTGCTTGAGCTGCGCCAGGAGGTCATACGCTTTTTCCGGCGCTGCCCCTTTTGTCGACTCGAGCAACCCTGAAATCGCGTGTTCACTGCTTGCTGCTGACGCGATCTGGCTCTTTAGCTCGAACGGTTCAACGGCGTGCGCCAGGACGCCGTTGCAAACACCAGCCAGCAATGCCAGAACAAGGAGCCCGATCGGCAACCGACGCGGCATGTCGAACAATGTTCACAAGAGGCTAACACCAACGGTGCGGAGCATGACAGGTCGAAGACCCTAGCACGTGGTTTCGAAACAGGTCAATGTCGTATCGGTGGCCGGCATGAAAACGACGGTTGGCTTTGATAGAATGCGCTGGCGGTAGAGGAGGATGTTGTCCAAGCCCGCGCCGAGACACCTTCCGCCCACGACTCCCGCCTCAAGACAACAGGTGGCAATGCTGTTTCCACATAGGCTCGTGGCTATCAGGTTCCCTGCGCTCCTCCGGGTTGCGCTGCTCATGCTTGGTCTTCTGTGCCTGGGTCTGGGCGAGGTATTGGCCCAGACAGGAGCGCTGGGTCACCCTCCGACTGAATTAGTGAAGAAGTATTTTGAGCTCGATCAAAAAGGGGCTAAGCTCGATTCGTTGTCCTATGAGACATTGGCACCTTATCGGGAATGGCAGGAGGAACCAGCCTGGGGACGAATCGTAGTGATTCGAGGGTTTTCAGTCGCAGAACACTACCGGCAATGGGAGGTCGTGAATTGGTTGGAGGTGGTCATACCGGTGACATTCGAGGTGATTGGATATGTCTATCTGGAGACGGCCGGGTTCGTTCCTGAGTCATCGGTAGAGGAAGTCCGGGTGCGCGTCAAATCGGTAAAGAATCGATGGAGGATCATTGAGCCGGTGCTGCCTCCGCATGTCGGTCAAAAGCGGATGATCAATTTCGTGCGGGAAGCTTGGGTCAAGGAAACTGAGCCAGCCAAGCGGGCAAGTTTGGCAGCGCTGCAAGAGGAGCTACAGAAGGCCAAGTAGAGGATCTCATGGGAAAAATTCCGGTCGATCTGCTGATCTTCGATCTGGATGGTACCCTCATCGAATCGAAGTGGGACATCGCGGAATCGGTCAATTTGACACTGGCTGAGCTGCGTCTGCCGCAACGGGAACTCGAGGAGATATTCGGTTTTGTCGGCGATGGAGTGAAAAAGCTCCTGCGTCTCTCAGTAGGGGAAGCGAGTCATGTCAGCTTCGAAGACGCACTACGGGTGTTCAGGAGGCATTATCTGGCTCATTGCTTGGACCGGACTACATTCTATCCCGGTGTGGAAAAGACCCTGGGGCATTTCTCCCAGACACGAAAGGCCGTGGCGACCAACAAGTCGATCGAGTATACCCAGGTCATCCTTAAGGGATTGGGCTCGCACCACTTCCAGTGCGTCGTCGGTGGTGACAATGGATTCGGATTGAAACCAGAGCCTGGCATGCTGTTGCATGTAATTGAACGTTTGAAGGTGCCGAAGGAACGAACTGTGCTGGTCGGTGACAGTACCAACGACATAAACGGCGGCCACAATGCCGGCATTCGTGTCTGCGCCGTCGGCTACGGCATGGGCAATCGGGAAAAGATGACCGCGTGCCAGCCGGAATGGTTTATCGAACGACCGGAAGAACTGATGGAGATTTTTGAATGAAGACTATATCCACACTTGTGTCACATCACGTGAAACGGCCATCAATCTCTGACAGGCCTTACATCGCTCTGATCTGTATACTGGTCCTCAGCCCTAGTCTGCTCTTCGCGGCGTCTTCCGGTTTGGCCGACCGTGTCATCGAGCATAAGCTAGCCAATGGGATGACAGTGCTCATGGTCGAGCGACATCAGGCCCCGGTGGTCTCAATCAACATGACGTTTGGTGTCGGGGGTGTGAACGAGCAGGTTGGTCAGACCGGCCTGGCTCATCTATACGAGCACATGGCGTTCAAGGGTACGAGAACAGTCGGAACGAAAAATTACGAGAAAGAAAAACCGATCCTGGATGAACTGCATCGCGTCGGGACCGAGCTCGAACAACGTCAACGAGAGCTTGCCAGGCGCAGTGTGGACATGTCGATCGATGCGAATGAGAAAGCTGCAATCGAGACCCTCCAGAAACGGTTCAAAGAACTCCAGGATCAGGCCCTTCAGTACGTGTCAGGTAACGAGATGGCGTTATTGTACCAGCGTCATGGAGGCGTCGGCTTGAATGCCTCGACCGGGAAAGACCTCACGCGCTATGTGATCAGTTTGCCTTCTAATCGCCTGCCGCTCTGGGCCGCGATTGAATCCGACCGCATGGCCAATCCGGTGCTTCGCGAGTTCTACAAGGAGCGGGGCGTGGTGATGGAAGAGCGCCGCTTGCGAAACGACGACAGCCCTAACGGGCTGCTCTTCGAAACCTTTACCTCTGCGGCATTCCGGGCCCATCAGTATGGCGTCCCGACGATCGGCTGGGAATCCGATATCCTGTCGCTGACACCCGCGGCGACGGAAGCGTTTTTCAAAACCTATTATGGACCCGGGAGAGCGACGATAGGCATTGTCGGTGATATCAATCCGAAAGAGGTTATCGCGCTGATCGAGAATACGTTCGGGAAAATCCCCGCTGGGCCGCCTCCACCGCAGATCGTCACCGTGGAACCGCCTCAACGGGGTGAGCGGCGCGTCGAGGTCGAGTTCGACGCCGAACCGTCAGTCGCGATCGGTTTTCACAAGCCGGGTCTGGGCCATCCCGATGACTACGTGTTCGACGTGATTGACGAATTGCTCACGGATGGACCGACCTCACGGTTGTACCGGCAACTCGTACGGGACGGCCGTTTGGCCGCCTCTGTGCATTCCGATGCGAATTATCCCGGCGTTCGTTCATCCAATTTGTTCGTGCTCAGCGCGACGCCGCTCGCCCCTCACACGACCGGTGAAGTGGAGACGGCGATTCTGGCTGAGCTCGAACGGCTCAAAAGTGAACCGGTATCGCCGAAAGAACTTGAACGGATCATCAACAATCTGGATGCCGACATGGTCCGAGCGCTGCGTTCCAACAGCGGGCTGGCTTCGCAGTTGGCGCTCTACCAAACCGTGGCGGGGGATTGGCGTTATGTCCTGAAAGCGCGTGACAAGATTGCGGCTGTCACTCCTGCCGACATCCAACGCGTGGCGACGCAGTACTTCACAAAATCCAATCGGACCGTCGCGATGTTAGTCAAGAAGACTGTAGCGAAGCAACTCGCCACCGCGGCTTCACGTGAGGTGGTGCAATGAGGTGTCGCAATAGTAAAGGATTACAGCGAGGCATCGTGAATATCCTCCTCATCGCCGTGTGGCTCCTGACCACTACGGTCGCGTTTGCCGGCGACGCCGTGCTCAGCGATCCCAGAACGATGAAGTTTGCGCCGGTGGAGTTCTCCCCGCCGGAGCCGGCGCGTCACGTCCTTGAAAACGGGATGGTGGTCTATCTCCTCGAAGACCACGAATTGCCGTTGGTCAGCCTGTCAGCGACGATGCGCACGGGAGGCTGGCTTGAACCGCAAGACAAGATAGGGCTCGCGGGCTTGACCGGGTCGCTTATGCGGACCGGTGGAGGCGGCGGTTTGACGGCTGAAAAAATCGATGAGGAGCTTGAACAGTTTGCCATCGATATCAACATGGGGATGGGGCGGCAATCCGGTATTGCATCACTGGACGTGTTGAGCAAGGATCTCGCACGCGGCATGCGGATCTTCGCCGGGTTGCTGCGGCAGCCGGCGTTCGAGCCGGAGCGTGTCGAACTGGCCAAATTGCAGGCGATCGAGGCGATCAGGCGCCGCCAGGACAATCCTGGTTCGATCGTCAGCCGCGAATTTTTGAAACAACTGTACGGACCTGAACATCCCAGCGCTCGCGAAAGCACGATCGAATCGGTCAAGCGGATCACTCGCGATGATCTGGCGGCGTTCCATCAGCGGACAGTTCATCCCAACGGGATCATTCTTGGCGTGACGGGTGATTTCAAGACAAACGAGATGTTGGCCTTGTTGCGAGGGACGTTCGGTGACTGGCAAAAAGGTGACGTGCCGGAGCTGAAAATTGCCGAAGTGAGTGAATTAACTGGACGGTCGAATGTTCGCTTCGACAGCAAGGAGACGTCGCAAACCCATCTGCGGGTAGGTCATTTGAGCATCAAGGAGCAAGACGCGGATTATGTTCCGTTGGCGATCGCCAATGACATTCTCGGCGGCAGTTCCTTCCGCAGTCGCCTGAATACCGGTGTGCACGATCAGGGGGTTTGGCTGATGCGGGCGGAAACAAAGCTGCCTTCCACTCAGGAAGTCATCAACCGGTTTGTCGCGAACATGGAACGCATGCGGACCGAGTTAGTGACGGCTGAAGAATTGGCGGAAGCCAAAGAAGCCTATGTGAACTCGTTCGTCTTCTCGTTCGCAAGTCCGTCCGCGATTGTGGGTCGCTTCGTTGAATTGGAATACGACGGTCTTCCCAAAGACTTTCTGCAGCAGTTGCGCGCCCGCGTCATCGCGTTGTCCAGGGAAGATGTTCTCGCGGCGGCGAAAAAACACTTCCATGCGGATCGCCTGACGATCGTGGCGGTCGGATCGGGCGAGGCCCTGCCCAAACTATTGTCAGGTTTTGGGGAAGTGAAAGAAATTAAGTTGGCCCCTGAGGGTTAAAGATGCGGGTCCTGTCACCGACCAGCCCAGCCGTCCTCGCACCCCGCCCGGTGTAGGGACCCCGCTGCGGGCGGCTGGGCGCCCAGGTCGGTGCCACCCGCGAGGGAAACAACTCCTCAGGGTCCTGGGAAGACGCAATGCCGTTGGAAGATGATTTTTGCGACATCATCAAGAAAGCCCGCACGGGGCTCAAACTTTCCGTCGGCGACGTCGCTCGACTGACCGGGCTGCCCGGCGCGGATATCACGGCCCTTGAACGTGGTGATCAGCTGCATGATCGCGCGGAACTTCGTGCGATTGCGGGTG
>Ga0126382_10001299_pt1 | contig 10162 bp, 9 predicted proteins | sample PanSoiMetPlot_30_FD_92548 | JGI IMG/M metagenome (GOLD analysis project Ga0126382, IMG submission 92548) | Tropical forest soil microbial communities from Panama - MetaG Plot_30 | ecosystem: Environmental > Terrestrial > Soil > Tropical forest > Bulk soil | place: Panama | collected 2016-02-17 | reverse complement strand
GCCTCGGACCGGCTGCCCGACGGCGGCCGGGCAGGTGCTGACCGGGTGACGGAGGAGGTGATCCAGTACCCAACCGAAGGGGCCTTCGCCACCCGGCCAGCGGGTTGGCGCCTCTGCTCCGAAGGCGCCCGACCAATGCCGCGTGGTGTCTGCCGGGCGGCATGGTCGTCCCTTCGACAATCAGCGGTCGGCGCGAATGCGCACAGGGACGTTCGACCCGAAAGGCCGTGACCTCCTACCCGGCCGCGACCGCGGTCGCCCCGGCCGAGTCCGCTCAGGCGGTGCGCTTGAGCGAGACGGTGGTCGGCTTCTTGGTGGCTTCCGCCGCCTGCTCGGTGGTGAGGCCAACCGCGGCGCCGGCGATCCGCTGCGCGAGCGGGCTCGGCCGCTCCGACTTGGCCTCGGCGATCTCAATCAGGATCTTGGCGGCCAGCACCTCGCTCGGCTGCACCACACGCTCGGGCGGAACGTCGGCGTCCGCGCTGACCGGGCCGACGACGTACGACTGGTCGTCGGCGGACTCGTCCAGCCGGGTCGTGACGACGACCTTGGCGATCTCCTCGACGAAGTCGTCGTCGGCGGGCTCGAGCAGTTGGGCATCACGCAGGGCGTCGATCTCCTGGACGCCGACGAAGCTGACGCTCGGCTCCGGATCGAGTGCCTGGTCGACCGCTTCGAACAGTCGATCAAGCACGGCTTGGCGATGTCGGATGGGTTCTTCGCGACGCCACTGGACGCTCGCCCAGTGATGTATCAGGGCCGTGCCGAGAACCACTATCGGCACGACGAGAACCAATCCGATCACCAAGAAGTTGGGCATCACCCGGACTCCTCATACAAGTCGTACCACCCTTACTTACTTCCGTACCACCTTGAGACATACGAGACAACCGTGCACAGGTCCTTAAGTCCCGTCCCTACCAGCACCTTCGGCACTCTTGGCGGTGGCTGCACCGCTGGCGGCGGCTGCCCAGGAGCGCGATGCTGAGGTCGATGCGATTCCGTGATCGGGCCGACGCCGGCCGACAGCTGGGGCGTCGCCTGGCCGACCGGGACCTCGAGGCGCCGGTCGTCCTGGCACTGCCGCGCGGCGGCGTGCCGATCGGGTTCGAGGTGGCCGCCGCGCTCGATGCTCCGCTCGACGTGCTCGTCGTACGGAAGCTGGGCGTGCCGGGCCATCCGGAGCTGGGCATGGGAGCGATCGGAGAGGACGGCGTCCGGCTGATCAATCCGGCCATCGTGCGCGTGACGGGAGTGACCGAGGACCAAATCGCCATCGTCGAGCGCCGGGAGCGTGCCGAGCTCGACCGCCGGGCGGGTCGCTACCGCGGGGACCGGTCGCGGCTGGACCTCTCTGGCCGGACCGCGGTGATCGTGGACGACGGGCTGGCGACCGGCTTCACCGCGCGGGCGGCGTGTGAGCTGGCCCGTCGCCGTGGCGCCGACCGGGTCGTGGTCGCCGCGCCGGTCGCGAGCGCCGATGCCCTGATGGGCCTGGCGGAGTCGGCCGACGATGTGATCTGCCTCCAGACGCCCCGTGCGTTCCGGGCGATCGGTCAGTTCTACGACGATTTTACGCAAACCACTGACATTGAGGTAACCGGCCTGCTGTCCAGGGCCGGTATGAGGGGCTAGAAGGCCCGCCTGACCACGTCGGATGGCCCTGCTCCGGCCTGGGCCTTCCCGCCCATGCTCGATGCGGCGAATTCTCCGAGCAGGCCGGGTCCTTCGACCCTGGTCCCCGCTCGGGCGACGACGGGACGGTTGGAATTCGGACGATTGTCGCGTTCGCCGCGACAGAGGAGGTACGACGATGGAGTCGACATCCCCGGTGCGGTTGGAGGGGGAACTGGAGCCCGGGCTGAGCCGCTGGCTGTGGCTGGTCAAGTGGCTGTTGCTGATTCCGCATTACATCGTGCTGGCCGTCTTGTGGGTCGCCTTCTTCCTGGTGACCATCGTGGCCTTCTTCGCCATCGTGTTCACCGGCCGCTATCCGCGCGGGATGTTCGAGTTCAACCTGGGCGTCATGCGGTGGACCTGGCGGGTCGGCTACTACGGTTACAGCGCCCTGGCCACCGACCGCGATCCGCCGTTCACCCTCGACGACGTCGCCGACTACCCCGCGCTTCTCGACGTCGAGTACCCCGAGCAGCTGTCCCGTGGGCTGGTCTGGGTCAAGTGGTGGCTGCTGGCGATTCCGCAGTACATCGTCGTCGGCATCCTCGTCGGCGGCTCGTACTGGGGAGGCCTGGTCGGCGTGCTGGCCTTCTTCGCCGGCGTCGCCCTGCTGTTCACCGTCCGCTATCCGCTCGGCATCTTCGACTTCGTCATGGGCATGAACCGGTGGGCGGTGCGGGTCGGCGCGTACGCCGCGCTGATGACCGACGTCTATCCGCCTTTCCGCATCGACAACGGCGGGCAGGAGGAGCCTGTGCGACCGGCCGTCGAGGAGCCGGCGTGACGGTACGCCTCACGGCGTCGGACTTCGACGGGATCATCCTCGATCTCGACGGGGTCGTCACCGACACGCCGGCCGTACACGAGGCGGCGTGGCGGCGGCTGTTCGACGGCTTCTTCCAGTACCGGAGGGGGCCCGGCGGCGAGGCGCCTCGGCCGTTCTCGCACGAGGACTACGTCGCCTACGTGGACGGCCGGTCCCGGTACGAGGCGGCCCAGGCGCTGCTCGCCTCGCGCCAGATCACGGTGCCCCGGGGGATCGCCAACGATCCGACCCATCGCGAGACCATCTGCGGCCTCGCCAATCGCAAGGACGCCTACTTCGTCGAGCTCGTCGCCGCCCGGGGGCTTCGGGTGTACGAGGGGACTGTCCGACTGGTCGCCCACCTGCAGCGCCGGGGATTGCAGGCGGCGGCCGTGTCGGGCAGCCGGCACTGCCGGATGGTGCTGGCGGCGGCCGGGCTCTCCGCGTTGTTTCCGGTCCGGGTGGACGGAGTCGACGCGGAGCGCCTCGGCCTCGCCGGCAAGCCCGATCCCGCGATGATCCTGGAGGCTGCCGACCGGCTCGGCGTCCGCCCGGATCGCGCGGTCGTGGTCGAGGACGCCGAGGCCGGCATGGTGGCCGGGCGCAAGGGTGGCTTCGGCATGGTGATCGGCGTCGACCGGCTCGGCGGAGATCTGCTGCGGACCCACGGAGACGGCGTCGTTGTCGCCGACCTCCGCGAGGTCGTGCTCGACGGCCATGCGGTGCCGAGTCTCACCGGCGCCAATCTCGGTCTGGACGAGGAGAGCGAAGCCGAGGCCGCACGCTAGCTCGTCGGCCAGGGAAGCTCGAGGTGACCCGTGCCTCATGTTTCGTCCGGTGCCGAACTGTCGACCTAGAGTGACCTCACCGGGACGAGGCGAGGGAGCAGGGATGGCGCAGACGCTGGTGGATGCCGAGGACCGCTACGACGAGCACCTGCCGTACCACCGGCCGCTCCAGGACCTCGAAGCTGTCTATGCCGCTCTCGACGCATCGCCTCAGGCCGAGGGCACGGTCGAGCTGATCGTCCGCCGTCCGGCCGAGCGCGAGCGTGAGGTGCTCGAGGTCGGCGACCTGAGTCGGACCGAGGGCCTGGTCGGCGACAGCTGGAGCTCGCGCCCGTCGAAGAGCACTCCGGACGGCTCGCCCGACCCGCTTCGCCAGCTGACCATCATGAGCTCGCGCGCCCTCGCGACCGTCGCCGTCTCGCCGGACCGCTGGCGACTGGCCGGCGACCAGCTGATCGTCGATCTCGACCTGTCGATCGACAACCTGCCGCCCGGAACTCGGCTCCGGATCGGGACCGCCGAGGTCGAGGTGTCGGAGCCGCCGCACACCGGCTGCGCCAAGTTCTCCGGCCGGTTCGGCCTCGACGCCCTTCGCTTCGTCAGCAACCCCGAGGGCAAGCGGCAGCGGCGCCGGGGGCTCAATGCTCGGGTGATCACGGCCGGGACGGTTCGGACCGGCGATCGGGTCACCGTACGAGTCTAGAAAGCGACACTTGTACGATTCGGGCCGCCTGCGGAGAATGTCTATGTGCTCCCACCAGCGGCTCAGTTTTGCCTAGGATAAGCCCGTGGCGGATGGTGCACCGCCTGAACGGCGGGATTGGGACGACGCACTCGGGTTCAGTTCGCTATCCCGGGTACGGCTGGACACCCTCCTGCACGAGTTGCTGGATCGCGTCGGCGATGTCCTGATCAGCCAGGAGCGTTTGCGCTCCCTTCTCGACGCCGTCGTCGACCTCAGCACCGACCTCGATCTGGAGCGAGTGCTGCGCCGAATCACGGTCGCGGCCTGCGAATTGGCCGGAGCCCGATACGGCGCGCTGGGGGTGCTGGGCGACGGTGACCGGCTGGCCGAGTTCATCACGCACGGCATCGACGACGACGAGGTCCTCCGGATCGGTCCGCCGCCAAGTGGCCATGGTGTGCTCGGACTGCTGATCGCAGAGCCGCTGCCGATCCGGCTGCCGCACATCAGCGACCATCCGGGCTCCTACGGGTTCCCGACCAACCACCCGCCGATGGACTCCTTCCTCGGCGTACCGATCCGGGTCCACGATCGGATCTACGGCAACCTCTACCTCTCGGAGAAGATCGGAGCCGACGAGTTCACCGAGCAGGACGAGCAGATCGTCGTGGCCCTCGCGGCCGCGGCTGGCGTCGCGATCGACAACGCCCGGCTCTACGAGCTCACCGATCGCCGTCGGCAGTGGCTGCAGGCGACGATGGAGATCTCCCACGTACTCCTCGGCCAGGTCGACCGCGAGGAGGCCTTGCAGCTCATCGCCCGCAAGACCCGTGAGGTCTCCTCGTGTGACGTCGCCGTGGTGCTGCTCGAGGACGAGGAGTCGGGCGATCTGGTCGTGGAGGTCGTCGAGGGCGTGGAGACCGAGACCTCGGTCGGCTCGCGGATGCCGATCCGCCCGGACGGTCTGCTCTCCGGCGTACTGCAGAGCGGCTATCCGGTCGTCGTCGACGATCTGGCCAAGGAGGCCCAGAGCGGCGCGACCGACCTGTCGACCGAGATCGTCGACGACCTCGCCTACACCGTGCTGGTGCCGCTCAGCTCGCCGGCGGGCGGGCGGGGCGTGCTGATGGTGGCCCGGCAGCGCGACACCCGCAAGCCCGAGGGCTTCTCCGATGTCGAGCTGATCGCCACGTTCGCCAACCAGACCGCGCTGGCACTGGAGCGGGTGCAGTCCCAGCAGGACCGCGAGTTCCTGGCCGTCCTGGAGGACCGGGACCGGATCGCCCGCGACCTGCACGATCTGGTGATTCAGCGCCTCTTTGCGACCGGGCTGCAGCTGCAGGGGATGAGCCGGCTCGCCAAGAGCGCTCCGTTGCAGGAACGGATCACGGCGGTCACCGACGACCTCGACACCACCATCCGGGAGATCCGGGCCGCGATCTTCCAGCTCCAGCATCGCTCCGACAAGGAGGACCTCCGGGCTGACATCCGGGGGATCGCCACCGAGTACGCGCCGATGTTCGGCTTCGCGCCGAAGGTCGACGTACGCGGGCCGATCAACAGCGCGGTGTCCAGCCGGATCCGATCGCAATTGCTCGCGGTCATCCGCGAGTCGCTGTCCAACGCGGCCCGGCACGCGAAGGCGTCGTCGGTCCAGGTGGACATCACGGTTCGCGACGGCCGGGCCGTGGTGCTGGTGGTCGACAACGGCATCGGGACCGGGGAGATCACGCGCGAGAGCGGACTGCGCAACATTCGAGAGCGGGCCGAGGATCTCGGCGGCTCCGTGGTGCTTCGGGGGAACGACCCGAGCGGCACGGTCGTCGAGTGGGCCGTCCCGCTCAGCTAGGACCGACCCGCCGGCTTCGGCTCGCTACCGGGTGCCGCCGCCGTCCGAACGCTTGAGCAGCTTCGCCGCCAGCACCGCGGCCTGGGTACGCCGCTCCAGACCGAGCTTGGACAGCAGGCTGGACACGTAGTTCTTCACGGTCTTCTCGGCGAGGAACAGCCGGTCGCCGATCTGCTTGTTGGTGAGGCCCTCCGCGATGAGGGCGAGCACCCGGCGCTCCTGTTCGGTGAGCGACCGCAACTCCTCCGGCTCGTCGCTGCCCTGGCGCAGCCGGTCGAGAACGCGCTGTGTCACCGCCGGGTCGAGCAGCGACTGGCCGGCGGCGACGCGGCGGATCGAGTCGACCAGGTCGCCGCCGCTGACCTCCTTGAGGATGTAGCCCGCAGCACCGGCCATGATCGCGGTGAACAATGCCTCGTCGTCGTCGAACGACGTGAGGATCAGCGCCTGGATCGACGGGTCGACCGACCGCGCTTCCCGGCAGACGTCGATTCCGCTGCCGTCGGGCAGTCGAGCGTCCAGCACCGCGACCCGGGGTTTGAGCGCCGGGATGCGGCGGATCGCCTCGAGGGCGGAGCCGGTCTCGCCCACGACCTTGAAGCCGGTCTCGGCTTCGAGCAGGTCGCGGATGCCTCGGCGGACCACTTCGTGGTCGTCGAGCAGGAAGACACTGATCGTGTCGGCATCGTTGGTCACCCCCTTGTTATAGGCCCTCGACGTGCCCTGGGGCCAGCATTTGCCCTCCTGCCGGTCGCCGCCGATCGATGTCGGACCCCGGCGCGTCCGGGTTGACCAGACGGTCGCCCCGCCGTACCGTCTTATGCGGTTGCGGTTTGTACTTCGGCTCGTTTGATCAACGCCCGCAAGTCTTACGGCGGGCGCTTTGTGTTGTTCAGGGACTCTTCCCGACAGCGCGGCGCCACCGCGCGACCCGAGATGCTGAACCCGGTCTCGAAGACACGTCACGAAGGAGAGCCCCAGCAATGGCTCAAGGCACCGTTAAATGGTTCAACGCCGACAAGGGCTTTGGATTCATTCAGCAGGACGAAGGACCTGACGTCTTCGTTCACTTCACCGCGATCGACTCCTCCGGCTATCGCACCCTCGACGAGGGACAGCGAGTCGAGTTCACCACCACGCAAAGCGACAAGGGCTTGCAGGCGGAGAACGTCCGCGCCGTCTGATCAAGGCGATAGATCCACCGAAGGGGTGGCCCGGCTTCGGCCGGGCCACCCCTTCGTTTGGGCCGAGTCCGGCCGCGTCGATCGGGTAGGGACATTTCGCTCCACGGACAACCGGACAGCCGGTGGCGTGCGTCTAGAGGGCAACTACTGTCTCTCTTTCGATGGAGCGATCCATGCGTCATCACCGCAGTCTGACCCTGCTCGGCGTGACTGCCGTAGCCACGATCGGCGCGATGCTCGCAGTGCCGACGTCGGCTGAGCCGAGCTCGGTCACGGCCAAGGACCGACCGGTTCTGGCCATCCATGCTGCGACCGGCAGCGTGACGCTGCCGAGTTCGCGCAGCGGCTCGGTCCGCCTCGGCGGACTGGGGGCTTACCTGGTCGCCGGCGACCAGCCGTTCGAGGTCGCGGTCACGCGCCAGTCGTACTCCGATCCGGTCGTCGGCCACTGGCTGCGCCCCCACGGCTCCCCCGTCACGTTCCCACAGGACATGGTGAGTGACTTCCGCCAGGCCCAAGGCTTCTTCCACATTCGGGTGCGCAACCTCGACGGCAAGTTCGTGGCCGGCCAGGAGACTGGTCTTTGCCCGAACCGATGGAGTGTGTCCCGCGCCCGTCCGGACGCGCCGGACCGCTCCCCGTACCCGCATGAGTGCGGTGCCCGCATGCCCTGGACGCTGGGGAGCTTCTGGGGACTCCAGGCCGGCTGGGCCGTCTCGGTGCCGGGTGGCCGGGTCGACCTCAAGGTCGGTCGCTACGTGGCGACGGTGCGCATCGACGACGCCTACCGCAAGCTCCTCGGCATCCCGGCCGACGCTGCCTCTGCGGAGATCAAGCTCCGCGTGGTCAAGCGCAGCGACGGCTGCCCGGGGCATCGTGGCTGCCGGATCGGGGGCGGGTCGGGTTCCGATCGGGTCGGCCAGCCTGCCGCCCTCCGCCCGGCCGCGAACGAGCCGGCTGGCAACGACAAGCCGCAACAGGGCGACCCGCTGCCGGACCTGCGATCGCTGCCGGCCTGGAACATCGGCGTCCACCACGGCGACGTCCTGCACTTCAACGCGAACGTCTGGAACGCTGGCCCGTCGACCCTGGTCGTCGACGGCTTCCGACGTCAGCACACCAACGTCATGGACGCCTACCAGTACTTCTACGACGAGAACGGTCAGCCGACCGGCTCGGCGAAGGTCGGCACGATGGAGTGGCACGCGGCACCGAGCCACCACCACTGGCACTTCCAGGACTTCGCCCGCTACCGGCTGCTCGACGCCGACAAGCAGTTGGTCGTCCGGAGCAAGAAGGCGTCGTTCTGCCTCGCCGCCACCGACGCCGTCGACTACACGGTCCCGGGCGCCAACTGGGACCCGTGGAACACCGACCTGAGTACGGCCTGCGGAGGCTTCACCGCCCTGTCGGTCCGTGAGGTGCTCGACGTCGGCTCCGGCGACACGTACTCGCAGTGGCGGGCCGGCCAGGCGTTCAGCCTCAAGGGGATCCCGAACGGCAAGTACTTCATCGAGATCGCGGCCAACCCGACCGGCAACCTGTACGAGCCGGACGAGTCGAACAACGTGTCGTACCGCAAGGTGTTCATCGGCGGCAAGCCCGACCACCGCACGGTGCGGGTGGCGCCGGTGGGGCTGATCGACGTGCCGTAGGGCTCAGGCTAAACCCGGCGTCTGTGGTGGGCCTGGTCTCGTGCGCTTGCGTTTCGTCGGGGCGCTGCCGGGTGGGGGCGTGCGGTTGCGCTCTCGCAGGTCGAGAGTTGGCGGGAGATGCAGGTTTCGGGTGCCGGAATGCTGTATCGCACGCCAACTCTTGGGTGCTAGCGGTGGCTGCCTAGGGTGGAGGGCGTGCCAACTGCCTCGCCCGCGTCCGATCGGCCCGTCGTCGGGTTCGACCTGGACATGACGCTGATCGACTCGCGGCCCGGGATCAAGGCGGCATTCGAGGTGCTGGCGGCCGAGACCGGGGTCGCGATCGACACCGACCTGGTCGTCTCCCGTCTCGGGCCTCCGGTCGAAGTCGAGATGGCGCACTGGTTCGGCTCCGACCGGGCCGCCGCGATGGCCGACCGCTATCGCGAGCTCTATCCCACGTGCGCCATCGCGCCGACCCCGTCATTGCCCGGCGTCGCCGATGCGCTCGCGGCGGTCCACGCCCATGGGGGCCGGAGCATCGTCGTGACTGCCAAGGCCGCCTGGCTCGCCCAACTGCACGTCGACCATCTCGGACTCGATGTCGACGCGATCCACGGTGGCGCATGGCAGGAGGGCAAGTCCGAGGCGATGCTGGCCGAAGGCGTCTCGATCTACGTCGGCGACCACGTCCATGACATGGCGGCCGCTCGTGGCGCCGGGGCGAGCGGCGTCGGTGTGGCCACTGGGACCAGCTCGCCCGAGGAGCTGACCGACGCCGGCGCCGAGGTCGTGCTCGACACGCTCGAGGAGTTCCCTGCCTGGCTCGACGAGCACTTGCTCGCGGCGCGACTCGATGCGCTCGACGCGCACCTTCGGGAGCTCGGCTCGGTCCTCGTCGCCTACTCCGGCGGCGCCGACTCGGCGTTCCTGCTGGCCGCCGCAGTGCGAGCGCTCGGCGCCGATCGAGTCGTCGCGGCGACGGCCTACTCCAGCTCGCTGCCGCAGTCCGAGCGGGGTCCGGCGGCCGCGTTCGCCGACAATCTCGGCGTACGACAGCTGACGCCGCGTACGCACGAGATGGACCGAGACGGCTATCGGGCCAACGACGGGGACCGCTGCTACTTCTGCAAGTCGGAGCTGCTCGACGTACTCACGCCACTCGCATCCGAGCATGGGATCGCCGCCGTCGCTACCGGCACCAACGCCGACGACGCCAGGGTTGGCTTCCGTCCGGGGATCCGGGCCGCGGCCGAGCGGGGCGCGGTGACGCCGTTGCGCGACGCGGGTCTGACCAAGGCGCAGGTCCGGGAGGCGTCGCGCCGCTGGGAGCTACCGACGTGGGACAAGCCGGCCGCCGCCTGCCTCTCGTCGCGGATCGCCTACGGCGTCGAGGTGACGCCGCATCGGCTGGCCCGGGTCGAGCGGGCCGAGGCAGCCGTACGGGCGACGCTCGACGACCACGGCATCGGGTTCGAGAACCTACGGGTACGCGATCTCGACGACCGGGCCCGGATCGAGCTCGATGCCTCGGTCGTCG
>Ga0126382_10001297_pt1 | contig 10167 bp, 10 predicted proteins | sample PanSoiMetPlot_30_FD_92548 | JGI IMG/M metagenome (GOLD analysis project Ga0126382, IMG submission 92548) | Tropical forest soil microbial communities from Panama - MetaG Plot_30 | ecosystem: Environmental > Terrestrial > Soil > Tropical forest > Bulk soil | place: Panama | collected 2016-02-17 | reverse complement strand
GGGAGCCCAACCAGGGCCCGAGGCAACCCAGCCGCCGCCCCAACCAGGGCGCCACCCAGGACCCCAGCCGGGACCACAGCGGAGCCGTCCCCAGCGGTCACGCCAGCAGCGTCGTCCCCATTGCACGTCCGTCATGTTATCGATCGCAGCGGTGGCGGCCGTAGGCATCGGGAGGATGGGTGCCGCTTGGGTAGTTACGGACCCGCCCGCAAAAATGAGACCTGCAATACCAATCGCAAACATCGTGCGTAGCATAATGTGTCCACCCTTTCTTCTAGAGTTGACTCGCGCTCGTCATCGAGAGTCGCACCCTGATCCAACTCAAAATCAAGGTTTGCCGTTCCATGAATGCTCATTCAGCGAGGAACCGGCGGTAAAGCAGGCATCGCAGTTCTGCGGATGGGCGCAGCTCCGACGCGACATGGGTGCGGTACGTCGAGCACACCGAAGGTCACGGCGAAAAATTGTTTGAGGCCGTGTGCGATCTTGGATTGGAGGGCATCGTGTCGAAGCGGCTCACATCGGTTTACCGCTCGGGTCGGTCGAAAACCTGGATCAAAATCAAAAATCCGCAGGCTCCCCCGTAACACGAGCGATTGATGGGACGTTCTAAAATCGGCCAAATCAATGAAAGGACCGCTCGCAGATCGTGGCCGCCCCGGCACCACGGAGGCGATGCCGGGGCTTCCGCGACCTCCCGTCCTGTCCTTGCTAGACATTTCCCCCATCAGGTCGATTAGGTCTCGTGCAGAGCCTTTATGGCTTTATTGAGTTTGGAGAATAGGAAGTGCGCTGGCAGTCCTCTGCGTTTTACCTATATGGTCAGTATGGTGATGTAACTTAGTAGAGTGTTTGCGTGATGAAGATCGAAGGGCTGCCGGTAATCGATGTTGAAGAGAGCAAGGAGATCACGGTCGCGGTCAGGGCGGATGATTTGCTCGAAGGGGATACAGCGGACCCGGAGCGACACCCCATCGCCATCGCCTTGCGTCGGCAAGATGATGTCGATGACGCACCCGTGACCAAGAACGAGACGCTAGTTCGCCGCGGCATTTCGCTACGATGCCCCGGATCAATTGTATAAGCAGTTGCAGAAAACGATGATGGCGGACTAGGTCGGGCCTCTGATGACCGGGATTGCGCAAAATATTGAACTGTACAATCTGGCCTACAGGCTGGCGTGGAAGCACATTTCTGAGCGTCAGAAGCGCGAATATCCGAATGTACCTATGTTCCTTCATGACGCTATCCGCCGCCAGCTGACGGAAGGTGCATCCGACCCCGTTTTGATTGCCGGTGAGGCACTAAAGAATGTCGAGAAACTGACTGGCCAAATTCACAGTGACGAAGGAGCCACCAGTTCCCGCCGATGATCGGAACAACCGGATAATGAAGCTCAGCACGGATAAGACGGCGGGAAAACCTTTTGACATCGCCTAGTGCGGCGGCATTTCAATCCTAACACCGTTGGGCGTGACACGAACGACGACTCCGGGAAGTAACGGTACCAATGCTCCGGCCTCGTAACTGGCGATCTTCTGCCCATTGCGAATTATAAAAAGGCCCTTGCCGTCAGATTCATTTGAGTCAAGCTGTGGCATCTCTACGAGCGGCTCATCGGGCCGTTCGACGTAAAGGTTTTTAAGCCACTGGCATTGCTTGCCCTGCGATGATTTGCGGCGGTTTCAACCATGTGCCTCTCAAAAGGATCCACTGAAGTGAGCACAAAAATAGGGACCGTCTCCAGCGATTCGGCGGTCCCTAAGCGCAAACACGCCTGACTTGGGGGGATGGGGGCTATTAAGTCAGGCTGTTTGCAGACGCCAGCATCCCACCACGCTGGCTTTTATTCTGTGCGATAGCCGACTCGATAATCGTATTTTATGGGAAAGATAGGGACCGCAGGTGAGTTTTAGCGGTCCCTAAGTGTAGATGCCGAAACAGTTCTGCTGCGTCTGAGCCGACTGCCCGTGATCTCCAGAGTAGTTTGATTCGAGATACTCGGTCGGTGCGATAGCCGACCTAATCGTAGGGTCTTGCTCGGTGTTATGCACTGCCATGTTTAACCCCGAAGATTGGAATGCGCCCTGGAAGTCCGCCGAGCGAGTGCGGGAAAGTTGGACACACAAACGCCTCGGCACTCGCTGTCACCGAATGACACGACATGCGATTTCAGTTTTCAGAAGTGCTTGAAAAATCTGACTGGAGCGCACGCGGCGATACTCAGTGAGACTGCATCACGCGTATTTCAAGACCGGTGCCTTAAACCACTCGGCCACCCTTCTTGCGACGTTCTCTCAAGCACTTGGCCCGGGCACTGACAAGAACAAATTGGGAATTGGCCCTGATATCAGTCCCTTCGAGATACCTCGGGGCGGGCCGGTTAGGGGCGTCATGCACTGTCGAAAGAAACGGTCGCGCGGCACGGTTCTAGGAATTCTCAAGGAAAAATAAAGCCCGTCTAAAACTCCCCTGAAAGCATGTCATCGCCGTCTCCGGTAGAAAGTCGCCAAACCTGAGATGGAGAGGAGACAGGAGCGATGAATCTTCTAATGCTGGGATACCTCGCGGCTCTGGTGCCGTCGCTGGTCGCGCTCACGTGGCTGGCCTGGAGGGTTCCCACCTTTAAATAGAGTTCGACCGACGGGGTCGCTGTCAGCGATCACGCAAAGCTAGCGACCGGCTGGTTCATCTTGGCAAGCCAGCGAGTTGCAAGAGGCCGCACGCTAAAACGGGCGGCCTCTGTCTTTGGGACACCGGGCACAAGGTGTTCTACAAAAAAGTCCCGTTTATTTACACGCATTCGGCTTAAAGCAAGTCGCAGGACCTGTCTGATAATTTGGCACGCTTTCACATCAAAGTAGGCAGGATGCCTGTGCAAGAACGTAGAAACTCAACGCGCTCCCGTGTTCTCAAGGGGGGCCAAGATCATTCTCGGTACGTCGTCGGTGATTGATACTGCGTGGTTCGCAATGTCACCAACTCGGGCGCCCGCGTACAGATCGTAAACACGGTTGAACTTCCCGAGGATCTGGGCTTGACCTTTGACGGTGGCCACTCGATGCGAGAGTGCAGGGTCGTGTGGCGCACCGCGAGCGAAACCGGAGTGAAATTTGTTCGGCGATGGTGGTCCCCCGCGCCGCATGAATTCTGCTCGGGCCCAAGACGACACCGATCGACGGCCAGATCTCGATCTGTCGGCGGGCGGCGCCTGTCTTGAATTGCCAAGGACTTATGATCTGCCGAAGCGGTTCGCTTTGTCGCGCGGTTTTCGCATCGGCAGGTTTCGAGGGGCACACCGCAATGGTCGTCGGTTTCCGGCGGACTGAGCCGGCCGAAAGGCGGTGCGAGCCTGCTTTCACGCGATCGCTAGACGCCTTCAACGCACTTGTATTCGATTCCGATTTGTTTATTCCCGCCAGGCTTGCCGGCGTGTGGAGGAACTAACCATTTACCACTGAAGCGCAAGGGCGGTTTCCGTCGGCCGCGCTACAGGGTATTGTGGGGGTTGTCAATCGGGGACGGACGCGGGATGGGTCGCTTCGGGGCGTTCAACAATATTGATCTTGCCCAAGCCGCGCGGCTTTCCGCTCTCGGCCTCACGGGCCTTGTGCTTACCAATTGCTCGGGTGGACAGATGGCCGGCAAGATCGATCCACGCTACGGTGTCGCCGCCAGCGCGCGCGTCATTGAGCCCGGCCAGCCTGTTCCAAAGGGCGGCGGCGTTTATCGCGTCGGCCAACCATACGCAGTCGCTGGCCGGGTCTATATCCCTGAGGAAAACACCAATTACTCGGCGGAGGGCATGGCCTCCTGGTACGGCGACGATTTCCACGGCCGCTACACCGCTAACGGCGAAATTTTCGACATGGCGTCGATTTCGGCCGCACACCCGACACTTCCGCTGCCGTCTTATGTGCGCGTGACAAATCTCACCAATCGCCGATCGATCGTGGTGCGCGTCAATGACCGCGGCCCCTATGCGCGTGATCGCATTATCGACGTCTCGGTGAAAACGGCCGAGCTTCTTGGCTTTTATGGCAATGGTGTCACGCGCGTGAGGGTTGAATACGTCGGCCAGGCTCCGATCGAAGGGTCGGACGACCGAAAGTTGGTCGCGACTCTGCGCGAAGGCAATCACGCTATTTCACCCATCCAGGTTTCTTCGAGCAGGCCGTTTGCCCCCGCCTTATTCGACAGTCGCTCGTCGAGGACTTTCGACGCGGCGGGGATTCCGTCACCTCCAGACCGCCCGTATCGGCTTGGCGAGGACGCGCGTGAGCCGTCCTTTGTGCCTGCACCGACGACGGAACTTGCGGCCGCCACGAGGCCGCGAATCACTGCAGCGGCGCCGTATCGTTCCAGTGAATCCGTCGCATCCCCGGTTTCGGCCTATGTGCCGACGCGCTATGATGGCGCGAGCGGCTTTATGAACGGGCGCGGCCTTTACTGAGCCGCAATTAGCCCCCAGAGGTCGCGAATTGCGGCCTTAATCTCTTAGCGCTGCCGATTAAAGAGCTTGGATGATGCCGATGCGGGATATCGCGTTTGGACGTTGGTTCGCGGCCATTGCCGTGACTGTAAGCCTATGCACGGCAGTGATCGCGGCCCCGACGGCAAAACACGCCCCCGCGCAGGCGACCACGCAAAAAAAAGACGCGCCAAAGAAAGATCCGCAGAAAAAAGACGAACCGAATATCAGCGCGCCGCACGCCATTCTCATCGATGCCGATAATGGTGGCGTGCTCTTTGAACGCGATGCCGATCGTCTGATTTTTCCGGCCAGCCTCGCCAAGCTGATGACGGCGGAGTACGTGTTCAACGAGGTCAAGGAAGGTCGGCTCAAGCTCACCGACGAATTCATGGTCAGCGAAAATGCCTGGCGCAAAGGCGGCGCACCCTCGCACGGATCGACCATGTTTGCGGCGATCTACAGCAAGGTTCCCGTCGACGACCTGATCCACGCGATGATCATTCAGTCGGCAAACGACGCTTGCATTATCCTCGCCGAAGGAATTGCCGGCAGCGAGGCCGCCTTTGCGGAGAAGCTTACCGAACGGGCGCGCGCAATCGGCCTTGCGAAATCGGTCTTCACCAACTCGAACGGGCTGCCGGACCCTGGTGAACAAGTGACGACGCGCGAGCTTGGCTTGCTGGCGCGCCATATCATCCGCACCTATCCGGATTTCTATCAGATTTTCGGCAAGCCCGATTACACCTGGAACAAGATCCGTCAGCAGAACCGCAACCCGCTTCTCGGTGCGATGACCGGAGCCGATGGACTGAAAACTGGGTTCACGAAGGAAGCGGGCTACGGCCTGGTCGGCTCGGCAGTCCAGAACGGGCAGCGTTTGATCGTCGTCGTAAACGGGGTCAACACGCCGAAGGAACGAGCTGACGAGGCCAAAAAGCTTCTGGAGTGGGGCTTCAGGAACTTCGAGCAGCGTATGCTCTTCGCTGAAGGACAAACGATCGGAACGGCCAAGGTCTTTGGCGGCTCGACCGGTCGCGTATCCCTCGTTGCGTCGGATGGCGCAGTGCGGGTGCTTTTGCCGAAAGCGGGGGGCGAGAAACTCATCGCGCGGATCGTCTACAAAGGTCCGGTACCGGCGCCGGTCACGGAAGGCACGCCGATCGGCAATCTCAAGGTCTGGCGCAACGAAAATCTGATCCTGTCGACGCCGCTAAAAGCCTCCGAAAATATTGGCAAAGGGAACATGTCGCAACGCGCTTTCGATGCTGTGACTGAGATGATCATCGCGCTGTTCCGAGCCGGAGCCGAGCGGCTATGATGAGTGGTGACGCAGCACGGCTGCGTTGATCAAAGAGGCTGGCTCGCTTTGCGCGGACATTTCATTACGTTCGAAGGGGGCGAAGGCAGCGGCAAGTCGACTCACGCAAGAACACTTGCGCAGCGTCTCAAATCGGCCGGTATAGAAGTTGTGCTCACTAGAGAGCCGGGCGGCTCGACCGGCGCCGAGATCATTCGGCATATTCTGCTTTCCGGCATTGCAAAGCCGCTTGGGGCGGAAACCGAGGCAATCCTGTTTGCTGCAGCGCGCGACGACCACGTGCGCACGACCATACTGCCGGCGCTGGATGCGGGCCAATGGGTGATTTGCGACCGCTTCATCGATTCAACGCGGGTATATCAGGGCACTCTCGGCAACGTCGATCAACGCCTGATCCGTAGCCTTGAGAGGGTGACCGTCGGATCGGCATTCCCGGAGCTGACATTCATCATGGATGTCCCCACTCAAGTTGGTTTGGCACGCGCAAAGAGCCGTCGTGGGCAGGATGCCGTGGACAGGTTCGAGGCTGAATCGACGGGATTTCACGAGAAGCTGCGCCGGGCTTATGCGGCTCTCGCCGCAGAAGAACCGGAGCGCTGCGTCGTCATCGACGGACGCGCGCCACAAGAGGTCGTGGCCGAGCATATCTGGTCCACTGTGCGCGAGCGGCTGCATCCTGACACGATCGGCATCTCGGAGGCCACAGGATCGTGAGTCGCGACGAGTCAGACGAACGGGACAGCAAGCTGCCTCGTGAAACCACGACATTGTTCGGTCACGACGAGGTGGAGCGCGCGTTAATCGATGCCTACAAGAGCGGGCGCATCCCTCATGCCTGGTTGATCGGCGGGCCACCCGGAATCGGGAAGGCGACGCTCGCCTTTCGTCTGGCCAGGTTCATGTTCGTTCATCCGGACCCGCAAGCCCCGGCCGTGCAAAATGCGACGTCCCTTGCAGTCGATCCGAACCATCCGGTCGCTCGACGCATCGCAACGCAGGTGCAGAACGACTTTCTTGTGCTCGAACGTGGACTCAACGAGCAGACCGGGAAGCCATATACCTTGATACGCGTTGACGACGTGCGGCGCACAGTGGCGTTCTTCGGCTCTACAGCAGGTGAGGGTGGATGGCGGATCGCCATTGTCGATGCGGTTGACGATCTTCAGCGCGAAGGGGCCAACGCCCTGTTGAAGGTCTTGGAAGAGCCGCCGAAGCACTCTCTGCTGCTTCTCATCAGCCATGCGCCCGGTCGGGAATTGCCGACCATCCGATCCCGATGCCAGCGTCTATTGTTGCGACCGCTGTCCGCTGATGACGTTGTCCGTGCGGTCGCCGAGGCCACCGGCGCGAGCGCAGACAAACCAGAAGTCAGGGCGGTGGCTGAGGCCGCTGAAGGCAGAGTCGGCCGGGCGGTTTCTCTGCTCGATGGTTCGGCGCTGGCGCTGCGCCAGCGCATTCTCGATCTATTCGCGCAGCTCCCCAATCCCGATCCGCTTGCGCTTCATGCGCTCGGCGATGCCATCGGTGGGACCGATCCCAAGACCCTCGAAGCCTTCATGGACCTGGTCAACACTTGGCTATCGGGACAGCTCGCGGAACCCCCCCAAGGCAAAGCGAGCATGGCGCGCGTCGCCGAGATCTGGGAGAAGGTCAATCAAGCTGCGCGCGACGCCGAAGCCTATAATCTCGAACGCAAGCCCTTGGTGTTTGCGATTTTTGGAGCGCTTGCCGAGACCGTTCGTACGTGATCGCGGTTCAATTGGGGGTTCGCTTCTTCGCAGCATTATGATTGAATTCCGCCCGCACGAACCTGCGTCCAGAAATTCCGGCTGCATCAGAACGGCCGATCCTCGGGAGGATGCCATGACCATCATCAATACTTCACGGCGTCGCTTTGTTGCCGGCGCTACGGCCGCCGCCGGCGCCGCCGTTTTTCCCATGCCCTCGATAGCGCAGAGCGTGCCACTCAAAATCGGTCTGCTGACGGTGAAGACAGGGCCTCTCGCGGCCGGCGGCATTCATTTCGAAGAAGGCATCACCTCGTTTCTCCGGGACAAGAACTTCACGTTGTCCGAACGCAAGATCGATCTGATCGTCGCCGATACTGGCGGCAATCCCGCGGGTGCCAAGACAAAAGCGCAGGAAGTCGTCGAACGCGACAAGGTTGATATTGTGCTTGGGCCTTTCGCGGCTTTCGAATTGCTGGCCACTGTCGATTATCTCGCACAGGCGAAAATGCCAACGCTGGCTTTTGCCGGCGCTGAAGATGTCACGCAACGAAAGGCGAGTCCCTACCTGACCCGCACGTCGTACACGTCGGCGCAGTGTCTTTACCCGCTGGCCGACTACGTTTTCAACGAGATGAAACTCAAGCGCGCCGCGAGCATGGGCGACGATTTTGCTTTCGGTTACGAGCAGGTCGGCGGATTTCAGCGAGTCCTGGAAGAGCGTGGCGGACAGGTCGTGAAGAAACTATGGTCCCCGCTCAACACCGCGGACTATGCACCTTATGTTGCCCAAATTCCCGAATGCGACGTTGTCTGCGAGGTGCTCGCCGGTTCAAACCCGTTGAAGTTTACGAAACAGGCGCGTGGGCTCGGGATGAAGCAGCCCCTGGTCGGCGGCGCGACTGTTGCCGACGACACCATCATCGGCGCGCACGACGAAAGTGCTGACGGGTTGATCAATACCAATCCCTATTCGCTCGATCGCGACACCGAGGCGAACAAGCAGTTCGTTGCGGTCATGAGGAAGAACTATGGCGACGACGTGCGCATTGGACACTACGCGGCCTGCTTCTATGCCAACGGCCAGATAATTGAAGCGGCGCTCGCCAAGACTGGCGGCAAGTCCGACAACCCTGATGATCTCGTCAAGGCTCTACGCGCCGTCACGCTGAGCGACACGCCGCGCGGTCCGCTGAGTTTTGACGATTACGGAAATGCCGTCGTCGATGTCTATGTGCGCCGGGCAGAGAAACAGAACGGCAAAATGGTCAACAGGACCGTCAAGACATACAACAAGGTCAGCCAGTTCTGGACGATGAACCCCCAGGAGTTTCTCGCCCAGCCCGTGTTCTCGCGCGACTATCCACCGATGAAAGGGTAGGCCGAGACGATCAATGAGATCGGGCCGTGCGGCTCGACATACGGTGAAAGTCGAGGATTTGCTCCGCAGCGGACTGGCGCAGGCGGTGGAACGCGGGCATGGCCTGATTGACACTCGCCGTGGAGCGGCGATGCCGCTTGGCTGCCAGTACCATGATGCTGCGTGTCGTTTCCCAGGAGAGGCCGATCGCCTCAGCAAAAACGAGCAAGGCCTCTGCCTGCGAGTCGAGCATGTTCCGTTCGATGATCGCAGTCGGTACGTTCGACATGACGGAAAGCGCGGCAACCATTTCTTCGAACCGACCCGCCGCAGCGAATTCCTGCAGTTTCCCGGCGGTCAATTGGGCAGCCCGGTGCATTGATTCCACCCGCACCTGGGCAGCAGCGTAGCTGATCGGCCGCGTCGCAGCGCTCACCTGGATGCGTTCGGTAACCTCGCTGACGACGCTGTTGATGTCGGCTTTGGCAAATTCACCTTCGACCTGAAGCTTGGAGCGCCGCATAGCAACACACGACGTCAGTGCATCGTCGCCGTGCGCACGTTTGAGAAGGGTATTGAAGCCTTTGTTTGAGAACCGCGAGCCGACATTTTTCCCGTGCTCAACACGACCTGCTGGTCGCCGCACTCGACAAGGACGTCTGCCAGTTTGTCGGGCAGGGTCTTGCGGCGCGAGATCGCGAGCAGGTGCTCTTGCTTTTTGGTCCGCGCGCACTCGATCAACGTCCCGATATCGAGCGTCCATGGGCCCTGGGGAAACCGTTCTGGTTGGCCACGGTCTGGCAGTTCGCAATTGGTTAACGTCTATTCAGAGTGTATGCAAACTAGATTTAGCAATTCGTAAGGTAAGACCGGTCGGGATTCTTTTTGCAGTTTGCAATGCACGTGGTTTGCTCGCCACTGCATCGCATGGGGACAAAAGCGCTATGGCAGGAGAACAGAGCGAGCGATGCAGCCAGTGCGCCCGCAAGGATCCGAGAATCGGAATAGGCCATGCAAATTTGTAAAAGGGCCACACATCGTCGGCAATAGTGCCCAGCAATAAGGCATCCTCCTTCACTTGCCCCGATTGCTTGCGGTTGATACCTAGTCCCACACCTCGTCATGGCCGGACTTTCCGGGCCATTCTGAACGAAAAGCTCGAAATGCCGGCCAAGACACCTTTTTACATCACGACCGCGATCTCATATCCGAATGGTCCGCCGCACATTGGCCATGCCTATGAGGCGATCGCCACGGATGCCATCGCGCGCTTCATGCGGCTTGATGG
>Ga0126382_10001296_pt1 | contig 10167 bp, 2 predicted proteins | sample PanSoiMetPlot_30_FD_92548 | JGI IMG/M metagenome (GOLD analysis project Ga0126382, IMG submission 92548) | Tropical forest soil microbial communities from Panama - MetaG Plot_30 | ecosystem: Environmental > Terrestrial > Soil > Tropical forest > Bulk soil | place: Panama | collected 2016-02-17 | reverse complement strand
GCAGATAATCAACAATATCGGCGTGATCGCTGACAAACAGTATGAAAAGCAGAAGGCGTTAGTTCAGTATTTGCAAGCCATCGCTGTATATCGCAAATTGAATAATCGTTTTTCGGAAGCTACTTGTCTGACAAATATAGGTAGCATTTACACTGCTACTGGTCAACCGGATGAGGCATTGGACTGGTACGAACGGGCTTTATCAATTTTTCGAGAACTTGATAGCAATGAACGACAAGTTGCAAATGTTCTAAACAGCCGTGGCGCAGCAAAATACTTCCAGGGGCAATACCTTCAGGCAATCGAAGAGCAAAAAGCCAGCCTGGAAATCTGGCGTAAACTGGGTGATAGCGGAAGACAAGGTTCGACGCTGACCCACATTGCCGCGAATCAAATCGAATTGCAGCAGCCACAGGCTGCGCTTGAATTGCTCAACGAGGCGTTGCCGCTTGTCAAAAAGGGTGGTAACACACGTGATGAATCTATTGTTTACCATCGTTTGGGAGATGCTTACCGGTTATTCGGCCAGCTGGATAAAGCGCTTGAGTATTACCAGTGGGAATTGGACTTGCGCCAGTCGATGAACGAAAAGATTCTCGATGCCTATTCTTTCTCCAAAATCGCCCAGTTAGAAACTAGACGAGGAAATTTTGAAGAGGCTTTGTCCCAAAGCAACCGTGCCTTAGCGCTTGTGGAGCAGGTTAGACGGCAATACTCAAATCCATTGTTGGGCGCTTCTTACAGTTCAGCAACACATCATTACTACGCCAATCATATCGCCCTGTTATTGAAATTACACGCGCGACAATCGGCAGCCGGTCACGACGTAGCGGCTTTTCAGATCAGCGAACGTGCCCGCGCCCGGGCTTTGTTGGAAAGCCTCTCCAGCATCGGCGCCGATCTGCGGATAGGCCTGCCCGCCACGCTGACCGAACGTGAAGAGTTCCTGCATAAGGAGGTCGACAGAGTCATCAATGAGCGTAGCAAAGTGCAGAGAACAGCCGCCTCAGCCGCCAGAAACGCAAAATTGCAGGAACTCGAAAACGAATTGCGTGATCTGAATACCGAAATGGATAGACTGCTGGGACAGATTCGAGCCAGTCAGCCGCGCTATGCAGCATTGTTGCGCCCCCAGCAGCTCAGTCCAGCTGAAATACAGCGCAAGCTGCTAACTCCGGACAGTTTGTTGCTGGAGTACTTTGTCGCGCAGGATCGCCTGTATTTGTTCGCCATGACAAGCGAAAGCGACCATGCGTTGCGGGTCTTCGAGATTCCGGACAAAGTAGCCATCGAAAAAGCGGCAGAGTTCTTTCAGCGTAGGAAATTTGAGAGCGCCAAGGAGATGCGCCAGCGGTTCTCCTATCAAAGCCAGGAGTTCACCAAAACAGTCCAATTCCTCAGCGATAAGCTGCTGGCGCCGGTCAAGCCATTGCTGCAAAAGCGAAAAATCTGGATTGTCAGTGATGGTAACCTGCAACGAATTCCATTTGCGGCGCTGCCTGATCCCCGCAAAGTATCTACAGCCGCCCCAGGCCGGGGCGCCAGGCGCCGTGCAACCATCACTCCCTTGATTGTAGAACACGAGATTGCCGCGTTGCCTTCAGCCTCGACAGTCGCGTTGTTGCGCAAAGCGGCCGCGACTCGATCGCCTGCACCAGGAGGGATTGCGGTCATCGCCGATCCAGTCTTTTCCGCCAGTGATGAACGGGTGAAAGGTGTTGCGCCACAAATACGGACTCCAGCGACCATCGCACAATTGTTGAAGGATGCACCCGATCTTGAACAGGCAATGCGTGATCATGGTGTTATTTCGGAGTCCGGCGTGCTCAGACGCTTGCTGGCGTCGCGTGACGAGGCACTAGCCATCGCCAGTCTCGCACCTGAAAGCAGCCTGGTGGCGCTGGATTTTGACGCGAACCGCCAAATGGTAATGGATGGCGCACTGAGCGATTACCGTTATTTGCATTTTGCCACGCATGCCTTTACGGACGATGTATTTCCAGGACTCTCGTGGCTGGCGCTATCTCTGGTAAACCCTAAGGGAGAGGAACAGCCAGGCTATCTACGGCTCAATGATATTTATCAGTTGCGATTGAATGCTGATCTAGTGGTGCTGGGAGCATGCCGGACGGGACTTGGCAAACAATTACGCGGCGAGGGGATGATCAGCCTGACAAGCGGTTTTATTTATGCTGGTGTCCCGCGCGTAATGGCCAGTTTATGGGATGTACCGGATCGGGAAACTGCCCAGCTGATGCAACGTTTCTATTGGCATTTATTGAAAGGTAAATTGCCAACCAGTGAAGCCCTGCGCCGAGCACAGGTAGAAATGTGGGAACGGCCTGAGTCAAATGCGCCATTTTTCTGGGCCGCCTTTAGCTTGCATGGCGACCCGGAAAAATAGCGGTCGTTCGTGCAGTACCGCCGGAATTTTCTCGTCAAGGATGGGAGCAAATTGGAATGCTATCATCACCACCACCTGAAGGGGGATCGCTAAAAAGGGGACCACCTTCCCCGCCTCCACGGTTCCTGGTTAAGAACGCATTCGTGTCGAAAGCCTTGATCCGAAAGTGTGTCAGCCCTGCGCTTGGGTGAGCTTTTAGGCACTGACAGATGATATTCCGCATTTCTCTCTTCTCTTCATCGATATCCATGACTTGGTTGGATTTATACTTCACCAGTGCAGTCGTTCCACGCCGATTGATCAACACCAATACCTCATCTACCATTTCTCCTGCGCTATTCTCGATGCACTTAGTCACCGTTTCAAGATAGTTTGCCGAAGGCAACGAGATAACTCCATTATCCGTTGGCAAACAATAATCATCTATTAGGGGATAGAATGAAATTTGCTCATTTTGCCCCTTTTCATCCACCACAGTTAGTATGAGATTATGGAATGGCCTGGATGCGGAAGACGACTCAGGAGTGGGCCGCCAGACGTAGGGGAATCTTGTATCCCGTCTCACCTCTTTGATGGTCCGCACATTGCCGTCTGCCAGCCGAATCCTTCTCCCGATTAAGCGATTATTACGTTCTGAGATCAATTCATTGAACCTCGGGTGTTGATCAAAGGCCGCGACGTAATGCTCAATCAGTTCGGCCGGGTCTTCATCGCGTTTCCCAGTCTTCGCTTTTTGCTCAGGCGATGCTGGGAATTTCTCTTTCACCTCATCGGACTCTCTTTTCTTGGTGAACGGCAAGACGATCGCATCATCGATTTCTCCTGTGACGGAAATATTGATGAACGCTGACACTCTAACTCTCTCCCCCTCTCTGATCCCGACGGGAACCAGAAAATAATCGCCATCAATGCGATCCAATCGTTTTATCCTGACGGGTTCAAGGATGTTTTGTGGTGTGACCCTCTGGTTGAGTTGCGACAAATTGAGATCTCTAATTGCGCGTGCGGCGCGGTCTTTTGCTTTTTTGGGGGTAATTGGCTTGTGGAATATGCGGCAAATAGCTCTAAAAATCCGGACAAGCCAATTACCAACTTGCGAAAACACAAGAGACACCACTTTACGCGACGCTGATTTTTCGCAGATTTCCGAAGCATAACAGTTAATCTGAGGAAGGATATTGCCGATGACTTGCGTGGGAAAATCGCTAATCACCACAAAAGTCTTAGCAAAATCAGCAAACAGGTATTCTCGAACCCACGTTGCATAGGGCACTACATCATGCACATGAGAGTTCAGTTCACACTCGTGGCCGGTAATTTGCTGTATCTCCTCATCGGTCAACTCTTGGCATTCGATATCGCGATAGTTGTATCTGCCCAGCGGGTTACGGATAATGATTGACTTGATCTTGCCGCGTTGGCAGAGGTCAGCGTCTTTGTAGTCGTCCTCTATCTGGAATCCGATGAGGACGATCCAGTGCGCATTGTCCTCGCGCACCGCAACGATAGGAGCGGCGCCTTGGATGGCGACTGTGTGGATCAACAGCCTGGAGAGTAGCTCAATTTGCTCGACCTGGTTACTGACGTTGATTGACCGAGGAATCCCAGGATCGGGGTCGTCAACCGGACTATTGTTACCGAGAATGACAAACTTGTAGGTAGTTGCTAGGTCAGGCGGTTTCGGGGCGAAGATCGCTTGAATATCAATATTAAGGTCATCGTACGCTCTACCTGACCGTCGCCCCCCTGGCTTCTCCAGGTTCAAAACCCTATTTATGCCTTGAGGCGGGTTGTGCCAGATGTTCGGTGGAGGAGGCGGATTTTGTATTTGAATAAAAAGGTTATCCTGCTCCGTCTGCTGACCCTGAGGTATTGCAGGCCGGTTGGGATCGATATCGTGCAGCACCATTTGCACACAAGCTGCACCACATCTTACATTCGTATCGCTGGAACAATCATATTGCAGGATATGAGGCACTGGAAGGCTATATTCTTTAGTCATGAAATCCCCCAAATTTTGGCATTGCGTTTCTCTAACTGGATCAACGCAACAATAGATCCCTTTTTGTAAAGGTGAAGAAGAAATGATCGTAAAAAGTTTTCGCTCGTAACAGCGTATCCTTTTCAGAAACGCTGGGGCGATCTTTCACTTGCTGTTGTCTACAGAATTGAAGATTTGCTCACGGAAGTTGATTTGGCTTACCCAAATGAGGATTCGTGGATAACGTTAAAAAAAGGTACCTTCCTCTTTAGACAACCCTTCTAGATTTAGACATCCGTGCGCCGCCTCTGAACGATTCCATGACTGCCGTCACCTCGTCGGTGCAGCTCTTGCTTTTTGCGTGGCGACGATGATTTAGAGTGCAAGGGTTTCAATAAGCTACTTTAGCTTATTACTCAGATTTATTTATTAATGCGAAATTGATTCTTCGAAAATTTAAGGGTAGTAAATTATTTTCCGCCGCAGGTGACCACTCAGCGCCCCGAAGTGGCCTGGAGGCAGGAGATTTCTCTGCCGGTTTGTTAAACAAAAGTCTGCTTCACATTCAGCAGGCCAAGAGCTACAAGCTAACAATTTACAGCCAAGGTAAGGACCCGGTCGCCTTCCCTATCACAATATCTAGAGCGATTCACTGCACAACAATATAAAAATCCGAGATAACTTGCGTCTGATAACAATTACCAAATCATCCATCCCATCAACTAAACAACAACCAACAATTTTCTTAGAAAAAGATATCGCAAAATCCATTCCGCAAAGTAGCGTTATCAGACGCAGGTTTGTCGATAGTTGGATTGCCGAAACTGCAACCGGCTCCGGATAAGGATTCGACACGATCTCTAATGGCTGAGGATTTTTTGTCTTTTTTGAGCCGGCATGTTAATGAGGACACCCACTGCTGGAGATTTTGCGTTAGTTCATCCAAGATTTCGCACCTCTGATCTGGGCAAACAAGTAACGCAATAACATTATTTTTGAAATTGCGGTGATGCGTGTGACGCATGCGAGCTCTGATGTCGCTTGGTGTCTCAGTTCTTCCTCAAACATTGCTTGCTCTTACAAGATGCATGGAGTAGCTGCGAAGTACGACCTTAACCTGGACGCTGACAAGATACCGTGCCCTTTTCCGAATTCCGTAAGGACTTGCTCACTTAGTTTCAGGTATTTCCGAAAGAGGCACGCTTGCTCATAAACAAATGTGGTATTACTTGGCGAGACTGTGCGCTCACGTAATCTTACACCCCTGAAATTCTGAACCAGGCAGAGTATATTTGTGCGCGCGGAGACAAGCACTGATGGAAGAAGATGTGCCAGGCTTATCAACTTAGCATTATTCATTAGGGAGCCGGCGCTGTGTTCTCTCATGCAAATTCTTTTAACCAGCTCCATATTGCTTGCATTTTTGAGAAAGGGGAACCATCCGATGATTTGCTGCACAAAACGCGCAGTAACACAATTTATCATCTCTGTTTTTTTGGCCGCGTTTGTCGTAATCAGGCTTATAGAAGTAGCAGCAGAGGAACAGTCCGAACGCGCACCTTTGAATTACAATGCGCCAGTGACAGCCCGATTAAGTAAAAGCGAGGCACATCGTTATCCACTCAATCTGATTGCCGGGCAATACGTCCAGGTCGATGCCATAGCGCTCAGCGGCGACATCACTCTTGAACTGACGACTCCTAATGGAAGAAAGCTCATGAAACTGAAAGCCATCAATGGGGTACCGGAGGGAAATTCTGTTTCGACGGTCGCTGAGGAAACCGCGAGCTATTTCGTAAGGATCACAGCAATGGATCAGCAAAAGGATGGCGTCGAATATCAAGTGCGGATGTCTGAATTGAGAATGGCTGAAGTCGCTGACCGGGATCGCTCTCAGGGCAATCACCTCTTTGCCGCCGGGGAAGAGATTTATGACCAACGGACGAAAGAAGGCTTCCTCGCAGCCATCGAAAAGTATCAGGCTGCATTGCCGTATTACGAAAAAGCGAATGACTGGTTCGGCGCCGCCCGGGCGGTGGAGACAATGGGCGAAGCATATTATTACCTCGCCAATTACCCAGAAACGTTATTTGCTTTCGAACGATCACTACTGCTTGTACGGAAAGCGGAACAAACATTGAAATCCTGGTCCCTGGAAGCACAAATAACTAGCAATATAGGTACAATCGCTAGCCGCCAATATAACAACCACAAAGCACTTTATTATTACTTGCAAGCCGTTTCCTTATATCGCCAATTAAATAACCGTTTTGCGGAAGCCATCTGTCAGATGAATATTGGTAACACTTATATAGCTATCGGACAACCTGAAGCTGCATTTCAATGGTACGAAAGACCTTTGCAGATTTATAGAGATCTGGATAGCAAATATCAGGAGGCTTTTGTTCTAAACAATCGTGGAATAGCCAGATACCTCCAGGGGCAATACTTACTTGCAATCGAAGAGCAAAAAGCCGCCCTTGAACTCTGGCGCGAATTAAATAACAACGGAAAACAAGGTTGGACGCTGGCGAATATTGCTGCGAATCACATAAAATTGCGGCAGGCACAAACTGCGCTGGGATTGCTTAATGACTCATTACCGCTCATCAGAAAAGGTGGTAACAGACGTGATGCGGCTTATACGTTGCATTGCCTGGGAGACGCTTACAGGTTACTCGAGCAGCTTGATAAAGCATTGGAATATTATCAGCAGGCGTTGGACTTGCACCAGAAACTGGATGAAAAGATTCAGAATGCCTTTTCAATCGCCAGGATTTCACAAACAGAAATTCTACGAGGGAACTTCGTTGAAGCTTTATCCCAGAGCAATCGAGCGTTAGCGCTTGTGGAACAGATTCGACAGCCGTATTCAAGCCCACTATTGAGCAATTCTTACATACTTCCCTACGTATTTCCTTTCACCACTTCAACACATGATTACTACGCTGAGCATATTGCCCTGTGTTTAAGATTACATGAGCGTGAACTGGCAGCAGGTTATGACGCTCAAGCATTTCAGACCAGCGAACGCGGCCTTGCACGTGCCTTGCTGGAAAGCTTGTCCGACCTCAACGCCGATCTGGGCGCTGATTTACCTATATCACTAGTCGAACGTGAGGCGTCCCTCCAACAAACAATCGACCGGATAATCAGTGAGCGTAGAAAAGTAGTGAGGACAGCTGCTTCGGCTGCCAGAAACGCTAAATTACAAGAACTCGAGATCGAATTGCAGTATTTGATGATCGAAGCGGATAAATTGCAGGCACAGATACGCAACATCCATCCTCGCCATACAGCGGTCTTGCGTCCCCAGCCGCTCAGCCCAGCTGAAATTCAACGTCAATTGCTAACCCCCGACAGTTTGTTACTTGAATATTTTGTTGCACAGGATCGCTTGTATCTTTTCGCCCTAACCAGTGAAAGCAACCAGGGGGTGAGGGCGATCGAGATTCCTGACAAAGCAGCTATCGAAAGAGCGATGGAGTTCTTTCAGCGCAAGAAATTTGAGCGCGCTGGCGAGTTGCGACAGCGGTTATCCTATCAAAACCCGGAGTTCACCAAGACCGTTCAATTCCTCAGCGATAAGCTGCTGACACCGGTCAAGTCACTGCTACAAAAGCGAAAAATCTGGATTGTCAGTGATGGCAGCCTGCAACAAATCCCGTTTGCAGCGCTGCCTGATCCACTCAAAACCTCTGCAGCCACGACGACGAATTCAACCCGCAGTACCCACCATCGTTCACCAATCACACCCCTAATCGTAGAACATGAACTTGCCACTCTGCCTTCGGCATCGACAGTCGCGTGGCTGCGTAAAGCTATTGCAACTCGCCCGCCTGCAACTAATGGGATTGCGGTCATCGCCGATCCGGTCTTTTCCGCCAGTGATGAACGTGTAAAAGGCTTTGCTCCAAAACCGGAATCTAAGCCTGCGACTTTCATACAACGATTGAGAGTTGCGCCTGATCTCGAACAGGCATTGCGTGATCTGAGCGGCATGGCGGAATCCAGCACACTCAATCGGCTACCAGCGTCGCGTGACGAGGCGATAGCCATTGCCAGACTCGCTCCAGAAAGAAATTTGATAGCGCTGGATTTTGATGCGAACCGCCAGTTGGTGGTGAATGGTGGGCTGAGCAATTATCGTTATTTGCATTTTGCTACGCATGCATATGTAGACGATGTGTTTCCAGGACTCTCAGGGCTGGTATTATCCCTGGTGGACCGCACTGGAAAGGATCAACCGGGAGATTTACGGCTCGCCGACATATATAAATTGCGACTGAACGCTGATCTGGTGGTACTGGGAGGCTGTCGAACGGGACTCGGCAAACAATTGCGCGGCGAAGGCATAAGCGGTCTGACGCGTGGTTTTATTTATGCAGGTGTCCCGCGCGTAGTAGTCAGTTCGTGGGATGTGCCGGATCGAGAGACTGCCCAACTGATGCAACGTTTCTATTGGCATTTATTGAAAGAGAAATTGCCAACCAGTGAAGCCCTGCGACGGGCTCAACTCGAAATGTGGGAGCGTGCTGAGACTAGTGCACCATTTTTCTGGGCCGCATTTAGCTTGCAGGGTGACCCGGAAAACTAAATAACGTGACTGCCAAAAATTAAGGACGATTTTGGAATGCCAACACAGATGCTTGGACTACCCTGGCACGCGCCGGTTATGACGTCTTTCGGGACCATCTCTATACGCCGGCCTTCTTTACCACGTTGCCTGATGTAGAAGGTATGTCTAGATTGGATATCAGATTATATCAAGACCTTCTCGGGAATGCCGTGAACAGTCCAGTCCTCGCCCGATCCTCCTGAAGCAGATGCACAAAGAAGTCGACCTGTGGCATTACCGGCTCGCCGCTAAACCCGATGTCAATCTTTTTCGAGAGGATCCTGCCCTCACCGTCGGTCTCACCGATAACCGTTGCGTTTACCCTTACTGGTGCCTGAGTGAATCCGCTCGTTCGGACCTGAAACACGTTCGAAAGCGCTTGCAGAAACTCTTCGCGCAGGGGGCTGGACATATTGAAGACATGGACCTCTCCATCGACCGGGAATGCCTTGCGGACATCGCTTAGTTTCACGGGCACACCATCGACATTAATTTCTGGCGTCGCCAACAAGCTGACCAGGCCGTTCAGGTCTACGCTCTTGAGCGGTCTCTGGGGATCCTCGCTCACGACTTGAACGAGGACATCCGGATCGATAACATCTAGACCTTTTGTATAGATAAAGGTGACCGAGAAATCGAGCCGTTCACGGCTGGTGCAATGGGCAACGATATTGAGCGCCTTGACGCTTCCTGCAGGGACGAGCGAGAGCTGTCTGAGTATATTATCGAAACCGTTCCCGAAGACCGCTCGATCACCCAGCAGCAATGAGCGAATGTCGCTGCTCTCCGCCTTAAAAAAGCCTTTCGAAATGATTTCATCGAGATCCGCGCCAAGTGCCACTTGGGGCTCCGCAGTTGCGGATTCCTTCACCTTAAGAAACGTTTCTCCAAAGAAATCCCACTCTTGCAGCGGCACACCTTCCGCCGTGACCGGAGGCGTGGGTGCGGGAGAGTCGGAAGACATCCCAATGAACGATCGGAGAGCTTCGTCGTTGCCGATAATACGGTCGAGCGCGGAGTTTCCGGTGGTGGTTGGGGCAGATGGTGTAGTCTTCGAGCCGCTTCCGCCACTAGCTCCTGAGGTCACTCCCGCGCCATTCTTCTTCGCGGCTTCTTCCTGTTTCTTCTTGAGCTCCTCTTCCTTGTTGATAACCGCGCCAGCTT
>Ga0126382_10001295_pt1 | contig 10168 bp, 9 predicted proteins | sample PanSoiMetPlot_30_FD_92548 | JGI IMG/M metagenome (GOLD analysis project Ga0126382, IMG submission 92548) | Tropical forest soil microbial communities from Panama - MetaG Plot_30 | ecosystem: Environmental > Terrestrial > Soil > Tropical forest > Bulk soil | place: Panama | collected 2016-02-17 | reverse complement strand
GCGCCGCGGCCGCAACCTCCTCGATCCCGCCGTACACCTCCGGCGCGTGGTGACAGGCGGGTGAACTGAAAAATCGCGGTCCATGTTCGACGGCGCCGCCCTTGGCATCGGCGGCGGCGAAATAAAGGCGCCGGATGCGGGCAAATGCGATCGCCGCCGCGCACATGGTGCAGGGCTCCAAGGTGACATAGAGGTCGGCGCCAGCGAGCCGTTCCGAGCCAACGGCAGCCGCTGCCTGGCGGATCACGAGCATTTCGGCGTGCGCGGTGGGATCGGACAATTCCCGCGTGCGGTTGCCGTCCGCAGCCAAGGCGCGGCCGTCCGCCGCCACCAGCAGGGCGCCGACCGGCACTTCGCCACGCGCCGCCGCCGCCTCGGCTTGCCGCAGCGCCGCCTGCATGTAGCTCTCGCCGGGACGAGATGTCATAACGGGTCAATCCTCAACCCTGAGCGTTGGCTATTCGATGGAAAAATCGCCGCCAGGTCAACGTCGCGCCCCCACCGGCAGTCCCGCTGGCTGGCCGATGCGCGTCGCCAAGGCGATCGCCCGCGCCGGCCTGTGCTCGCGGCGAGAGGCGGAGCGCTGGATCGGCCAGGGCCGGGTCAAAGTCAATGGCGGCCGGCTCGCGAGCCCGGCGCGCGATGTCTTTGCCAACGATCGCATCACCGTCGACGATACCTTGCTGCCATCGCCCGAACCGCCCCGGCTGTGGCGCTACCACAAGCCCAAGGGACTGGTGACGACGCACCGCGATCCGGACGGCCGGGCGACGGTGTTTGATGCCCTGCCCGAGCATCTGCCGCGCGTCATTTCGGTGGGCCGCCTCGACGTCAATACCGAAGGCCTGCTGTTGCTCACCAACCATGGCGCGCTCGCCCGGCACCTGGAACTCCCGGCCACCGGCTGGCTCAGACGCTACCGGGTGCGCGCCCACGGCAGCGTGACCCAGGCGGCGCTCGACGAGTTGCGCCAGGGGGCCACCGTCGGCGGCATCAACTACGGTCCGATCGAGGCGGTGCTCGACAAGACCCAGGGCAGCAATGTGTGGCTGACCCTGGCTCTGCGTGAGGGCAAGAACCGGGAGGTGCGCAACATCCTCGATCGCCTCGGCCTGACGGTGAACCGGCTGATCCGCGTCGCCTTCGGCCCGTTCCAGCTGCTCGAGCTGGCACCCGGCGAGGTGGCGCCGGTCCGGCGCCGGGTCTTGATCGACCAGCTGGGGCCGCGCGTGGCCCGCGAGCTCGGCTGCGAGGAGGAAGCGCCACAGCCCCAGCCGCCGCCGCACGGCCGGCAACGGCCGCGCCGCGGCAAGCCCTCCCGACCATGAGGATCATCGGCGGCAGGTTCGGCGGGCGGACATTGGCGGCGCCGGCGGGCGCGGCCGTGCGGCCGACGGCTGAGCGCGTGCGCGAAGCCATTTTCAACATTCTGGCGCATGGCATCGCCGACTTCGGCTTCGATGGCATCAACGTGCTCGACCTGTTCGCTGGCTCCGGCGCGCTCGGCCTCGAGGCGCTCTCGCGCGGCGCGGCTCACTGCCTGTTCGTCGAGGCGGCGGCGCCGGCGCGCGCCAGTATTCGACGCAACGTGGAGGCGCTGGGTCTCACCGGCGCCACCCGGATCTTCAGGCGCGATGCCACGGATTTGGGCGAGGCCGGCAAGCACGGCCGCGCCCAGCTGGCCTTCCTCGATCCACCCTACGGCAACGGCCTGGGCGAGCGGGCGCTGAGCTCGCTGGCCGCGGGCGGCTGGCTCGCTGCCGCCGCCGTCGTCGTGCTCGAGGAGGCAAAGGCGGCCGAGATCGCGCTGCCGGCGCCGTTCGTGCTGCTGGATCGGCGCTGCTGGGGCGACACCCAGGTGCTGTTTGCCCGCGCCGGCGGCGCTGAGCGCGCTTGACGCGGCCGGCCGGCGGCGGCCCAATGGCGCCATGACGTCGCCACCCCCGTCGGCCGCCGGCACCGTCGATCCCGCCGAACGCGCGCGCTTTGCGGCGCTGGCATCGGAATGGTGGAACCCGCGCGGCAAATTCGCCGCCCTGCATCGGATCGGCCCGGCGCGGCTGACCTTCCTGCGCGATGCGCTCATTGGGCATTTTGGCGGCAAAAGCGGCCTGCGCCCGCTCGAGGGCCTCAGCCTGATCGATATCGGCTGCGGTGGCGGGCTCATCGCTGAACCGCTGGCGCGGCTTGGCGCCAAGGTCACCGGTCTCGATCCGGCGCAAGAAAATGTCGAGGTGGCGCGGCGGCATGCGGCCGAGCAGGGCCTCGCCATCGACTACCGGACCGGCGCGGTCGAGGACCTGGCGCCGGGCCTCGGCTGGGACGGCGTCATTTGCCTTGAGGTGGTGGAACACGTGCCCGACGTCGGCGCGTTTCTCGCCACCTCCGCCCGCCTCGTCCGCCCCGGCGGGCTGTTGCTGCTCTCGACCATCAACCGCACGCTCAAGGCCTACCTCCTCGCCATCATCGGCGCCGAGTACGTGCTGGGCTGGTTGCCGGTGGGAACGCACCGCTGGGACCGGTTCGTGACGCCGGCGGAGTTGGCGCGTCACCTGGCCGAGGCCGGCCTCGGCGAGCCAACCTTTCAGGGCCTGATCTATAACCCGCTGCGCGATGAGTGGTCGCTCGGCAGCGATACCGACGTCAATTACCTTGCGGCCGCGGCCAAGCCCGGCTGAGGCAAGGTCGGCGGGGGGAGGGGCGCGCCGGCTCTTTACCCAACGCGCGCATGGCGCTCGCCCTCGGCGGTAATTTCTGGTCTGTCAGCAGCCATGGCAGCAGAGCAAACAGACGGCAAGGTCGTCATCGTCACCGGCGCCGGCCACGGCATCGGCGCGGCGGTGGCGCGCTCGCTTGCCGCCGATGGCTGGCGGGTCGCCAGCGTCGACCTTGACGCCGATGCCGCCGGCGCCGTGGCCGCGGCAACCGGCGGGGCGGCCTTCCAATGCGATGTGGCGAGCGAGCCCGAGCTGGAACGCCTGCTGGCGCTGGTCAACACCCGTTTCGGCCGCCTCGATGCGATCGTCTCCAACGCCGGCGTCGGCGGTTTTCGGCCGTTGGCTGAGACGAGCCTTGCCGACTGGAACCGGGTGCTTGCCACCAACCTGACGGCGACCTTCCTGCTGGCCAAGCTCGCCGCCGCCGATCTTAGCCGCCAGCGCGGGGCGATCGTCGTCATCGCCTCGATACGGGCACACATGTCCGAGCCCAATACCCTCGCCTACTCGGCGAGCAAGGGCGGCTTATTGGCGCTGACACACGCGCTGGCGATCACCTTGGCCCCCGACGTGCGCGTCAATGCGGTGGCCCCAGGCTGGATCGATACCGGACGCCACGGACCGCTCACGCCGGGCGATCACGCCCAGCATCCGGTGGGCCGCGTCGGCCGGCCCGAAGACGTGGCCGCGGCGGTCGCCTATCTGTTGTCGGATAAGGCCGGGTTCGTGACCGGAGCCGAGCTCATCGTCGACGGCGGCATGACGCGCAAGATGATCTACACCTGAGCCAGCCCGCGGGGCTCGGGCGATCGCCGGGTGGGTTTGGTGTTTCGGCTCGACCGCGGTCTCGACATTGCCGCCAAGACGGGCGATAGCTCGGCCGCACGCAAACGTCAAAAGGGGCGATCATGGCAACCAAGGCTGCCAGCACGCGAAAACGCCGCCTTGCCGGCACCGCCGGCCAGCGCCAACCGCGGCGTCAAGCGGCGCGGACGGCGGCAAAGGCTTCCGTTCGGCGGCGACGGCGGCAGCTCGCCAGCAACCCATTGCTTGCGGCCTGGACCGCACCCTTCGAGCTGCCGCCCTTCGATCGCATCCGCAGCGAGCACTTCGGCCCGGCGTTCGATCGGGCGCTCATTGAGAACCGCGCGGAAATCGCCGCGGTGGCCGGGCAGCGCGCGCAACCCACCTTTGCCAACACCATTGTCGCGCTTGAGCAGAGCGGCCGCCGGCTCGATCGCATCGGGGCGGTATTCTTTAACCTGTCGGGCGCCGATACCTCGCCTGAGATCCAGGAGATCGAGCGCAAGCTGGCGCCAAAGCTCGCCAGGCACAGCATGGGCATCTACCAGGACGGCAAACTGTTTCGCCGCGTCGATCGGCTGATGCGGCGGCGCAAGCGGCTCGACTTGAACCAAGAACAGCTGCGCGTGCTCGAGGCCTATCACCGCGCCTTTATCAAAGCCGGCGCCGGGCTCAGGACCCCGGCCAGGCGGCGGCTCGCCGCCATCGCCGAACAGCTGGCCAAGCTCGCCACCAGGTTCAATCAGAACGTGCTGGCCGACGAGCAGAGCTTCCTCATGCTGCTTGAGGAGCGCGATCTGGCCGGGCTGCCGCCGTCGTTGCGCTCGGCGGCCGCCGAACTGGCCAAGGCGCGCGGCCTGCCGGGCAAATACGCGGTCTCGCTATCGCGTTCCAGCGTCGAGCCGTTCCTGCAGTTCTCGGCGCGGCGCGACTTGCGCGAGAAGGCGTTTCAGGCCTGGATCAGCCGTGGCGCCAACGGCGGCAAGACCGACAACCGCAAGCTCATCGCCGAGATCTTGGCGCTACGCGCCGAGCGGGCGCGGCTGCTCGGCTTCAACAGCGCTGCCGCCGCTACGCTCGATGCCTCGATGGCGAAGACGCCGACGGCGGTGCGCGAGCTCCTGATGCAGGTGTGGCGCCCGGCCGTCAAGCGTGCGCTCGAGGAGCGCGATGCCCTGCAAGCCACCATCACCGCTGCCGGCGGCAACTTCGAGCTGGCGGCCTGGGATTGGCGCTATTACGCCGAGAAGGTGCGCAAGGCGAAGTTCGACGTCGACGAGGCGGCGATCAAGCCCTACTTGCAACTGGAAAACATCATCGCCGCCGCCTTCGCCGTGGCGCAGCGGCTGTTTGGCATCGTCGCCAGCGAGCGCAAGGATCTTCGCCTTTATCATGCCGACGCGCGCGCCTTCGAAATCAAGGACGCCGGCGGCCGCCACCTTGGCCTGTTCGTCGGCGACTACTACGCACGGCCATCGAAGCGGTCGGGTGCCTGGATGTCGGGTTGGCGGTCGCAGCACCGTCTCGATGGCGATGTGCGTCCCCTGGTGGTCAACGTCATGAACTTCACCAAGGGCGCGCCCGGCGAACCGACCTTGATCAGCCTCGATGATGCGCGCACGTTGTTTCATGAGTTCGGGCACGCGCTGCACGGCCTGTTGTCCGATGTCACCTATCCCAGGGTATCGGGCACGCGCGTCGAGCGCGACTTCGTAGAGCTGCCTTCGCAGCTCTATGAGCATTGGCTGCTCGAGCCAACGGTGCTGCGCCAGTTTGCCCGGCACCACCAGACCGGCAAGCCGATGCCGGCCGCACTGGTGAAACGGCTGCAGGCGGCGCGCACTTTTAACCAGGGCTTCCAAAGCGTCGAATACCTGGCGGCGGCGATCGTCGATCTCGACCTGCACGTGCTCAAGCATGGCAAGGGACTTGATGTCGACCGTTTCGAGCGCCAGACGTTGGCGGGCCTCGGCATGCCGGAAGAGATCGTCATGCGCCATCGCATTCCCCACTTCCAGCACATCATCGGCGGCTACGCCGCCGGCTACTACAGCTACATCTGGTCCGAGGTCATGGACGCCGACGCCTTCCAGGCCTTCGAGGAGACCGGAGATGCGTTCGATCGGGAAACCGCCCGGCGGCTCTACGAGACGATTTATTCCGCCGGCGGACGACGTGATCCGGCGGACGCCTACATGGCGTTTCGCGGACGCGCGCCCACCACCGACGCCTTGTTGCTGAAGCGCGGCCTCACGCCGGCGCCGGCGTGAGGCTGTGGCTCGACACAGGGCTTGCGAACGTCAAATGAGCTGCCATACATGGAGCGCGCCACCCTTCCTCCAAGGACAGCCAGCCATGCCCGAGCGCATCCGCGAGCTTCTCGAGCACGCTCTCGAAAGCACCTTGTTTGCCAGCCGCTGGCTGCTTGCGCCGTTCTATCTCGGCATCGCCATCGGCATCGTCATCCTGCTCGTCAAGTTCATTGTCGAGCTGTTTCATTTGGCGCTCATCAGTCTCAACGGCACCGAATCCGACATCATTTTGGGGGTGTTGTCGTTGGTCGATCTGGCCCTCACCGGCTCCTTGCTGCTGATCGTGGTTTTTTCCGGCTATGAGAATTTCGTGTCCAAGATCGATCATTCCTCGCACCGCGATTGGCCGGAATGGATGGGGACGATCGACTTCACGGCCCTCAAGCTCAAGTTGTTGTCCTCGATCGTGGCAATCTCCGCCATCCACTTGCTCAAGCAGTTCATGTCGATTCGCGCCGCCCACGAGGTGGTAACGCCGCCCAGCGACCGGGAGCTGTTCTGGTATGTGGTGATCCACGTCGTGTTCGTGATCTCGAGCGTGCTGTTGGCGGTATCGGATCGCATCTCCGAGGGCACCAGCCCGGCACCGGTGGCCAAGCCGGTGCCAGCCGAAGCCGAGCCGCGCCGGCCATGAGCACCATGACCCTGGCGATTGCCGAACTCGAGGGTCTGATCGAGCGCGCCCTAATCGCCTCGCGCACGGCGCCCAACAACGCGCGCTCGGTGGCGCGCGCGCTGACCGAGGCGGAGATCGACGGCCAGAAGGGGCACGGCCTCAGCCGCGTGCCGAGCTACACGGCGCAGGCCAAGGCCGGCAAAGTCGACGGCTTTGCGGTGCCCACCGCCACGCGCACGCGCCTCGGCACCGTGATGATCGACGCCCGCCACGGCTTCGTGTTTCCAGCCGTCGATCTTGCCGTCGCCGCGTTGCCGGCGTTGGCGGGCGAGGCCGGAATCGCCGCGGCAGGTTTCGTGCGCTCGCACCACTTTGGCGTGGTCGGCAGACACGTCGAGCGCCTGGCCGAGACCGGGCTGTTGGCGCTGGCGTTCGCCAACACGCCCAAGGCCATCGCGCCTTGGGGCGGCCGGCGCCAGCTCTATGGGACCAACCCGATCGCGTTTGCGGCGCCGCGCGCCGCCGCCGCGCCGATCGTCATCGATCTGGCGCTCAGCCAGGTGGCGCGGGGACGCATTCTGACCGCGGCCCAGACCGGCGAGCCGGTGCCGGCAGGATGGGCCACGGATGCCGATGGCCAGCCGACGACCGACGCCAAAGCGGCGCTTAAGGGCGCGCTGCAGCCGATTGGCGGCGCCAAGGGAGCAGCGCTCGCCCTGCTGGTTGAAATCCTGGCCGCCGCCGTGACCGGGGCGACCCTGTCGTTGAGCGCCAGCTCGTTTTTCGACGCCGAGGGCCCGCCGCCGGACGTGGGCCAGCTGCTGATCGCCATTGATCCCGGCGCGCTGGGCGGCAGGCCGGCGCTCGATCAACGCATCGAGGCCCTGGTTGAGGCGATCGCCGCCGACACCGGGGCCCGCCTGCCGGGCGCGCGCCGGATCGACTTGCGCCAAGCCGCCAGCCGCGACGGCCTCGTGCTCGATGCCAGGCTGGTCGGCGAGGTCACCCAGATCGCAGAGGGCGCCTGAGGCACCCGCCGGGGCCTCAGTCCCGCCGGTCAGGACGGCATGATCTTGCCGGGATTGAGGATCCCCTGCGGGTCGAGCGCCTGCTTGATTGAGCGCATCACGCCAAGCCCGTCGCCGAGCTCCGCCTTGAGATATTTCGCCTTGCCCTGGCCAACACCGTGCTCGCCGGTCGAGGTCCCCTCCATGGCGAGCGCGCGCTCAACCAAACGCTGCAGGAAGCCCTCGACGGCGGCGCGCTGTTTGGCGTCGTTGCGATCGAAAACCGGCGTGGTGTGAAAGTTGCCGTCGCCGACGTGGCCGACGATCGGGGCGATGAGGCCGGACGCCTCGATGTCTTTTTGCGTCGCCACCACACATTCGGCTAAGCGCGAGATCGGCACGCAAACGTCGGTGGCCAGCGCATCGCGGCCCGGGAACACCGCCTTCACCGCCCAATAGACGTCGTGGCGCGCTTTCCACAGCCGGCGCCGATCCTCCTCCTGCTCGGCCCAATCGAACCGGATCGCGCCCTCGCCCTCGGCGATCGCCTTGAAGGTGGCGACCTGATCGCGGGCGCCCGCCTCGCTGCCATGAAACTCTAAGAACAGCGTTGGCTTTTCTTCCAGGCCAAGCTTGGCATAGCTGTTGACGACGCGGATCTGCGGCGCATCGAGCAGTTCCATGCGCGCAACTCCGAGCCCGAGCTGGATCGACTGGATCACCGCGTTGCAGGCCCCCTCCAGACTGTCGAACGGGCAGACGGCGGCCAGGATGCGCTCGGGAATGCCATAGAGCCGCACGCTGAGCTCGGTGATGATCCCGAGCGTGCCTTCCGAGCCGACCAGCAGCCGGGTGAGGTCGTAGCCGGCCGCCGACTTGCGGGCGCGTTGCGCGGTCTTGACGATCGAGCCGTCGGCCATCACGGCGGTGAGGTTGAGCACGTTCTCGCGCATGGTGCCGTAGCGCACCGCGGTGGTGCCCGAGGCCCGCGTCGCCGCCATGCCGCCGATGGTTGCCTCTTCGGCTCCCGGATCGACCGGAAAGAACAGGCCGAGATCGCGCAAATAGTCGTTGAGCTGCTTGCGCGAGACGCCGGCCTCGACCACGCAATCGAGATCGCGCTCGTTGACCGACAGGATGCGGTTCATGCGCTGAAAATCGAGCGACAGGCCGCCACGCGGGGCGTTGATGTGACCCTCAAGCGAGGTCCCCGCGCCGAACGGAATGATCGGCGTCGAGTGTGCGGCCGCGACCGCGACCACCTCGCGCACTTCCGCCGCATTCTCCACCCAGATCACCGCATCGGGCGGCTGGTTCGGAATCCAGGTCAAGGTATTGGCGTGCTGGCGGCGAATGGCCTCACCCGTCTGCAGGCGCTCGCCGAAACGCTGCCGCAGCACGGCGATGGCGGTACGAATGTTGTCGGGATTGACCGCCGTAGCGGCCGGCCCTGCCATACCCATTTTTATGCTCCCTGCCATCGGCGTCCCAGGTCGCTTCGGGCTAACGCCGGATGCCGGTCAAAACGATGTTCACACAGTCGTGTAGCAATGTGAAGTCTCCGCTCATTGTCTTGGCGCGTATCTCTCTCGATTTCCCGAAAGCCGATCACCGGCAATGAACCGCGGGCGCTGACCTGCGGCAGGAGAAGAGAACGATGATCAAGAAGATCCTGAGCTTCGCCCGCCACCACTCGGCCGGCAACGAGAACTGGGCCAGCAGGTCGTCGGCGCGGCATGGGGCGGTATCGCCCGAGAACGCGCGCGCGCTCGCCACGGGTGCGGCGCTGGCGGTGTCGCTCGATACCTCGCCAGCGGTGCTCGTCAGCATCTACGACTATGCCCATCACCTGCGCGATCGTGAGCGCGGCCGGCTTGCCTCGTAAGCCCGTCCGCTAGGGATCCCGGCGGCCCAACCACGCCAGAGCCTCAAACCGCCGCAGCCGCCGGCGTTAAGGAAGCGTTAACCGTTGGCTTCGATGGTGCCAAGGGTTTCGGCTTCCCAGGGAGTTTACGGCATGCGCCCGGCAGCGCTGGGGGTGGGCGATCGGCATCAGGCCGCGCCGGCGGATGAGGATCTGACCCGGAGCGTTGCGGCGTTTCTGGGCCATCTCAGCGCCGCGCGCGATTGTTCCGAGCACACGCTCACGGCCTACGCGCGCGATCTTCGGCAATTCCTCACCTGGCTGGGAGCTGTCCTCGGCGCTCAGCCGCGCCTCGCCGACGTGGCGCGCCTCGATGCCAAAGGCTGGCGCGGCTTCATGGCGGCGCGGCGCAAGGCCGGTCTTTCCAGCCGCTCGTTGGCCCGAACGATGTCGGCATTGCGCGCCTACTTGCGCTGGCTCGATGGCGAGGAAGTTGCCCGCAACGGCGCCATCCATCAGGTGGCCCTGCCCACGGTGCCGCATGGCATTCCAAGGCCGCTCACGGTCGCCAAGGCGGCAGCGCTCGTCGACGGCGGCGAAGCGGCCGTGCGCGATTGGGTTGCGGCACGCAACAGCGCCGTCTTGCTCCTGCTCTACGGCTGCGGCTTGCGCATCTCCGAGGCCCTCGGCTTGACCCGGGCCGCCGCGCCGCTCGCGGGCCGCGACAGCCTGCGCATCCTCGGCAAGGGGGGCAAAGAGCGGCTGGTGCCGGTGTTGCCGATCGTGCAAGAGGCCGTTGCCCGCTACCTCGATCTTTGCCCCTATCCGCTCGCGCCCAACGGGCCGCT
>Ga0126382_10001294_pt1 | contig 10169 bp, 10 predicted proteins | sample PanSoiMetPlot_30_FD_92548 | JGI IMG/M metagenome (GOLD analysis project Ga0126382, IMG submission 92548) | Tropical forest soil microbial communities from Panama - MetaG Plot_30 | ecosystem: Environmental > Terrestrial > Soil > Tropical forest > Bulk soil | place: Panama | collected 2016-02-17 | reverse complement strand
GAGCCGCCGAAGTCGGTGCCCTGCGCGAGCGGCACCATCCGCGCGGCGACCGCTGCCGCCGAGCCGCCGCTCGAGCCGCCGCTCGAGAACCGGCGGTCGTAGGGGTTGGCCGTCGGCCCTTGAATGGCGTTCGTGCACAATGCGCCGAAGGCGAACTCCGGCGTGTTGGTCTTGCCGATGACGATCGCCCCGGCGGCGCGCAGCTTTGCGACGCACGCATCGTCCGAGTCGGGCACGTGGTGCGCGTATGCGCGCGAGCCGAAGGTCGTGCGGATGCCGGCGGTGAGCGTGTTGTCCTTGATCGCAACGGGCGTGCCGTGCAGAGGGCCGCGCAGCCGTCCGGCGGCGCGGTCGCGATCTGCGCGCCGTGCCTCCTCGAGCGCCTGGCCGCCGCACACGGTGATGAACGCCTTCAGCTCGCCGTCCAGCGCGGCGATGCGCGCGAGCGCGGCTTCGACGGCTGCGGTCGACGTCAGCTCGCCCGAGGCGATCGCGGCGGCGAGCGTCGCGGCAGGGAGCCTGGTCGGGTCCGTCATGCTAGCCGGGCAGCTTGGCCGGGTGGGTCGAGCTGCCGATCGGGTGGGCGAGGCAGCGCCGGTAGATGCGGTCGGTCGGCGGCCACATGCGCCGCGCCTCGTCGTCGAGCCGGTCGAGGACCGGCCGCAGCTTCTCGATCTCCTCGCGCACCTCGCCGAGGACCGCCGGTTCGTCGATGCGCGTCAGGCGGCCGCCCCGCATCACGACCTCGCCGTCCACCACCACCGTGTCGACGCTCGCGCCCCGCTCGGCGTAGACGAGCTGCTGCAGAGGGTTGTGCAGCGGAGTGAAGGGAACGGTGTCGGTCCGGTAGAGCACGAGGTCGGCGCGCAGCCCTTCCTCGATGCGCCCAAGCCGGTCGCCGAGGCCGAGGGCGGTCGCGCCGCCCACCGTGCCGGCGCGCCAGATCTCCGCCACGCCCGGCCAGCGCGGGAAATCGTCGCCGCGCAGCTTCGCGAGCGCGGCCGCGGCCGACACCGTGGTGAGCATGTTGCAGGTGTCGGTCGATGCGCAGCCGTCGGAGCCGAGACTGAGGTTGACGCCCGCCGCCAGGAGCTCGCGCACCGGCGCGACGCCGGACCCGATCCGCAGGTTGCTCCACGGGTTGTGCTGGACGCTCGCGCCCGACTCGGCGAGCAGCCGGATCTCGGCGTCGTCGAGCCACACCGCGTGCACGAGCGACGTCTTCGGCTTGAGGAAGCCGAGGTCGGCGAGGTGACGCACGAGGGTCTTGCCGTGCTGCAGGAGCCCGGTGACCACCTGCAGCCGTGTCTCCTGCACGTGGATGATCGCCGGCAGGTCGAACTCGTCGGCGAGGCGGCGCGCCTCGCGCAGGAATGCGTCCGTGCAGCGCTGGGGCGCCGACGGGGCGACGATGAAGCCGACGCGCTTGTCCCGCGGGTGCCGCTCGCGCGCGAGCCGTCGGCAAAGCCGCAGGAAGTCCTCGGGCGCGGCGCGCGGGTAGCCGGCGATCCGCTCGCGCAGCTCGGCCGGGAACTCCTCCGCCGCGAACGGCAGCGCCTGGAAGAACGGCTTGTCCATCATGCTGATGCCGACGAGCGCGCGGAGGCCCACGTCCTCATACGCCTGATGCACCGCCGCCAGGTGCTCCGGATCGAGCTGCGGGGCGATGTTGAGATCGTCGACGACGGTCGTCGTCCCGCTGCGCAGCGCCTCGATCGCACCCACCAGCGTCCGCAGGTAGATCTGGCGTGCGGAATACGGGTAGCCCGCCGGCGGCCGCACGTAGAAGCTCCAGTGCTCGAGCGGTACGTTGTCGTAGCGGCCCTTCTGGAAGTGCTCGTGCGAGTGCAGGTGGCAGTTGAGGAGCCCGGGGGTCGCGAGGAGCATGGTGCCGTCGATCGTCGTCGTCGGCGCTGCGGACGGCGCGGTGCCGGACGCGGTGATGCGCTCGATCGAGTCGCCGCTCAGGAGCAGGTCGACGCGGCGTGGGTCGCGGAAGCGCTCGCTGTCGGCGACGAGGACGCTACGGATCAGCATCGACGCCATTGGCTAGCGGAGCTGGCGCGCGAGGCCCACGAATCGGTCCATCACCAGCACCAGCACCAGGGTAAGTAGGACGAGGGCGCCCGAGACGGCCGCCACCCGAATGTCCAGGCTCCCCTCCATGAGCTGCCACATGCGGATCGGCAGCACGACTGTGCGGGCATCGGACAGGAAGAGCGACACCGGCACGTTGTCGAACGACGAGAGAAATGCGATGAAGGCGCCGGCGAGGACGCCGGAACGGATGGCGGGGACGATCACTTGACGGAACGTGAACCAGCCGGAGGCGCCCAGGCTCTGCGAGCACTCGATCAGCGCCGGGTCGAGCCGCGCGAGCGCCGCCACGGTCGTGCGCAGCACGAGCGGGACGCACACGATGACGTGGCCGGCGATCAGCGTGTAGATCGACAGCGGCACCCGGAGCCAGCTGAGCAGCATGACGATCGCGAGCCCGAGCGCGATCGCGGGCAGGATCAGCGGCGACATGAAGACGTTATCGAGGAAGCGCGCGACGAGCGACCGGCCGCGCGCGATGTAGAGTGCCGCCGGGACCGCGAGCGCGATGGCGATCGCGGTCGCCGCCCCGGCGACGAGCACGCTGTTCCAGGTCGCGTCGATGAGGTCCTCGGAGTCGGCGAGCGCGAGGAACGGGCGCAGCGAGTAGGCGGGCGGCGGGAAGCGGATCGTCGGCGTGTCGTTGAAGGCGGCGATGAGTACGACCAGCGTCGGCGCCACCAGCAGGACGATCGCCGCCAGGGCGAGCGCCCACATCGTGGCGTAGAAGCTCGCGTCCAGGAGTCGTCGCCCGCTCATGCTGCGCTCCTATGCACTCGCATAGCCCCGGCTCGCCCGCCCGAGCTGGTTGAAGGCGGTCACGAGCGCGAGCACGGTGATGAGCAGCACGATCGACACCGTCGCCGCGAACGGCCAGTTGTTGAGCGAGATCGCCTGCTGGTAGATGAGCAGCGGCATGTAGATCAGTCGCCCGCCGCCGACGATCGTCTGGGTGACGAATGCGGTCACCGACGCCGCGTAGACGAGCATCGCGCCGGCGATCATCCCCGGCAAGGTGAGTGGCAGGGTCACGCTGAAGAACGTCCGCCAGGCGCTCGCGCCGAGCGAGATCGACGCCTCGTGGGTGCGCGGGTCGAGCTGCGCGAACGCGGTCATGAGCGGCAGGACCATGAGCGGCATCTGGATCTGCGCGAGCGCCACCACGACTGCACCCTCGGTGTAGAGCAGGCGCAGCGGCGCGTCGATCAGACCGAGCTGGAGCAGCGCCGAGTTGACGATCCCCTGGCGCCCGAGGATCACGATCCAGGCAAACGTCCGCACCACGACGCTAGTGAGGAGCGGCAGGATGATGACGAAGAGGATGAGGGTCTGCACCCGTCGCGACGCGCGCCCGTGAAGCCATGCGAGCGGATAGCCGAGCAGCAGGCAGAGCATCGTGGTCTTGGCACCGAGCCACAGCGTCTCCGCGAGCGAACCGCGCGACAGGGAATCGGCGAAGAACTTGAAGTAGTACGAGAGTCCGACGAACGAGCGGTCGGTCTCGGAGGTCAGGCTGATCGCGAGCATGATGGCGAGCGGTGCCGCGAAGAATGCGGCGAAATAGAGCGCGAGCGGCAGGCTGAGCTGCCACTCGCGCGCTGGCGCGGCTGCCGTCGTCATCGGCGCAGCGCGCTAGACCTTGATCTCGCGGTTGAAGCGGTCGATCAGCTGCGGCCGGATCTTGTTGATCTCGGCCCAGTTGAGGAGCACGCCCTTCTTCAGCATGTCCGGGACGCTCGACCCGAGCATCTGCACCTCCGGCGGGAACTGCACTTTGGTGGAGGTCGAGATCGAGAAGTACGGCTTGTTGATCATCGCCTGCTGCACCTCCGGACTGAGCGCGACATCGACGTACTTGACTGCGGCGTCGAACTGCTTGGTGTTCTTGATGATGTTCTGCGTCGTGCGGATCATCACCGCGCCGGTCGCGGGCACCGCGAAGTCGACGTCGACGCCCTTGCTCTTGAGCAGCATGATGTTGTTGAAGTAGTTCGGCGCGATGTCGATCTCGCCCTGCTGGAAGAGGGCCACCAGCGCGCCGGGGCTCGGCGCGACGCTGGCGACGCTCGGCAGGAGCTCCTTGATCTTGGCGAACGCCGGCTCGAAGTTCCGCTCGCTGCCGCCGTTCAGCTTGGCGATCTCGCACATGTAGGCGGTGCCGAGGCTCGACGCCATGCCGGTGAGGCCGACGCGGCCCTTGTATTCCTTGCGCCAGAGATCGTTCCAGCTCGTCGGCTTGGCGACCTTCTTCGGGTTATAGGCGAGCCCGATCGCCTGGACGGTGATCACCGGCCCGGTGTTCTCGAACCCGCGGAACTGCTCGGGCAGGTCCTTGAAATTCGGGCTGCGGCTGTCGGGGAACTTGGCGAAGATGTCGTCCTTCAGGACGTTGATCAGCGGCCCCTCGTCGAACAGGACGACGTCGAACGGCGGGCTGTCGCGCGCGGCGAGGATCTTCGCGACCACGTCGACCACCAGGATCGGGCTCCAGGTCGGGTCGATCCCCTGCTTCCGCAGCGCCGGTCCGAACACGTTGCGGAACAGCTCCTCGTAGACGCCGGGGTAGGTATTGCCGACCAGCTTGGCGGCCTGGGCACGGGCGAGCTCCGGCGCGAGCCCGCACGCGGCGAGCGCTGCGCTGGCACCCAGGAAACGGCGGCGGGACGTGGACGGACTCATGGCAGTTCTCCTAGTTGGATCGACGGTATCAACGGGGGAAGACGCGAACGCCCTCGAGCTCGCGGATGCGCAAGCCGACCGGCGCGCCCGACAGGACCGCGGCGGCGTTCCGGCTCCGGCTCGCGACCACCTTGACGTGGTCGCCGCGGGCAGTCTCGATCTCGTACAGGAGTTGCGGTCCGATCGGCATCGAGAGCACGACGCGGGCGTCGAGGACGCCGTGCTCGCCGGGCGCCGCCAGATCGAGGTTCTCCGGGCGGACCGACAGCCACACCGGCGCATTCGGCCCCACCGCGGCCGGACTCCGCAGCGCGACCGAGCCGCCCTTCTCGAGCTCGAGCCGCAGCTCCCCGTCGGCGCGCGAGCGCACGGTGGCGGCGAGCAGGTTGGTGGTGCCGATGAACTGGCTCACGAAGAGGTCGCTCGGCTCGTCGTACAGCGCGACCGGCGGGGCGTACTGGTGGATCCGCCCCTGGTTCATGACCGCGATGCGGTCGGACATGCTCATCGCCTCATCCTGGTCGTGCGTGACCATCACCGCGGTGATGCCGAGCTCGCGCTGCAGGCGCTTGATCTCGATCTGCATGTCGAGCCGGAGGTTGCGGTCGAGCGCGCTGAACGGCTCGTCGAGCAGCAGGATGCGCGGCTTCACCGCGATCACGCGCGCAAGCGCGACCCGCTGCTGCTGTCCCCCCGAGAGCGCACGCGGCAGGCGGTCGCGCAGCGGCTTCAGCCGCACGAGCTCGAGCACCTCGTCCACGCGCTCGGCGACCGCGGCCTTCGGTGCGCCCTGCGCCTTCAACCCGTAGCCGACGTTTTCCGCGACCGTCATGTGGGGGAACAGCGCGTAGCTCTGGAACACGATCCCGACGCCGCGGCCGCCCGGCGGGAGGTGGTCGATGCTCTCGCCGTCGAGCAGCACCTCGCCCGCGTCGGGCCGGACGAAACCGGCGATCGAGCGCAGCAGCGTCGTCTTGCCGCATCCCGATGGGCCGAGAAGCGCCACGAGCTCCCCGGCGGGAATGTCGACCGAGACGTCGTCGAGCGCGAGCGTCCCGCCGTAGCGATGCGTCACGCGGCGGACCGCGAGCGTGTGAGCGCGCGTCGCGTCGTTGGTCATGCGACCTCCCGGAAGAGCCGTCCCCAGCGCCGGATCCGCCGCGGATCGGCGCCGGCGAGCTTCAGCGATTTCCACACGACGGTCGCGATGGTGTCGTACATCGGGATTCCCGTCTCGCGTTCGAGCTCCTCGACGAGCGGCGCGCTCTGCAGACCGGTGCAGAGGAAGGTGATCGCATCGGGCTTCGCGTTGGCGACCTCGCGGGTCATCGCCCGCAGCTGGTCCGGCGTTGCGGTCGAGAACGACCAGTTGTCCTGCCAGCCGAGATGCTGCTCGGCGACGCACTCGAATCCGGCGGCGGCGTAGTTCGCGATGATCTTTGCTTGCACGTCGTCGCGGTAAGGTGTCACGAGACCGTATCGTTTCACGTCAGTCAGGCGGAATACGTCGTTCAGCGCGAGGACCGACGTGCAGGCGGGGATGCCGGTGGCCTCGGTGATTCGCCGGCAGAGCCGCTCGTCGGACTCGAAGCCGAGCCAGCCGGCAGAGGTGCCGTTCCAGCCGATGGTGTGTACCTTCGCGTCCGCGAGCAGCGACGCGGCGCGCAGGATCTCGGTGTCGTCGAACTGCGCTAGGGCGGAGCTCGACAGCGCGATCTCGGTCACGCGGAAGCGACCGAAATGGGCGCTCGCCTCCGGGATCTCCGCGAGCATCGTGGCGGTGATCGGCTCGAGCCGCGTGTTCGAGGACGGGGTGAGCATCCCGAGCAGGATCCGATCGGTCACGGGCGGTCCCTTGTCGCGCTCGCCGCCGGCGTGCGCGGCGCGCGGAAGCTCGGCTCCGTCTGCCGCTCGACGACCTCGGCGAGCGCGAGCACGTGGGCGTCGGCGAAGCGCGGCCCCACGATCTGGAGGCCGACCGGCAGCCCGCGCCCATCGAGGCCGCACGGAACCGAGCATGCCGGGACGTAGGTGTGGTTGAAGAGCGGCGTGAAGACGGCGTGGCCGCGCGGGCTGACCAGCTTGCCTTCGATCTCCTTCGGACCGAGCAGCTCGACCGGCCAGGCGGTGACCGGCGTCGTGGGCGCGACGAGGAGATCGAAGTCCCCGAAGAACGAGGCGAGCACACGGTAGAGCGCCTCGCGCGCATGGAGCGCCGCCGCCACCTCGGCGCCGGAGAGCCGCAGTCCGGCTTCGATCTGCGCGCCGATGTCCGGGTCGACGTCCCAGGCGCGGGCTTTGAACCGCTCGCCGTAGAGCGAGGCCAGCCCCGCGAGCTGCAACGGCATCAGTGCCTGCTCGGATGCTCCCTCGAGCCATGGCGGATCCCGCTCTTCGACGATCGCGCCGGCGCCCGCGAGCCGATTCACCGCCGCGCGCACGCTCGCCGCGACGTCGGGGTCGACTGGGAATCCGAGTCCCAGTCGCGGGCTGAACGCCACACGCAGGCCGGCGACGCGGTTCGGCACATCGCGGCGCCACAGCGGCACAGGAGCGCCTTGGGGGTCGGCGAGATCCGGGACCGCGATTGCATCGAGCATGAGCCGCACATCCGCGACCGAGCGCGCCATCTGGCCGACGACCGAGTTGCCGAACACCGGTTCGCGGAAGCCGCCGGTGTGCGGGACCAGCCCCGCGCTCGGCTTCATTCCCACGACCCCGACGTGAGCGGCCGGGCGCCGGGTCGAGCCGCCGCCGTCGGTGCACAGCGCAATCGGGCCGAGACCGGCGGCGACCGCGCTCGCTGCGCCGCCCGAAGATCCGCCGGGCGTGCGGGCGAGGTCCCACGGGTTGCGCGTCGGGCCGAAGAGGCGGTTCGTCGTATTGCCCTTGCACGCGAATTCGGAGCAGTTGGTCGTGCCGAGGTAGACGGCGCCGGCGGCGCGCAGCCGCGCCACCGCGGGCGCGTCCTCGGGCGCGACGAAGTCCGCGAACAATGTCGACCCCTGCGAGACCGGCCGGCCCTTCACCCAGAGGTTGTCCTTCGCCGTGAACGGCACGCCGAGGAGCGGCGCCTCGTCGCCGGCCGCGAGGCGCTCGTCGGCGCGCCGCGCCTCGGCGCGGCCGACCGCCGGATCGAAACGCACCAGCGCGTTCAACCGCGGGTTCAGCGCCTCGACCCGCGCGACGAACGCGTTGTAAGCCGCCACGGCCGAGAACTCGCGTGCGCGGATCCGCCGCGCGAGCTCGATCGCGGTGAAAGAAGGGATCTCGCCCGTCATCGGGAACGACGCACCTCGAGGCGCAGGCTGTCGCGCGCGTGCAGATCGCCTAAGCGCTCGTCCGCGTTCGTGACGCTGAGTTGCCCCATCGTTGCCCCTTTGCTGGTCGCCCGCAGTGCGGGCGACAGAGACGACTGGATTGTGTTTCGGTAGGGCGGTGTTTTGTTTTCCGCACTGTACCTAGTCTGTATTCAATCTGTCAACGTCTGAGTTAAATTGAAAATCGGGCGCGTAGACTGTTATTGCAAGAAAGTCCTATAAATCAATATGACTTACATTCAGACCGCAAAAAATTGTATGCACTTTCAGCATAAACCGGTATACTCGTCCGAAAAGCGATCTAAGCCGGAAGCCGCAAATGAGCGCCGAGCTCGCCCCCCAGAACGCCCCCTCCAAGCGGCGCGCCCCCGCGCCGTCGGTCGACTCCATCTACGAGCGCATCCTCAACGCTGTGATGGAGCACCGACTGCCCCCTGGGACCAAGCTGATCGAGGAGAAGCTCGCGGGGGTGTTCAGCGTGAGCCGCACCAAGATCCGCCAGGTGCTCGGCCGGCTGGCGCACGACGGCGTCGTGACCGTCTATCCGAACCGCGGCACTTTCGTCTCGAGCCCGACGGTCGAGGAAGCGCGGCACGTGCTCGAGGCACGCCGGCTGATCGAACCCGCGCTGATCCGCCAGTTCGCCGAGGCCGGCACCAAGGAGCAGCTCGGCCGGCTCCGCGAGCACGTGGCGCTCGAGTCGAAGGCGCGCGCCGCCAACGAGCGCCGGACGATCATCCGGCTCTCGGGCGAGTTCCACATGCTGATCGCAGACATGGCGGGGAATCCGTTCCTCGCGAAGTCGCTGCGCGAGCTAGCGACGCTGACCTGCCTGATCATCGCGCTGTACGACTCGCCGACCGTGCCGGCCTGCCTGCACAACGAGCACGAAGACATCGTCGACGCCGTTGCGTCGGGCGACGCCAGGCGCGCGGCGGCGCTGATGGTGACGCACCTGAACCACGTCGAGCGCGCGCTCGACATGCACGTCCCGGTCAGCGAAGAGATCGACCTCGAAGCCGTCTTCGCTTGAGTCACCCGCGATGACCGAACACGAGCGGTTCATGGACAATGTCCTCGCGCGCTGCGAGGAAGCGCTCGTGCGCGGCGACTGCCCGGTGGCGTCGCTCATCGTGCGCGACGGCGCGATCGTCGGCGAGGGCCAGAACCGTGCGACGACCGGTACCGACCCGACGTCGCACGCGGAAGTGGAGGCGATCCGCGACGCCTCGCGCCGGCTCGGCACCGGAGACCTCTCCGGCACCACGCTGTACTCGGCGATGGAGCCTTGCCCGATGTGCTGCTGGGCGATCAAAGAGGCACGCATTGCCCGCGTCGTCCTCGGCGCCCGCCACGCGGGGATGCGGCGCATCGACTACGGCGCCTACTCGATGGAAAAGCTGCTTACCCTGACCAACGCGACGCTCGACCTCGTGACCGGCATCCGCATGGCGGAATGCGAGGCGATGCGGCGGCGCTGGAGCCGCTGGGTCGAGCCACCGCGCGAGTAGCCGGCTAGGCGCCGAACGCGCGCCGCGCCTCGTCCTCGAGCGCCGGACCCAGGACCTCGACCTCGCGTCCGCCGCGTCCGAGCACTTCGCGGCAGGAGAGTCGGATCTCGTCGGCGTTCGGCCCGGCGAGCGCGATCATGCTCTCCACGCTCAACGCGTACACCACCCGTCTGATGCCGCCCCAGTAGAGTGCTCCGGCGCACATCGGGCAGGGCTCGCCGGTCGCATAGACGGTGCAGCCGGCGAGCGTGGCGGCGTCGAAGCGGCGCGAGGCCTCGCGCATCAGGTTGAGCTCGGCATGCCCGGTGCAGTCGCGCTCCGTGACCTGCGTGTTCTCGGCGCTGAGCAACACCGCTCCGCCGGCAGCCACGAGCAGCGCGCCGTACGGCTCGTTGCCGTGCGCACGCGCGGCGCGCGAGATCTCGATGGCGGCGCGGAGATGCCGGAGATCGTCTGGACGCATTCGGCCGGATATCGCCGTCAGCCCGGCAGCACCGACGCCGACTGCGTCCAGGGGGTGATCTGGAACGGCACGTGATGCGGCTGCTTCGGGTCGTAGATG
>Ga0126382_10001293_pt1 | contig 10170 bp, 8 predicted proteins | sample PanSoiMetPlot_30_FD_92548 | JGI IMG/M metagenome (GOLD analysis project Ga0126382, IMG submission 92548) | Tropical forest soil microbial communities from Panama - MetaG Plot_30 | ecosystem: Environmental > Terrestrial > Soil > Tropical forest > Bulk soil | place: Panama | collected 2016-02-17 | reverse complement strand
GCCGGCCACCGCGAGGGGCAGCCAGTTGTGATCCGCCATGAGGTAGTCGCGGGATCGGCCCGTGATGTGACAGATCGCCGCCAGGCCCTCGGGGCCGACCTCCTTCTCCACGAAGGGGATGAGTCCCTTGGTGAAGATGCAATTGACCTCGCCGGGCATCGGGCGCCGTCAGCTCCGCTTGTGCACGAAGGTGGAGGTGATCTTCACGGGCCTGGCGAGAGTATCGCCCACGGGCGACTTGCGGTCGATCGTCTCCTTGCACCGCTGCACGCGCTCGGTGGGAGCCGGGCTCTGGATGGTCACTGCGTAGCGGATGTCCGTGAAGCCATTGGGTACGGTCTTGTCGTGACCGAGCAGCCCGCGGAAGTCGATGTCGGCCTCCATCTCCACGCTCAGGCCCTCGATGGGAACGTCGAAGAGCGCGGCGTTGGCGGCGATCCCCGAGGTGAGGCAGCCGGCGAACGCGGCCAGCATCGTCTCCGCGGCGGTCGCCGCTGCGTCCACCCCGCCCAGTCCGGCCGGCGCGTCCATGGTGACGAAGAAGCGCCGCGTCGGAGGGGTAGCGGTCTTGCCGAGCACCTCTTGCGTCCCCATCTCGACGAGGGCCTTGACGCCCCGCTGCCAGGTGGAGCGAAGCTTCACCGTACGTTTGCCGAGCGCGGGGTTCTCGCGGACCTTCCGATCCAGCTCTTTCATGCCGTCTACGTCGACGTCGTTCAGTCCGAGTGCCATGGCTGTCCTCCTCGTGGTCTGGGCTGTGATCCTGGGCCTGTTGTGGGGCGGTGCATCGCCGTGTGTTCCTAGAGGAGCTCGGCGATGAGCTGCGCGGCGCGGTCCGTCCCGTCGAGCGGTACCTCGGCGGAGTGGACCGGCTTGCCCAGGTGTTCGAGCATGGCCGCGCCCAGGGCTTCCGGGCTCGTGCTGTCGTAGTCGAGGCGGACCCCGGCGCCGAGACGATCGAGCCGGCGCGCCACGTGGAGCTGCTGCTCGAAGTGATGGCGCAGCGGAAAGTAGAGGAACGGAGTCCGGAGCGCGGCCAGCTCCATGGTCGTGGTGAGGCCGCCCTGAACGATCGCGAGATCGATGGCGGCGTGATGCTTGAAGAGATCCGGCACGAAGGCGCGCGTCTCGACGCGAGGGCCCCACGCGGGCTCCATCTCCGCGAGCCGCGGGCCGCCCACGAGGACGAGGCGCGCCTCGGGAATCTTCGAGGCGATCAGGGAGAAGGCCTCCGCACACTTGCGAAGGAGGCTCCGCCCGACCCGCGTTCCCCCCACCGAGGCGAGAATGACGCGCTCGTCGGCGCGGTAGCCCAGCTCCGCGCGCAGGGCGGCACGGTCGGCGAGGGCACGAGGATCGAAGTGAAAGGTGTAGCCGGAGAAGCGGAAGTGCTCCCGCGCCCACTGCCGCATGTTCGGGAGGTCGGGGCCGAACTCGCGATCGAGCACGTCCTCCTCGTCTCCCACCATGATGGACAGGTCGCGCACGTCGGGATGGAAGCGGAGATGGTCGATGTTCTCCGCGTTCTTCTCCCAACAACGGATGAACTCGGTAGACGTGCGGTCCTCCCGCATGGGGAGCATGCCGATGAAGTCGGTGAGGAAGGCGTAGCGCGCCCGCTTGAGATCCGGATTCTCGTGGAGGAAGTAGTCGAGGTCCCAGCCCTCGTCGCCGATCCAGAGATCGTAGCGCTCGCGCTCCACCACGTCGGCGAGGGTCATGAAGTTCGCTGTGAGGATCTCGTCCATGTCCCACAGCGCATTGAAGGCGTGGAGCTCATGATCGGCCGACCAGCTCTCGAAGTGCTGGCTCTCGTTCTGGAGGAGGCGCGTCGCCGGGTGCAACCGCTCCCCCCAATGGCGGACGACGCGGTCGGCGGGGTCCGCGGCGAGGAAGTCGACGACGACCTCGGGATGCCGCTCCCGGAGCCGCCGGGCGATGGCGAGATCGCGTTGGATGTGCCCGAGCCCGATGGGGCTCGAGAGCCAGAGCACGCGCCGCTGGCTCTCCGTGGCGGGGCGTCGGGCCGCGGGCGACGGCGCGGGTGCGACGACCCGTCGCTCGGTGGTGGGCGGGATGGTGGCCTCGGCCACCTCGCGACCAAGCACGAAATCGCGGATGAGATGGTTGACCTTCACGGCGTCCCGGCCGAAGAGGCCGTGGCCGCCGCGGTCGAAGGTGACGAGACGCGCTCCCGGAATCGCCGCCACCATCTTCTGGGCATGGGAGTACGGCACGATCTTGTCGTGCGTCCCGTGCAAGGCGAGGGTGGCCACGCGAATCTGACGGAGCAGGTCGAAGAGGTTGACGCCGTCGATGGCCCGCAGTGACTCGATCAAGATCTCGGGTGTGGTCTCGCCGGCCCAGGCGACACAGTCCTCGATGCCCTTGAGCGAGTGCGGCTCAGGGAAGATGCGGGTGAAGAGACGCTGCCGCCAGTTGTCGAAGTCGTCGCGGATGACCCGCGCCACGCGTTCCTCGAAGGGGTGCGGCACCGATTCGGCGTACTGGCCGGAGAGGAGGATCAGGTGCGAGAGCCGTTCGGGATGGGCGACCGCGTACCGGAAGGCGAGGGGCGCCGCGCACGAGAAGGCGACCAGGGCCAGCGGCGGCCGCCCGATCTCCTCGAGCACCGCGCACAGGTCGTCGTACCGCGAATCGAGATCGTAGCCGCTGGCTGGCCGGTCCGATCGTCCGTTGCCGCGCGGATCCATGGTGATGACACGGAAGTAGCGCGAGAGATACGGGATCTGGTGCTTCCACATCCGGCTGTACGTGACCACCTGACACTGGGGCAGGAGGAACAGATCGCGAGCGCCGCGTCCCGTGACGTGGTAGAAGATGCGCGCGTCCGGTCGATGCACGTACACGGTCTAGGCCTCGCTCAGTCTTGCCGGCGCCGTGCCGTCTCGTAGAGGACGAGCGCCGCGCCGCCGCGGACGGTGGCGCGCTTGTCGGCGGGAACGACGCGGACCGACGTCGCGTCGAGCAAGCCGGGAAGCGTCCGACGCTGTGCTCGGCGCAGGATGTCGTCCCGCAGGGGCGCGAGGGACGTGGCGACTCCTCCCGTGAGCACGATGACTTCCGGATTCAGCAGGTTGACGAGAGCTCCGATGCCCATCCCGAGAGCCTCGCAGGCCTCGTCGACCACGGCGCCGGCGAGAGGATCGCCGCTCGCCGCGGCCTCGAACAGGAGCGCCGGGCCGATGCGATGCGGATCGCCTCCGGCTCGCGCCAGCACGGCGGAGTCCGGATAGTGTGGGAGCCGCTCGCGGGCACGCTCCGCCATCATCCCGCCCGCCACGTACGTGGAGAGACAGCCGGACCGTCCACACGCGCAGACAGGGCCGGCGAAGCTCACCGCGAGATGTCCGATCTCCCCCGCGCTGTGGAGATGACCGCGGACAAGCCGGCCATCGAGGATCAGGCCGCCTCCCATCCCCGTCCCGATCGCTAGCGTCACCAGCGAGGAGACGCCGCGGTCGGCGCCGAACATCCACTCACCCAGGGCAAGCGCGTTCACGTCGTTGTCGATGAAGACGGGGTAACCGCTCCGCTCCTGGATGAGAGCCACGAGAGGAACCGTGCTCAGCTCGGGGAGCCAGGAGCCCGGCACCGAGCGCACGAGCCCGTTTTCGACGTCGACGAGACCGGGAAGGCCAACGCCGATTCCGGACACGCTGAGCCGGCGCTCTTCCGCGGAGGCCAGAGCACGATCGATCAGCGTGAGAAGCGTCTCGACGACCCGGCCGTCTCCCTGGGTTGGGAGTTGGGCCGTGGCAAGGACGTTGCCGTCGGGGCACACGAGCCCGGCCGACATCATGGAGGCGCCCACATCCACGCCGATCACCGGAGCCGTGGGCATCGTCATACGCGCCGAAGCGGGCAAACGCTGTGCCATCGCAGAAGTCCAGCCCGGAGGGTCCCCGTCGGGCGGGGGGATGCAAGGAGATCTTGCAGACCTCGCCCTCGGCGATCGACAACAGCCCGCCATGGATGACCGTCGAGGTGCAAGCTGACATGGCGGATGGGCGCCCTGCCACGTGCAAGGTCGTCATGCACGATGGGGTGTGGTGGCGTACTCGTTCCGCCCGCCAGCCGTCTCCGCTTGCGCGTTCATGGTCCTGGCCGCCACGACAGCTTGCGGGGCCAACGTACCGAAATCAAGCGGGAGTCCATCGACTGCCTTCCTCCCGCGCAAGCTCAACTTGCCTCCACCCGCCACGAACTCGCTGAAATTCCACGAGCGCTCGGTGGGCACGCCGCTTGCTCGGCGATCCGTCCGGAGCGCAGCTCAACATCGTGAACAGGAGGAGTGACCATGCACGGTCGTCGCCACACCGTCATCGCGATCCTGATGTTCGCGGTCCTTGCTGCGTTCAGCGTGCACGCGCAGGAGCACGGGCACAGGCACAGCGTGGCCTTCCCGGACAGTCTCAAGTGGGTCGAGCCCGCGCCGCTCCCTGGGACGTACATGGCCATCGTGCAGGGCGATCCCGGCAAGGAGGGCTTGTTCGTCTACCGCCTCCGGATGCCCGCTGGCTACCGGATTCCCCCGCACCTCCACAAGGCCAGCGAGAACGTCACCGTGCTGTCCGGCGTGTTCTTCATCGGCCTCGGGGAGAAGTTCGATCGGGGCAAGGGCCAGCAGCTGCCCTCGGGCGGATTCGCGTCCATCCCACCGAACCATCCGCACTACGCGTGGGCGGGCGGCGCGGAAACGGTGGTGCAGGTTCACGGCGTGGGGCCGACCGACCTCCGGTTCGTGAACCCGGAAGACGATCCACGCAACAAGAAGAAGTAGCGAGGCCAGGCCGCATCAACCGAGTCAACGAGGAGGAACGAACATGACGGCAGCAGCGTCGACCAGCATGCTCACGGACGCGATGTTGAAGCGCTTCGCCGAGCGGGCTCCAGGCTACGACCGGGACAACCGGTTCTTCGAGGAGGACTTCGCCGACCTCAAGCAGGCGGGCTACCTCACCGCGGCGGTGCCCCGTGAGCTGGGCGGGGGCGGACTCACCTTCGCGCAGATGATGCACGAGCAGCGCCGTCTCGCGACCTACGCCCACGCCACCGCCCTCGGCATCAACATGCACCTCTACTGGACTGGTGTGGCTGCCGACGTGTGGCGGTCGGGCGACAAGTCGGTCGAGTGGCTGCTCACGGGCGCCGTCAAGGGCGAGGTCTATGCCGCGGGCCACGCCGAGAAGGGCAACGACATCCCGCTGCTCATGTCGTCCGCCAAGGCTGAGCCGGTCACGGGCGGGTACCGCTTCACCGGTCACAAGCACTTCGGGAGCCTCACCCCCGTGTGGACCTTCCTCGGTGTCCACGGACTGGACACGAGCGACCCCGCGGCGCCGAAAGTGGTCCACGCCTTCATGCCGCGAGCCACCGAAGGCTACAGCATCAAGGACACGTGGGATGTGTTGGGCATGCGCGCCACCTCGAGCCAGGACACGATCCTGGAAGGGGCCTTCGTGCCCGATCGGTACGTCGCCAGGGTGGTACCCGCTGGCTTCGCGGGCGCCGATCTCTTCGTCCTGGCCATCTTTCAGTGGGCGCTCACCGGCTTTGCCAACATCTACTACGGCCTGTCCCAGCAGCTCCTGGCGCGGACCGTGGAGAGCCTGAAGAAGAAGACCTCCCTCGGCATCTCGCGAGGCTCCATGGTCCATCATCCCGAGGTGCAGCGCAGCGTGGCCCAGATGGTGATGGAGGTCGAGGCGCTCGGTCCATACCTCGACCGCCTGGCTGACGACTGGACCAACGGTGTGGACCACGGCATGGCCTGGCCGCTCAAGATCGTCGCGGCCAAGCACCGCGCGGTGGAGAGCGCCTGGAAGGTCGCGGACATCGCGCTCGAGTTGGCCGGCGGGTTTGGCATCTTCGCGGCGGCAGGGATGGAGCGCCTGTTCCGCGATGCGCGCCTCGGTCGCATCCATCCCGCGAATCCTGCCCTCACCCACGAGATCGTGGGCAAGATGACATTGGGCGTTCATCCCGACGAGCAGCCGCGCTGGGGCTAGGTGCGCTCCAGACGACAACGGCGCGGCGGCGGGCGTCTCGGATGCGATCTCCCCCGCCGACTGCGCCGGGCCGTCGCTCGCGGCAACGGATTCGTGTCAGCGATCGGCGGAGGAGCGGCCAGGGCGTCGCGGCAGGCCGGTCGCCGGATCGAGCAGGAGCCGCCGCATGCGGGGCCGCGAGAAGTCGAACATGTCGGCGAGCGATCCCGCGATCCGGTCGAAGGAGATGGCGCTGATGCGCTCGCCACCGAGCCAGTTATCCTCGATGAATCGCAGGATCGACGTCTGGTCCGTCAGGACGTGGCTGACGTAGTTCTCCTTGGCGTAGGGCGAGATCACGAGCAGCGGCAGCCGCGGCCCGTAGCCGCAGCGGGCGCCGGGCCCATCGCTCCGACTTCCGCACTGGAAGTCGAGGGGAGTGTTCGACTGGTTCACGATGGGCGGCATCACGTGGTCGTACCAGCCGTCGGAGTCGTCGGCGGCGATGATCACCGCCATGTTCCGCCACTGGGGCAGCTGCTGGAGCCGGTTCAGCGTCTCGACGAGGAAGACTTGCTCGTCGAGGGGATCCGAGTTGCCGGGATGTCCGTTCTGGTAGGCCGGCGCCTTGAGGAAGGAGACGGCGGGAAGGTTCCCGGCTCGCGCCGCCTCCCAGAACCACGTGAGATCGTAGAGATGCCTGGCCTGATCCGTCCTGCCCACCATGGCCACCGACGTCGGCGGCAAGTGCCGCGGATTCGCCGTCGACGCGAAGTACTGGAACGGGTTGTGATGGGGCACGTAGTCCTGGAAGCGGAGCGGATCGGCCCGGGGATCAATTCCCACCACGCGGTCGAACGCCTCCAGCGGATGACTCTGTGAGCACGCGCCATCGGCCGCCCGCTCGAAGCCGCCCTGGAACCATCCCCACGTCACGCCGGCCGCCGTCAGAAGGTCACCGATGTTCCGGCCGGTAAGCGCGGCCGGCTTGCCGGTCGAGCACACGTCCCAGTAGGGATCGGTGTCGTCCACGAAAGTGCCGAGCTGGCCGTTGGTCGGCGCCGGGGTGTCAGTGGACGACGCCGGCGCTCCGCACTCCGGCACGTTGCCGTACACCGACGACGGGGGACCGCACAGGACGCCATAGGTATCGCCCGCCGTCAAGTTGAGGGCCCCGCGGGTCGACTGCCCCGACATCGTGGCGAAGCTGTTGTCGGCGAGGCTGAAATGCTGCGCGTAGTTCCAGAGAGCAGTGACGGTATTGCCGTCGAAGTAGCCCATCACCGTGTCCCACTGCCCTGTGCCCGACTTGTGGCAGAACTGGCGTGGATTGGCGGGGGGCTGAGCGTCGAAGCGCGGGAACTGATCCATCAGTCCGCCGTTGCGGGCCCGCTGCTCCGCCGTGTACTCGTGGTCTTGATCGCAGGTGTAGGCCTGGGTGCGGTCGATGCGAAACGGCTTCGACGAGTTCGGATTCCTCTCGATGAGGGTCGGCGTCAGCCCGTCGACCGATGGCGTGTCCGGGCGAGGCCGGAAGGGCGGCTGGCCCGGAGGATTGAGCGCCATCGGATAGGTCGCGAAGTACACGTCGAACGAATGGTTCTCCTGGAAAATGACCACGAGATGCTTGATCGGCGTCTGCGGCTTCGCGGGCTCCGCGAGGGCGGGAGGACACGACGACCCGGCCAGCAACACCGCGATGAGCAGGATCTTCCACGCAAGGGGCACGGGGGGAGGATACACGACGGCCGCGGGCGAGGGAGGAGTCCGTCGCCCTCATGTTCGTGATCGTGTAGGAGGGTGCAGGTCCTCTGCTGGCTCCCTGGCGATCCTTCGGGCAGGATGAGCGCGCTCGGGGATGCGCACGGATCCGACCCAGAGGAGCCAGAGCCCATGCCCACCCATTCGGTCCTTGCCCGTCGCGAGCTCCTGAAGCTCTGTGGCGCCGGCGCCGCCGCGGCGCTGGCCGCCCCGTCCGTCTCGCTCGCGCAGGCTCCCCGCCGGGGCGGTACCTTCACCATTCGCGTGTGGGACCCGCCGCACTTCGACCCGTATCTGATCGTCGCCTTCAAGACGCAGATCGTCTACAGCTTCACCCACAGCCGGTTGCTCAGGCACAAGGCTGGTCCCGGAGTCCAACCGGGGACGTTCGTGCTCGAGGGTGATCTCGCGGAATCGTGGTCGCAGCCTGACGAGACTACCTACGTCTTCAAGCTGCGCAAGGGCGTGCGATGGCATCCCAAGCCGCCGGTCAACGGACGGGAGCTGACCGCGGAGGACGTCGTCTACAGCCTCGAGCGCTTCCGCACCGTCAAGGGCAATCCGCAGAACTACCTTCTCGCGATGATGGATCGGGCGGAGGCGCCGGATCGCTACACGGTGAAGGTCACGCTCACCGAGCCCTACACGTGGTTTCCCGACGTCGTGGCCAACCCCATGACCGGCGCCATTGTCGCCCGCGAGTGCGTGGAGAAGTTCGGGGACCTCAAGAAGTGGGAGGCCACCATCGGTTCCGGACCGTGGATGCTCGAGAGCTATCGTCCCAACACCGGGATGAGCCTCGTCCGCCATCCTCACTACTTCGTGCCCGGCCAGCCCTACGCGGACCGCGTCGAGCTGGTGGTGGACGAGGACCAGGCCTCTCGGACGGCCGCCTTCCTGGGCGGCAAGTACGACCTCGGCCCCGAGTTCATGGGCGTCATCAATCAGCCGGACTGGAGCCAGCTCAAGGGGCCTCTGGATCGGCAGCGGCCCGGGCTCAAGACCGTGGACTTCGCCTCCAATGTCCGCATCGGCATCAACATGCGATGTGACCGGCCGCCCTTCAACGACGTGCGAGTGCGCCGCGCCGTCTCGCTCGCTCTCAACCGGCGCGACCTCGTCGAGGCCGTCGCCGACGGGGCGGGGGTGCTCAATCCGCCCGGCCTGCCCGCAGGGCTCCGCGAGTGGGCACTTCCTATCGATCAGCTCGGCGAGGGTGCGGCCTTCTACAAGTACGATGCCGCGCAGGCGCGCCGGCTCCTCGCCGAAGCAGGCTACCCGCGCGGCTTCCAGACGGTGGTGGACTTCCATAGCTTCGGGGACACCGGACTGGTGGACGGCGTTCAGCTCGCCATCAAGTACCTCAAGGACGTGGGCATCGACGCGCGGCTCAACCAGAAGGAATACGGGGCCTACGTCGCGACTTCGGTGCTTGGGAAGTACGATGGCATGATCTACGGGCCGTCCACGCCGTTCCTCGAGCCCGACAGCTTCCTGTCGACCGCCTACCTGCCCGACAGCCCGCGCAACGTCCTGAAGGTCAACGATCCGCCCCTCACTGACTTGATCCTGCGTCAACGACGGGTGCGGGAGGTCGCCAAGCGCCGGGAGCTCATCCACGACATTCAGCGCTATCTGGGCAAGCAGGTCTATCGGGCGGAGGCGTATTCTATCGTTGCCCTCGCCGTGTGGGACCCCGCGCTGAAGAACTACGGCCCCAACCTCGGCTACGACTACGGCGGGCGGCTCACCTCGGCCTGGCTGGATCGTTGAAGAGGGGCCAAACTCTGAAAGGAGCGTTCATCATGGGCAAGATGATCGAGTGCGCCAAGGTCGATCCATCATCCGGATGCCAGCACGTGGTGCGCGGGAAGACCGAGGAAGAGGTCTTGAAGAACGCGATGGAGCACGCCAAGCAGCACGGGATCCGGGAGGTGACCCCCGATCTCATGGCCAAGGTGAAGGGAGCGATCCGCGACGAGAAGTAGCGGACATCGGCCGGCAGCGCTATTCACGAACTCGTGAGCGCGAGACGGGCGGGTCCTGTCGTCGGAGGGCGGGGTGTGCTCGTGCCGCGTCACCCGCTCGCCTGATTCGCCGCCCTGCGGGCGGCGCGCAGGACGAGGGGGTCCCACTCCGCCTGAGCGCACCCCGACCCCCGCCGCCACCCGCCCGGGTCAACGTGTCGAGTGCGTGGACAATCCCAGCTAGCCGGCGCTGGGAGGGCGGCCGCTGAGCGGGCACGCGTCAGCGTGCGGTGCGGCGGTCGCGCGCCTCGTTCAGATCGGGCAGGCTGCTCGCCGAGGCGGCCAGCAGCGGCGACTTCGTGACGGCGAGGGCCGCCGCCGCCGTCGGGTTCTCGGTGATCTTGGCCATCACGGCCTCACGGGCGCGGTTG
>Ga0126382_10001291_pt1 | contig 10186 bp, 8 predicted proteins | sample PanSoiMetPlot_30_FD_92548 | JGI IMG/M metagenome (GOLD analysis project Ga0126382, IMG submission 92548) | Tropical forest soil microbial communities from Panama - MetaG Plot_30 | ecosystem: Environmental > Terrestrial > Soil > Tropical forest > Bulk soil | place: Panama | collected 2016-02-17 | reverse complement strand
GGTCTCATCGGCCAGCATCATAATGCCGCGCACCTCCTGCTTGATCAGGGCCGCCGATTCCGAAAGATGCATTGTGGCCGTCGAGAGGTGTCCGGACATCACGTTAAACTGTTCGGCAATCTGACGACCTTGTAAGGCAATCTTCTGGGCTTGTTCGCTCAAGCCGTTGGCGCGCGTAATTAACGGATCTAACTTCATTTCCAGGCGATTCACACTCTTGACGGCTCGATTAACGAATGTCGCGATGGCGATCATTGCCGCCGCGATCACCAGAAAAGACACTGCAATGATCGCCGTAATGATTACCAGCCAGAAGAGGGGTTCGTGTGTGTTCATTTCGAAAGACGTGCTTCGTACTTCGTGCTTTGTACTTCGTGCTTTGTACTTAGTGGGTCAGCACCTCCGGCGAAACTAATCTAAGTACAAAGCTCAAAGCACCAAGTACAGTTCTTTACATAGTCTTTTCCGGCTTGTACGTTGGCGCTGCTTCCGTGCGACCGGACAGTTCAGTCTTCCGCTTCTCGTCTACGTAAGCTTTCTTGCCCGCCTCGACTGCGGCCTGAATTGATCCGGCTTGCCGAGCGGCAGCGTCACGAGCTCCAGCCACGGCTTCGCTGGCTTTTGCCGTTGCCGTGTCATAAAGCTCGCCCGCGCGATCCTTCGTCGCTTCGTAGTACTGACCTGCTTTCTCGCGCGTAGCATCGTACAACTCATTCGCTTTCGAGCGAGTCGTATCGTAAAACTCACCTGCTTTCGCGCCGAGTTGTTGTGCCGCTTCCCTCGATCGATCGATGCCCTTGCGCGTGGCGTCGGCGATGTCATTCCGCAACTCTTCCCCGGACTTCGGTGCAAATAACAGAGCCAAGACTGCGCCGATACCTGCGCCAACCAGGAAATACGTCAGACGAGTAGAGATATTGTCGCCATAATCCCGATCGTTACCCATAGAGATAGTCCTTTCTTTCAACAGAGGCGAATCCGCCCATGAGGATCGCCCGGTTTCTTAAATTGTCCTGATGATTGCTGTTCGCGACTATAACAAATGAGGCATAGCCGCGCAAGCAAGCTTCTGTCGCGAAGTTGCGGAAAATGCTAAGAAATTATGCGGCTTTAGCGATCATTCCAACGCCCGCTTCTCAAAGTTTCGTAGCCCGATCCAGGTGAAAAATATTGAGAAGCCGACCAGACCGCCGTAAATCAGCCAGGGCGTCATGTGGGGCATCTGTGGCGTGAGCGACAGACGAAACCCTTCACTTGCATATACCAGTGGGTTAATCAGGACGCTGTATTGAAACCATGGGATGACGTGTAACGTGGCCCAGGGATAGTACGCACAGCCGAAAAAAATCATCGGCGCGAGCAGGAGCGTGAACAGCAGGCTAATTTGCTGAGGCGCGACGATCGTGCCAACGACCATCCCGAATGCCGCAAACAACCAGCTACTCAGCAGCGCCACGGCGACAAACTGAATCGCGTCACCCGAACTCAAGCTCAGGTGCACGCGCATTAACAGCCAGGCCAGCGGCAGCACCACAATGCCGGCGATGATCGCTTGTACTACACCAACGATGATCTTTTCCAGGGCCACGCCGGCGATACTGATTGGAGCCAACAGTCGATCTTCGATCTCTCTGCTGTACCCGAAATCGATCACTAACGGCAGAGAGACTGCCTGCATGCTTGAAAGTGTCATGCTGAGTCCAAGAATTCCCGGTAAAAGCATGTCCGTGTATCCACGTTGAATTATTCCCATGCGTGGCATCACAAAACCGAAAATAAACGTGAATAACAGAGGGTTCAGTACGACGCGTAGAAGAAACGACGGTAGTTCGCGTCGAGCGACGCGCATGTCACGATGAAGAAGGGCGAGAAAGGTTGTGGTCATATGATTTCCAGGTCGTAGTTATCGGACGTATAGGACCCATCGGTCCTATACGAACTATGTTCAATCTCTCAGACTCCTTCCCGTCAGGTGCAAAAACAGGTTTTCCAGACTTGGCTCAGCAACATGAGCATCGCTAACCATCACGTTATAGTCACTCGCCAGGCGCATCGCGTTCGCCAACAATCCTTCAGCGCGGTCAGCATAAATTCGGATTCGATCATTCTGTGACTTGACCTCGACGACTCCGGCAAGCGCCGGCAACTTGCCGGCGAAAGCTTCGGCCGCTCCGTCATCGCTGCGAACTTGTAATTCAATCAGATAACCACCCGGTACGCTTCGTTTGAGTTGCCCCGGCGAATCGAGGGCCAACAATTTACCGTGATCGATAATGGCGATCCGCCGGCAAAGCTGATCGGCTTCTTCCATGTAATGCGTAGTTAGAAAAATTGTCTGACCCTTAGCATTCAACTCGCTCAGCAAGTCCCACATCGCCCGACGTGATTGTGGATCCAGCCCGGTGGTCGGCTCGTCCAGGAACAGTATCGCCGGATTGTGCATCAGCGCGCGGGCAATCTTCAGCCGTTGGACCATCCCGCCAGAAAAACCGTTGACCTTTTCGTCCGCACGATCAATGAGCTCGAATCGCTTCAATAGTTGGTCAGTATGCTCTTCGCGCTCATGCCGCGGCACGCCGAAGTATTCAGCATGAAAAGTGAGAATCTCACGCGCTGTCAGACTGCGGTCGAGGTTGTTCATCTGCGGAACGACGCCAATATGTCGTTTAACGGCAACCGGTTGGTCGGCAACGTTGATACCCTGAATTCGCGCGATACCGTCTGTTGGTCGAACCCGCGTTGTCAGGATTCCGATCGTCGTGGTTTTGCCGGCGCCGTTTGGTCCCAACAGCCCGAAGAATTCGCCGGCGGGCACTTCGAAAGTGATCCCATCCAGCGCTTTTACTTCGGCCCCCTTACGTGCTTTGGGCGTGTAGGTCTTGCGCAGCTCGGTGACAGCGATTGCTGCTTCCATGATGTTAATCTTGAAAGGCGAGTTAGCGCCCAACATCCAGCCGCAGTCCGAAGCTAAACAACTGGTGCGAACTGCACATGAGTGGCGATGTACCAGAACAGGAAAGCTGCCAGCGCCAGTGATCCAAACAACATTCCGACGAGTACGATTACCAACCCACCTACGAATAACCAATCACTGGTACGGCCCTGCCGTGCTTCGGCGGCTGAAACAGTTGCCCGCCGGCGCAGTAGGTTAATATTGCGAATGTTAGGCTTCCACCAGGCGCCGAACAGATCTCCCAGCCAGGGAATCATGCCCACGATGAAATAGATCGCGATATTTACAGCCATCCTTACGAGCGTGATTTTTGAAACTCGATAACGAACCGCCGAAATCAGGACGTAGAGCGCAATGATGCTCGTGGCAATGTCGCCAAACTGCGGAATCAGATCGATGATCGCATTCAGCCCGAATCGCCAACCCAGAACGGGAATGCGGAACTGGTTGTCCATAATCTGGCTCAGGACTTCCAGCTCGCGCTCGATCTGGACCGTTGTCGGCCGCAGCACGGCAGAACGATTTCCGATTGCCAATTGCCGATTGCCGATTTCGTCCGGAAATTCGGCTGCAAATCGTTTCGGAAGAGATCCCCTTTTCGCCATAACTTCTTTGTTCAGGATCTAAATCGTCAATGGGCAATCGCCAATCGGCAATTCACCTTATTCTCGTCATCTGTTGCCAAAAAAACTTGCCGAGCTTTGAAAAGGGAGTGAAGACATTCTTGTCACCCTTTGGAATTCCCGCCGGAGCAGGTAATCCGAGGTCCGCCGCCAGCTTCGTATCCGGAGGACCTATGTCTTCGTCACCTCGTTTGCTCGACAACCAGCGATTGAAAGTACGACTGACCGCCCGTCTTTGTTCAGACGTTGCCGCGGCGAGAAACGCGCCGCGCAGATCGTCCATATCAGCGAGCTGAAGCGAATTGCCCTCGTAATAATCGCGCAGCGCGGCAAAGAATTTCTCGTCACCGAGCAGTTTTCGCAGAGCTTCAAACATCAGGGCCCCTTTGCTTTCAACGATCGCCGCATATTGAAACGAGTTGCGGTATTCGCGCGCCGCGTGGTTTGCCTCCATGTCTTCACCGCCGAATGTGCGATAGAGCTTATAAACGCCACGCAACTGCTCGTCCAAAGCGGCGCTGGCAGCCTGCTCGCCGTGAGCTTCGCGGTAGTAAAGCAGCGCCGACCAGCTGGACAATGCTTCATCCAGGACGGGCTGGCGCGCCGGATCGTTGCCGACCGTGACGCCCCACCATTGATTTGCAACCACGTGCGCCACGGCCCATTCGAGACTGTCCTCGACCGAAGCGCGCTGTTCGCGAATCACGTCAGGCATATTGCGAATTGCGGCTGAGTCAAAGTCTACATAAAAAGCACTGGCGATTACGCCAAGGCCGCTGAATTCGTCGCTGCCCATCGTCGCCACCAACGGGGCCTCGGCAATCGTGATGCAGTTGAGAGGTAAGGTCCCGAATTGCTCGGAATAGATGCGGGCAGCGTTTGTCGCAATATCAAGAACCCGCTTTGCGACAATCTCGTGCTCCGGCCTGAACACTGAGCGCAATGTGATTCCGTTGACCTCGCGTTGTTGCGAACGCAGGTTGCGACCGGCAATGATGGGAAAGTCACGCACATTCACCAAAGAAAACCTAACCACGCCGGCGTCGGCTTTTGCTGATTGCGCCGCGGAAAAAATATGCACGTCTGAAGCTGCTTCGACTGAGACGTCATAATCGGCAACGTCGCTTAAGGCGGTATCACCGATGCTCAAGTCAACCTTCCGCAGCCAATCGTCACCATCACGGGCCGTCAAAATCGGGAAAGCCGATCCGAGCACCATCACGCCGCGACAGACAAAGTTGGTGTCCCTGGCACGGCGCATCTCACGCGTGCTGCGAATGGCAGCGCTCACCTGCTGCATCACGTGCGTAACTAGTCCGGTTTCTTCCGGATCGATCTCCGGCACGCTCCCGCGAAAAAGAATTTCGATCTCTGTGTCCGCGCCTGGTGCGACGGCTTCGCGCAGATTTACGTGCAGGGTTGTTTCCTGATCATCGAGCCCGAAAGACAGGTGTGCGCCGTCTTTGGCGGACTTCACTTCCAGAATGTCGACTCGCGGTTCGTCAGACACTGGTTGACCCGGTTCTGTTTTTGTGTTCGGCGGTGTGTAGCCGGGCAGCCGTACATTCGGATAAAGGTGGAAGAAAACAGACGAGGTGGCGTGCTCGCCGTCGTTTACGAAACGCACCCGTTCCGTTCCGAGATAAGTGCGTTTGTCGAAATCCAGCGTGAGACGGATTTGATAGTGAGTGCGAGGTTCGCCGCTTGATTTCGGTGATTGATTCTGGGCAACAACAAGCGACCCATAATAACTCGCCAGGATGATCAGAAAATATTTACCACAGAGACACAGAGGAATCCTCAGTGATCCTCCGTGTCCCCTATGGTGGCATCTACCGCTCATTTATCGTCACTCTCCGAATCACATCAACCCGCGCGATGTTATCAACAACTTCCATTCCGCGAATCACCTGGCCAAAGACTGTGTAACCACCATCAAGATGTGGCTGCGGTGAATGCGTCACGAACCATTGCGAGCCACCCGTGTCCTTGCCGGACAGAGCCATGCCAACGGCGCCGCGCTCGTAGGGAAGCTCATTGATCTCGCAGCGGATTTGATAGCCCGGCCCGCCGTTCGTGTCGCCGCGCGGATCCCCGGCCTGAATTACGAAGTTAGGAACAACGCGCGGAATTGTCTGTCCGTTAAAGAACCCTTTCTTCGCCAATTGAATAAAATTATCGACGGTCAACGGCGCATCTTCGGGAAGGAATTCGATTACAAAAGAGCCCTTGCTCGTTTCAACGGTCCCCGCGACTCGTTTGCCAATGCGCGCAATCGCCCGACGATAGTCTGCTTCAGTATTGCGCGTTTTGACCGTGCCGATACGATCTGAAAAGTCGCCAACGCCATTGGCTTTCAATAAGGCGACCGCTTTCCGGCGGATTAAGTGGTCGGACGAATCGAGCGCGGTTTTAATTGCGGCGTTGGCCTCGTCATTTTTCTGTTTGGCGAGGGCGTCGAGAATTGCGAGCGCGGCGTCGTTCAAATCCCTGTCTCCCAAGGCTTGCGGCAGCGCGTCGATAAGTGCACGAGTGTTGGCCTTACTGGGTGTTAGATTGCCAAGTATCTCAGCACCTGTTCCCCGAACGATAACGTCATTAGCCAAAAGATATTTTCGCGCAATCTGATCTGTATCGGGCATCTTGTAAGTGCTGTACGCCTGCAGCACATCAGGTAATGCCAGCGTTGGCGTGTTTGGCCTTCGCAAAATGTCGGCCAATTCTGTTTGCGCCATTTTGAGTGCATTGTCACCTGCGCTGCCATCCGCCGCGCCAATGATCACGTCCTTGATGGCAGCGAGGCCCTGCGCGCGCCGAGCGAACTGGCGCCATGTTGTTTTCGAATTGTCCGAACCAGTCTGATAGATGCCTGGAACGATTCGCGCGAATGCGATCTCAATTTCAACTGCCTCACCCTTCGTGCTCTCATGCATTATGCGCAGCCACGCAATCGCCTTTTCATTAGAACTGTTTGGAAGCAATCGCCCGAGCGCAGTCGCGATTTCGAGGACCTCTCCCGTAGTTATGACACAGTCATGTTTCAGCGCAGCCAACTGCTGTTGAGCAGCCTGTTTGCAAGCAGACCCTAACGTCGGTTTCGTCTGTGGATTATCAGCCAACTTTTTCCACGCGGATCGCCATTGATCGAGCGAGGCTTTATATTGCTGACGCGCCTCAGCGGGCACGTGATTTGAAATACAGGCTTCGTACTGTGCTAGAAAAGCGTCGCACTCGCTAACACTGACCTTCTCAGCCGTAGAAGGCTCACTGAGCCTGAGCGCCGTTGATAGCAAGATTCCGCGGCTCAGCAGCGGCTCGGCTGCTTGCGCATCTTTCAAACTCCCCAGCGCCCGAATCGCACTGACCCGCACGCGCAAGTCGCTATCATGCAGCGCCCGATCGAGCAGCGCATCGAATGCCGGCTTGTCTTCCGTCGCCCCCAGTACCCGTGCGGCGTTGGCGCGCACAATCGGATCGCTGCTCTTCAGTAGCAGTTCACGCGCCTGGTCATTCCCGTCCTTCAGACGTAGACGGGTGAGAGCGTTCAGCGCGGCGGCGACGATTCGCGGATCTGAGTAACCGACGAACTTCGCGATCACCGGCCCTGCGCTGTCGGGCTTGGCGCGTAGCGCGGCGGTTAATCCCAGCAGGATCGTCAAACGATCGAGATGCGAGCGGCGCGCATCTTCGAACTGGAGCGCTTTGAGAATTGCTTCGCCGAAAATGCGACGGCGGTCCTTGTCGGAATCAGGTAGTGCAGCAGCAATCTTGCCAAGAGCTTCGACGGCACGGGCGCGAACCTTGCTGCTTGACTCGGGAGGCTTCCCTGACGGTCGAGCTACTGCCCCGAGCGCTTCTAGTAACGCGTCTGCTCCGGTAGGCGACTCAATTTCGCCGATCGCAAACGCGGCCATCTGACGAACGTCCTCGTTAGGATCGGTCCGCAGCAATTGGACGAGCGGATCAATTGCTCGCTCGTCACCAATTCTGCCAGCGGCGAGTGCGGCGCGTTTACGAATCCGCAGATCTCTATCCGAAAGCAAAGATTGGAGTTGGTTGTCCCAACGCCGCTCGTCCTCGGCGCGAATGATTTGCACCAGAACGTTCGTAGGAATCGAAGCCGGCGGGCGGCGTGTCTGCGCAGGAACGGCGACTGTTGAAAGCGCCATGAATACGACGACAAGGGCAGTGCGAGGCCGGATAAATCTCATATTCATGGGCATTTAAGCAGGGGGATGAATTGTAACGCTTCGGTGTGGGACTTGTCGCGGCCACTGGGGTGTTAATCGCTAAATAGGTGATATAGGTCGCATGGGACGTATAAGACGCATAGGACGCAGTCGTATTGCGTTTGTTCCCTACGTCCGTTGCAAACAAAAAGAGCGGACACCTTTGTCCGCTCCTCTTGTAGCACGACTCGCGTCACTGCTTGCGAGAGTTTCCACCCCTGGTAATCTTATCCGCTTGCTGCCGCGAGCGTTTCTGTATCACTAACTCGCGACCGCTACCTTGGGAACTTCCGGCTTCTTCGGTTCTTCAGGTCGGCGCGCGCCGTTGTCAGTCTTCATCGCCTCAATCTTCGTCGCGTCGAGCACGTGATCTCTTCGTTCCATCTTCGGAGAACGTTCGGCCGCAGATTTCGGCTCGATCATCTTCGAGGTTCCTTCGAAGACTGCGCCCTGCTCGATGATCAGCGACGGCGTCTGGATGTTGCCGCTCAGCTTCGCGGCACGTCCCAGCTCAATGCGCTGGCTGGCAATAATGTCGCCATTCACCGTACCCTGAATCATGCAGACTGCCACTTCGATATTTGCATCGACCTGGCCACCAGAGCCCACGATCAGCGTCCCGCTGTGCGAGGTGACGCGGCCGGAGAACTTGCCATCGACGCGCAACATGGCCTTGAAGGTCGCCTCACCGGTGACACTACTGCCATTACCGACAAAGCCACTTAAGGTGCCGTCTTTAAGTTCGCGCGCAATGTTCTCGCTTTCGGTGAAGGCCTTGGGAGCAGCAGCAGACTCTGTATCTGGCCGGGAGTATGCCTCGCCGCTTTGGTAGGGCGTATAACTACGTTGAGATTGATCGGGTGCCGGTTGGGTCGGGCTCTTTTCTTCGTTAGGATTTTTTCCCATTCTGAGCATGAAACTAACCTCCAAGAACTGATTCGAATCGAATCATGAGTGATGCTGGCGGCGATGATTTACAGCGCGCGAGCTTTGTTGTTGAAAATTGGCCGCGTCAGCCAATCGAGTTGGGGAACCGCTCGTGAGCGGGGCTAGTCATAATAGACAAAGAGCGGAAACCTGTCCAGCAATAGTTTAGCAGAAAGATTGCAATCGCGGATCAGAATTCTCGCGATCAGCTTTCGCTGTCGCGTTCGCAACGCATCAGCAGTGCCACAAACGAGTCTAAGGGTCATTCGGGAGTGGATTTTTCTATCTGGCTTCGAGCCTCAAGCAGGTTTTCCAAGACCATCGCCTCATGGAATTTCTCGAGACGGGTAAAATAGCCCGCCGTCCGATCCAGGGCAGCACGTGGTACCAGGCCGACTATTTCTGCGCCCCCAATTTCAACTCCGGCGGACTTGGCCGCTTCGCTGACCGCATCGAACGCGTGAGCCATGGTCGTTTGTTCATAATCGGTAAGATTCATCGACACCTGCACCAATCCCCGAGCCTTCAAATCAAAGCCAAGCGCTTTGACGGAGGGCAATCCACCGTCCCGCTCACGGATTTTGCGAGCGATACGCCTGGCAACCGAAACGTCCTTTGTCTTCAAATTAACGTTAAAAGCAATCAGAAATGGCCGAGCCCCGATGGCGATCGCGCCCGCTGATGGGTGGAGTTTAGCGTCGCCGATGTCGGGTAAACGCTGCGGATCCGACGCAATTTCCTGGCGCAGGGTCTCGAATCCTTTGCCACGGACGTGTTCGAGCCGCACCCGGGCCGGACAGAGCGCGGCCCGCTCGTAGAAATACACGGGGATCGAGAGGTCGTTCCAAATCCGCTGGCCGGCGTCGTGCGCAAGCCCCACGCAAGTCTCCATCGTAGTGTCGCCAAGAGGAACAAATGGCAGGACGTCAGTTGCGCCGATGCGGGGGTGCTCGCCGCGATGCGTGCGCAAATCAATCAATTCTGTTGCTCGCTTTACTGCGCGCAGCGCCGCATCGATCACAGCATCGGGCGGAGCCACAAAGGTAATGACTGAACGATTGTGGTCGGCGTCAATGTGACGATCGAGAACAATCCCGCCGGGAACGGATTCGATTGCGCTGGCGATCGCTGCGATCGTTTCCGGCTTGCGACCTTCACTGAAGTTTGGTACACACTCGATTAACATTGTCGATTGCCGATTGCCAATTGGTTTGTCTTTGATCAGCTGAACCTGATTGTAAGGCGGAATCAGCAAATCGAGAATCAAATCGACAATTCGTTAATGCCTGAAGATCGTTTCATCAACGAACGGAAGAGCGCCTGGCAACGGCTGGAGGAGTTGCTTCAACTTCTCGATCGGATGGCGATGCGCCGGCTGCGTCGTGAGGAAGTCCGAGAGCTCGGCCGGATCTATCGCCGGACCGCGTCTGATCTGGCTATCGCGCGTGCTGAAT
>Ga0126382_10001290_pt1 | contig 10187 bp, 4 predicted proteins | sample PanSoiMetPlot_30_FD_92548 | JGI IMG/M metagenome (GOLD analysis project Ga0126382, IMG submission 92548) | Tropical forest soil microbial communities from Panama - MetaG Plot_30 | ecosystem: Environmental > Terrestrial > Soil > Tropical forest > Bulk soil | place: Panama | collected 2016-02-17 | reverse complement strand
GGGGCGGTGTCTGAGAATGGCACATTACGTCAGGGGCCCGGCGGCCCCGAGAGGCGCTGCAGCGTGCTAATGTTGCCTACGCTCTCATCCACGAGGGCACGGTGCCTCGCGTTCCGTCCGGCAGCTCGCAAAACAGCATCTCGCCGTTGCCACACGGCACGCTCCGATTGACGCGGGCAATCTGGCCGTAGAGTGGGTGCCAGCGGTAGTGGACGGTGACGTGTTTCGATCTCTCAGCAGAATGTAACGGCTTCCCGCGCCGCCTGGCACCGGCGCATGGTGGGCTTTGGGCGGCCAGCAGGGGAGGCCGGCGGGGATCTGCCCTCAGGCCAGCCGGCGGGCGGGCCGCACTACCAGGCGTGGGCCGTTCTCATGCAGCGCGCCTTCGGGCTGGACGTGCTGGCCTGTCTGTCCCCGCTGCGGGGCCGACTGTGCCTGATCGCCACGATCTCGGATCCGCTGGTCGTGGAGCAGATCCTCGGGCATCTCGGCCTCGCCTCGGCGCCCACTCAATCAGCCTACGGTTTGTGGCGCGACCCACACCGACCGGCCGTAAGTGCTCAGGTACAGCCGCGAGCCAAGGCTATCCTTGATCCACCGGATATCCGCGCACTGAATCGCTCTCGGGAGCCCCTGCGACGCCCCCATCCAAGTGGTGCCACGATCCGCGGTGACCCAGACGTGTCGCTCCGAAATCACGAAGACTACAGGCGGCGTGCGGGAGAGATCGGCCGTGATGCCATACAGCTCTGCGACATACGGATCTTCCATATCTGGCGGAATTGGCAGCTTTGCGGTTGGACGCCATCGAACACCATCCCACCGGATGACCTGCCCAATCGTTGGTGTCGGATCGTCGGGAAATGAGCGCGAAAGCGAGGTGATTGCATACGCTTCGGAACGCGAGATTACCACGATCGCTGTGGCGAACAGCGGTTCCAGGGCCGGATCCATATCCATGATGGAGACATTGCCCGTGCCAGAATTCATCACATAGATCTGGCCAGAGGAACTCATGGAAAACTTCCCGAACGGAGCTCCGGATACGACGATCGTGAATCCGTCCCGCGACGCCAGCGCGTCGACCGTGAGACTTGTCCCGCTGGTATCCATCAGTGTTCCAATGTAATCCCAGTGCAGAGATGGCGTCGGGTTTGCTTGATCAGAGGCGCCGTCTACAAATAAGCCATATACATCTGGGCCGGTCGCGCCGACGGCGCACATCAACCTCGCCGCAGCCGTTCTGGATCTCTCGGGTACTCGGGCTCGGTCACCGCCTCCATGCGGATCGCAAGCAGCCCATTGGCGGGCACCGGGGTGGGCGAGGCCTTGGGGTTGACCGTGCGCAACGGAATCACGTTCTTCCCGGTGGGCTGTGGAATCAAGCGGGCTTTGAGTGAGTCCCATGACGAACCTCTTACACCTGAGGGGTCCTTGGGCTTCTCCTCTTCGTTGTTGAATTCGATGAACACGTGTCCCGAGGCCGGCAGGTTCTCAAATGGCGTGCGAGTGGCCAGAAACGCCGTCGCACCGCCGTCACCGCCCTGGATTCGAAACCACGGCGTGACGTTGCCAGGGTCGCCCGTCGCATAAAGGACGCCGTTGTCCTGAAGCCCACTCCCGATCAGTCCAGGTACTAGCGAGGAGACGCCCAAGGTGGAATAACCCATACCTGGCGGATCCGTATATGCGCTCGTAGCCGGTGCATAGAACTCGAGAATCGATAAGTGCCGATTTCCAAAACTGCGAAAGGTGTGCGCCTGATTCGAGATGAGGCCGCCGAAAATCCATCCGGTCAAGGGAGGCTCGGCGTAATCGACATAGTAGTGGATGACCTTGCCGTCGACGCAAGCCGCCAGCTCGAAGCTCCCATGATCTGAGTTGAAGCGATTGAATAGGTAGCTTCCCTGGAACGCGCAGCCCGGACCAGTGGCTTTGTTTTCGGGCCCGGGTCCTAGGATAGTTCGCGCGAAAATCCATGGATACGGAAAGGCCGAGTTATCCCGATACCAGTGCACCAACTCGCGGCCGGTTTGCACGACAAGCTCGAAATTCGCATGCTCGCCGGAGCCATAATCGCTTCGGAACAGGCACCCCTGTGATGTCGCATTGCGGTCGATCATCGCGGGACCGTGCCAGTCGTACGGTAGTCCGGAATTGTCCCTCCAGTAGTGCACGATGCCAGCCCCCGCCTTGCCGAAAGAGTTCTCGAGTACGACCAGCTCGAAATTCCCATGGCCACCGCTGCCGAAATCGCTCTGGATGAGGCATCCGGCGCTGGCGGCATGCGTGGTGATTGGCGTTGGAGTTCGGTGCCAGCGACCAGTCCGGTCGGACCCTTCGTGCCAGTAGTGCACCAGGTTGCTACCCTCCTGAACTACCACCTCGAAATGTGAATGACCGGACGTCACAAAATCGCTCTGGATGATGCACCCCGAACCGGTCGCCTGGGTACTGATCACCTGCGCCTTGTGCCACGTGGTCGGCGAGGTTGAATTATCCGCCCAGTAGTGCACCAGTTGATTACCCTCGAGCACGACGGCGTCATAGTCGCTGCGGCCGTTCGTCGCGTAGTCACTGACGATCATGCAGCCGCCGCCCGTGGCGCGGTTGGGGAAATCTGGAGCTTCGACCTTCGCCTTGCTCGAGATCTTGAAACCAGTGCCCAGGTCATCGCTGCGCCTGGTGTAGTGCATCATCGTGTTTCCTTTTAGCACCAGCACCTCGAAATCGCCGTGGACGCCATCCGAACGATGGTCGCTTTCGATTAGCCACGGACTGGCTCCCCACCGGATCGCGGCAACCCCGCCATCGCTCGCAACCAGAAGGTCCTGCGGAGCTCCGGGAAACGTGTCGGTAAATGTCAACCCGTGGATATCGGGGTGCAAATGCCTTGGAGGCCCATAGTCGATCCCCATGGGTTGCCAGCTTTCACCTCGATTGAACGAGACAAAAGTATTATTGAAGCCGAAGGCCACGATGTCGGGATCCCACCGTGACACGGCGACGCAGTTGTTGTAGTTGCCCTGGTGACCGGCCAGTTCGGCGAGCGTAAGGGGAGTATCCATCTCAACTGCCTTCCCGACCTCGGCCCAACTCCTTCCGCCGTCATTCGAGCGCACCACCGCGAAGAGATGCGGCGAGTCCCCGGGCCACGGCCGTGCGCACACCGCGTAGGCATAGCGTCGGTCACTGTCGCAAGACGCCGCGGAGACCGCCGCCATATCGTCCTCCAGTGAATCCGCGCGCCCGATGTCCGTTAACAGCAAAGGAGCGCGAGCAAGCCTCAGAACCCCATCGTTATCCCAGTGGCCCCAGAACAGACCCGCACAGCTTCCTCCGGCTCCACCCGCGCTGATCTCCGGCGAAAAAGTCATCCCGTGCGGGGTTTGGGTAAGCGTCTGCACCCCCGCCGCGACATCGAAGAAATTTGGTTCGGTAACGCCCGCCACCTGTGCCTTCATCCACGTGTACGCCAAGCTGGAGGGAGGCGGGAGGGGCGACCATAGCATCCCGATGTCACAAGCTAGAACAATGCGGTCGGCTAGGACGAGAACTCGCCGGACCCGCACTGGGTCGTTCGGCAAGGGAATCCGGATCCAGTTGAACAGCGGATCTGGACTCGAAAGATCAGTGATGTAGAGTCCCACACCACCCGCATAGATCTGCCGCGCGGGATCGGCAACACCTAAAGCCAGGGAGTTGAACGTCGAGTGCGGCAGGAAATCGGTTAAGCATTGCGGCAAACTTCCATCGACGGGAATCAACCACACACCGCCGGCGTCAGTGGCCACCACCAACCCCCTGCCGTCGAACACGAGGATATCGTTGACATGCCCGCTATTCCACGCGTCCGCCGCCGTCTCGGGGAAATTCTGGTTCCAGCCGTTACCCATCCAGATGCCGAAGTCGTTGGCGAGCCGCCACTGGATACTCGAGTTGCTCATCGCCGTCTCCCCTCCGATGGAGGAGCTTGATCAACAGGAAATGAGGTGGTTGGGGGCTTACGGGACCGGCGGAGCGAGGCTAGGTTACCGGATCACATCCCCGATCCTCCTTCTTGCTCCGGGCCGGGCCAGGGTCATTACGCTCCAGGAAGGATAAGGCGAGCTTAGTCCCGTGAATCTCGAGCGGTCAAGGGCAACACCGGCGCTCGCTGAAGCGGGCGTTGGACGCGAGGATCGCGGAGCTGAGCAAGATTCTGGGGTCGAAGTAGCCTTGTCGACCCTGAAACTCTGGCAGTCACTTCGCGCACATACCGCCGTTGCAATTCCGTGCCGCGCCGGGATAGCATTGTTCACACTCGGAGGGCAAATTGGCGCAGGTTGATTCGGCGACCCTTCTCAACCTCACGGCTGACTTATTTCCCACTCCGGCAACCACACAGGCCGACCTGCTGGATCTTCGGAAGACACTCGCCGCTGCGTTCCTCGGCGGCCAGAGTCCGGATGATGCCGGCCTGCGGAAATTCGTGGGAGAGCCGGCCGGAGGAGCGGCGGAAGCCATTCAGGAGATCGGCGATAATCCACCTCCGGCATCCACGAACCGGGTTATTCACCGCACGACGGGGGTTCCACCCGCGGTAGCACTTTCCGGAGGACCCTCTTGGCAATTCGGCCAGGTACCAGCGCGGACGATCGGACCGTTCCAGGATCGGGGCGGCCGGCTGCACTGGTTCGATGTCTTCACGACCGTCGCGTTCTTTCGCGTTTTCGCGTTCGGGGAAGCGGATCCGATCGCGCTTCTGCCTGCCGGTACTGCTCCGGTACCGGCAGGTTTCGTCGTGCTAGGCGGAACCGTCTGGTTGCGTGCCCGTTACCTCAGCGCCGCCGCTCCCGCAACCGCCTGGGCTGGTCTGCACATCGATAGTGGAACTGCCAAGGTAAGCGGACCGGGACAGGCAGCGCCCGGAGCTATCCTGCTCCGCGTCGGAGCCGGTCTTCAACTTTCGGTCGCTCTCTCGACGGGCGGGCTCGCCGGCTTTCCGGCGAATGCCACCTTCAGCATTTCCGGCAATGGCATTCGGCCAAGTGGCTTCGGGCCCGGGTCTGTCGCCGCGTTCGGCGCCACGGTTCCGTTTTCTCCCGCGGACGGTGCGCCGGTCTACGTCCCGGATATCCGCGCGATTTTAGCGCCGCTCACATCCGGCGTCGCGAACTTCGAGCCGACAGAAGCGCCCCTCTCGGGCTCGGCCCCCATTCACACGATTGCCTGGGCACTTCCGGTAACCGACGCGCCGTTCGCCTCCCTTGCAGAAGCGGAAGGCCCCGGGTCCATCGCCCTCGTTCTGGAGCCCGGTCTGGAAGCGGCTATGGCGGATGGGAATGTCTCTCTCAACCGTGCCACTATTCTGATCTCGCCCCAGCGCGTTGCAGCGCAAGCCCTAGCCGCTCAGACGGCTCTCACGGCCCGCAACCTCGACGCCTGGTTCGAGGAGCAGTCGGAGCACCGCTCCAGCTTTGAGCTCCGCTATCCCTCCGTGATTCGGTTCTGGTATGTCCGACTCGCGGATGGCGCCGAGGCGTTCGTGGCCAACTGCGAACTCACGCTCCACATTGAGCGCCCACTCCGTGCTTCCGGCGACCGCCTGGAGTCCCGAATTCCCGTCACCCAAATCCTGGAGCAGGACACCGCGGGAACGCGCCTGACGCTGACGGCGTCGCAGGCGGCGGACCCCACGCGGCGGTACGCGCTGGCTCTCTCCAATGCCTTGCTTACCGTGGCCGAAGCAAACGCAGTCGAACTCTTCGGAAGTTTGGCGACGCCCACGGAAATGGTCAGCGGCTCACTGGCCGTCGGCCTGCCTCTGTTCCTTATCACGCCGACACTGCCGGATCCTTACACCGCCAACTTCGATCCACGCGCCAACAACCAGCCTAGTGGCGATGTCCGGATCACCGTGTCGGTGATCTGGACCGAACCGTTCGCCGTCGAGTTCGATATCCGGCTCGATCCGCCGCCTGCCACGATGCCGGCCCTGGCGTCCGTTCTGCCCGCACCCGTCACGTTTCGCGCTCTGGACGCGCTGACCGTGCGCTATAAGGACAATCTGCCGCAGCAACCCGATCGCGGCCTCTGCCTGCTCGACGTATCTTCGAACGCGGCTCAGTTCGGCATCGCATTGGGCTTCGGCGATCAGATTGGCGGCGGGCTCGTGATACAGAATCAGGTGCTAAACGTCGGCGGTTCGAACGCTACGGTCTACCTGCTACCGCAATTTCAGTGGGAGCCGTTCTACAATCGCTTCAACCCCAAGGTCCCTGGAGATGCCGAAGGTTGGCGATACTTCCCGAACGATGGCGGACCGACACAGGCCGCCGCCGATATTGTCGACCTCGTTCCCGTGCGCCCTCTGCAGGTGCTGGATGCGACCGTCAACGTCTATGCGCGCCGCCACGGCTCGACCAACGTGCTCTTCACACTGCCATTCGGTCTCCGGGCAGTGGCTTTGCTGAACCCGCTCGATGGACAGTTTCAGACGTTGCCCCAGTTGTCGATCGCCGCTCCTCGCTTCGACGGATTCCACGGCGCGCCGCAGCTCAGCATCGCAGCCGGAACACTGGCCGACGGTCAGACCTGGATCGCCGGCCAAGCCCAACAGGTGGACAACCTCTTCCCATCGCCCCCGCCGAATACCTTGGGGGCATACGTGGGTGGCGGCTTCAATACTGCCTTCCTCAACGGTGTGCCTCTGGAACGGATCGGTTTGTCAGGATACGGCGCCAATGTTTTCAGCCGCTGGTATCTGGCAAAGAGTGCCGACATCGGTATCACTCAGGCTGCCATGGACGGGTGGAACGGGCGCACCGCTCACGAGTGCATCATGTTCACGAGCTGTCTCATACCGTGTTTCGCGCGCATGGTCCGCACCATCACGCTGGACCGCCGCGGCGGCGGCACCGTGGTCCGGTACGACAGTGGATGGGTTCCCACCACCCCCGGCCTCTATGATTACCCCGGACGTACCTTCCATAAGTGCGCCACGAGCGGCATTTATAACCTCCGCGAGGTCCGCGACACCGATTATGTCGTGACCCTGAGTAATGGCGTCCAGTTGCAGGCCGTCTATTACGACGGTGACATCGCCATGGAAAATCCTGTGAGCGGAGCCGATGCCGCTGGCAGGGTCACCGCGCGGCGCCACCTGGGGTTCATCCAACTCCTCACCATTCCGCCGAATCCGCCCGCGGGCCCGATCACCGCCGACGTGATCGATGCCGTCCATCTTGCCGAGTTGTTCAGTCGGGTAGGACCGCTCGGCGGTCCTGTCGATTGCGCCATTCGAATCGGAAACTCGCAGCACGAGATGAAGGTTACAAGCATCTTCGCCACGAACGCCTCGGCCAACCAGTTCTCCGTCGGTCCCTTCGGCAGCCCGGTGCTCCGTGGGCCGGGCGCCTGGGGCGTCGTGCACATGGATAACGGATCGGGTGCCGTGGAGCCTGTCGACGCAGCGCGCGGCGTTCCGCTCGTACGCGCCATCAACGGCCCCTATCGCTGGGCCGACCCGGCGGATCTCTTCCAGAACAATCCGTCGTCGGACTACGGCTTTTTGTTTTCGAGCGGCCCGCAACGTGTCTTGTTCCGCAGGCCGAAAATCGAGCCGGCCTCGGCGCAGATCTCCAGCACAGTCCCGCCGTTGCTCGCCGATCCATACTCGCTGCTCAAAACCACTGGTCTCTTTCCGCCTCCGGTTCAGGCGATTCCCTTCGACCAGGCGGGGTGGGGACTCGATATTGCAAGCGGCGCGCTTCATCTCTTGCCCGCTCCATTCACGGTCAAAACCGTCGGCCAGGGATTCAATCTTCTGAAGACGGCCGAATGGGCTTCCGACCTCGGGTACCGCGACGCCGATGGCAACGTAACGCAATTCGTGATCGATTCCGCTGCCGGCTGGACCATTGACTCAAGCGGCATTCGTCAAGCCCTGACCTTTCCGCTCCTGGGCGAGGTCATGAAGATCGTTCACACCATCCATGCGCCGGTCGGATCCGGAGAGAGTTTCCCTAACCCTCAGTTCGTCTTCAGCCCCGCGCTTGACGCCGTTACCGACGTCCTTCGGATGCTCCGCGAATGGGCGCCCGACCTACCCCAACCGCTCACCGTCAACGCGTCCTTCTCCGGCTCCACGTTCCGCCTCTCAGCGGTGGCTGATTTCCAGATTCAGGACTCCGACGGCAATGCCATCGATTGCGGCATGGGCAAACTGAAAGGCGATCTGAAGCTGGGGGCTGAGGTCTCGGTCGATATCGCCACCCGTGTTCCGAACGGCGCCATCTTTTTCGAAGTAACCGGAAGCTGGCAGCAGGAGATCTTTCCGCTGATCTATGGCGGCGGTCTCATGCGCTTCAGCGTGCGGGGGGAAAACTCCGGGAAGGCCACGCTCGAGCTCGATGCCTGCGTCACAGGTTCGATCGGCGGCGATCTCATTCCAGGCCTAGTCAGCCTCGAAGCAACCGTCAAGTACGGCTACTTCCTGTTCACGAACCCGCTCCTTCCCGGCTTCATGGCCGGGGTCGAGGGGCGCGCGAAGCTCGTCTCCGGCCTGCTGGGGTTCAAACTGACCGTAGAAGGCCGCATCGGCATCACCAGGACCACGCACGACCTGGCCGATTTGAAGCACATTTGCAATCTTCACGGTGAGATCCTGGTGGCCGGCACGGTCACCGCCGTCTGGCTGGTTGACGAGCGCAAATCCTTCCGCACTCAGTTCGATGTCAACGTGGATTGGAAGATGCTTCTGTTAGCCGCGGAGGCCGGCCTGCTGCCGGTCCCCTGAGCGAATTACAGATGGCGATTCCAAGCGCACCGATAAACCTGCTTGCATTTCCGCAATGGTGGGAGCCGCCGCGGCTCACCCTCAACGTGCTCGTCCTGCCCAAAGGCGACCCTCTGGCTTTTGTGCCGGTGTTTCCCTCGTGTACGCTCGCCCTTCAGGCAGCGTTGATTCCCAGCCTCGCCTCGGCTCCCTCTGCCGCCTGGGTCACCGAGCGCAAAGACCTCGTGTTGAAAGTCCCCGGCAACCGTCCCGCCCTGTTCACCGCGCTGGCCGCGGCGATTCCCGTGCGGCCGCATGCTGCCGCCGCGCCGCCCGCTCCTCCGGTCACGGTCAAGAAGGCTCTCGTGAGGCCGTATCGCGACGCCACTTTCGGAGCCCGGCCCCGCACGGGAGTGCTGGTGAGGGAGGACGAATACCAGTGCGCTGTTCGGGACAACGGCCAGGCACTTCCTCGTCCTGCCGATCCGCCCCCGACCGATTTCTATTGGGAGGAGATCTACTCGTTCGTTCTTCGGCAGCCTGTATTGGCGCGCGAGCTCGGCCTGATTTACGAAACTTTCGTCGATCTTCCCACGCCGACATTCTTTTCCGAAGGCGGATTCCTGTATGTCGACATAGCTCCCGGCAGCGACTACGCCGCCCTTCCGCGCACGATGTTTGCGGCGCGCATTCCCACGCTGCGCGTGCAGAGGCGTGTCTTTGCCGCGGTACTCTTCCCGGTGGATTTCCCTGGCACTTTCGACGACGTCTGGGCCGAAGCTGCCGCGTACGACGACGGCTTCGCCAAGATCGTCCACGGATCGCAGGCGCGCACCGGCGCCGTTCTCGACGCCACGCCCACCACCACGCCGCCGCCGAAAGATGCCGGCATTCGCCTCGGCTGGGACGACGAACAGGTCGCGATCTGGATGAACCGGCAACTCGGCGTTAACTCGTACAACCCCGGAGCGGCTCCGCCGGGCTGTCCCATGGGAGTGGCCGGCTACTGCGTCGATGTCTTCGACGACGCGGCCGGCCAGTGGCAATCGCTCAATCATGCGCAGGCCGATCTCGTGCTCGGTGGAATCGCCTTCGGCACGTTCGATGGAGAGCTGTTAGTCGAAACGCTTCCAGTTAATCTCAACAACAATGCAGCCGGCGAATTTTGGCTTCCGGGTTACTTCACAACCTGGAGCGGCCATTCGCTGGTGGTCACCGATTCGACGCCGTACCGCATTGCGGGCAACCTCGATCCGATTGCCGATCCCGTATATGCCGCCGTCGGCGACGATGCCGTGCAGCTCCTGTACGGCAATACCTACCAGTTCCGTGTGCGGCTGGCCGATCTCACCTCGGGAGGCCCGCAATCCGGCGAGCAGTCTCTGAATCCCGCTCTGGCCCCGGTCGCCACCGTCCCGTTCCGGCGCTT
>Ga0126382_10001289_pt1 | contig 10189 bp, 10 predicted proteins | sample PanSoiMetPlot_30_FD_92548 | JGI IMG/M metagenome (GOLD analysis project Ga0126382, IMG submission 92548) | Tropical forest soil microbial communities from Panama - MetaG Plot_30 | ecosystem: Environmental > Terrestrial > Soil > Tropical forest > Bulk soil | place: Panama | collected 2016-02-17 | reverse complement strand
GAGCGCGGGGCATTCACCGGGGCTGCCGAAACAAAGCCTGGCCGGCTTGAAGCAGCGGACGGCGGTACGCTCGTACTTGACGAGATTGCGCACCTTACACTTGATGCTCAGGCGAAACTATTACGGGTGATCGAGCAGAAAGAGTTTGAAAGGCTGGGAGGCCGGAAGACCATTGCCGTTGACGCCCGGGTGATCGCGCTGACGAACGCCAACTTGCAGGAAGCAGTAACGCGGCGCGCGTTTCGAGCCGATTTGTATTACCGCTTGAATGTCGTACAGATTGCGGTCCCGCCGTTGCGGGAGCGAGCCAAGGATATAAACCGTTTGAGCGAAGCTTTTCTGAAAACTTATGCGCAAAAGCATGGGAGACAGGTCTCCGGAGTTTCTCCGGAGGCTGCCGATATTTTGGTTGCATACGATTTTCCCGGCAACGTTCGAGAGCTGGCAAACATCATTGAGCGCGCGGTGATTGTGGCCGCGGGTGCGCAGATTGAGCCAGCCGACTTGCCGGAGATGTTAAGGGTCAACGTCAGGCGGGGAAAAGATCGCCGCGCAACGTTGGCTGAGATTGAAGCCGATTACATTCGCGAGACACTGGCGGCAACAAAGGGTAACAAAAAGGAAGCGGCCGCCATTTTGGGTATCAGCCGTAAGAGCTTGTACGAACGGCTCGCACGAATGGAAAAAACAGAAGTCAGAAGTCAGATGTCAGAAGTCAGCAAAAGCAAGTGAGGGCCGTGCACTTGCATGGAGGTTCAAATAACATGCGGCACCGACCTCTGATCTCGGACATCTGATCTCTGGTTTATGCGTTTTCGGTTCGTCTGGCCCGGCAAGACTAAGGATGAGCGATTACGCTCGTTGCTGGAAGAGTACTTGAAAAGGCTTTCGCGATTTGCGCATTGTGCGGTGACTGAGATTAGAGAAAGCACCTCCGGCGATGGCGCAAGCAAAGTGAAGGAGTCACAGCGCACGGTCGAGGCACTTGCCGGCGCCAGCGCGGTGATTGTGTTGGACGAACAAGGTCGCGAATTAAGTTCAACTGAACTCGCTGATGAGATTGCGCGCTGGGAACAGGAATCGGTTAAAGAGGTCGCTCTTGTGATTGGCGGTCCGGAGGGCTTGGGCAGAGAAGTAAAATCTCGCGCGACGGCGCAGTGGCGAATGTCAAGATTGACGTTTACTCACGAAATGGCCCGGGTGCTAATCGTGGAACAACTATACCGTGCGTACACAATCAATCGAGGAATGCCATACCAGAAGTGAAGATTATCTACTAGCGATAGGAGTCGTAATGCAGAGAATGGATAAGCGGAAAGCTAAAACGTACCGAGACAAATTGTTGCTCCGGAGAGAAGGTCTGGTGGGTCAGGTTCAGGCCGCGGAGGCCTACACGCGTGAACGTGACGCGGAGGCCACTCAGGATCCGGCGGATATGGCGGCAAATGCCTACACTAAGGAGCTGCTCGTTTCCATGTCGGCAAATGATCGACAACTACTCGAGTCGATCGATGCCGCCCTGGAACGTATCGAAGACGGCCAATATGGGAAATGCGTGAACTGCGGCCAACCGATTCAGGAAAAGCGGCTCGAGGCCGTGCCCTGGGCACGCCTTTGTCTGCGTTGCCAGGATCTAAACGAACGGGGATTATTGACTTCGGAAGAGGAGTGATCGAGCTTCCAAGCCGCTCAGATCGCGGCAACAGTTGTGGCATAATCTGCGGCCTTCGGTATCAGCCGAAGGCCGTTACTTTTATGAGTCCCATTTTCGAATTAGCAGGTAAGGCCTATGACGCGGCGCTCGCGCTGGTGTATCCCCAACCATGTGCCGTTTGCGGCGCGAGTGTCGAATCGCGGGCTGATGGAGTTGCTTGTGCAAAATGCTGGCAATCAACACCGTTATTTGCATCAACAGACACGTTGTGCTGGAAGTGTGGGGCTTTCAGTCGCGCCAGGGTTGATGACGAGCGGAAACGTTCTGTGCGATGCGGCCAATGCGATGACAATGCATTTACGTCAGCGCGAGCCTGTGGATTGTATGAGGGAGCGCTCCGCGCATCAATCTTGCAGCTTAAGAGGGAACCTCACATCGCCGCGAGGGTCGCAAGACTCATATTTGCTGCCAGCCGGCGCGAGCCGCTGAATGACGCTACGCTAATCATCCCGGTCCCGCTTCACTCGGAGCGTGAACGCGAGCGCGGATTCAATCAGGCAGACGTCCTGACACGGGCGCTGAGCCGCGTGAGCAAGCTTCCCGTGGACGAGTACAGTTTGCTTCGCCGCACTCATACAACACGTCATCGCGCGGGCATGGATGAACATGCGCGTCGCGAGAGCGTCGCGGGCGTATTCGCTGTCCGGCACACTGACAAGATCAAAGAAGCAAGGGTTCTTTTAGTTGATGATGTGTTTACCACTGGTGCCACCGTTTCGGCCTGTGCCGCGGCCCTGAAAGACGCGGGCGCCGCCCAAGTTTTTGTTCTGACGCTAGCGCGTTCGCAAGCAATTCGCTAGCGGCGTTGCGAGTAAGGTCCGTCCTCCCTTATGAGTTGGCAACCCTCTTTGCTCACAAGCTCAACTAAACCATTTTCATTTACCAACAGGGAGGGTACGAACAATTGGATACAGGAGTACAGAGAGACGCTATTAGTGTCCGAGATATTTCAGTTCGTCGGATGGAAGAGAAAGACTTAGCAGAAGCCGATCGCATTATGCGCCTGGCATTCGGCACGTTTATCGGTCTTCCCGATCCAATGGCTTTCATGGGTGATGCCCAATACGTGCGGACGCGATGGAAAGCGAATCCGGGCGCCGCGTTTGTGGCCGAGCAGGAAGGAGAAATCGTAGGTTCCAACCTCGCAACGTCATGGGGAAGTGTCGGTTTCTTTGGGCCTTTGACTGTGCGTCCTGATTACTGGGATCGCGGAGTCGGAAAGTTGTTGATGCAGCCCGTGCTGGAATGTTTCGAGAACTGGGGCACGAGGCATGCTGGTCTTTTCACCTTCGCACAGAGTCAAAAGCATGTCAGTCTCTATCAGCAGTTTGGATACTGGCCGAGGTTTCTCACAGCTGTCATGTCGACGCCCGTAGTGCAACCGTCCAGTGATTCTGTGGTGGAGACGTTTTCGCAGCTTGCAAAAACCGATCGCGATGCAGTGTTATTCGAGTGCCACAAACTAACCGACGCCATCTATCAAGGCTTGGATGTTGGAGATGAGATAAGAGCCGTCGACGACCAGAATCTGGGCGAAACCGTCTTACTAAGAGGAGGCGGCAAAGTGCGGGGACTGGCGGTTTGTCATATCGGCGCAGGGACCGAGGCGGGCAGCGGCACCTGCTACATAAAATTCGGCACGGTGATTCCCGGATCCGACGCCCCTAAGAATTTTGATCGCCTGTTTGCTGCCTGTCATCAAGTAGCAACTCGGCGTGGCGCGGAAAGACTTGTGGCCGGGGTCAATACCGCTCGGATTAACGCCTATCAGCAAATGCGGGCGCGCGGTTTTCGCAGCGACATGCAAGGCGTAGTAATGCAGAAGCCAAATGAACCAGGCTACAACCGGGCGGATGTATATCTAATCGACGACTGGCGATAATTCGGTACTGGCGTGAGGGTTTTTGATCATAGACCAGGCTAGGCACTAGTTTCGTAGATTCATCCGAACCCCGTTTTCAACACGATCGCATGCGCTAGTTTCCACCCCGAAACCTCTGTAAGATGCGAGCATGCGTACTCTATACAATCCAATTGGGCCATTCGATGAAGGCCGACTAAAAGTATCCGACATTCACGAAATCTATTACGAGCAATGCGGCAATCCAAAAGGAAAGCCGGTAGTGTTTCTACATGGCGGCCCGGGCGGCGGCCTGGTGCCTGAGTATCGCCAGTTTCACGATCCCGGTGCGTACCGCATTGTGTTGTTTGATCAAAGGGGCTCAGGCAAGAGCACGCCACACGCTTCGCTTGAGCAGAACACTACCTGGGATTTGGTTTCCGATATCGAGAAGCTGCGCGAACACCTCGGAATTGAAAAATGGCAGGTCTTTGGCGGTTCATGGGCAGCACGCTCGCGCCGGCTTATGCCGAAACGCATCCCAGTCGCGCGACGGAACTTGTATTGCGGGGAATCTTCCTGTGCCGGCCGAAGGAGATCAAGTGGTTCTATCAGGAGGGCGCAGGCTGGATCTTTCCTGATGTGTGGCAGGAATACGTAAAGGTTATTCCGGCGAACGAGCGGGCCGACATGGTGACGGCATACTATCGCCGACTTACCGGAGCTGATGAGAAGGTAAGGATCGAGGCGGCGCGCGCCTGGAGTATTTGGGAAGGCACGACCTCTAAACTTCTCTTTGATCCCGAGTCGATTGAACGATTCGCTGATCCGACATTCGCACTCGCGTTTGCACGAATCGAATGCCATTACTTCATGAACAACTGTTTCTTCGAAAGTGAAAACTACCTGCTCGAGCACGTGAACAGGATTCGGCATATTCCCGGGGTAATTGTGCAGGGGCGCTACGACATCGTCTGCCCCATTACGAGCGCTTGGGATCTGCATCGGGCCTGGCCGGAGGCAAATCTCCACATCACACCCGACGCGGGTCATTCAATAATGGAGCCGGGGAATTTAAGCGCGCTGGTCGAGGCTACGGACCGATTCCGTTAGACGGAACGGCGACATCCTTTTTGGCGGTTCGTGACCATTTCTGCTCGCCCTGAAACAACCGCCATCGATGCCCGTGAACCGCAGCCAGGATGGCTGCGTTTCCACCTTCTGACACCGTTTTTTGACACTTTCCAGCAGCCTCGCGTAATATCAGCCTCAATCATGAATGCCCGCGTCCTGGTATTGAATGCTTCGTTCGAACCGATAAACGTGTGCACTGAACGGCGCGCGGTGGTCATGATCTTTAAGGGCGTGGCGCGGATGGAGGAGCACAACGGCCACATGTTGCGTTCCGAAAAGCTGGCCTTGCATGCGCCTTCCGTGATCCGGTTAACTGAGTACCGGCATATTACATTTGAGCGCCGCTCTCTCTCTCGCAAGAACATCTTGTTGCGCGATCATTCCTGTTGCCAATATTGTGGGAAGCAATTTTCGCCTTCGGAGCTGACTCTGGACCACGTCGTCCCGCGTTCGCGTGGTGGCGAGTCAGCCTGGGACAACCTGGTGGCCTGCTGCAAGCGATGCAATCATCGCAAGGGAAACCGAACGCCGGAAGAATCGAATATGCAATTATTGCGGCGCCCGCGAGGCTTCTCGCTGCACGTTAACCGGCAAATCATGCGGTACCTCGGGCGGGCAGACGAGACCTGGCGAAAATATCTCTTTTACGAATCTGACGGCAGCAGTGACTTGTGTGTCCGCGAGTAACATGGCCCCACGGACAAGGAGAAGTTTATGAAGTTTTTGTTGTTCGCGCTGGAGAGTCCCACGATCATAATCCTGGTTGTGGCAGCGATTTTTCTTCTATTCGGCGGGAGCAAGCTGCCCCAACTCGCAAAGGCTCTTGGTCAGAGCAAGAAAGCATTCAAAGAAGGCCTTGACGACAGTGAGCGTGAAGATCGCAACAGATCTGATGCGCGCGCGAAGCTGGATTCCGTAGACGACGAGACCTTGTTTGAAGAAGCACGGCGGCGAGCGCAACAAATGCGCGCTGAGGAAACGAAGAAGATCGAGCGCTAAGCGAATTTAATCAAGGCGCGGTAAAGACCCAAAATATTTGTAGCATCAGAGCAAACTCGACAATACCGGCGTGAAAGCTGAAAGCTTTCGCGCCGGTAACGCTTTGCCCGGCGATTCTAAGTACTATCAACATCGCCGGCCTACGGCACGCCGGGCGCGAAGTCCGAGTTTATTGAACTCGTGATTTTGTCCCGACTAATAAAGTTGCCTTTACTGAAAGCGCGAACTCGCGCTCATGTCTTTCTTCGTCGATGATTCGTCTCAATTCCTGAATTACCCGTTGGCGGGCGAGCGCGGGGACTTGGCGCATCCAGCTCTCGAGCAGAAAATCGTTGATTAGCGGAGAGTTCAAGAACTCCTCGGCCGAATCAAAGTCGAATTCTTCAATCGCCATCCACGAGTTAATGTCCTGCAGTCCAGATTCTTGAGCTATAGCCTCAGCGTCCGAGACAGTCGGCAACTCAGTAATCAAGTTCTCGACGTCAACTCCATGATCCGCGAGTTGAGCGCTCAAAAGGGCCTCCCAATAGATCGAAAAAAATTCACCGAAACTTGAAGCCGTCGGCAACCATGTGGCCACCGTCGCGCCCGCCCGCGCTACTCGCACGGCCTCGCTGAGATTGCGTTTGAAATCTACGGGAGAGGTGAAAGAGTTATTACTGAAAACAAGGTCAAACTGCTCGTCACCAAAGGAAAGGTTGTCGCTCGGTTCGCATTGAAATCGTGTCTTTTCGTTCAAAGCGATAGCTTTCGCCCGAGCTATTTCAACGCATTCTTCGTTTTCATCTACCGCAATGATCTTCAGTTTGTCGCCACCTCGCTGCTGCAAAGCGATCGTATGACCACCGGAGCCCGCATTGATGTACAAGGCCGTCCCTTCTTTCGGTAGCGCCACGTGCTCATCGATTAACTCCGCGAATCGTTCTCCCCAGTCCGTTTCGATGTAAAGGTCCTGGAGAAATGCGAGTTCCTTATCTGATTTTCTCTCGAGCATATTAAGATCAAGAGTCAGGAGTCAGAATTAGCTCTTCATTCTGATTTTTGACTCCGCTCTTCTGACTGCGGTTCTTCAAAGTAGGTTCTTCCTTTCAGCTTGTCCGGTAGACATGACATCTCTTCTCTTGCTTCGGCGTCGCGATGCACGTATCGATATCCTTTTCCGTAGCCAAGATGTTTCATCAAAGGCGTGACTGCATTTCGCAGGTGCAGCGGCACCGGCTCTCGGGCTGTGTCAGCTGCGTCAGCATGCGCGGCCGAATAAGCACGTAAAACGGCGTTCGATTTTGGCGCCCGGGCAAGATAAATCGTTGCCTGGGTGAGCGGAAACAAGCCTTCAGGCATGCCGATTAATTGGACAATGTCTGCAGCGGCGGCGGCCTGGACCATCGCATTAGGATCGGCGAGGCCGATGTCTTCCGATGCCAGAATGCAAAGCCGGCGCGCGATGAACACCGGATCGGCGCCACCCTCGATCATCCGCGCAAGCCAATACAACGACGCATTCACGTCTGAGTTACGAACGGACTTTATCAGCGCTGACGCCAGGTTGTAATGCTCCTCTCCGCCTTTGTCGTATGCGAATTGAGTCCGCCCGAGCGCCTCTATTAACGTCGCGGTTGTGATTATACGTACCCCCTGATTGTCAGCCTCGGTTGACTCCACCGCGGCCTCGAGCGCTGCCAGGGCCACTCGCGCGTCACCGCCGGCAAGATGGGCTAACCGTTGAATCAGATCGTCAGAAAGTTGGGGACGAAGACCTGCAAGTCCGCGTTGTCCGTCAGTTAATGCCCGTTTGACGATGATAGCAATCTCCTGTTCGCTAAGGGGGTTCAAGACCATCACCCGCGCTCGCGACAGCAACGCGCCGATTACTTCGAATGAAGGGTTTTCCGTCGTCGCGCCAATCAAAGTCACAGTGCCGTCCTCGACTGCAGGTAGAAGTGCGTCTTGTTGAGCCTTGTTGAAGCGGTGGATTTCGTCCACGAACAGAAACGTGCGACGGCCTCGACGGCGGTCAAGTCGCGCCTCAGCCACAGCCGCGCGCAAGTCCTTGACACCCGAAAATACGGCAGACAGCGCCACAAATCTGGCGTTTGTCATTTCGGAAAGCAGCCGAGCAAGTGTGGTTTTGCCGGTGCCGGGCGGGCCCCAAAAAATTATTGATGGAAGATTTCCGCCGGTTTCGATCAGGCGTCGTAGAACGCGTCCTTCGCCAACAAGATGATCCTGACCCACAAAGTCGCTCAATGTGCGGGGGCGTATCCGATCAGCGAGCGGGGATGGCGAGGTTGATTGGTCCGGCTCTGCTTCCCGAAGCTCAGGAAAAAGGCTCGTGGATCTTTGCATCGACATTGCTTTTGCCTCAGCGTATCACAAGCGGAAATCGCAAGCACCTTGAAGGATGCGAGCCTCCAGAATGGCGGTTCCGGTGCAAAGAGTGTTTGGTGAGAAGCGATCGTTCGGAGGATAATGCGCGACACGGAGGCCAGGAAAATGCCAAATCAAGGAGCCATGATTTCTCGACGCACGTTTGCGCAACTCTTCGGTGCGGGCGCCGCTTACGCAGCAACTAATCCTGCACGTTCGCTCTGCAGAGCAGCGCCCGTGCCGGCGACAATCCTTCGCGGCGCATCCTCAAGTGTGGTGAGACTGAACTCTAACGAGAATCCCTACGGTCCTTCGGCAATGGCGATGAAGGCTATGACGGATGCGCTGACACTGAGTTGGCGCTACCCCGACGAACACGCCGACTTGCTCGTCGAGATTTTGACGAAAATCAATGGGGTCGATCGTGAGCAAATCTTGCTTGGTGACGGCTCGGGCGAAATTCTAAAAGTGTGTGCGGCGGCATTCACGGGCTCTTCAAATAATGCCAAAGGTGAAGGTGTTAAGTTGTCGACGCCCACGCGCGGAGGCGCCTTGCGATCCTTCGCGCCCGGCAGAGGCAAAATGATCGTTGCGGATCCTACGTTCGAAGCGATCGCGAACCATGCTGCCGTTGGGGGAGCTGATGTCATAAAGATACCAGTCACGAAAAGTTTTGCGCACGATCTGACGAAAATGGCTGCGGCCGCCAGCGAGGGACTGGTTTACATTTGCAATCCCAACAATCCGACGGCAAGCATTACGCCGAAGAACGAATTGCGCAGTTTCATCGCAGCAACCCCTCGCGACACAATGATCCTCGTAGACGAGGCTTACTACCATTATGCTGACAGCGCCGATTACGAATCAGTAATTCCATTGATCAAAGACCGTCCGAATTTGATCGTGGCGCGCACATTCTCGAAGATCTACGGCATGGCTGGGTTGCGTTGCGGCTATTGCATTGCACAAAAAGAAACAATCCAACGTTTGCGGCCACATCAGACGTGGGACAGTGTGAACATCATGGCTATCGTGGCCGCGATCGCAAGTCTGAATGATTCTGATCAGGTGGCCAACGGGCGCCGCCTGAACACCGAAACGCGCGCCTATGTTTCTTCAGAATTGAAGGCGGCCGGCTACGAACACATTCCATCACAGGCAAATTTCATTATGATTGATGTGAAGCGTCCGGCGGCTCCTTTGATTGCCTCACTTAAGGAACTCGGAGTTCACGTGGGAAGGCCGTTTCCAGCGCTGCCAAACCATTTACGTGTCACAATCGGCAAGCAGACGGAAATGGAGACATTCTTATCGGCCTTTCGAAAAGTAATTGCGTGACAAATCTATCCGGCGCTCGTCAGGATCCCACTTCCAGGCAAGACAACGCAATGATAAATGTCGGCTCGGCACGTCAGCGCGTATGGTTGCCGCTTTGGCAACTGCCACGACGGCTTAATCTAATCCTTACGTTAACTAAGCGCGAGCTTACCGCGCGCTATAAGGGTTCGCTACTCGGATTGCTTTGGGCGATTCTGACGCCGGTTGTGATGATCGCGATCTTTACATTCATTTTTGCAGGCATCTTTCACGCGAAGTTCGGCAACAGCAGTTCACGATGGGATTATGCCCTATATCTTTTTTGTGGTTTGCTTCCCTGGAATGCTTTCCAGGAAGCCGTCCAGCTTTCAGCTACCACAATTGTCTCGCATGCGAATTTGGTAAAGCGTGTTGTGTTTCCGCTTGAAACCTTACCCGTGGCTCAATCGCTTGCGGCAATCGCTAACCAACTGTTTGGCACGACCGCTCTGTTAATCGCCATCGTCATCGTCAAGCGCGAATTGCACGTGACGCTTCTGTACGTTCCGCTGCTGCTTCTCGTACAACTGCCCGCCATGCTCGGCGCCGGGTGGCTGTTAGCTTCGCTCGGGGTCTTCGTTCGCGACATTGTTCAAGGTGTCGGATTGGTGTTGACAGCATGGCTCTATCTGACTCCGATAATTTATCCTGAGTCTCTGATCCCGAGCGAGTACCGTACGGTCGCTCACCTGAACCCTTTTACTGGTCTGGTTCGGTGCTATCGACAAGTAATTCTCGAAGGTGCGCCTCCCGACGGAAGAGCGTTGGGCTACTTCCTG
>Ga0126382_10001288_pt1 | contig 10195 bp, 5 predicted proteins | sample PanSoiMetPlot_30_FD_92548 | JGI IMG/M metagenome (GOLD analysis project Ga0126382, IMG submission 92548) | Tropical forest soil microbial communities from Panama - MetaG Plot_30 | ecosystem: Environmental > Terrestrial > Soil > Tropical forest > Bulk soil | place: Panama | collected 2016-02-17 | reverse complement strand
CGGTACCCGCTTGCGGTGAATGTTGGAACACCGCGGCCTGATGCTCGGGCGTAATGCTGATGCCGGGGTCGGTCACTGAGAAATAGACCATCCCGCCGTTCAGGACCGCAGCCATGGTGATGGTGCCTCCTTCGGGCGTGAACTTGACAGCATTGGATAGGAGATTGAGGAGGACCTGCTTGACCTTGCGCTCGTCCGCCACCACCTCGCCGATGCGCGGGTCCACGTGCACGGCGAGCCCGATGCTGTTCCGCGCCGCCCGCTCCTTGATGAGGGTGAGCGCGTTGTCGAGGGCGGCGGGGAGATCGAAGGGCAACGCCTCCAGCTCCATGCGCCCCGCCTCGATCTTGGAGAGGTCGAGGATGTCGTTGATGAGGGAGAGGAGGTGCTTGCCCGAGGACAAGATATCTTGGAGGTACTCCTCCTGCTTCTCGTTCACCTCACCGAACATGCGCTCAAGCAGCACCTCGGAGAAGCCGATGACCGCGTTGAGCGGCGTGCGCAGCTCGTGGGACATGTTGGCGAGGAACTCCGATTTGTGCCGGTTGGCGATCTCGAGCTGCTGCGTCTTTTCCTGGATCTCCGTGAACAAGCGGACGTTCTCCACCGCGATCACCGCCTGATCAGCGAAGGTCTGCAGCAGCCCCACCTGCTTGTCTGGGAACGGCGTGGTCCGATCCGCGGCCACCGTGATGGTGCCGATGGGGACACCGTCGCGGAGCATGGGCACGGAAAGGATGCAGCGGTACGCGGCCACTTGCGCCAGGCCCTGGAGAGCGTAGTCGGGATCGTCCCGCACATCGGTGATGTGGACGATGCTGCGAGTCATGATCGCGCGGGCGGAGGCTCCGGCCCGGCTCAACGGCATGGGGAAGGCAGCGCGAATGGCCGCCGCCCCTTCCGGACTGATGTTCCGGAGGGCCTCCAGGTGGATCATCTGCCCGTCGAAGCGAAAGACCGTGCTGAAGGCCGCCTCGCAGAGGCGGAGTGAGTTCTCGGCGATCGCCTCGAACACGGGCTGCACATCCGTCTGGGAGGCGCTGATGACCCGAAGGATCTCGCCGGTGGCCGTCTGCTGCTCGAGAGTCTCCGTGAGGTCGTGGTTGCGCACGTCAAGTTCCTTGAACAGTCGGACGTTCTCGATGGCGATGACGGCCTGGCTGGCGAAGGTCCTCATCAGGTCGACCTGCTGGTCGTCGAAGGCGTGGGGCTCGGCCCAGCCGAGCGTCATGGCCCCGATGGGCTCGCCCGCTCGCAGCATGGGAATGGTGACCTGGCTGCGCGCGTCGATGGCCTCGATCATCTTCCGCGAGAGCTCGGGCACGTTCTCCTCTTGTCTCACGTCGCGGATGTAGAAGGGCTCCCGGGTGAGGATGACGTGGCCGGCAATGGTGTCATCGGAGAGCGGCCGCGGGAACACCCGTTGCACCTGCCCCAGGCCTCCGATGCTGAGCCCGTGCGAGGCGGCCAGGTGCACGAGGCCCCCCTCGTAGCGATACAGGCGTCCGAAGCGCCCCCCGCACAGGCGAACGGCGCGCTCCACGATCACGTCGAAGACGGGCTGCACGTCGGTGGGAGAGCTCGAGATCACGCGCAGGATCTCGCTGGTGGCGGTCTGCTGCTCCAGGGAACGGGACAGCTCGCGGGTCCGCTCTTCCACCTTCTGCTCCAGGTTCGCGTACGACTCGCGGAGCTGGCTGGTCATCCGGTTGAACTGCTCGGCGAGCGTCTCGATCTCGTCACCCGTGCGCACCTCGAGGCGATGACCGAGGTCGCCGGAGCCGATCCGTCCCGCCCCTTCCGTGAGCGCACGGATCGGCCGCACCATGCGCCGGGCGAGGGCGAGGCTCGCCAGCACGGCGAGGAGCACGCCGAAGAGGGCGAGGCCGACCGTGCGGTAGATGGACCAGCGGATGGGCTCGAAGGCTTCCACGAGCGGCTGCTCGATGAGCACGGCCCAGCCAAGGGGCGCGATGGGCGCGGACGCGGAGAGCACCTGCCGCCCCTCGAGATCGCGCGCGATGCCGGGCATCCCCGCGCCTTGGGCGGCCACGGACAGCGCTGCCTTCACCTGATCGAGCGCAGAAAGATCTGTCTTCTTCAGCACGAGGCTGATGTCGGGATGGGCGATCAGGTGGCCGAAGGAGTCGACCACATAGGCGTGCCCGGCCTTGCCGATCTTGATCTGCGAGACCACGTCCCAGATGAACTTGAGGTTGACCTCGGCCACCGTGACGCCGGAGGAGGAGCCGCTGCCCGCCAGAGCGATGGTGATGTACGGCTCGGATTCCTTGCGGAAGTAGACGGGGCTGAAGTACGTCTTCCCGGACTTGGGATCGCGAAAGCGCGGATCTCGGGCGTAGGAGACGCCGCTACCCACCACGTCCATGGCCAACCGCGAGACACGGAGCTGCTCGCGCCCTTCGGCATCGAGATAGCTCACCTCGGTGATGGCGGGAACCTGGCGGAGAAGCCGGAAGTAGTCGGCGCGCCGCTGCTCCATGGCCGCGGCGGGCGCCACGATGGAGGGCTGCGTCGTCCAGCTGATCTGGCGCTCCACTTCCTTGACGAAGAGCTCGATGCGCGTGGCGGCGCCCACCGCCTTCTCGCGCTGGAGCGTCACCAGCGCTTCCTTGTTCTCCTGATAGGAGAAGTAGATCTCGAGCGCGCCGCTGGTGAAAAGGGCTCCGCTGACGAGGACCACGAAGAGAACCGCGTACTTGCGGAAGAGAGAACCCCGCCAGATCACGGCGGGGATTATCCCACAATGGCGCCGCTACCCGCTCAGCCCTTGGAGGAGTCTCCCAACTTGCGGCGCTCGGCCTCCGCCTGCTCGAGCCAGTAGCGCATGTCCATCTCGCCGAAGAGCCCGACGGCCTGTTCGAGGTGCCCATGGGCCCGGGTGTCACCTGCTTGACGCGCCACCTGCCCCAGGGCGAGGTGGCAGCGGCCGAGCAGGGGCCTCAGCCCGAGCTCGTCGGCGATGCGGGCGGCCCGCTCGGCATCCGCCCGCGCACCCTGCAGATCGGGTGAGGCCGCGGAGAGGCGCACTGCGCTCTGGATGCGGAGACCCTCGGCCTCCAGCCAGCGCTGCCGGTGCGTCTGGGCCATGCCGAGGCCACGAGCGAGCTCGCGCACGGCGTCCGCCCAGCGCCCCGCGAGCAAATAGCTCTCGGCGAGGGCGGTCACGTTCCACGCATGGGTAGGCATGAGGCGGAGCGCGCTTGACTGCGCGGAGGCCTCCTCGAGCAGGGCGACAGCCTCGGGGACGCGGCCAGAGAGCGCGTAAGCCTGTCCGAGATCGCACGACACGAGGAGGGAGAGCGGCGCGAAGTTGGAGCGGCGACAGATCTCGAGGCCCCTCGTGAGCCAGCCGATGGCCGTAGGGAAGTCGCCCTGCATGAGGGCGGGACGCGCCACGCCCGAGTAGGTCATGGCCAGGGTGAGGTCGTGTTGGCTCGCCTCGGCGAGACGAAGGGCTTCCTTGGCGTGCGCGCCGCTCTCCGCGAACTCACCGAGGGGAGCGAGGCACCACGCCATCCATGCGCGGTTGACTGCTGTGCGCATCCCAGCCGAGACGGAGCGGCGGCGCGGCGACCCCGTCTCCACCCGGGCCAGGTGCTGGCCGAAAGCGTCGACGGCGCGTCGGTACTCGCCCAGGCTCGCGTAGGCCTGGCCGAGGCGCTGGGTCGCCAGTGATTCGAGGGCGCGGTCGTGGAGCGTCTGCGCGATTCCCATGGCGCGCAGGCCCGATTCCACGGCTCGCTCGGGCTGGCCCGTCCACCAGTAGCACTGCGTCATGTAGGCCGCGACCTGGCCGAGCCGCCGCTGGTCCTGGAGCTGCTCGGCCTGGGCCTCTGCCTCCTTGAGCATGTCCGCCATGCGCCCCACGTCGCCCATCGGGATGAGCGCATTGTGGAGATCGAAGCGCAGATCCACGGCCAGCTCGCTGCGCTCGCGCCCCTCGGGCAGCGCCTCGAGAGCGCCCAGGGCCTGCTCGAAACACGTGACCGCCTCGCGATAGGCGCTGCGCCCCGCGGCCTTGGCCCCCGCACGCCGGTAGAGCTGCGCCGCTTTCTCCCACAGCCCACCCTGCAGCGCATGGTAGGCGAGGCGCTCGATCTGCTCGGCCAGGCGCCCCGGCGTCATCTGCTCGATGACGGAGACGAGCTTGGCATGGAGCGCTCGGCGCTGCTCGTAGAGGAGCGCGCCGTAGGCGACCTCGTGCGTGAGGGCATGCTTGAAGGTGTACTCGAGGTCGGGGAAGAGGCTCGTCTCGTAGAGGAACTCCGCCGACTGCAGCCGCGCGAGACCGCGCCGCAGCTCTTCCTCTGGCATCTCCTCGAGAGCCTGGAGGAGGGCCAGGGGTACGTCCTTGCCGATGACAGAGGCGGACTGCAGCAACCGCTTCTCGTTGACGGGCAGCCGATCGATGCGGGCGGCGAGAATCGCCTGCACGGTGGCAGGCACCTGGATCGAGTCCACCGGCCCCGACACCTCGTAGTGACCGCGCTCGCCGGCGAGGGCGCCCGTCTCCACGAGCGTGCGCACACTCTCCTCGAGAAAGAAGGGGTTGCCGCCCGTCTGCTCGATGAGGAGCTGCTTGAGGGAGTCGAGGCTGCCATCATCGCCCAGGAGCGCGTCGAGGAGCGCGGTGGCACCGTCGGCCTGCAGCGTGTTGAGCCGGATGCGCGCGTAGTAGGTCTTGGCGCCCCAGCCGTGGCTGTATTCCGGGCGGTAGTTCACGAGGAGCGCGACGCGGGCACGGGGCAGGCTCTCCACCAGGCTGTCGAGAAGAGCCTGCGTCTCGTTGTCGACCCACTGGAGATCCTCGAAGGCGAGGAGCACGGGCTGGATTTGGCTCTCGCGGAGGAGCACTGCCTTGATCGCGTCGAAGGTGCGCTGGCGCCGCTGCGAGGGGTCGAGGCTCTGCCAGCGCGGCTCCTCCACCGGCACGTCGAGCAGTGCGAGGAGCGGAGCCAGGGTCGCCTCCCGCGCGGGGTCGAGGGCCAAGAGCTTGCCCGTCACTTTTTCCCGGATCTGCTTGGCCGCGTCGCGCGCGTCGATCTGAAAGTAGCCCTTGAGGAGATCGGCCACGGGCAGGTACGGCGTGGCCTTGCCGTAGGATACGGCGCGAGCCTCGAGCACGAGCCAGCTCGACTGCGGCATGGTGTGGATGAGCTCGTGGAAGAGGCGCGACTTGCCCACGCCGGGCTCGCCCACCACGGCCACCACCTGCCCGCGCGCCGTGCCCGCGCGCTCGAGAGCGGCGCGCAGCTGGTCGAGCTCGGGAATGCGCCCCACGAAGCGAGAGAGCCCACGGCGCGCGGCGGCCTGGAGTCGTGACCGCGCCCAGCCAGGCCCCACGATCTCGCACACCTCGAGGGGCGTCTCCAGACCCTTGACGGGGACCGGGCCGAGCGAGCGCGCCTCCACCCAGCCCTCGGCGAGGCTCAAGGTCGCCCCCGTGGTCAGCACGGTGCCCGGGGTCGCCATCTGCTCCATGCGCGCGGCCAGGTGCGTGGTCTGTCCCACCGCGGTGTAGTCCATGTGGAGGTCGCTGCCGATCGAGCGCACCACCACCTCACCCGAGTTGAGGCCGACGCGGATCTGGATCGGGATGCCCTCGGCGCGGCGCACGTCATCGGCGTAGCGGCGGACCGTCTCCTGCATGCGGAGCGCCGCGTAGCACGCGCGCACCGCGTGATCCTCATGAGCCAGGGGCGCGCCGAAGAGGGCCATGATGCCGTCGCCCATGACCTGGTTCACCGTGCCCTCGTAGTGGTGCACGGCGTTCATCATGTGCTCGAGGACGGGATCGAGGAGCTTGCGCGTCTGCTCGGGATCGCGATCGGCCATGAGCTCCATCGAGCCCTTGAGATCGGCGAAGAGCACTGTGACCTGCTTGCGCTCCCCCTCGATGGCGGAACGCGCGGTGAGGATCCTCTCCGCGAGGTGCCGCGGGGTGTAGGCCTCGGGCGAGGCGAAGCGCGGCTGGGCGGGGCGCGGCGCCTCCACGGCGACGCCGCATTGACTGCAAAAGCGAACGCCGTCGGCGAGCTCGGCGCCGCAGCTGCCGCACTGTCGCTGGAGACGCGCCCCGCACTGGGTGCAGAAGCGGGAGGCGTCGGAGTTCTCGCAGCGGCACCGCGGACAGTGCATGGCGACCTCTCGGAAGGCGCCGCGGAAGTGCGGACGGCCGCGACGAGAGTAGCGCCCCCGCCGACGGAGGGTCAACAACCTTGACACTCCGTCGACCCTCGTCTAACGTCTGCGCGATGCCGGCCTCGAAGCACGTCCCGTATGCCGTGCGCGTGCTTCGCGCGCACGTCACCGGTCCCGCCGCCCCCGCCTTCGACCTCGTGGAGCCCGACGGCAACCGGCATCGTGTGGGCGCCGCGGACGCCGAGCCCGCCTTCACCCTTCGCCTCCGCACGGCGCGTGCGTGGCGCGCCCTGGGCTCCCTCGACGAAACGCGGATCGCCGAAGCCTACCTGCACGGCGACATCGACTTCGAAGGAAACATGCTCGCCGCCCTCGACCTGCGCGTCTTCCTCTCCGACCGGCATCCTCTCGCCTCCGTGTGGCGCTTCATCCAGCCGTGGCTCTACGGCGAGGTGGGCGCGGACAAGAGTTGGGTGCCCCAGCACTACGACTACGGCAACGAGTTCTACTTCGCATTCCTCGACCGCAAGTTCCGTCTCTACTCGCAGGCCGTCTACGCGAGCGAGGAGGAGACGCTGGAGCAGGCGGCCCAGCACAAGCTCGATTACGTGATGGAGGCCTGCCGGCTTGGCCCGGGCTCGCGCGTGCTCGACGTGGGCGGGGGGTGGGGCGCCTTCGCGGGCTACGCGGGTTCGCGCGGGGTGAACGTGACCATGCTCACCATCTCGCGCGAGCAGTTCGCCTTCCTCACGGAGTGGTGCGCCACCCATACCCTGCCCGCGCAGCTCTCCGTGCTCTACGAGAGCATCTTCGCCTACGCGCCCGGCGTGCGGTACGACGCCGTAGTCCTGTGCGGGGTGATGGAGCATCTGCCCGACTACCCCGCCCTCTTCCGGAAGCTCGACGCCCTCCTCGAGCCGGGCGGGCGCCTCTACATGGACTTCGCGGCGGGACGGAAGAAGTTCGACGTGAGCGCCTTCACGTATCGCTACGTCTTCCCCGGCGATCACACTCCCGTGGTCCTTCCCGAGCTCTACGCGGCGGCCAACCGGACCGAGCTGGAACCGGTGGCCCTGCACAACGACCGGCACAGCTACTTCCTCACCCTCCAGGCATGGGCGCGCAACCTCGACGCGGCCCGGCGCGAGCTGGTCGAGCGCTACGGCGAGCGTGTGTTCCGACTCTTCCAGATCTACCTGTGGGCCGGCGCGCATCTCCACCGCGACGGCGGGCTGGAGGCGTATCGCCTCGTCTTCCAGAAAGGGAAAAATCTTCCGTCGAGCGCGCTCGGCCTCGGCGGGTCCGGCGTCGTTGTCGAGTAGGCACGGTATACTGTCCCGTATGCGAGTGCTCCTCGTTCACCCCAGCGCGCTGATGTACTCCGAGCTCTACCTGCGCCTCGAGCCCATCGGGCTCGAACGGGTGGCTGCGGCCCTCCGCGGCGCCGGCCACGACGTGCGTGTGCTCGATCTGCAGATCTTCAGCCACGACGACTATCGTGCGGAGCTCGCGGCCTTCCGGCCCCAGGCCGTGGGCTTCTCCATGAACTACCTCGCCAATGCGCCGGAGATCATCGACCTCGCCAAGGAGACGAAGCAGCGCCTGCCCCACTGCTTCTTCATGATCGGCGGCCACAGCGGATCGTTCGTCGCCGAGGAGCTCCTCGAGCACGGCGGGGGCGCCATCGACTGCGTGGTGCGCGGCGAGGGCGAGGTCATCGCGCCCCGGGTGCTGGAGGCGATCGGCGACCCCAAGCTCTGCAGCCTGCCGGGCGTGGTGACTCTGCAGGGACAAGGGCCCTCACCGACCCTCCTCGACGACCTCGACCGCTTCCTGCCCGCGCGCGATTTGACGCGGCGACGCAACAAGTACTTCATCGGCGTGCTCGATCCCTGCGCCTCCGCGGAGCTGACCCGAGGCTGTCCCTGGGACTGCTCCTTCTGCAGCGCGTGGACCTTCTACGGACGCAGCTATCGGAAGTCCTCCCCCGTGAAGGCGGCGGAGGATCTCGCCTCCATCAGTGAGCCCAACGTCTTCCTGGTGGACGACGTGGCCTTCATCCACCCCGAGCACGGCTTCGCCATTGGTCAGGAGCTGGAGCGGCGGAAGGTGAAGAAGCAGTACTACCTCGAGACCCGCTGCGACGTCCTCATCAAGAACCGCGATCTCTTCGCCTACTGGAAAAAATTGGGGCTCTTCTACATGTTCCTGGGGCTGGAGGCCCTCGACGAGGAGGCGCTCAAGCTGCACCGGAAGCGTGTCACCACCGGGGAGAACTTCGAGGCCCTGGAGATCGCCCGTGAGCTCGGACTCGTCGTCGCCGTCAACATCATCGCCGACTGTGACTGGGACGAGCAGCGCTTCGCGATCGTGCGCGAGTGGGCCATGACGGTGCCGGAGGTCGTGCACCTGACCGTGGCCACTCCCTATCCTGGCACGGAGATCTGGTTCACGGAATCGCGGCGGCTGACCACGCGGGACTATCGCCTGTTCGACGTGGCGCACGCCGTGCTGCCCACGCGCATGCCGCTCGACAAGTTCTACGCGGAGCTCGTCAAGACGCAGGACATCCTCAACCGCAAGCATCTGGGCTGGGGCGCGGTCGCCCGTTACGGCTACCCAGCCGTGCGCGCCCTCATGCGCGGACAAACCAACTACGTCAGCATGCTGTGGAAGTTCGCCACCGTGGTGAACAAGAACCGGCAATACGCCGATCACCAGCAGCCTGTGAAGTACGAGATGCGGCCGCCCAAGCCGGCCGTGGCCAAGCCGAACCCGGCCGAGCTCTTCATCCACCTTCCCGCCAAGCTCCAGAAGCCCACCGCGGCGGGGGGCGCCGCCGCCGGCTAGCGTCCCCTTATCCCCCGGAGGCGAGCGCGCGCAGCAGGAAGTCCGCGAGGCGCTTCCGCATCTCCGGAGGCATCTCGACCCGTTCGGTGCGGGCCGTCAGGTCGCGGGTACGTCTGTAGGTGGCGAGGTAAGCCTGGCAGGGATCGCACCCGGTAAGATGCCGGTCGAGCCCGGCAAGCTGCGCAGGCGTCAGCGCAGCCTCGAGGAAGTCACCGAGCAGCTCGATGGCCTCCCGGCAGGTCAAATCGCTCATGGTCGTGCCTCTTGGATGCGCAGATGAGCCCTCGCGGTTCACATCCTCTTTACAAATCGGGGTGGGGAGCCCGGTAGAATGCCGAGCCATGGCAACTTCTCCTCCCCGAGGGAGCGGAATCGGAGCCTCGAGCGTTGCACGGGGCAGAAGCCGCGAACACGTGCGCGCCGCCCCCGCCGGCCGCCCATCCTTAATGGACTGGCGGCGCGGGGCCTGGGAGCCATAGCATGGACGCCGCCTCCGAGGCGGTTCTGGTCGAGCGCTTGCGCGAAGGTGATGCCTCCGCCCTCGAGGCCCTGATGGAGCGCTACGCCTCCCGAGTCTTCCGCGTCGCCCGCGGCATCGCCCGCACTGATGCCGACGCCGAGGAGGTGGTGCAGGACGTCTTCCTCGCCCTCGCCCGCAAGATCGAGACCTTCGAGGGCCGGGCCCAGCTCAGCACCTGGATCTACCGAGTCGCCACAAATGCCGCGCTCCTCAAGCGGCGCGGCAAGCGCGTCCAGCTCGAGGTGAGCCTGGAGGAGCATCTGCCCACCTTCAAGGAAGATGGCCATCGCGACGGCCCCCGCGACTACCTCCTCGCCGACTGGTCCCGCACGCCCGAAGCCGAGCTCCTCGACGGCGAGGCGCGCACCGTCCTCGCCCGCGCCATCGATCAGCTCTCCGATACCTATCGCGCCGTGCTGATCCTGCGGGACGTGGAGGAGCTCTCCAACGAGGAGACGGCGCGGATCCTCGACGAGTCCGTGGGATCCATCAAGTCGCGCCTCCATCGCGCGCGCATGGCCCTCCGGGAGCAGCTCACGCGCCATCTCGCCCCTACCCTTCACTGACGGCTCTCCACCAGGTCCAGACCGTGCCCATCGCCGGATTCGGGGCGCATGCCCACCCGCTCCTCGACGAGCCGATTGAAGAAGTCGCGGAGGG
>Ga0126382_10001286_pt1 | contig 10196 bp, 8 predicted proteins | sample PanSoiMetPlot_30_FD_92548 | JGI IMG/M metagenome (GOLD analysis project Ga0126382, IMG submission 92548) | Tropical forest soil microbial communities from Panama - MetaG Plot_30 | ecosystem: Environmental > Terrestrial > Soil > Tropical forest > Bulk soil | place: Panama | collected 2016-02-17 | reverse complement strand
GCGCCGGGATCGGCGATGAAGTCGCCGGGGCGCCTGCCGGTCTGCCCGTGGGTGAACCCACCGTCGCGCCATGCGCTGGGGGGGAACCGACCGTCGGTGGGCGCACCGCGGCCGCGCGCACGTCGCTCCTCGGAGTGAAGGCGCTGACGACGGTGGACCGCTGGCCAGCCGCGGGGACGCCGGTGCGCGAATTGTACGCGGTGCCAACTCTCAGTGGGGCCGGAACCACCGGAGCCGCTGCCACAACTGGACGACTGACAGTGACCCTGGTGCTGCTGTAGCGCTGATACACGTTGATGTTGACGGAGTTCCACACCACCGGCCGGTACGGACCGGACCAGCCATGCCATCGGTACGGGCCCCACCACGGCCTCGGGTACCACCAGCCGCCGCCGAATCCGAAGCGAACGCTGACCGGCCCAAAGCCCCACCCATAGGACCAGCCACACCAAGGCGTGTAAGCGAGGCCCCAGCCAAAGCCCCAAGTGTACGGAGCGGGATACCAGTAGTGCCCGATCCAAGGGCGGTAGTAGTAGCCGGTCCCGTAGACCACGACGCCAGCCGGGATGATTTCCACCCCCAAGTATCCCGGCGTGTAACCGGTGTACACCACCTCGGGCGTCGCATCGTAGACATAGACATACGTGACGTTGTGATATCGAGAGCTCGGGGGGATGGAATAAATCGACGGCGGCACGTAAGCGGCGATCACCCAGGGGCCGTTCGGTGAGTCGCTGACGAACCAAAGCCCGTTTTGGACCAGATAGTAGCGCCCGTCGTCGGCGCGGATGATCGGAGCTGAGGCGTTGGCCACCGCTTGGAGCGGCGTGTTCTCGATGGGCTCGAGTCTCGGCGACCCGTCGATGCTTGGTGGGGGTGTCGGCGTGGTCCCATTTCGCTTCACGGTTGCGGTCTGTGGAATCTCGTTGGCCACCACGGCTTCCTGCGCCTGCAGGGTGCCCGGCACCGAGGCCTTGACGTTTTCCTTCGGACTGTCGTCTGGGATTCGGGCGAAGTCCGCGGGGAGCCGAGTTGGATCGATGTAATTCCAGGGCCCATTGAGTTCTGGGGCGCGATACCAGCGGCCGGAGATGAGCGTGTACCAGTATTGGTCGCTCATGTCCTTGAAGAGATTGCCAGTGGTGTTCCTGATGTAGAGAAGATCGGTGCCTGGAATGTTCACATAGTCGGGATCGCCGTCGGTGACGATCAACTCGGTCGGCGTGGTGGCCACGTGCACCACCGGAATGATGGTATTTGCCAGAGAGGGCTTGGGACTGTTCGCGTCGGGTCCCGACCCCTCGAGCAGATCGACCTCATTGGCGGATGCCTGCTGAGCCACTCCCAGCGACGCAGGAGGGTTCGAAGCGATGGTCCAGGGCCCCTCGAGCGCTGGTGCCTGCAGCCAGCCGTCATACATGTGCAGGTAGTATGTCGATCCATTTTGCAAAAGCAGGGGCCGGGTATTGATCACGCGCTGCAGGTTCGTGCCCGAAACTGGCTTCCAAACCGGGTTGCCGTCGATGGTGACCAGAACTGCGGGAACGCTCGAGATCACAAAACGCGGCGGATCATTCCTCAACGGGAGTTGCTCGCTCTTCCTTGCAGCCTCGGTGATGGCGAGGGACGCTTCCAGCCGATCCAGGCTGATCGGGGACAAGGCCGCAGGCGTTTGGGCGCCGAGGGCCTCTTGGAGTGCCGCTTGGAAGCCTTGGCCCTTGTCCGCGGCAGATGGGAATTGCACTTTTGGAATTCGCACGTAGCTCAGCGTGACCAGGCGGCTCGGCTTGTCGACCTGGGTCCGCGCGTCGATCCAGATAACTCCGTAGATGTCGTGGCTGTCGGGAGCCTTGACCGAGACTGCGGCGTGCGCCTGATAGCGAAACCCGTCCCAGCTATCCAACTGAGGCTGGTAGATGGAAAAGACTCCGGCGCGGGTGGGCACGGGCCGAGGCCAGCCCTGATCATCGGGTACAGCGTTCGAAGTTTGGCCTCTCGACGCGATAGGCTGCAGAAGGAAAAGGACCGACAGTAACCGCGACGCGCGGCTAAGCGACAGCATGAAGTCCTCCTAGTCGGAAGCTGTTCCAACAAAACAATTTGTTCAGCATTTCGTTTCGCATTGCGTATTTGCTGAATAAGACGAACAAGCGTCGCTTTCCTTCATTGTTTTACGGTGCCTGAGCCGGTTGCCACTGCGGAGTCGCCGCTAAGGCGCAAATTTTACGCTGGTTTACGGCGCCGGTGTGGGGAGCCAAGTTGGCTTTCCCGACTCACCGAAAACTCCTGATTCGTAGCCACCAGCGACGCACACCCATTTAACACCGGGGGGCTCTAGGGGTCTGCAACGGCGCTGTCGGGAAGTGGAGGAGAAGGGCGATGAAGGGGCTGTCACACCCAGGGACGATTGCATTGGGCGCGATATTTGTTGCGGTCTCCGCATCCGGTGGGGACCTTGTCGCGCAAGACACGCTGCTGCTCGATTCCGCCGATCTTCCAAGCCGTGGAACCGTCCTTCTCACGGAAGCCATTGATCCGGCCATCGTGGACAAGAGCGTTGGATTCCCTCCCGATCCAACCGAGTGCGATGGCGCTGGCTTCATTCGGCTTTTGATCCCCAGTTTAGGAGACGAAAAATGAAAAACAAAACCATGCATGGTCCGGCAGCTCTTTGGCTGGTGAGTTTGTTCCTTGGTTTGGGCGTCGGTGCGCGCGCATCGGCTCAGCCCGCCGATGGGGATCGCGACGAGCATCATCATCATCACCACCAAGGGCTGCGTCGGATCGAGCACATCGTGTTCATCGTCAAAGAGAACCGCACCTTTGACAATTATTTCGGGACATTTCCGCGGGCCGATGGCGCCACGACTGGGATGATTCACACTGGAGACTTCATTCCGCTGTCTCGCCAGCCGGATGCTCTTACCCACGACATCGATCACTCCTTCAATGCCGCGGTCACCGCGATCAACGGGGGAGCGATGAACCAGTTTGACCTGATAAACGGGGGTCAGGATTTGTCAGGGTACTCGCAGTACCTCGAAGAGGACATCCCCAACTACTTCGCTTACGCGCGATATTTCACGCTTGCCGACAGAATGTTTTCATCCCTGACGGGTCCAAGCTTTCCCAATCACCTCTACACCATCGCGGCGCAGTCCGGAGGCGCGATCAACAACCCAAGCAGCGGAGGCGTTTGGGGCTGTGATTCGCCACCCAACGCGACGGTCCAGGTTATGGATGTTGATGGACACATCACTCGGATTTATCCGTGCTTTGATTTCACAACGCTCGCCGACCGTCTCGAGGAAGCGGGGATTTCCTGGAAATACTATGCGCCGGGAATTGGCCAGTCCGGTTTTATCTGGTCCTCGCTGGATGCGATCAGTCACATCCGGTTCAGCCCGCTCTGGGAGGAAAACGTGGTCCCCGACACCGAGTTTGTCACCGATGCGCTCTGCGGACACTTGCCTGCGGTTAGCTGGATAGTCGTAGGAAGCGGTAAGAGCGAGCACCCGCCGGCAAGCACCTGCATCGGCGAGAACTGGACCGTCGATCAGATCAATGCGGTGATGCAAGGACCCTTATGGAACTCCACCGCAATCTTTCTCACTTGGGATGATTTCGGCGGATTCTATGACCACGTGCCGCCTCCGAATGTCGATCGGTATGGCCTTGGGCCACGGGTGCCCTTGCTGATCATTTCGCCCTTCGCACGGCACCACCACATCTCGCACACTGTCTACGAATTCTCTTCACTCTTGAAGTTCGTGGAGACGCGGTTTGGGCTGGCGCCGCTCGGCGATCGGGACTCCGCTGCCAACGATATGCTCGACAGCTTCGACTTCGATCGTCACCGCCTGCGGCCACTCATCCTGGAGCCGAGGACTTGCGCGGGAGCGGCCACGGCGCCAACGCGTGAAGCAGAAGATCCGGACTAGGAAGGATGACCTCGGACGGCGGATCTGATGGATCGATTGTCCAAAAGCCTACACCAAGCGCGGAATTCGCCTTCGAAGACGGCCACGGGTAACGGCCAAGGACTGGGACGAGTAAGGTCGCGCGGATGTGCTTAAGCGGCGGAAGGAACTATTTTGCTGCGCGGACAGGCGGGTAGGGTAATGGCCGCGTGTAACGTGCTGGTGGTCGAGAACGAGGAACCGCTTCGGGAAGAGATCGCCGAGTTCCTCGAAGAGAATGGGTACAGCGTTGAAACCGCGGCCGACGGTCTCGACGCGATCGAATACCTGCAGCAGCACGCGCCCGACAACTTGCCGGATCTGATCCTTCTGGACTTCTGGATGCCGCGAATGAACGGTCGCGAGGTCAAGGCCGAGCTGAAGAAGGATCCGGCGCTCTCGCAGATCGCGGTGGTGGCGTTCACCGCGAATCGCATCAGCGAGCAAGTGCTCTCGATCGGGGCGGACGACTACCTCTCCAAGCCCCCGGACCTCGACCAACTGCTCTCGACGGTGGAGTACTTCTGCAAGGCTCGCAAGCGGCCGTCGGTCTCAGCCGCGCGCTGATCGCTCCCCGGTCAGATACTCTTCGTGAGCCGACGCAGCACGCCGCCCCGGTCCCAGCGCCTCACGAGACCGCGCAGCTTGCTCAGCTGCCTTCGTCGGTCGTTGGCGACTCTTTGCGAGACCATTTGAATGTGCTGTCGCCAGGGACTCTTGGCGGTTTGGCTGAACTCGGCCAACAGGGAGAGCCGCACGTCTGAATCGTGGAGATCTCCGACCTGCTTCTGGACCGGGGCCACGGTTTCGAGGATCGCCGCCGCGGGCTTGTCGAGCCCGTCTTCGAGCAGCTCGGCAACATAGCGCAGGCGCTTTATCTGAATGCGGAATTTGTGGATGACCTGCGGGCTCCAGGACTTCTCCATCGCCCGCAATCGACGCTTGACCTGGTCCAGCCAGCCCTTGAGCTCCCGCTGCATCCGCTTTCCACCCAAGCTTCCTTTGCTCCCCAGCCGTCCGAGGCGCCTTTCGAATCTCGGCGCATTTTTGACGGCCCAGTCCTCCAGCGCGAAATGCAAAAGCCTTTCCTTCTCCAGCAAAGTAGCGCGTTGCTGGGCGAGGAGCACCCGGATCCCTTCCAGGTCTTCGAGGCTCTTTTGCTTTTCCAACCACCCCAGCTGGACCTGCAGATCCCGGATTTCGCCGAGCTCATCCTGCAGCTGCTTTACTTTGCGCTCCAGCTTCGCGGCTCCGCGCCCGCCAAACAGCATCAACGCCACCCGCAGCCGATGCGCGGCCACGCGCATGTCATGGATCGCTTCCGGGCTGACTCGATCCGACAGCGGCCGCTCATAACGCCGAACGTCCGCCAGACGCGCCGCGATCAGTCGGAGTGCCGCCTTGCGAACAGAGGTCCGCGCCCGCAAGCCGTCAACCTTGGTGGGTCTCGCCATCTCTGCCCTCGATGCAACAATGGTTCAGCTTTCGGCCGAACTGCAAGGCTTACCGCACGGCTGAGTTGGCCTCCACCTTGCTTTTCAACCAAGGTTGACATGGGAGGTGTCGCCTGTTTTGTAGGTGGTGTCGCTAGGGGTGCCTCAAACGAGGCTGAGAGGGCCGCCCGACGGCCAACCCTTTGAACCTGACCCGGGTCGTACCGGCGGAGGGAAGCGGATTGACCGCGAGCTCCTCCGGAAGAGGAAGTGGAGGACTGATGAGCGCGTCATCGAAGCAGCAGGTGAGCGAAGCCAAGCTGGCTGGGATCACCCACGGACCGTTGCCTGCCTCGCGCAAGATTTACCTGCCGGGAACGATCCATCAATCGATCCGGGTTCCGCTGCGCGAAATTCAACTCACCCCCACCCGGCTGGGCGGAGGGCCGGATGCGCGCGTGGTGCCAAATTCACCGCAGCGGGTCTACGACTCGAGCGGCCCCTACACCGATCCGTCCTATGTCCTCGATTTGCGCAAGGGTTTGGAGCCGATCCGATCGCCCTGGATTCAAGCGCGCGCAGACGTCGAGGAGCTGGGCCAGGTCAGCTCGGAATACGGGCGGGCGCGCCTGATGGACGAAAAGCTCAGCGGCATCCGCTTTCGCCGTACCCGCAATCCCTTCGTCGCCCGGCCTGGGCGGGCGGTTACGCAAATGCACTACGCGCGAAAGGGAATTATCACCCCGGAGATGGAGTACATCGCGATGCGAGAGGCTCAGTACTCGCTCGAGGGTGCTCAGCATCGGGGCAACAGCTTCGGAGCCTCGATCCCGCTGGAAATCACGCCCGAGTTCGTGCGCGACGAGGTGGCGCGCGGCCGTGCGATCATCCCGGCCAATGTGAATCACCCGGAGCTGGAGCCGATGATCATCGGACGCAACTTCCTGGTGAAGATCAACGCCAACATCGGGAATTCGGCGGTGACCTCATCGATCGAGGAAGAAGTCGAGAAGATGGTGTGGGCGATTCGCTGGGGAGCCGATACCGTGATGGATCTGTCCACGGGCAAGAACATCCACGAGACCCGGGAATGGATCCTTCGCAACAGCCCAGTCCCGATTGGAACGGTACCCATCTACCAGGCGTTGGAGAAGGTCGGCGGAAAGCCCGAGGGGCTCACCTGGGAGATCTATCGCGACACCCTCATCGAGCAGGCCGAGCAAGGCGTGGACTACTTCACCATCCACGCCGGTGTCCTTCTCAGGTTCATTCCGTTTACGGCGAAGCGGGTGACGGGGATCGTCTCTCGAGGCGGGTCGATCATCGCCAAGTGGTGCCTGGCGCATCATCAGGAAAATTTCACCTACACCCACTTCGAAGAGATTTGCGAGATCATGCGCGCCTACGATGTCAGCTTCAGCCTCGGGGACGGACTGCGACCGGGCTCCATCGCTGACGCCAACGACGAGGCGCAATTCGCCGAGCTGAACGCGCTCGGCAAGTTGACCAAACTCGCTTGGAAACACGACGTGCAGACCATGATTGAAGGTCCCGGCCATATCCCGATGCAGCTCATCCGCGAGAACATGACCCGCGAGCTGGAGGCCTGCTACGAGGCGCCGTTCTACACGCTCGGCCCCCTCACCACCGACATCGCGCCCGGATACGACCACTTAACCAGCGCCATCGGCGCCGCGATGATCGGTTGGTACGGCTGCGCGATGCTTTGCTACGTGACACCCAAGGAGCACCTTGGGCTGCCCAATCGCGAGGACGTTCGCGAGGGCGTGATCGCCTACAAGATCGCCGCCCACGCCGCGGACCTGGCGAAAGGGCACCCCGGCGCGCAAGCTCGCGACAACGCGCTCTCCCGCGCACGGTTCGAGTTTCGGTGGGAGGACCAGTTCAATTTGTCCCTGGATCCTGAGAAAGCGCGCGAATTCCACGACGAGACGTTGCCCGCCGAAAACGCGAAGGTGGCGCACTTCTGCTCGATGTGCGGCCCCCAGTTCTGCTCGATGAAGCTCACCCAGGACGTGCGGGACTACGCCGCAAAGCAAGGCGTCGCCATTGAAGAGGCCCTCGACATCGGCCTCAAGGAAAAGGCGCGCGAGTTTCAAGAAGCGGGCGGCGAGATTTACCGCAACGCCTGAACGCCTACGGAGAGGCGGAGTTTTCCTCGCCGTGGGGCTCGAGCTCGCCTTCGTTACGCTGGCGCGGCAAGCCTGAAAAGGGTCCGGTCCGCGCTCCTCCGCTGAAGATGCCTGGCTGCCCATCAAGTCCCAGAGCGGCAAGGATGGTGTGATAGAGCCCGACCGCGGCCATATAGGCGCCGCACACCGCCAAGGTGATCAACGTCCATTCGAGACCCCTGGCCCAAAGCAGCCAGGAGTCGCTCCCCGAGGTGCGGGCCCACCAAAATCCCAGCATGCAGGTGATCGCCGCGGTGAACAGGAAGGTGCCGACGTACCGAGAGATTTTCCCTTGGCCCATGCCCATCCCGATACCATGCGAAACCCTGCTGGACCAGAGGGTCAGGTCCCAAAGCTCGCGCCACAACTGCAGCGCGTGCGAGCCCTCGGGTTGGCAAACAAAAAACCCTCGCCATATCCGGTCGCTCCGTAGTCGATGGTGAGGCCGTCGACGGCGGCGAGCGCTCGGGGTGCCACGAAGACGTCGATTCCTTCCGAGCGGAAGACGTGATCACCCGGCTCCGCCTGCTCCGAAAAAAGCAGATCGTAAAGAAAGCCTTCGCACCCGCCGCCGACCACCTGGACTCGCAAGCCAAAACCTTGAATTTGCTTGGCGCGCTGAACCGCACGGATCTCCGCGGCGGCGCGTTCGGAGAGCGAAATCATGAAGCGAGGAGCGCTGGCTGAAGGGTCGGCGGAGATCGTTTCGCTCGGGCCGCGATGGCTGCCTGGACGCCCTGACGAAGACCCCTGAGCCGGCTTTCGCCCAAGCTGAGGAAGGCGCGAGTCACTTCTGGATCGAACTGAGAGCCGGCGCAGCGCTGGATTTCGGCAATGGCGCAGGCAAACGAGCTTCCGCTTCGGTACGGGCGGTCGGAAGTCATCGCATCGAACGTATCTGCCACCGCGAAGACGCGCGCGCCGATTGGGATTTCCTGGCCTCGGAGATGTTTGGGATAGCCGCCCCCGTCCCAGCGTTCTTGGTGGGCCAGGACGATGGATGCCGCCGTCGACAAGAACTCGATGTTTCGAATCATCTGGTAACCGATTTCCGGGTGCTTGCGCATCTGAGCCCATTCGCTGCTCGTCAGCTTTTGTGGTTTGAGCAGCACCGCGTCGGGTATGCCGATTTTGCCTATGTCGTGCAAGAGGGCGCCGCGCCCAATTTCCTGAAGCTCGTTTCCTCTGATGCCGAGCGCTTCCGCGATCGCGGTGGCGTAGTGCACCACCCGCTGGGAGTGACGCGACGTCTCATCCTCGCGGGCCTCGAGAGCTGCCAGCAACGCCCAAGCCGTCTGTGCCTGCGCCGCCAATGACAATTCCGCATCGGCCTTTTGCCGGCTTTCCGCGTGCGCTTGGCGCACGGCGATTGCCCGTTCTACGGCCTCAAGAAGGGCGCTGACCCGCAGTGGCTTCACCAGGTAGTCAGCGGCACCATCTCGCAGACAATCGACAGCTACTTCGACGTCAGATCGAGCGCTGAGAAAGATCACGGGAACGCCAGGTGCGCTTTGCTTGAACCGGCCCAGAAGCCACAAGCCGTCGCAATGGGGCATGTCCAAGTCGGTGACGACCAGAGAAAGATCCCTGCCCTGCGCCACCTCGAGCGCATCCGGGGCATTGCTCGCCACGAAACAGTCGTATCCCGCTTCAATCAGCGCTACCCGCAGGGCGGCACGGCACGCCTCGCTGTCATCGACCACCAGGACGCTTCGAGGAGCCGAGGTTTCCACGGAGGTGGGATGATATGGGCGCTTGTAGGAGGGCGCGAATATTTGGCCTTGGGCGGCTAAGACTCTAAGCGGCTGAAATGAAATGGTTTTATGTCCACGGAGAGTCTCTGACCCAGAACCAACTCGGTAATCAGCCGCGCCGTGACTGGCGCCAGGAGGATGCCGTCGCGAAAGTGACCGGTCGCCAAAAACAGGCCGGGAAGGGGTCCTGGGCCGATGATCGGCAGCCCACCTTCGGCGTAGGGGCGCAGTCCTGACCAAATTTCTTCAACCGGCGCATCGGCCAACGCGGGGCAAAGTTGGACCACCCCGCCCAGGATTTGCGACAGGGCGTTCGCGGTCACCTTCTTCTCGAAACCGGCAAACTCCACCGTAGTGCCGACGATCACCTGACCGTCGATCCTGGGTACCAGAAAGGCAGCCGTGCCCACCACCATTCGCTTAAGCAGCGCCGCTGGACCCCGCACGCGCGCCATCTGCCCGCGAACCGGAACGACCGCCTCGGAGCGCAGCTTCAGTCCGGCAATCAGGCTGGACCAAGAACCCGCGGCGACCACCACCACGTCTGATCGCAGCGCGCCATCGACCAACTCGACACCGGCTGCCCGGCCCTGCTCGGTAAGGATTCCTCGAACCGAACCGATGCGAAATTTCGCGCTTGCGCGGGTCGCCGCCGCGGACAGGGCGCGTACCAGCAGCCGATTGTCGACCTGATGATCGTCGGGAAAGTCGATCGCCAAACGGATCTGTGGGGAGAGCGCCGGCTCGAGCTGGCGGTGGGAGAGCGCGAGCCCGAGGCGCGGAGCGAGCGCTGGGAGGTCGCCTCGCCGTACTGCTTCCCGGGCCGGGCGAAGCTGCAGCCCACCCTGGTCCGCGGCG
>Ga0126382_10001285_pt1 | contig 10199 bp, 5 predicted proteins | sample PanSoiMetPlot_30_FD_92548 | JGI IMG/M metagenome (GOLD analysis project Ga0126382, IMG submission 92548) | Tropical forest soil microbial communities from Panama - MetaG Plot_30 | ecosystem: Environmental > Terrestrial > Soil > Tropical forest > Bulk soil | place: Panama | collected 2016-02-17 | reverse complement strand
TGCTGGGGGCGCTTCTGCTTCCCAATGAAGAAGGAGATCCCTACTCGTATTTCCGCTCGATTGAAATGATGCGCGCGGCTCTCATCGGTGGAACATTCACTATTCCGGAATTGTTCGGTTTCTGGTTGCCGCTTTATCAATTCGTCTGTGCCTTAATAAGCGCGGTTGCAGGTGATCCGCTCTACGTGGCGAAGATGGTTTCGGCGGTCTGTGGAACGGGCGTATGTCTTCTTGTTTTCTATGTCAGTCTGCGATTGACTGCCAGTGTAGGCCTCGCCTTCCTATCTTTTGCATTGATTGCATTCAATCCGATTCACATTATGTATTCTGCATTCTCTATGTCCGATGTCCCTCACGCGCTTCTGGTGATGGGCGGTCTCGTTTGCGCGATGACGGGACATTGGGTACTCGCCGCGATCCTGGTTGCCGGCGGCGGTTTGATGCGGCCCGAATCCTGGGCCTTTATACCATTGGTGCCTGTGCTTCAGTGGCTACTTCAGCGTCGAGTTACCGTAATTCCGTTTCTCGTCGCGCTGGCATCACCAGCCGCATGGATTTACATTTCGTGGTCGGCTACCGGCAATCCTTTTGAGTACTTCAAGGTAAGAGGCGAGTACATTAAGGAACTGGTCTCTCAGGCACCAGCTCTTGGTCAATTTTCGGCATCTGTTATTTTCGTCGATCTGCGAACATTGTTTTACTGCAGCGGACCTGCGGTGGTGATCTCCTGTATCGTAGCCTTTCTTTTACTGACCAAACGCCTGAGACGTGGTGCAATGCCGAAGTCGCTCGAATCTGTGTCGGAACCAGTAGTCGTCACATTGTATTTCTACTCAGCTCTCGCTTTTTTACTTTTTGCTTACTTTACAAAGAATCAGCCGGCGATCTTTGCTCGATATTGTCTGGTGCTCTTTGCTTTGGGGTTGCCTGTCCTGGCATGGACACTCAGAGCTACGAAGAACTGGGCTCGCGTCGAGGCGGCGGCCTTGTGGACCGTTCTTTTAGGTTTGTGTGTTTTGCAGTTCGGGTTTCAGGTTCGGGATGGTCAAGTCTTTATTAACCAAGTCTCACAAAAGCGGTTTGTAGCTGATTACCTGACTAATAACATCAGCATAAGACCGGAAACCAAAGTATTTTGTGATGACGATACCGTGAAGGTTCTCACCGGAATACCAGCACAAAACTTTTTGAGCTCGATGACCTCCCCTGTCGATACAGGATCTTTTCTGAGCTACCTGAAGGAGAATCACGTCGAGTTTCTGGTGTGGGAAAAGCGGGACCAATCGGCTGCAGCAAATCTCTTTACTGAATTGGGAGATGACGGTGTTGCGCCTCTGTTTAAGCTGGTTGCGTCCACAAACGCAGATCTTCGGGTATACAGAGTGACTTTTTAGTTTTCGTAGGACCGTAGGACTTATAAATGACGCAGAAAACAAGGTTCTTAATTATCCCGGCTATCATTTGGTTGCTTATTCTGATCATCGCACCTCTTGTGCTCGTAATGCTCGTAAGTCTGGCAACGCGCGGGCCATACGGCAAAACTGTCTATGTGTTTACCATGGATAATTTTCGACAGGCCTTTGATGTCCTCTACCTCCGCACATATTGGAGGACGATTTGGATTGCGACTGCTACCACGGCAATTTGTGCACTTTTGAGTTATCCGGTTGCGTATTATCTCGCGCTTCGGGCGCCTGAGCGTTGGCGGCGCAGTTTGCTTGTGCTTACGGTGATTCCGTTTTGGACCAGCTTTCTTATTCGAACGTATGCCTGGATGCTGCTTCTCAGAAGCGAAGGTGTAATCAACTCTATACTGATGAGCAACGGTTTGATTTCCGCTCCTCTGCGCTTACTGTACTCCGACGTTGCTGTTCTCGTTGGCCAGGTCTACGGTGAGCTGCCGTTTATGATATTGCCGATATATGTCGCTCTCGATCGATTGGATATCCGCCTTTTGGAAGCGTCGCGCGATCTAGGGGCCAACAGATTTTGGACGTTTGTAAAGATAACGCTGCCCCTATCGAGGCCGGGTCTGCTTGCGGGAATTGTTCTGGTTTTCATTCCATCGCTTGGGGCATTTATCACGCCAGACTTATTGGGTGGCGCAAAGTCTCTGATGATTGGGAATTTGATTCAGAATCAATTTGCGCAGCTCAATCAGCCGTTTGGGTCAGCGCTGTCGTTGATCCTGACGGCGGCGGTAATGTTGCTGCTGGCGATCGCGCTTAAGTCTGGGTTGAAATCGAGTGAATTGGCATAGTTAGAGACAAATACCCCAAATCTAGTACGACCAATAGAGCTCGTAGGACCGATAGGACCAAATGTGTCCTATTTGTTTGTAGCCGAGCTGCCCGCAGAGTCAGGCACCTTCTTTATATATTTGTCATACCACGACAGGTATCTCTCGTAACGATCTCTCACATAGCTCGGACGACTGATTCCGTGATTCTCGTTGGGATAGATCACCATTTGCGTCTCTATGCCGAGGCTCCTGAGCGCCTGATACATCTGCTGCCCTCCCTGAACAGGAACGTTGAAGTCTCGTTCGCCGCCCAAAAAGAGTGTGGGGGTCCTTATTCGGTCTGCGTGCAGGAATGGATAGGAGATCTTCTGGTACGTTTCCCACGCTTTTGGATCCCACGGCGGTCCGATCTCGTAATCGTACTGAATGATGTACTGGTCAGTACCGTAGAATGCGACGGTGAATGCAGTACCTGCGCCGCTGGTGGCCGCCTTGAAACGCTTATCACTGGCGATCATATAATCGGTTAGAATTCCTCCATAACTCCATCCGCCTACGCCCAACCGATCCGAATCACCGACTCCCATTCTGATAACGTGATCAACCCCCGCTTGCAAGTCTTCGACTTCGTAGTGGCCCCAATCAGCAAAAATAGAACGCGAATATTTTTGACCGCGCCCGGAGCTTCCTCGATAGTTTACTGCCAGAACCGCGTAACCATTTGCCGCAAAAAACTGGCGTTCGATGCTCAGCGAGTGCTGATCCTGTCCATTTGGGCCTCCGTGAATCCGAAGGAGCAACGGCACTTTTGTCCCCTTAACATATCCAACCGGGTAAGTGAGCAAGCCATGGACTTCCGTTCCATCCTTGCTCTTGAAGTTGACCTCTTCGGTCGCTCCGAGATCGAGTTCCGCAAACAGCGCGTCGTTGTGGTGGGTAATCTGTCTGAGCGTGCTTCCCTCTAGTGCATAGATTTCAGTGTGCTTTGTGTCGTCCCCTGAAAGAACCACTGAGCGGGTTCCTGTCGAATCCCAGCTTGATATCACGATCGGCGGCGCCAGCAACCGTTCGACGGCACCGCCGGTGACACCGACCCGGGCCGGATAAACAGAACGATCGTCGGTGACCAGGAAGCGGATCGATTTGCCATCTGCGCTGAAAGTCGGCGACGACACTCCGCGGTCCAGAGCTTCCACCGACTGTATGCGCGTTGGAGCGCTGCCTCCGTCGCTGGCCACCAGAGCCAGGTGGCTCATACCGTACGCGCCGTACTTCTTTTCTTCGCCCTCAAGAAAAGCGATCGATTTTCCGTCCGGGCTCCATTCCAATCTCGATCGACCTCCCCGGCTGGTCGTCTGCGTTACTTGCTTTTCTGTTGCACCGGGCTTCGCCTCCGCTACAAAGATTTGTGAGGAAGGCTCCCGGTCAGGGTCGTCGGCTCTATTGCTCATAAATGCAATGCGGTTGCCGTCAGGGGACCACGAGGGAACCGCTTCGTCCCACTTGCTCTTGGTGAGACGGTCAAGTTTTTTCGTTTCGATGTCGAACAAGTAGATGTAGCTGTGACGGCCAGACAGCAGGTACCCCTGGCCATCCTGTTTAAATTTGTAGCGATCGATGACTATCGGTTTTGGTGTTCTGGGCCGAGGTGGCGCGCCTCCAGGTGCTGCGCCTGAATCCCCTGGTTGCGGTGTGTTTGCTTCAGCCTCCGGGTCGGGGTCGCCAACAACCAGAGCCAGCCTCTTTGAGTCGGGCGACCATTCGAAACCCTGCAATCGTCCTTTCAATTCCGTGAGCTGCATGGCCTCGCCACCGCTTCGAACAAGCAACCAAACCTGATTGCCGCGCGCTTTGCCTGGCCGCGAGGATGTGAATGAAAGGTACTTCCCGTCTGGACTCCATCGAGGCGAACTCTCGCTGTCCTGGCTCCAGGTGATCTGACGGTTGTTCTTGCCATCGTAACTGACCATCCAGATGTGTGAGTTGCTTTTGTCCTCTTTTACATCAATTGCCGATACGACGTAGGCGATCCATTGTCCATCCGGAGAAATCTGGGGATCGCGCACCTCTCTAAGACGCGCGAGGTCATCGAGTTTAAACGACCGCTTTGAATTCTGTTGAGCGTCCGCGAAACTGCAGGCAAGTAGTGAGAGAACCAGTATCTGAGATAGTCTTTTCGCGTGCATGGTGAACTCACCTCCTCGAACAATTAGACTCCACCGGTTAAAAAGACTGCGAGATTGCCGGGATTCTAACTAAGAATGCAAATGTACAGCAAGATGCTTTGAGGCTACTGAACTATTCTGAATCAATTCTTGCCTGGGATACCGTCAAGCTGGCTACGGTATTGTAAATCTAGTCGGCGGTATATGTCGCCGGTTCTGTTTTAGCAATTGGTCGCCTTCGACCGAAAATGCCGAAAACTGCGAGGCCAAGAATATTTGTTATTACGATGAGGCCGCCAATTTTTATTGCGAACAACACTCTGCTCTCGACTTCGATTATAGGGACAATTGAAAGCCCAACGTACAACACTGTCATCAACAGCCCGGAGAGCGCCGACAGCTTCAACCAAAGCGGCGGCCGTTGGGCCGCTCCTCTCAATCCAACCAGCGGCAAAGCGAACAAGGCGAGATAAGTGAGCGCGTAAAACAAGCCCGATGCATTCCATAACAACTGAAACGCCTCCTGCTTTCCAACACCGATCAATCCCACCAGGCTGAGCATCAGGGTCGCGGCGCCGACAAATAAAATCGAGTTGACTGGCGTTTTGTACTTATCGTGCAATCTTGTGAACCAATCTGGTAACAACTGGTCCCATCCCGCGACCATCGGGAGTCGCGTGTTTCCCGCAAACATAACGCTCGCCTGCGCCACGCGAATGGTAAGAAGCGCAATTATTGTGATTGGCGCAATCGCACCCACTACTCCGAGCGGACGAAATCCTTCGCTGAGGACTTGGGGTATTGGCGCTATGAGATCGACTCTGTTCTGTCCAATCAGCGCGAGCATCGAACTGGTACCGAGAATAAACATAATTGAAATGACCGGCGCTGCTAACACTACGGACCGGCTGATGGTGCGCACCGGATTTCGGCACTCACCGGCATGAATTGCAACATATTCAAAACCTCCTAACGCTCCGAATCCCATCTTGCTAAGGAGATTCAAAGTCATGAGCGACAGCGCCGGCGCCCCCATTTTGAAAGGCTGGTATTCAGGAAGGGAACCGTTGGCCAGGTTGAGAACAGGAAGGATCATAACTGCGACGAAAGTTCCCAGCATCAACGCGCCGCCGAGCTTATGCACCCATTTCCCCACTCCCAAACCCACAGTAGTCAGTGATACCAGGATTGCGATCGATGTCAGACTTAGCAACCCGATAAACCACTTGCTGCTGGTAAGCCATTCTCCCTTTGGCCCGATTATGTAGCTGATATATTGCGTTATCTGAAGACCAAGTTCCGACGTGCTCAAGATGGCGAACAGCCACAGGTTCCACGCCACGAGGAAACCCATTAATTCGTTAAAACCAAGTTTAGCCCACTGATACAGACCTCCTTCCAGCGGCATTACTCGGTTGAGGTAGATTACAACGACCGCTGATGGTAGATAGAACAAAGCCATTGCAAGAAGCCAGAGCACAGTATGTGAGGGCCCTTGCTTTGCGGCAACACCGATCCACGGCAAGCCGACGATAAAGAGCACCTGAGTGAGAGCGAGATCGGTCAGCCCCAGTTCTTTTTTGAAAACGGCGCTGCGCTGTTCCAGGCGTTCCTCTTCTCGTTTGAATTCCGCAACTTCGGCTTTTTCCTCGATTCTATCCATGAGTTCCTCGCAAAGTGTGAAAGGCAGGTCGAGATCTTAGCGGGTCTCAGGTCTCGCCGCCAATCTCAAGCTCGCCGGTTTAATTGTTGCGAGGCGGTTTTGGTTCTGGAATAATCAATTTTGAAGATCGGTGCCAACTACCGTGGTTATACGACTACGTCAGCCGAATGATTCTCGCAACACACTGAGGTTCAGCTCAAGAACTGTTAGCATAGCTATCTTTGCGCTTCTGCTTTTTACGGTCGCTGCATTTACTTTTGCGCAGTCAGGGAAGGGAACCGGGGCCGGACGCCGGACGTTAACGCTCAATGTAATCGCTCACGCTCCTGAAGGTACACAAGTCACAAAAGCAGATTTCGACCTTTACGATGGCGGAACGGCTCAAGAGATCGAGAGTTTCTCTAGATTGGACAGCGGCTCACGTCTGGTGCTGCTTGTAGATAGCAGCACTAGTCTGAAAGCGGAGCAATCGGCGCTCGGAAAAGCAATGGAGGCGATTATAGACGAGTTATATTCCGACGACCAGATGATGGTAGTTGGATATAGCGAAACCGCCGAAATCATTGAGGACATGACGCCGGATCTTAGTAAACTGCAGACGACGCCCTCAAAAATTGCGCGGAAGGGCTCGCCGAGCTTCTTTGATGCGCTGGTCGCCGTCGCCGATTCGCTCACCAATCAATCGAATACTGGATTTGAAAAGAGAGCGATTATTCTCATCAGCGACGGATTCGATGCCGAGAGCAAGACGAAATTTGATGATGCGTTGCGGGCACTTCAAGAGGACAACATAGTGCTGTATGCAGTGCAGGTTCCGGATCGGACCCGAGGCGCTCTGGTTCGCGACAAACCAAAACCGCCGATGGCCCTGGAGCAACTAACCGTCGGGACCGGTGGGGCGATTTACCCCTTCGACAAGACTGCGGAAGCGGCGAAGACGATTTCAGATGACCTTAGAAAGAATTGGTACCGGCTCGTCTACTCGCCCTCCGGCATCAATACGCTCAATTTGCGCCGTTTGCTGCTGATGTCCCACAACCCAAATATCCAACTCCGTACAAAAGGTTCCCATCCCGCTAAGTACCAGAAAGCTTATTAGACTCGTCATCAGATTGCGTTCGGAGCCGGATTCGAGGGTTGTTTGCCCAAAAGAAAAAGGCACCGGAATAATCCGATGCCTCTTGGCCCCTCAGGTTGTATCTTGCGAGCATCGTTGGTGGGTGATGCTCATAAGTATGTCTTCGTCTGAAGCAATGTATGTGCCGCAGTGGGCACTCCATTCTTCTCTTTTTATAAATTGCTCAAATTGCTGTGTTTAGTTACCCAAATGAGGCCCGTACACTCATCGATCGATTCGCAATATTGGGACAGTAATGCCATTTACGGAGCACCATTGGTACAAATTACTCAGTTGACTGGAACAAATTGCCGGTCGGTCTTAACCGGGGCATGTGGTCGAGAATTTCGATGCGAAATCGCAAGCAAAACCCCAAGCATTGCGAAGGAGGTTATGAGGGACCAGCCGCCGTGGCTTACGAACGGCAGCGTAATGCCTGTCATTGGAAGCACTCGGAGAACGCCTCCAATGTTCACCAGTCCCTGAAACCCAACAAAGGCGGTCAATCCGGCTGCCAGAAGTTTTGTAAACATATCTGGGGATGCAATGCTGATGGATGATCCAGCAACAACAAATGTGAAGAGCGAAATCAGAATTGCTAGCCCTCCCAGAAGCCCGGTCTCCTCAGACTGGGCTGCGAAAATAAAATCTGAATCTGAAATCGGTACCGTTTCCGGGTAGCCGAGTCCCAGACCCTCACCGAGCACGTTGCCCTCATTGATTCCGAACAGCCCCTGGGACTGCTGAAGCACCTTGTCGGCCCATGCTTCGTTATTTCGTTGTCTCATTTCCTGCGTATCGCTGGGATCAATTGTCAGGTTCTTGAGCGCGAGATACCTCTCAAAGTCGCGTTTCCACCACCAGGTATCAGGAGGTGGAGCTTCCCACGTATGAATCCATTGGTAGAAACGAAAATAAACTCTGCCAGGTATCCCAAAGCCGCTGCTGATCCTGGTCGCTCCGAAGAAAACGAGGAACAAAACTGCTACAAGAGAAGCCGCATAGGCCAGCTGAACTTTCTTTCGTACCGCGACAACATACAGCATCAGATACACGCCAAAGAAGACCAGCATCTGCCCAAAGTCCGACAATGCGAAGAAAGGCAAGACCGGCATCGCTGCGATAACCAGGAAAAGGATAAAGTAGCGAGCCGGCGGCAACCCCCATCGGGTTCGCCGCAGGTGAGAATAAACATCTGCAAGCATTCCGGCGAAACACACCAGGAAAACTACTTTTACTGCCTCCCACGGAGTGGTCTGGCCAAAGAACTTTCCTTCGCTGCTGATAAACACGGCGATGGTGAATGGAACCAGCATTACTAATCCGATGATCAATGCATGACTTTGCAGCCATAACAAAGCATCATCGCGTTTAAAAAATCGAAAGCAAACCGCCATCGCCAGTAGAGCAGCTATTGGTATATAGGTATTTGCCGACGTCAAAATGTCACTGAGCGAATACTCGTATACCGGCAGCTTCTGAGTTCCCGGTTTTGCTGGTACCGCTCCTGGAGAGCCGAACATGAATGTTTTCTTTTCGTCATCGTACGCGGTTTCAACATTCAGCAGCCTGACGGTTTGAGCTTTCGCCTCTCGAGCCTTTGTGCGAGCCGCGCCACGAGCGCCATATTCTGGATCTGAGAACAGCCGAAACTGCATCAACTGGCCCGAAAGGAACAAGAAAACTGACGCCGTAAGCAATATCAACTCGCCTCGAAAACGTTGCCTCCGAGTCAGCCAGAAGAAGACAATAAGCACCGGGATCAATAAGGCGAGATCTCGCGCGGCGACTATCTTACTCGGTTCGTAGCCACGAATTTCACCCGACCATATGATTGCTACGTATCCGATCATGGCCATTCCGAAGATCAGGAGGATCATCAACAGGTGAAATGATGGTCTTGTCCGAGTTAGTTGTGTTTTGGTGCTTTCCATCTCAACAGAAACCGGAATAACTTTGCGATAAGCCTATTCAGCGTTGGCCAGTGACCTTTGCGCTCTCTACCTTGGACGCCGAAGTCTTGAGGTAATCGAGAGAGGCTGCTTTTGCGACAATTTTTGCCGCCAACGGAGCCGCTGCCCTGGCGCCTTGCCCTCCATTCTCAACGATCACCGCAAACGCAATTTGCGGATTATCCGCCGGAGCGAACCCGACGAACCACGAGTCGGTAAACCCGGCGACGCGGTACTCCTTTCGGCCATCTTCGTTTACGCGATCTACGATCGGATTTCCATGCTTGTCATAAACGTAGCCGTCGCGGTCCGCGGTTCCTGTTTTTCCACCCGCGGAAATATGCGCCGGCGAACTGAATATTCCGGCTGCCGTTCCGCTCTCAACTACGGAACGCATCATCGCGCGCAACCGCGCCGCCGACTGGCTGGAGATAAACTGGCCGATTACTCTCGGTGGCGCGCCAGGTTCGAACGTTGGAGCAACGAATGACCCGTCCTGTCCAGCGGCCGCGGCAGCTATCAAAGCCATTGACATAAGAGATAAGTCGTCGTAGCCCTGGCCAAAGCTTTGCAGTGCAACATCGAAATTGGTCGCTTTTGGTGATAGATCCATTCTCGGCATAAGGGGCGCAAAGATGTAGTCGAACTGGTCTTTCGATGCGTGTGGCGGTTGCCAAAGGTCTAATGAGCGTTCTCTCTTCTCATCACGTGACACAGCCATTCGCATTCGCCGAGCGTAATTTGCTAATCGTTCTTTTCCAAGCTTCAAACCCAGCTGCGCGAAGTATTGATTGCACGAGAGTCTAAAAGCATCGTGAAGTCCGACAGTTCCGTGCACTTCACCACCGTAGTCCCGGATTGGGCGATTTGAACCAGCGGGCGTAAATCCTTCACTGCGGCACGTGAACCTTTCTTCCGTGACACCAAGATCAATAGCCGCTGCCGCTGTGAAAGTTTTGAATGTCGAACCGGGTCTGTAGTAGAAAGCTCCGCCGCCGGTTACCAGTGTACCCAATGCTCGGTTTACAAGCGGGCTTAGCGGCTGAGTCACATAGTTCTC
>Ga0126382_10001284_pt1 | contig 10200 bp, 10 predicted proteins | sample PanSoiMetPlot_30_FD_92548 | JGI IMG/M metagenome (GOLD analysis project Ga0126382, IMG submission 92548) | Tropical forest soil microbial communities from Panama - MetaG Plot_30 | ecosystem: Environmental > Terrestrial > Soil > Tropical forest > Bulk soil | place: Panama | collected 2016-02-17 | reverse complement strand
GAAGTCCACGGCTTGCTCGACGTAGGCAAGATTTGACTTGGTGCCGCCAGGGATCGTGCCCTGCTTCGCCAGCGCCATGACCCCGTCCATCACCGGCACCTGTCGCCAAAAGAGCTTCGCCCGCTTCTTCGAGGCTTTCATCATCCCAAACAGGTGCCCGAGCAGCCCAAACCCGGTAACGTCGGTTAGCGCGTGCACTTTGAACTTGGGAGAGGCGAAAAGCTCGCCGGCGCGCTTGTTGAGCTGGGACATCAGCTTCACCACCCGCTCGATCACTTCGGTCGAGGCCACCTTCTGCTTGATCGCGGTGGTGGCAATCCCCGAGCCCAGAGGCTTGGTCAGGATCAAAACGTCGCCCGTTTTGGCGCCGGCGTTCGTCAATACCCGCTTCGGATGCACCACGCCGGTCACCGCCATGCCGTACTTGGGTTCTGGATCCCGCACCGAGTGCCCGCCCAGGATCGGCACCCCGGCTTCGGACGCCTTCGCCTGTCCGCCCTCGAGGATCTTGGAGAGCATCGATACCGGCAGATCGCGCGGGAAGCCCACCAGGTTGAGCGCGAACAGCGGCTTGGCTCCCATCGCCCAGATGTCGGAGAGCGAATTGGCCGCGGCGATTTCGCCAAAGGCGTAGGGGTCATCGACGATCGGCGGAAAGAAGTCCACGGTCTCGACCACCGCCACCGAAGGTGACAATCGATACACCGCGGCATCATCGCCGGTGGAAAAACCCACCAAGGCGCGCGATGGCACTTTCGAAGCCAGATGGCGCAGCACCTGCGCCAAGTCCCCGGCGGGGATCTTCGCGGCTCAACCCGCGCAGTGGCTCAAGGACGTTAGAGGCGGCAACGCTTCTTCCATATGGGGCGAAGCTATAACCCCGGTGGGGCGCCGCGGCTCAGAATCCGACTCGGACGTACTCCTTTTGGATGAGCCACAGCAAGGACTCGGCCACCAACACGTCGTCCTTGGGCGAATGATCCAAAATCCCCTTGAGGGTTCCCCAGTTGTACGCCAGCTGGAGCACTTCGAGCAGCTCGGGAGTCAGGTCGCGAAGCGGAGCCACCAGGGGCATTGGAACCTTGAGCGCGGCCCCAGGCGTCGGGAGCAGCCTCTCGATGCGACGGTACTCGTCCAAAAGCCGCATCGCGTTCATCAGCAGCGCCTCGGTCGAGCTGTCCAGCTCCGAGGGGAACGACACCGCGTCCGCGGGTCGAAGCTCAAAGTCGCCGACCTCCCAGGTGAGGATTCGATTGAAGCTCTTCTCCGGCCCCAGCGCTGGGCTGTCGTCGATCTCCGCGTAATAGACCTGCCCCTGGCGTAAATAGATTTTGCCCTCCTGGTCTCTTTTCACCACCAAGACGCCGCTCTTTTTCGCGGTGTGGAAGAGCTGAAGCAGATCCGGCAGGGGAATTTCCTGAATGCTGCCCGCCATCGAGGACGCTTTTCCGAAGGACCCGGCCGCGTGCGCTGCCGCCGCCTGTTCCAACTTCTGGCGGGCCTCGCGCTCGTCGAGCTCCTGGACGTTGTCGGCCTTTTGCACGAGGCGAAGGATCGAGGTGCCGATCAAGATCCGGTCTCCCTCCTTCAACCGGATCTGCTTGATCTTCTCGCCATTGACGAAGGTTCCGTTGGTCGACCCGAGATCCTCGATGAACACCTTTCCCCCCTGGGTGCTGATTTTCGCGTGCTTTCGCGAAACCATGTCCTCCGCCAAAACCATGTCCAGCTCGGTGGAACGGCCGATGACGATCTGCTTTTCGCGCTTCAGCGGAAACTCGCCGCCTTGGTACTTCCCGGAGATGAATTTGAGGGCCAAGGCTCGGAGGGGACCCATGGCCGTAGCTTACAGGATGCCCTCGGAAATCAAGAACTCATTGCCGCGGCGTTCCAGTCGCAGCCGCCGCGTATGCTTTTCAGCCCCGGCATCCTGCGGCTGGACCACCTGGTAGTCCTCAGTAGCCGTGGCCTGCTCTCGCTCGACGCGAATGAACCAGGCGAGCGCCTGGTAGCCCTGAGCCTTCAGGTCCACTGAGTGCCGTCGCGCCTCCAACGCCCCCACCACCTGGGCCAGAAGCGGCGCCAACCCGGAGACCGGCCGCCACCCGCCGGCACGATATTCAAATGCGGTCCGTTCCAATCCGACGGAACTGACTTGGGTTGCGCCCAACCGGCCGTTGAAGTCCAAGGTGCAAGCCACCTCCGCGGTGTCGCCATTGGGTCCAATCCGAACGCTGAAGCGGTCGAAATGGTGCGCCTTAGAAACCAGGGCCTCGGAGGCTCCGGGAACCGCCAAGCGCAAGCCGTCCTTCTCGGTCTGTTTCAGCAGGGCGATCAGCTCCGGCTCCGGCCCGGCGGCGGCTCCCACCAGCTGATACGCGACCCACACGCCCGCGCCCAGGACGAAGACGAGCACCGCGACCAGCGCCCATTTGCCCCAGTCTCGAATCAAGAGCCGAGCATCTTCTTGGCGCGCTCCGCCGCTTCGGTGCCGGGGAAACGCTCGATGATTTTTTGGAGCGCCTCCTGCGCGCGCTGCGAATCTTTGAGCTTGAGGTATGCGTCGTGCAGCCGGAACAGCGCCTCCTCGTCGTAGCCGACGCCGGGGTACTTGTTCACCACGTTCTCCAGCCGTCCGATTACCGCCTGCCATCGATCTCGCCTCTGGTAGAAATCGGCCACGTAGATCTCATGCTGGGCGAGGCGTCGAGAAACGTCGGTGATGATCTTCCTCGCCTCCGGCACGTAGGAGGACTGCGGGTAATTCTTTACAAAGTCCTGCATCGAGATCAGCGTGTTGCGGATCGCATTTTGCTCCTTCTCGTAGGGCGGGGGGGTGAGGAAGAAGCCGCCCGGCATCTGCTCGTAGGTGCACAACCCGACGCGAAAGGCGGCGTAGTCGGCCTTGGGGTGGGTGGGATGAAGCTTGGCAAAGTTCGCATAGCGATCCTTGGCCTCGGTGAATTGCTCGCGGGCAAAGTCCACGTCGGCCAGCCGCAGCTCCGCCTCCTTGGACGCATCCAGGAAGGGGTACTTGGTCCTGACGTAGTCGAAGTATTTCTCCGCTTCTTGGTAGCTGTGACTGCGCAGCGCCTCGTTGCCGCGGGCGAGATTCGTCTTGGCGTCGGTGGCGAAGTCCACTTCGCCGGGCACGGTCTTACAGCCAGCGGCCGCCAGACAGGCAGCAAAAAAAAGCGCCGATGTGGGTCTCATCCGGGCGACAAACTAACCGCATTGACCGTCTGGATCCAGCGGCAGCTCCCCGGTCAGTCGCTCAATCACCTCTTCCGAGAACCCGCGCGCACCGAGCAGACGTACGACACGCGCCAAGGACTTTCGGTCCTTGATTCCGTCGGGCTGCCGCTTCCGCAGCAAGGCTCGCGCTGACTCGAACTCGTCAAACCCAATCTGCGACTGGGCGTCGAGCAGGCCCTGCCGCGCTTCCTCGTCGGAGAGGCCCTGCGCGATCAAACGGCCGAGCACCGTGCGAGGACCGAAGCCCCCGGACAAGAGCGTGGCCGCGCGCTGTCGCGCGAACTGCCGATCGTCGAGGTAACCCAAGCTGTCGAGGCGGGCCAAGGTGGCGTTCTGCTGAGAACTGCTGAACCCGCGGCGCTGGAGGGCAACCCGCAGCTCCTGCCGGCTTCGCGAGCGCGCAGCGAGCAGCCGAAGCGCCGCGCGCAGGGCGGCATCCGCCCCTTCCAGATCGACGCGAGCGCGACCAGCCATGGCATACCGCTTACCTTAGAAGCGATCGATCTTAAACTCGCCCGAGTCAGTGACATTCGCGTCCGTCGGCTTGGCGGTTGACGGAACTGGAGTCGGTGGCCGGGGCGCAACCGGGGGGGGCCCGCGGGGGCTAAGTTGCGGCGGCGATCCGGGCTGAACATAGCCGTTCGGCGGGACCGGAACCGCCTTCGGATCGCCGGCGTTGTTATCAAAATCATCCCACTTTGAATCTGAGGTGCTGCTGATTCCCGAGTAGCGCAGCGCGAAATCGTCGGGGTTGCTCGCTTGCCGAAGCGCCTCTTGGTAGCCGATCAATCCCCGGCGGACGTGGGACATCAAAGATTGATCGAAGGTCTGCATCCCGTAGGTCTGGTGGCCCTGGGAGATCGCGTCGGAGATTTCCTTGGTCCGGTCCTTGTCTTCGATCAGCTCCCTGACCCGAGCGGTGGTCTTGAGAATTTCGACCGCGGCGACGCGGCCCTTTCCATCGGCGCGCGGCACCAGGCGCTGAGAGATGACCGCCTTGAGAACCGCGGCGAGCTGCAGCCTGACCTGCTTTTGCTGAAACGGCGGAAACGCCGAAATGATCCGGTTGATGGTCTCGGTCGCATCCAGCGTGTGCAGCGTGGACATCACCAGGTGCCCGGTCTCCGCCGCGGTCAGCGCCGTCTCGATGGTTTCCAAGTCGCGCATCTCGCCCACCAGGATCACGTCCGGGTCCTGGCGCAGCGCGCTCTTGAGCGCCTGGCTGAAGGAAACGGTGTCCACCCCCACCTCGCGCTGATTGACGATCGAGCGCTTGTCTCGAATCAGAAACTCGATCGGATCCTCGATCGTCATGATGTGGTTGGTCTCGTTCGCGTTGATGTGGTCGATCATCGCGGCCAGAGTGGTGGACTTTCCGGATCCGGTGGTCCCGGTCACCAGCACCAGCCCGCGCTCCTCGAGCGCGATCCTTTCCAGGATCTTTGGAAGGATCAGCTCGGTGATCGACATCACCTTGACGGGAATCACCCGCAGCACCGCGCCCATCGTTCCCCGCTGCTGGAACACGTTGACCCGGAACCGTCCCAAGCCAGGCACTCCATAGGCGAGGTCGATCTCGTTGGTGCCTTTGAACTTCTCCTTTTGGAAATCGTTCATGATCCCGAACACCATTCGGGTGATTTCCTCGGGAGGCATTCGCTTCCCATCCTTGAGGGGGACCAGCGAGCCATCGACCCGGAAGATCGGAGGAAGCCCGGCCTTGAGATGGATGTCCGAGGAACCGCCGCGAAGCGCAACCTGCAAAATCTCGTTGAGTTCCACTCGAGGCGGGATGGTAACACTACCCCCTCGGCGGCGTGCCAGGCACTCATCGGCGCCCCGCACAACCGCTTGGAGGTCCAGTGTCGAGCGTTCCTTACCGCCGACTACACGCTAGCGTTTCGAGAATTGGAAGCGGCGCCGCGCCCCGGGCTGACCGTATTTCTTTCGCTCCACGACTCTCGCGTCCCGTGTGAGAAAGCCCGCCTTCTTCATCGCCGAGCGAAACTCTGGATTCCAGACGCACAGCGCGCGCGCCAGGCCGTGTCGGATGGCGCCCGCCTGTCCGGAAAGCCCTCCGCCCCGCACATTCACCACCGTGTCCAGCTTGCCCATCTGCTCCACCACGGTGAGCGGCTGGTAGATGATCATCTTGGAAGTCTCGCGGCCGAAGTATTGATCGATGGGGCGGCCGTTGATGGTCATCGTCCCGTTGCCGGGTTTGATCCAAACGCGCGCAATCGATTCCTTGCGGCGACCGGTGGCGTAAAAGCCGTTCTCGTTCTGGGTGGCCATAGCTACGCTTCGACTTCCCGCCCGCTGGGCTTTTGCGCCGCGTGTGGATGCTCCGGCCCAGCGTAGACTTTCAGTTTGTTCATCATCTTTCGCCCCAAGGCATTGCGTGGAAGCATGCGCCGGACCGCGTTGACCACCACGTCCTCGGGCTTGCGCCGGCGCAGCGTCTCCAAATTCGTGATCTTGAGCGCGCCCGGCATCCCCGCCCTCGGATGTCGGTAGTACTGCTTGTTGGTTTCCTTCTTGCCGGTCACCTTCACCTTCGCCGCATTGATGACGATCACGTGGTCGCCGGTGTCCAAAGAGGGGGTGTAGATCGGCTTGTGCTTGCCCTTGAGCAGGGTGGCGATCTGGCTCGCCGCCCGACCCAACACCTTGCCGGAGACGTCGACGACGTGCCATTGGCGCTTCACGTCCGCGGCCTTGGCGCTATAGGTACCTCGCAACATGAAATGAACCTCGGGGCGGACCTCGATTTCGCCGCTTTGGTCCACCAAAGGGGCAGGTACATAGGGGGGAGCTGTCGGATAGTCAAGTCGAGCGGCCGCCGGGTGCGAAGGCGTCTGTGGTAAAGCTGTTGAGGCGGTCCGGCGGGGATCCCTGCCGTCGCCAGCCTGGCGTTGAAGGGAAGATCGTGAAAACCGAAAACCGAAGTCGAGCCGACCTGGCGCGAGGTAAGGCCGTGTCGCTCGAAGAGCAGCAACGGGCGGAGATCGCCGCCTTGGCCAAGCGAGACTTCCTCGAGCGATTCAACCACCTGACCCGCAGCTTCACCGCGGACCCGGGCAACCCCGGCTCCTACGAGTGCACCGGCTGCGCTCGGTGCGCCAACTGCATGTTCTGCGACGCCTGCGACAGCTGTTACCACTGCACCCACTGCACCGATTGCACCCTGTGCACCAATTGCAGCCACTGCGTTGGCTCGAAGAGCTGCCACGCCTGCGCGTACTGCGTTCGCTCCGAGAACTGCAGCAACAGCGCCTACCTGGAGCTGTGCCACAACCTCTCCGACTGCAACTACTGCTTCGGCTGCGTCGGAATCGCGAAGCGGGACTTTCACATCCTCAATGTCCCGTTCGACCGAAAGGAGTACTTTCGAATTGTCGCGCGCCTGAGGAGGGAGCTGGGGGTTCGCTGAGGTGGGCTCGACCCCGATGGTCCCGATACCCGAGGGGCCCTTTCTGCGCGGCTCGACGGCTGAAATCGGTCTGGCGGATGAGCACCCCCAGAGGCTGATTAGGCTCTCGGCGTTCACCATCGACCTGCTTCCGGTGACCTTCGGCGACTTCGCGGCGTTCATCGAAGGCCGAGGCTACGCTCGTGAGGAGTTGTGGAGCCCCGAGGGTTGGAGCTTTGTCCGCTCCTCCGGCCTGGGGCGCCCGCGGTTTCTGGGAGAGCCGGAGTGGGGGCATGTGACCGGGCCTCGCCAGCCGGTGTGCGGAATCAGTCTCTGGGAGGCCGAGGCCTATGCGCGGTTCGTCGGCAAGCGGCTGCCCACGGAAGCGGAATGGGAAAAGGCAGCGCGAGGAACGGACGGACGGCTCTACCCGTGGGGCAATCAGTGGGATCCGGCGCGATGCAGTTTCCGGGGAGGTCCGATCCGTGCGGCGCCGCAAGTCGGCCAGTTCCAAAGCGGCGCTTCCCCCTACGGCGTGCTCGATCTGGCGGGCGGCGTTTGGGAATGGTGCGCGGACTGGTACGACGCGGGCGAGTACGCCCGTTCACCCGAACGGGACCCGATCGGACCCGCGAGCGGGGAGTTGAAAGTGGCGCGAGGCGGCGCCTGGAACGCGTTGCCGCTGCAGAACCGGACCGCGAATCGAAATGCCTGGAAGCCCACCGCCCGTTTCAGCAATTTAGGCTTTCGCTGCGCCCGCTGAAGCTACTCCAGACCGCGGGCGGCCAGCTCGAGATCGTCCTCGCCGCGAAGATGCCCGATCTCGTGCAGGAGCGTGAGTCTGATCTGCTTGGCCAGCTCATCCCGGTCGCGAGCCGCTCGGGCGAGGTTGCGCCGGTACAGCGCCACCGATCTGCACGGTCCATCGCTTGTCGTGCATGGCTCGCCCAAGGGCGGACCGCGGAAGAGCCCCAGTATCGTCGGAGACAATGGCGGCTCGACGCTCAACAGATCCTTCTCGGCGGGGATGTCTTCGGCGACCACCGGGATTCCGCGCAGGTCGCGGAGCATGTCCGCCGGCAGTTCCGCCAGCGCCTTGTCGATTTCCGACCGGAACGCATCCGCGCTGGGCAGAGACGATTCGTGGAAATCCTCCGGCGCCAGCTGCCGCGCTCTGGCGAAGTACGTATCGGCTTGCCGGAAATTGCCTTCCCTCTCGTAGAGCAATCCGAGCTGATGATTCGCGTGAGCTCGGCGGTCGGGATCCGAAAGCAATGAGCTAAAGGCACGGCGCGCTTCCGAGAAGCGGCAAAGCTCGAAGAGAGCCATCGCCCGTTCATATCGGGCGTCCCCATTGTCCGGCTCCACATGAAGCACTTGCTCGGCCCGGTCTAAGGCCTGTGGGGACTCGCCAAGATCGTTGAAGGCCATCGCCGACAACAGCGCGAACGCGCCGGCCATCTCCTGGTCGCGCTGGAGTTGAGCCAGCGCCAGTCCGCGCTCCGAATACGCCACCGCCAGCTCGTCGCGCTCTCGACTGGAGGGGAGGCGAACCGCGTACAGATGCGCTGCCCCAAGCAGCGCATCGAGGTGATCTGGATTGATCGCCAGCGCGCGGCTGTATGCAAGCTGCGCGTCCTCGAGCTGGCCGAGCGCGGCGAGCGCCGCAGCGCGCTCGGAGTGAGCCTGGGGATCGTCAGGCGAGAACGCGCAGGCGCGGGCGGCGCAGGCCAGGGCGTCGGAGTACTGGCCCTCGTCGTAGAAGGTCCGCGCCGCGCCCAAGGGGTTCTGCGGGTCTCCACGACACAGCTGAAGAAGGCCTGTCGGAGTTTGGGAGCGCGACGACGACAGCGGACTACACGCGTTCGAGGCGAGGTTGGAATCGGTCGCCGGCGCGGACTGCCCTTGTTCCGACGAGCGATGACAGGCGCCGCTCGCGAGGAAGAGAATCAACCAACGGCAGCTCATCCGCGGCATGGTAAGGAGGCACTAACCTTTTAGCACCGCGGCGATTTCCGCCGCCGATTTCCGCGCTTGTTCCACTTGGTTTGGCCGGAAGCTGATCGCGGCGACGACCGCGTGCCCGCCGCCCCCATACTTTTCCGCGAGCTTCGAAAGATCGTGCTTTCGCCCCTCCGGCTTCCAGGGATTGGATCCGACCGAAACCTTGGTCCGCTGCGGGCCGCCACCCACCCACACAGTGTATTGCGCCTCTGGATAAAGGTAGTACGAGATGAATTTGTTGAGGCTGTCCAGGGAATCGTCGACCACGTCGAAAAAAACGACGCCTCGGTCCAGCGTCGCCTTCCGCCGCACCAGCTCGATGGACTTTTGATGCTTGGCGAACAACGGGCGAAAGGCTTCGGTGACTTGGCTGGACGATGCGATCTGCTCCAACGAAAGCTTTTGCATGTCGCGGATGATGGTCCGGCTGAACGATGGATCCCGATTCGCTTCGAGCACGGTCATCAATTGAAGGGCCGCGTCGCGAAGCTCGACCGCGGACTGGGGGCTCGCGAACTGCGCCCCATCGATGATTTCCGCCCACTCGATGAGGTCCGCAAGCGGTCTGGGATCGAATCCAAACCTTTCCTGGGTGATCGCCGCGATGTACTTGGTGCAGCTCTTCCTGTTCGGATCGTGGAACTTCCGGCCGGAGCGGTCCGCCCGAAAGTGGGCCTCGTCGCCGGGCACCTGGAAAGCTGATTGGTGGTGGTCGAACCACCAGGTCAGCTTTGGGCTTTGGCTGTAGCGAAAATCGACAATCGCATTCTCGTCGCCGGTGAATACCGACTCGTCGACTGGCCTCCCACCGGCCTGGTGAGCGAGCCCCTCGTAAGCCAGCTCTGCCTCCGGGTTGATCCTCTCCCGGTAAAACCTGGAAAACACGGCCGCGCTCGCCGCGCCGTCGAAGCAGTTGTCGTGAAAAAGTACTTTGACTTTCATCTCTTTGGTCCTAGCAGCCAACGTACAGTGCGGCAGGCAAATCCCCGGAATCATGCCGCCAGACCCGGGAACGGCGCCGCAACCGACAGTGTGACAGGACTTTTTACACCATGCACGCCAGCGGGTCCTGACCCTGGGATCGGACCCTGGCTGAAACGAGGCGCTTGGATGTGCGTCTGAAATCGCAACGCAACTGCTACGAATAAAGCTTTGGAGGACAACATGAGCCATTCGCCAAACGGACGCCGCCGAAAGACCCGGGACCGGCGAGCGCGGTTAACTGAAGGTCGAAGGGTGCGCATTCACACCACGGTCGGAGAGTTAATCGCCGCCGCCTTTGATGCAGTTGGGAACGAAGTACGAGGCGTCGCAAGGCTGGTCTCGTCACCGGCGCTGCTGCGCTCGAGCGGAGTGCGGATCGTCCTTGTCTGAGCACTAGCTCCGGCCCTCGGCCGAGCCAGACGGGCGAGTAGAATGGCCAAAAATGCCCCTGCGCTCGGCCGAAATCAGAGAATTTCGCACTGCTTTGTTTCGCTGGTACGCCCGGCACCAGCGCGAGCTTCCGTGGCGTCGGACCGAAGATCCCT
>Ga0126382_10001283_pt1 | contig 10214 bp, 11 predicted proteins | sample PanSoiMetPlot_30_FD_92548 | JGI IMG/M metagenome (GOLD analysis project Ga0126382, IMG submission 92548) | Tropical forest soil microbial communities from Panama - MetaG Plot_30 | ecosystem: Environmental > Terrestrial > Soil > Tropical forest > Bulk soil | place: Panama | collected 2016-02-17 | reverse complement strand
TTCCCGGACGAGCACCCGCAGCTGATCGAGACGCTCTACGACAAGCGCGAAGACTCGCTTCCGTTCTACGGCGCAGTCATCGAGCTGATCCGCGGACGTGACGGCGCAGCAGCGCGCGACACGCTGCGCGCAGCGTTCACCGCGATGGATGAGGACTGGCTCGCGCGACACGGTCACAAGCGCGCGGCGGCCAAGGCTTCGCCGGCCAAGGCCATCGACGGGCTTCTGGCGCAGGCCTTACAGGGCAGGCCTTTGCCCGCACCTGGCGAGGCGCTGACAGCGTGACAGCGGGATTATAAAGTCCGGTATGCGAGCGGAGGACCGCGCATGATCCCCAACGCCTGGGAGGGCTTCGATTTCGGCCTTGGCGCCGACGTCGACATGCTGCGCAAGACGGTGAACGGTTTTGCGCAGGATCGGATCTCGCCGCGCGCAGACGCTATCGACCGCGACAATGTCTTTCCGCGTGACCTGTGGCCAGAGATGGGAGCGCTTGGTCTGCATGGGATCACGGTCGAAGAGGAATATGGTGGCTCCGGACTTGGCTATCTCGAGCATTGCGTTGCGATGGAGGAGGTCTCGCGGGCGAGCGCGGCGGTCGGCCTCTCCTATGGCGCGCATTCCAATCTTTGTGTCAATCAGCTCCGCCGCAATGGCAGCGAAGAGCAAAAGCGCAAATACCTTCCTCGACTAATTTCTGGCGAGCATGTCGGTGCGTTGGCGATGTCGGAACCTGGGGCCGGTTCCGACGTGGTTTCGATGCGTACGCGCGCCGACAAAAAGGGGGATCGCTACCTGCTCAATGGCTCGAAAATGTGGATCACCAATGGGCCGGTTGCAGACACCGTGGTGGTTTACGCCAAGACCGATCGCACCGCGGGTGCAAGAGGCATCACCGCTTTCATCGTCGAAAAAGGTTTCAAAGGATTCGTGCCGGCGCAGAAGCTAGACAAGCTCGGCATGCGAGGCTCCGATACAAGCGAGCTGGTGTTTACCGACTGCGAAATACCAGAAGAAAACGTGCTGGGAGCTGTCGGCAACGGCGTCAACGTGCTGATGTCGGGGCTAGACTACGAACGCGTGGTACTCGCGGCTGGACCGTTGGGTATCATGCAGGCCTGCGTGGATGTGGTTGTTCCTTATGTGCACGAGCGCCAGCAGTTCGGTCAGCCGATTGGGCGGTTTCAGCTCGTCCAAGCCAAGCTCGCCGATATGTACGTGACAATGAACGCTGCCAAAGCTTACGTCTATGCGGTTGCGCGCGCTTGTGATGAAGGCCGTACCACCCGAGAGGATGCCGCCGGCGCGATCCTGTATGCCGCCGAACGTGCGACCTGGATGGCCCTGGAGGCGATTCAATGCCTTGGGGGCAACGGATATATCAACGACTTTCCTACCGGTCGTCTCTTGAGAGATGCCAAGCTCTATGAGATTGGCGCAGGCACGAGTGAAATTCGCCGCATGCTGATCGGACGCGAAATTTTCGAGAAGTCGCGATAGCAGCGGAAGCCCAACCACTCGCGAATTATCAATTGACGTTTTTCTTGGGTGGATTCCTTTCCCTTCTATCTGGTGCAGGCCGCTGTCATCTATTCATTCTCGGTCCGTGGACTGGCGGTACTCGCTTCTTTCGGCTCCGAGGCGTCGGCAACAAGGGGGATCGTCGGAATCGCGACCGGGCTGGGTGCGATCTTTTTCCCATTCTGTTTTGTCCGATCAACGACCTTGCAGTGAGACTGTCGCGCCGGTTCGGGTCGGCACCCTTTGGGCCGGCGCACAATGCCGATCGATACTTTCGGCCAAGTTTCACTCCTGCATAGTCTCGATTAGCCGTATTAACCTTTTGGGATCACGAATCAGATAGTGCATTGGCCTACATCGCCAGCATGGAATCACTGCTATGATGCGGGTACGGCTGAAGGCCGACGGGCGGATTGTGGAAATTCTGCCCGATGGAACTGAAAAAGCGCTCAAAGGCGGTGATGCACAATTCGTACGCGAGGTCCGGGTGCGCTGCGGTCTGACGCAGGCGGCCTTCGCGGAAAAGATCGAAGTACCAATAGAGACCGTGCGCAACTGGGAGCAGGGCAAGCGTCATCCACGCGGGCCCGCACGCGCTTTGCTCAAACTGATCGATCGGGCGCCGGATGTGGCCTTTGCCACATTGGGTCGAAGACGGTGCTGAATCATTCGGCGGCAGCCGGGAATCGCGAGGGCGGCGAATAACGCGCCAGCCGCATCAGCAGTAACATCGCAAATAGTGTTGCAATATAGACCAGCAGCTGCATCTCGGTCGGGCGTTCGGTGTAGCCGATCAGCGCGTGGAACAAGCGGCCGGGAATACTTCCTTCCGACAGCAGCCAAGACGTATCCCAGACAGTGCGGTCGAGCATGACCAGAAAGCCGGCGTTGTTGAGAAAATGCACGGCTTGTGCCGCCATGCCTGCAGCAAGCAGCGCGATCAGCCAACTCGTCACCGAGAAAACATACCGGTTTGGAATCGCCAGCAGACCGTAATAGGTCAGTGCCGTGAAAACAGCGCCCGCGGCAATACCGAGCACGCCGCCAGCTAGAGTTGATGACACTGACGTGCCTGAAGCCATGATCCCGTAGAGGAAGAGCACCACCTCGGAACCTTCGCGTAGCACCGCAAGCCCGACTACTATTGCCAGCGCCGTTAGCGGCTTGGCCCCTTCGCTGACTGCCGCGCCAACGCGGCGCATTTCATCCGCGATTTCGCGTCCATGGCGCGCCATCCAGGCGTTGTGCCACATGAGCATGACCACGGCGGCGCCGAGCACGCTGGCGTTGAACAATTCTTGGCCGGCGCCCTGGAAAGCTTCCGAGATGACATTTGCAAACATGGCGACGATGCCGGCGCCAAGCACGCCTCCAATGATACCAACATTGACCCATCGCCCGCGTCCGACGACGCCGCGTGTTGTCGCCATGACGATGCCGATGATTAGGCCGGCTTCGAGAACTTCGCGAAAGACGATGATCAATGCGCCGAGCATGTTTTATTCCGCGATTACGACGCCCTTGGCCGTGGCCTCATTGAATTCGCCGAAGAAAGGATAACGGCCGGGCTGGAGGGGGCCGATGCGCACCACGCCCTTCGATTTCCCGGGGATCACTTTCTCCACCTTCATCTCGCGACTCTCGAATTCTTCGGGCGTAGGGTCGTCATTGACGACTGTAAGCTGCACCCGCTTGTTGGCCGGCACCTTGATCTCGGCAGGCGTGAACCGGTGGTTCTTGATGGTAATGGTAAAGTCCTGGGCACGCAGGTTCACCGGTGCCAAGGCAATGGCGGCCACGACACTGGAGATAAATAGGGAGCGCATACTGTCTCACAAAAGCATTAAAACCCATTGATGCAAGTGGTGATTGTTACTCTTGAATTATTCCAATGTAAGAACTGAGGGCAAAAGCTTGGGGCCCAAAGTATTGTGACAATTTGCGGCGGAAGAAATATTTCTGAGGTCTTTCGCCGCACCACTCTGCAGCAAAGTCGGCGAAGCTAGTTGGCAGCGCCATGTCGCCGGGGCATTCTGCACCGCCCGCCGCGGATCTGTTCCAATTAGCTGCCCGAAGGAGATTGTAATGCAAGTGGTTGAAGCCCATGGCGCTCGCATTCCGCAAATCGGTCTGGGCACCATGACACTGAAAGGCGACGTCTGCGTTCAAGCTGTCAAAACAGCGTTGCAGATTGGTTACCGCCACCTCGACACAGCGGCTTTCTACGGCAACGAAAGGGAGAACGGTGAAGGGCTCCGCCAATCGGGCGTGAAGCGGGAGGACGTGTTCATCTGTACAAAGGTGCGTCAGGGCGATCTGATGCCCGACGCGTTTGCCAAGGTGCTAGAACAGAGCCTGGCCAATCTGAAGTTGCCGTACGTGGACCTTTTGTTGATCCACTGGAACAACCCGGACGTCCCATTCAAGCTTTCGGTCGGATCGCTGTGCAAAGCGAAGAAAGACGGCAAGGCAAAGTACATCGGGGTCGCCAACTTCACCACCACTATGCTCGACGAAGCTTGGGCAGTCACATCGGAGCCGCTAGTCTGCAATCAGATTGAGATGCACCCCTTCATCAATCAGGACAGAGTGCTTGCTGCATGCAAGAAGCACGGCATGGCGGTTGTCGCCTATTGCCCAATAGCGCGTGGCAAGGTTCCGGGTGTAGATGCACTTGAACGCATCGGAAAAGCGCACGGGAAGAGCGCGGCACAAGTCTCGCTACGCTATTTGGTGCAGAAGGGTATTTGCTCTATTCCGCGGACGGCGACTTCTGAACACTTGAAACAGAATCTCGATGTGTTCGACTTCAAGCTCTCGGATACCGAGATCACAGAGCTTAAGAAACTCAATGCCACCAATTTGCGCGTGGTGAATCCGCCGCACGCACCGAAATGGGATGCGGAGTGAGTCTCGTCGGCGACTCGGAAGGCAAGTAAAAAGTAATGCAGGCGGTCGAAGCCAAGGGCTTCAGAATTCCCATCGTCGGACTTGGCACATGGGCTCTGCGCGGCCACGATTGCGCTTGGCTAACCGAGCAAGCAATTCGTATTGGCTACAGGCATATCGACACTGCACAAATGTACGACAATGAGCGCGAGGTCGGCGAGGGCGTGCGCGCCTCCGGCCTGCGGGCTGAAGTTGTGGTAACGACCAAGGTGCAGCCGACCTTGCTTGCGCCGCACGACCTCGAACGTTCGGTGAAAGAAAGCCTGGCAAAGCTGCGCCTCGATGTGATCGATCTGCTTCTGATCCATTGGCCAAACCCGCGCGTGCCGCTCGCTGAAACGCTTGGTGCAATGGCAAAAATGAAGCGCGAAGGCTACGCGCGGCAAATAGGGATTTCGAATTTTACCGTCGCGCTGCTTGAGCAAGCCAACAAGGTTTCGAGCGAGGCTTTGATCTGCAATCAGATCGAATGTCATCCGTTTCTGAACCAGGACAAGGTAATCGGCGCATGCCGCAAACACGGAATGGCTGCCGTGGCCTACAGCCCGATCGCTCGCGGCGGCGCCAACGGCAACAAGGTATTGGAAAAGATCGGCAAGACCCACGGCAAGACCGCCGCGCAGGTTTGTCTCCGCTGGCTCGTTCAACAGGGGATCGTTGTAATCCCGCGCACGAGCCGGGTAGAGCGGCTTAAGGAAAATTTTATGGTGTTTGATTTCGATTTGACCGATGCCGAAATGCGCGAGATCGCCAGTCTGGCGCGGGGTGGAGAACGTATCGTCGATTGGACCTGGTCGCCAAACTGGGACTGAGCTGGGAGCTTTGCCGGTGACCATTTCCAATGATACAGCCCTGGTGCTTTTCTCAGGTGGGCAAGACTCGACAGTTTGCCTTGCCTGGGCGCTTGAGCGCTTCACACGCGTGGAGACTGTCGGATTCAATTACGGTCAGCGGCACGCGGTCGAACTCAGCGTGCGGACGCGATTGCGAGAAAGGATGGCGGCCTCAAACGCCACCTGGAAAGCGCGTCTTGGCGATGACCATCTGATCAGGCTCGACGCGTTGGCTACCATCTCGGACACCGCTCTCACGCGCGAGATCGCCATTGCGATGGCGGACAGCGGCCTTCCGACGACCTTCGTGCCAGGCCGCAATTTGATTTTTTTCTGTTTTGCAGGAGCATTGGCCTATCGGCGTGGCGCCCGTCACATAATCGCCGGGATGTGCGAAACCGACTATTCCGGCTATCCGGATTGCCGCGACGATACTGTCAAAGCCATTCAGGTTGCGCTGTCACTCGGCCTCGATAAGCGCGTCACCATCCACACCCCGCTGATGTGGGTGGATAAAGCCGACACTTTCGCCATGGCGGAGCAAATCGGCGGCAAAGCATTTCTTGATCTCGTCGTTGAGGACAGCCATAGCTGTTATTTGGGCAATCGCGATCGGCGCCATGACTGGGGGTATGGCTGCGGCACCTGCCCGGCCTGCAAACTCCGAGCGGAAGGCTTTGCCAAGTTCAGGAGCCGACAGAAGACGTGATGAACAACGAGAAACGCAAGAGCGTCGAGGGCGGCATTTTTCTCGTCCTTTTTTGCCTGACCATTCCTGCAGCCAACTGGATGATCGGGCGTGTCGGAACCCAGTGCGTTCAGAACGGGCCCTGCCTAGTGCCGGTGGCGCCTGGGATCATGGCGCCCTCCGGCGTGCTGATGGCGGGTGCGGCGCTAGTCCTGCGCGACTTGGTGCAACGCCGATTGGGCGTCGAGTTTGGGATTGGCGCGATTGTCGCTGGGGCGGCAATTTCCGCCGGGTTGGCGCCGCCCGCGCTCGTGCTGGCTTCAGCGATAGCCTTCCTGCTTTCGGAATTTGCCGACTTCGCCGTTTATACACCGCTCGCCCGCCGTCGGCTGGTCGCAGCAGTGATTGCGTCGAGTGTGGTCGGACTGGTTGTCGACTCAGTCGTTTTTTTATGGCTGGCATTCGGATCGCTGGAGTTTCTGCTCGGCCAGATTATCGGTAAACTCTGGATGGTTCTGCTTGCAGTGCCCTTCGTTTCATATTTGCGCCGCCGCGACGAGCGGCTCGGGCTGAAAGCCGCGTGAGGCTGGTTATGGGTTCGCCTGCCGAGATCCTGCGAAACGTAACGACCGGCACCGTCACCACGATGCTGTTGAAAAAGGGCATTCGCCGTTCCTGGATGGCAGGCGCAATGCCGTTTGGCTTTTCCGGCAGGCGCGTGGTGGGGCCCGCTTTCACATTGCGCTTTGTTCCCGTGCGGGAAGATCTTGCAACGCCCGAGAGCTGGTCGAAGCCGAAATCGACGCGCGGGGCCATCGAGGCCATGCCGGAGAATTGCGTGGTGGTCGCAGATGCCATGGGCATCACCGGGGCGGGAATCTTCGGCGACATTTTGTGCATGCGCATGGTCAAGCGCGGCGTCTCCGCGCTCATCACCGATGGCGTGATGCGCGACAAGCACGGTGTACTGGCGACCGGTCTTCCGGTCTGGTGCGCAGGTGTTGCCGCTCCGGCTTCTGTCAACCAGCTGACTTTCGTCGGCTGGAACGAGCCGATTGGATGCGGCGGCTGCGCGATATTCCCGGATGACATTATCGTCGCTGACGATGATGGCGCCGTCGTGATTCCAAAGGAGCTGGCGGATTTTGTCGCCAATGAAGGTGCTGAGCACGAGCTCCTGGAAAGCTGGCTCGTTCAGGAGGTGGAGAGGGGGGAAAAGCTGCCCGGCCTCTATCCGCCCAACGAGGAAACTAAAAAGCGATACGAGAACTGGAAGAAGACGCGCTGATGTTCTTCCTGCTCTCCAAGAGCGTCGCTATTCTGTTGCCTTCCAATATCCTTGTCGGCCTCGCCCTTGCTGGTGTCATACTGGCGACGACGCGCAAAAAGCGCGCCGGTGTATGCACGGCATTGGTGGGCACCATGTTGCTTGCGGCCGTGGGCTGGTGGCCGACCGGAAACCTGCTCACCCACGCACTCGAAAGCCGCTTTCCACCGTGGAACGGGAGCCGCAGTGCCCCTGCCGGCATCGTCGTATTGGGCGGCGCCGTCAACTCCCGGCTGTCGCGCGACTTCGACCAGCCCGTGATCGGAGGCGATGGCGGCCGCATCGTTGCTCTGGCGAAACTTGCGCGCGCTTATCCTGACGCACGCATCGTATATTCCGGGGGCGATGCGAGCTTGTTCGGTAACGAGCCCCCGGAAACGGATTTCGTGTACCAGGTACTCGACAGTCTAGGCGTGCCGCGCGGGCGCGTGTTATTGGAGTCGCGCTCCCGCAATACCGCCGAAAATGCCGCTTTCACGAAAGAACTTGTAAAACCAGGACAGGGAGAACGGTGGCTCCTTATAACCTCGGCGCAACACATGCCGCGCGCGGTTGGTTGTTTCCGGCGGGTCGGATTTCCGGTCGAAGCTTATCCCGTGGGCTGGCGCACCCCCCGGCAAGTCGAGCTGGGGGCGCCGGAGGCGTTCGGCAATGCCCTGGCGCGATTCGATTCTGCCACTCACGAATGGATCGGTTTACTTGTCTATTGGGCAACTGGCAAAACCAGCGAATTCCTTCCATTGCCATAGCGCGAAAGAGGGCTAGCGTTTGCGAAGCTTTCGGCAGAATACATCATAGATAGCACCGATTACGAAAGCGCCTCTTCGCTTGCCAGCTTGTAATAAATCGCCTTGCCGCCACGCCGTGTAGATACTAACCCATCGGTTAGGAGACGGGCGAGTTGTTGGGATTCAGTCGGCTGCCGCAGGCTGAGCAGTTGTTCCAGTTCACTGACCGACTTCTCGCCTTCGGCGAGAATTCACAGGATCATTAGCCGGCTTTCATGCGCCAGCGCTTTTAGAAAATCACTCGCGCGTTTACCGTTATCGACCATTCGATCGAGTTCACTTGAGCGAGTCCGGCTTTCCAGGTGATGCAATTCCATTCGTACAGGCGCGCTTTTCGGTGTGACTTTCATTGTCTCCGCATCCGCAAATGCTGAAGCGGTGGAACTTGTCATGTTCGAACAGGCCGGTTGACGCATGGTGCGAGACATTCGATCGCCAAATCGCGCCGATTTATCCGAAAACGGCGGGAAGGAATTGCCTTGGGCCGGTGAAAATCAGCGGCCGCGACAAGGGGATCGACGTCACCCCGGAAGTGAAGACGCAGAATGGCGGTGTGGAGTAGCGCCCCGGTTTCATTTCGCTTATGACATTCAGGTAAGACGTCCAGCCGGTTTCTCATGGCCAAACTGAATCTCTCCATTGCCGTGGGCCCATATGACCGCACCCGGGCGCTGATCGACGGCACGGTGCCGATCGACGGCGTCAAACCGGCATGTATGACTTTGTCACCGGAGGAGATCTTCTTTCGGGCCTTCCGGCAGGCAGAGTTCGATATCTGCGAATTATCGCTGTCGAGCTTCACGGTGAAGACCGCGCAGGAAAACTGTCCGTATGTGGGCGTTCCCGCTTTCGTATCGCGCGCGTTTCGACACACCTCAATTTATGTCCGCACGGACCGCGTCAAGAAGCCGGCTGATCTCAAGGGAAAGAAGGTCGGTTTGCCTGAATACCAATTGACCGCGAATGTGTGGGCGCGCGCCATTCTGCAGGATGATCATGGCGTGAAGCCGTCCGACATTCATTGGATACGCGGCGGCATCGAAGATGCCGACCGGCTGGAAAAGATCAGCATCAAGGTACCGGCAGATGTGAAGCTAGAAGATGCGCCCAGGGGCAAATCGATTTCCATGCTACTCAAGGAAGGCACGATCGACGGTTTCATTGCACCCCGTCCACCGTCATTGCCGAAGGACACCGCCAATGTCGGCTGGCTGTTTTCCGATCCAGTAGCTGCGGCAAAGGACTACTTCAGACGAACCGGTGTTTTCCCCATCATGCATCTCATCGGGGTGCGACGCTCGCTCGCGGACAAACATCCCTGGCTGCCGGGTGCGGTGTTTAAGGCTTTCGAGCAGGCAAAGAAAGTGGCGCTCGATCAATTGAGTGACACATCCGCTACCAAGGTCACGCTACCTTTTATCGAGGAGCGGCTGATGGAAGCGCGTACCTTGATGGGCGAGGACTTCTGGTCATACGGGGTTGCGGCCAACCGCAAGACGCTGGACACCTTTTTGCGCCACCACCATTCGCAAGGCCTTTCCTCCCGACTGGTCACGGTGGAAGAAATGTTCCATCCAGGCACGTTCGAGACCTTCAAGCTCTAGCCGAGTTGATCGCATTATCTGCCGTCATGGTGAGTAACATGTCCGCATCAGCGACCGAGATCACAGTGATGAGCGGCGGTGCGCCAAAGGAGGTCTTTGCGCAGCTCACGCCAAAATTCGAGCAACAGACCGGAAACAAGGTGAACTTCGTTTATGACGTGCTCACCGCGCTGCGCGAAAAAATTGCGGCAGGCGAAAAAGCCGACGTGCTGGTGATGCCGGTGTCTATGCTCGACGGTTACGTGGGGGACGGCAAGGTGCGCGCCAATAGCCAAACAACCTTCGGCACCGTTGGCATCAGCGTTGTGGTAAAAGAAGGTGCGCCTCAGCCGGATATTTCTACGAAAGAGAAATTTCGCGAGGCTATGCTGTCGACGCGCTCGATTGTGCATGCCACGCCTGGCAGAACGCCGAGCGGCACTCATATGGGCAAAGTAATGGAGCAACTAGGCATCGCCGAGGCGATGGCAAAAAAGGTCGTGCACAGGCCCGCCCTCGAGGGCG
>Ga0126382_10001282_pt1 | contig 10215 bp, 4 predicted proteins | sample PanSoiMetPlot_30_FD_92548 | JGI IMG/M metagenome (GOLD analysis project Ga0126382, IMG submission 92548) | Tropical forest soil microbial communities from Panama - MetaG Plot_30 | ecosystem: Environmental > Terrestrial > Soil > Tropical forest > Bulk soil | place: Panama | collected 2016-02-17 | reverse complement strand
TGCCCGCCGCAATTCGATTCTATTGCTGGATCGCAATTGCCACGACCAAAGATCGCACTATTGAGGTGTACTCGAGAAATCTGAGAGACCGCCGCATCTTCCATCTTGATCAGCCACGACGGCGGGGTGACTGGAGTGATTATGTACAAGGAGTCGCGGTCATTCTGGAAGAATCAGGAATCCGATTGTCCGGCGCAAAAATTCTCATCTCCAGCGAAGTTCCCATGGGTTCGGGACTCAGCTCCTCCGCAGCTTTAGAAGTTGCCGCCGGGTTTGCACTGCTGGACACGCAACAAATAACCTGGGACCGTCGCCGGCTTGCCCTTGCCTGTCAACGCGCAGAAAACGAATTTGTGGGCGCTCGCTGCGGGATTATGGACCAGTTCATCGCCTGCTACGGCAAAACCGATCATTTGCTCATGCTTGATTGTCGTACGTTGGAACACCGCTTCCTGCGCCTTCGCGAAAACGTACGCATGGTCATCTGCAACACAATGGTCAAACACGCCAACGCCGCCGGTGAATACAATACGCGCCGCGCCGAGTGCGAAGAAGGCGTCCGCCTGCTGTCAAAAAAGTTTCCGGCAGTATCGTCGCTGCGTGACCTGACGCCTGCCGACTTCGAGCGCTCTACAGAACTGCTTCCTCCAGTAATCCAGAAACGGTGTCGCCATGTAGTCAGCGAAAACCAGCGCGTACTCGCGACCACGGCCGCTCTGGAGCAGCAGGACTTGAAAAGGGTTGGAGACTTGATGGCTGAGTCTCACCGGAGTCTAAGGGATGACTATGAAGTCAGCTCGCCTGAACTTGACCTGATGGTTGAACTTGCAAACCAGATTCAGGGGACCTATGGCTCACGCATGACCGGCGGCGGGTTTGGAGGTTGTACCGTAAACGTGGTGGCTGCAGAAGCAGTAGCCGAATTTCAAAATGAAATTGCGACTGCCTATAAAGCACGCACCGGCATCCCTCCTGAAATTTACGCTTCGACTGCTTGCGCAGGGGCGGCTAGATGGAACAGAGCTGAATGAATCTTGACGATCTTCTTCACCAGCCACATCGCCGCTTTAACCCCTTAATCCGCGAATGGGTCGTAGTTTCGCCGCAGCGCATGGAACGGCCGTGGCAGGGGCTCGTGGAAAAGGCGTCACAACCTGCAGCAGTTGCTTACGATCCCGACTGTTATCTTTGTCCTGGCAACGCACGTGCCGGCTGGGTCCACAATCCTGCTTACAAATCAACGTTCGTTTTCGATAACGATTTTGCAGCCCTTCTTCCTGCAGCACCTGCTGCTGAGCTGGATGTTGATGGTTTGCTGATCGCCCGAGGCGAGCAAGGCATCTGCCGCGTAGTCTGTTTTTCCGAGCGCCACGATCTCACTCTTGCGTTGATGACCGAGCACCAAATCAAAGAGGTGCTGGACGTGTGGGTGCAACAGTATCGGGAGCTGGGAAGCCTTCCCTGGGTCAATCATGTGCAAATTTTTGAAAATCGAGGCGCGATCATGGGCGCCAGCAATCCACATCCGCACTGTCAGGTTTGGGCCAATGCCAGTCTGCCAAACCAAGCAGAACGGGAACGGCTGTCACAAACCGAGTATTACGAGAAGCACAATTCATGTTTGCTCTGCGACTATCTTGATCTGGAATTGAAGCAAGAACAGCGCGTGGTTTGCCGAAACCAGCACTTTGTTGTGCTCGTTCCTTTCTGGGCAATGTGGCCTTTTGAAGTCATGGTGCTGAGCGTGCGGCATTTGGGCGCCATGGATGCGCTAACGGAGACCGAACTCAACTCTTTGGCCGAAATTCTTCGCCGTCTGTGCGTACGTTACGACAATTTGTTCGAAGTCCCATTTCCCTACACCATGGGATTTCATCAAAAGCCTACTGATAATTCCGCGCACCCGGAGTGGCACTTCCACACCCATTATTATCCGCCGCTTCTGCGCTCAGCCACAGTGCCGAAATTCATGGTCGGATTCGAAATGCTCGGCTCTCCTCAACGCGACCTGACTCCGGAGGTTGCCGCCGAACGACTGCGCTCATTGAGCGATGTCCACTACCCGATTAAGGCATAGCGGGCTTCGAGTTAGAAGCTGATTCTAAGTGAACCCTGCATTACGCGCGGTGGAAGCGCGGACGTCGGCGTGCCGAAGTTTACATTGCTCTGATTGCCATTGGGGTCGAAATTCATCGTGGTATCGATGCTCTTGAAGTTGGTGTGATTGAACACGTTGTACGCCTCCCACCGGAATTGCAGAAGCGTCCTTTCTCCAAGATGGATGTACTTCGTAAGCGCCATGTCTGAGGTAATGATGCCGGGAAGACGTATAACGTTCCGCGGCATGTTCCCGATATCTCCCAGCACGGTCGGCTTAGCAAAGCAACCGGTGTTGATCAACAGTGGCAAACCATTGGAAGAAAATAGACTGCCGGCCACCTTATTGGGATCGCATACCAAGTTGGGGCGCGCGTTAATGGTGCCGCCGGTGAAGTCGGTAATAGCCGGCTGTCCGGTAGCCGTGACGGTGCCTGAGCTATAGGTAACTTTTGTAAAGTCCACGACTGCTGGTTTGCCGCTGACCAGCGATGAGATGCCTGAAACCTGCCAACCGCCAAACATAGCTCTCAAGGAACCGTTTAGGAATCGCCCCGGCGAGGGTAGGTTCCAGAGATAGTGAACGGTAAAAATCTGGGTTTGGTCAAAATCAGAAGGTCCGTAGTTAAACTGACGATAGGGGCGAGCAAAATTTACGTCGCTGGAATCATCGTTGGCATAGTCCATTGCTTTCGACCAGGTGTAGACAACTCCGAACTGGAAGTTGCGCGCATACCAGCGATTCACCTGGACCTGCAAAGCGTTGTAGTTCGCTGTACCGGTGTAACTCACCCTGTCAATAGTGCCGTAACCTTGGAAAGGGCGCAGGAAATTATCAGCGATGGCGCCCGTCGCGCTGAAAGGATTTTTGTTCTGGGGTATGAATCTGGCGCCATCAGGAACAACATTGATATTCCGCCTTTCTCCCAGGTGGCGCGTAAACGATCCCACATAAGTCGCTTCCAAAACTGTCTTGAAACCGAGATCCTGCTGAATGCCCAGCGAGAAATTGTAGGTTGTTGGTGTATTCGATTGGACCTCGACGGCATTTACGGTGCCTGGGCTTTGTAGGGCCGGGCAATTCAGTGCGTCTGATTGACATTGACTGGCGAGCGTAGTGAGCTGGCTGATGCTGGCGACGCCGCTGTTGAAATTGATCGTGACGCTCCGCTGAAACGGTGGATTGCTCACCAGGTTTCCACCGGTCGTGCCTCCACCGACGCGAGGGGCGTGGTAAACCCCACCCATCGCGCGAAGCACAGTCTTACCTTTGCCAAAAACATCCCAGGCAAAGCCCACCCGAGGTTCGACGTCAACAGCTTGCACGTCTTTAAAGCCGGCCGGAGTCGAAGGATCGGCCAGCAGTGCCAGACCGTTGAGAGGATCGCCGGTACCTTTGACGAATGTGCCAACCAGTTGCAAGTTGGTGGAAAGTGAACCGTTGACCGGGTTCTTGGCCCGCCGATTCGCCGTCGGGCACGCAGTTCCAGGAGCCACGGCTGTGGTGCAGAACGGTTGCCAGAGCAGCGGAGCGGCAGCAGGGTTATAGCGCGAGGGATCGAAATTGGAAGCGAGTTTGTCGCGCTGATAGGCCTGCGTGTGATAACCCAATCGGACGCCGTAGTTCAGGGTGAACTGCCGGCTGATTTTCCACTGGTCCTGCGCGTATCCCTGAAGAAGTTTTATCTCGAGATTGGTGTGCGGGCGAAACTCGTTTTCAGTATAGCTGTTGAAATTGCCGATGGCAGCGTTGGCATAGGAGTAGCCCGTATTTCCAAGCGCGCTGGTGTAGCCACTGCTGGTCGCGTTGAAGTCGAATGTTCCCGACCAGTTCCCTCCCGGGGCTTCACTATTGAACAGGTCCTCATAGTAAACACCCACTTTGTATTGATGGCTACCTCGATTGATGGAAAGGTTTTGAGCGACGGAAGGCCGAATGAAATCCTGGCCCGAGAGTCCCCATCGATCGAGCCAATTAATATTGGCCGGCCTGCCGACAACACTCGTCCAATTAGTAACTCTGGGTATCGTGCCGAGCGAATTGTTCGCGGGGAAGAGCTGGGGCGCAGTGTATCCCAGCTTCGTTCTGGACAAGCCTTCGATCACTCCCGTGGATGGAATGAATCCCTCTGAATCGTGGCGGTAGCCAACAGTGACTTCGTTCACAAGATTGGCATTGAAGATATGGATCCAGCTCAACGCCATACCGTTATCTTTGTACAAATAGTGAGAGCTGATCCCCCACGTATTGGCGTCTGGCGGGGTCCCGCCCGGCCAGCCGGAAGTCTGAAAGCCCTCATTGTCAGCGGTCCACCATTGTCCTTTCCAGTTGAAGCTATCCTTGTCGGAAAGAATGAAGTCGAAGCGGATGACTTGGCTCCATTTGGGGACATCCACACTTTTCTGCACAACGTAGTTGGTATCGCCAGCAGTGTTGGGCAACGGAAAGTAGTTGAGGAGAACCAGACCGTTGGGATCCAGCCGCGAAATTGGAATGATGTTCAAGCCTGTCGGATTGGCGGCAGTAGCGCGCGAGGGATCTTTGAAGCAAGCAGTCTGAGTAGTCGCGTTGCACGTGCCGCTCTTCAAAGGATCGGCAATGAAAACTTTTTGATGTGCCGAATTCACCGACTGTGAGAAATCTCCCTGACGTTCGAGCGCCGTGGGGACCGTCACAAAACGCGTGTCCTGCGGCGTGATCGTGTGCGGCTTCTCGTAAGAGTAAAAGAAAAACAATTTTTTCCGATTGTGATTGGGGAAAAGCCAGGGTACCTGTACAGGTCCGCCTAACGTGACTCCCCAGGTGTTGTGACGGTAAAGTGGCCTTGGTAAACCCTTATTATTGGCAAACCAGGTATTGGCATTGAGGTCTTCATTGCGCAGGAAGTAGTAGCCGCTGCCATGATACTCGTGGCCGCCATTTTTGGAGATGATCTGAACCATACCGCCGCCGTTGTTGCCGTATTCAGCGACGTAGTTGTTACGTAGCACCTTCACTTCAGCAATCGCGTCCTGATTGATGGTCATGCTCACTTTGTTGGAGCCGCTCGGTTCGCTGGCATTCAGGCCGTCGATGGTGGTCACAGTAGTGCGACCACGTTGGCCGTTGAAGTTGGGCAGATCGGTCCCAAAGCCTTCGCCCACTGATTCAACATCGTCAATATAAGAGGTACCCGGCATCAGTCGAAGCAAAGACGTTATGTCGCGTCCTTTAGTCTGAAGCTGGCTGATCTGATCGGCTGTTAGACGGCCCGTAAGATCGCTTGCTTCTGTGTCAACTCTGGCGCCCGTCGCATTTACTTCCACGACTTCATTCACCTGCCCCGTTTTCAAGTTCAGCTCGCCCAGTGCGAGATCTTCGTCGGCGCTCAAGACGACGTTTTTCTGCTCCAGTGCTTCGAAGCCCGTTTGTTGTACTTTTATGGTGTAGGTGTCCGGCTGGACCGCAGAGAACACAAAACGGCCCATGGCGCTTGTGTTGACCTTGCGTACATCGCCAGTACGCTGGCTCGTGAGCGTGACCGAAGCTCCTGGAACAACCGCGCCGCTGGCATCGATCACGGTACCAGAAATCGTGCCAGTGACACTCTGCCCCATGGTCAGAGAAGTTGTGAAGAGCACAAACAGCAGGACCAGATACAACACCGGCGAGATCTGCTTGGTCTTGGGCATTGAAGGCTGCCTCCTGAGAGAGATTGGAGCAACGCCCGGGGAAGGCCTGGCAGTTCCCTCAAATTTGAATTCGCCGATCAGCCGAGCCAGAACAAACAGTCCCACGGGATGGGAGCCCCTTGACGGTTGGTGACAATACAACAAAACTATTGATTGATTCAATAGAAGAAATCTATGTTTCAATATGTGAAATCAACCCAAGAGCACCTCTTTGGCGAGCTGGGATTGATTTTTCAGGGTCGCGCAGGAACGGCTGGCCTGAAAGTTGGGGTTTGTGAGCAGCACTTTCGCAAACCGCCCCCGGAGGTATATAAGAAAGCTGCATTTGAAAGTTCAAAATAAAGAATTTTGATTTTATCTATTGAAACTGCAGATTTTTCACATTTTGCAGGCTTGCGGAGTTTTGGATCTTCATCTCGAGGGATTCGCATGCAAAGAACCAGCCAGATTTTCGTAACCGTTCTTGTCCTTTGTACCTGCCTTCTGCCACCAGCGCAGGCCCAGGTCACCAGCAAGCACAACGCGGCGCCTGTGCAGACAGTCGATTGGTCAAAAGCTGTTGTCGATTCGACCATGAAGCGCTATCCCGATCCGGTCCAGCTGGGCGCCTGGGGTTATGCGAAAGCGTTGTACCTATTCGGCGAGTTTCTGGTGTGGAAGCGAACAGGAGATGATCGCTATCTGCAATATGTGAAAGGATGGATGGATTCCCACGTTGATGCGCAGGGCAACGTTGACCACAACATGGAATCGCTGGATGCGATCATGCCCGGCAATCTTCTGCTGCTCCTATATCAGGAGACGAAGGACGAAAAATACAAGCTGGCGGCAGAAAAGATCAGGCATCGCTTCGACACTTATCCGCGCACCAGCGATGGCGGTTTCTGGCATGCCACCGGTCCCAGCCGGGCACATCAACTCTGGGGCGATGGCGTGTTTATGGGAATGCCATTCCTTATGCGTTACGGCCGTCTCTTCGGTGAGAGTACTTATGCCAATGATGAAGCGGCCAAGCAATTGATCGTCTATGCCAGCCACCTGCGCTCTTCCGAGGGCCTGCTCTATCACGCTTACGATGAGAGTGGCGCGTCCGTTTGGTCCAATCCGGCGAATCATCATTCAGCAGAATTCTGGTGCCGCGCCATGGGGTGGTTTGGCATGACCCTGATTGACACGCTGGATATGCTGCCGGCGAACCATCCGAAGCGACCGGAATTAATTGCCATCTTGAAAGACCTGGTTCGCGGGCTGGCGAAATATCAGGACGGCAAAACCGGCCTCTGGTATCAGGTCGTGGATAAAGGTTCAGACTCGGGAAACTGGCTGGAGACGTCAAGCTCCAGCATGTACACCTACGTGATCTCGATGGCCGTAAGAAAGGGTTATGTGGACCAGAGCTACGAAGCTGCGGCGCAAAAAGGACACCGCGGCGTGCTCACAAAAATTTCGCTCGGCAGTGACGGTCTTGCCAACCTGGCTGATATCTGCGAAGGCACCAATGTGGGAGATTTAGCCTTTTATTTCGCCAGAAAACATAATGCGAACGATTTCCACGGCCTGGGTGCCTTCCTGATCATGAACGAATATTTCCTTACCGGCCTTTCAGCGATGGAGCTGACCAACCCACAACTGCGCACGTTCAAGGTCGCAGTCACGAATCCGGCTGATGAAGAGCGCATAGAAGATGTCGCTTTACGCGTTGCTGAAATCAAGCGTTCCGTTCCTGAATTCAATGCGGAATCAGCGATTGTGAAAACCAGCGACGCAGCTTCTTCGGCCGGCGATGTGTCACAGGCAGTCGAACTTCCGTCGCAAGCCGATGATCTTGATGGTGACAGCAAGGCGGACGAACTGGCTTTCCAGATTCCGTTGCAGGCAAAGCAGACTCGCATCGTGACTGTGATTTATGGCGACGCGAGTGCCGCAGCCAATTATCCAAAACGAACTGCGGCAAAATTCGCCAAGCACTACGACGGCATGGGCTGGGAATCTGAGACAACGGCCTGGCGGCTCTACTTTGACAAACGCAACGCGATCGACCTATGGGGCAAGCGCAAGCCCGGTCTTTTTTTGGAAACATTGGCTGAGCCCAACTACAAATATCAGGAAGAAGCTCCCATTGGGCGTGACATCTACAACGTGGGCAAATCTCTCGGCGCCGGAGGAGTCGGCGCATGGGTCGATGGGCAGGCCATTTCCGTTTCGGATTTAAGCAGCCGCAATTGGCGAATCATAAGCACCGGTCCGGTGCGCTCGATTGTTGAATTTACTTACGATGGATGGAAAGCAGGAGATCGCACTGTCACTCTGACTAGCCGCATCACGCAGTGGGCTGGTGAGCGCGGGTATGAGCATCGAGTCACCATCAATGGCGACGAAAATTTTCCCTTAATCGCAGGAGTTTCCCGTAAACCAGGCCTGAAGGAAATCGCAGGAAATCCAGTCTGTGCGCTCTCGATATGGGGGCATCAGGTGGTCAAACCCGGAACCGGCGCCACAGAATCTCTGGCCGACCAGAATCTCGGCTTGGCAGTGATTGCTCCTGGAACACCCAAAGACTGCCAACTCAAAGGTGATCCCCTGAATTACATTATCAAACCGCAGGTTAAAGATCGTAGCGCTCGCTGGTATGTATTGGCCGCGTGGGACCAGGAAGAACAACCGATTAACGACGCCAAAAAGTTTTCCGCTCTAGTGAAACGCGAAGAGGTCCGCCTTTCACAACCAGCCTCTGTCGCGTTACTCGCCAGTGCGCAGGTAAGTAACACTTCCCCAAGCGGCGGCAATTCCTCAAAAACTGGCGGTTCTGCAGGCGCAGATACGGTGAAATATTTTTCCAGCGCAGAGGTTCACGCTGCCTTTGAAAAAGGCTCTCCGCTTATCAATAAGGATGGTCGCACCTATTGGGTCGCCACCGGCCGGAGAGACAAGCCGGGACAATCCGAACTCCACGAGAAAGATACTGACGTGTTTTATATCCTGCAAGGCTCAGCCACTTTTGTGACTGGCGGAAAGATGGTCGATCCCAAGACCACAGCTCCTGGGGAGCTGCGCGGTTCCGGGATTGAAGGCGGCGAATCGCGGACGCTTTCCAAGGACGACGTCATCATCATTCCTGCAGGAACGCCGCATTGGTTCAAAGATGTGCAGGGAACGTTTCTTTACTTTGTCGTAAAAGTGGAGTGAAACCAACTTCCAATTTGTGCTGAGTTGAAAAGCAGATTTTTTCTGCTGTCGTCACTACCAAATCTTTTGTGAGGAGAGGCAATGGCAACGGGACTACGCTCACGTCGAAATTTCTTGCAGCTCACAACCGCCGGACTTGCAGCAGGTACGCTGGGACCTGCCCAGCGCCTTTGGGCGCTTGGCCCCGCGAGTGGACAAACCTCCACGATCTTTGACGTGAGGACCTTTGGCGCAAAAGGTGATGGCAAAACCATCGATACGCCCGCCATCAATAAGGCCATAGAAACCGCCTCTGCTGCGGGGGGCGGCATCGTCCATTTCCCAGCGGGAACCTATGCTTGTTTTTCCATTCACCTGAAAAACAAAGTCACGCTTTATCTGGACCACGGTGCGACCATCCTGGCGGCAGAGTCCGGAGCTGCAGGTCAATATGATCCGGCTGAGCCAAACCAGTGGGACAAATTTCAGGACTACGGGCACAGTCACTGGCACAACAGTTTGATCTGGGGTGAAGGAGTTGAGAACGTCGCGATTCTCGGCCCCGGTCTCATCTGGGGCAAAGGCTTGAGCAGAGGCAGCGGCAGAGAGCAACCGAAAGCCGAAGATCCCGGTGTCGGCAATAAAGCCATTTCACTCAAAAATTGCCGCAATGTCACGCTTCGCGATTTCTCCATCCTGCATGGCGGGCACTTTGGTATTTTGGCTTTGGCAGCCGATAACATGACCATCGACAACCTCACGATCGACACCAACCGCGATGGCATTGATATTGATTGTTGCCGCAACGTGCGCGTTTCGAATTGCAGCGTGAACTCCCCGTGGGATGACGGAATTTGTCTCAAAAGCTCTTTCGGCCTCGGTTATGCCCGGGCAACGGAGATGGTTACCATCACAAATTGTTTCGTGAGTGGTTTCCTGGAAGGATCACTGCTGGATGCGACTTACCAGCGCAAGCCGCCGCGCGAGAACGTCCGGCCCACAGGTCGCATCAAATTCGGCACTGAATCCAACGGTGGATTCAAGAACATCACCATTTCAAACTGTGTCTTTGATTACTGCCGCGGACTGGCGCTCGAAACCGTAGATGGCGGCTTGCTCGAAGATGTAACCATTACGAACATCACCATGCGTGAAATTACTAACTCGCCAATTTTTCTGCGCCTTGGCAGCCGGATGCGTGGACCGGAAGGTGTTCCCGTGGGAGCGTTGCGCCGCGTGATCATCAGCAACATCATGTGCTCGAACTCCGTTGCTCCGCTG
>Ga0126382_10001281_pt1 | contig 10222 bp, 2 predicted proteins | sample PanSoiMetPlot_30_FD_92548 | JGI IMG/M metagenome (GOLD analysis project Ga0126382, IMG submission 92548) | Tropical forest soil microbial communities from Panama - MetaG Plot_30 | ecosystem: Environmental > Terrestrial > Soil > Tropical forest > Bulk soil | place: Panama | collected 2016-02-17 | reverse complement strand
ATTGGCCGGTCTGTTCCGGGGTTGGACAGGCGCAACTGCAGCCGCAGGGTTTCGCCAGCAGCGAAATTGCGTTGCTCCTCCAGTAACTCGAGGCGATATGGCTTCGCCGATTGCGCGGCGACGACTGGATCGTGTGCTGCCGTCAAGGTGAAGCAATGCGACAGCGGGGGTGAGCCGATGTGAAATGCAACGTCATAGGCACCATCGCCGGGCGGGCGAAAGTAACCAATGTACACGCCGGGTGCTGTCTCGCGCAGGCTGCGATCGACGGCGAGTATTGCCCGCATCTCTCGCCGCACGTTCTCGAAGTTACCCATTGGCGCATTCATACCCTCGGCATAAAGGTAGATCGCCTTGTCGCTCGGATTGGCGATCAGCACTGTGCTCTCATCAGGTGTGGGGACAATCACCGGTGCGGTCGCTGGCAGCTGAGCATCCGCCAGTGGTGCCTGCTGACCGCCCGGCACGGTTTTGACTATCGCTGGTTCTGCTTTGCCGAGGCTATCGAGCGCAATCAGGCTGACTTGCTCGCTTGCGGTAGCGCGGACGAAGGCAAATTTCGCACCGACCGTGACTTGGTCTGGGGCGCCACTGACGGGGATGCGATTGACGACGCGGTTGGTTGAGGCGTCGACGACAATGACTTCGTCGGCCTGAGGGTTGGCCGAGAAGCCCCACCGTCCATCAGGCGTGAAGCGCAGCGCGTAGAGCCCAGGCTTCGCCGCGATCGTCGCGATAACCTTGCGGGCAGCGGCATCGATCGCGGAGATAGCTCCACGCTTGGCATCTGCCACGTACACGGTGTCTGCTAGCGGCGAGTAGGCAATGGCTCCGGGGCTACCGCCGACCGTGATGGTGGCGATGATTTTGAGGGAGCCGACCTCGATCTGCGACACCGTGCCCGCGGCGGGATTGCTGACGAATGCCAACGCGTCGCCTTTACCGAGCGCGATGTCATGACGACCAGTGCCGGTGGCTATTTGCTTGACCAGAGTGCGCGTGTCGGTGTCGATAACCGAAACGCCGCCGTCATGGCTCGCCCACAGATAGCGACCATCCCCTTGCAGCACCAGTCGGATTGGGTTGCTTCCGACCTTGACAGTGGTTGTGACCTTCCAGGTGGCGGTGTCGATCACCGCCACGCCGTCGCTCGCCGGCTGGGCCACGAACAAGGAGCGTGAATCGCGCCCCATCACCCAATCCTCGCCGGGGCTATCGAGCGGGATCAGCGTCACGATCCGCTGTCCACCGTAGCCGCGCAGCGGATCGATGACGGTGATGCTGGCCTTGCTGTTGAGGGCCAGGATGTACCAGGCATTGAGATCGACATCCGGTCGATAGGACAGGCCACCCTGCAAAAAGGCCTGAATTTTATCCCTGCAGGTGGGCTCGCCCTCGCCCTTCGGCACCACAAGGCCGACCTTTTTTTGGCTATCAATCCACACGCCAGGGGCGGCGTTGGAGATCGCCGACCCGGTTGCCGCGTCGGTGACCTTGAAGGTGACCTCGACGTGGTCACCGGCGGTGATTGACGTGACTTGCGCGTCTGGCCTGACGGCCCGCGCTGCAAACGTCACCGTAATGCCGTTGCTGGTTATGGTTCGGGCGTCATCCTGGGCATGCGCAGCCGGCAATAGGCCCAGCGTCAGGCCGGCGCCCAAAGCGAAACGCCACGCCATGCCCCCACCGACCTGTGTCAATATCGCACGTGCGCGCATGAACACTCTTCCCGGCACAGCGCAAATTGCAAGCGAGCTCTCGCGACGGCAGGTTCGCGGGTGGCCGCTGCGCGCGGGCCACCCACCAAGCAAGCAAGCACCGATCCTAAGGCTGCACCCGCAACAGGCCCCAGCGTCCCCCGTCCATGTGGAATGAAGCCTGATCCCGGAACAAATAGTCGCCCGGAACCTTGCCCGCTCCGCCCGCTCCATTTTGCAGGACGATATCGAAATGATTGTTCATTCCCATACCCTCCTGCGCGCCACGAAATTCCGATTGAGCATTGTTGCCGATAAACTGCGAGGCAACGGCGCCGGCAACGTAGGGTTCACGTTGCCAAACGTGGCCATGCACCTGGAATACGCCCGCGCGATTGAGGCTGCCGGGGCTGACCAAGCGGAAGCGCACCGGCGTGCCGGCTTTGGCGGTGAATACGGGCGTGGCTGGATCGCCGCCAACCTGACCGTTCGACACCGCATTGGTAAAATCGACATCGCGGGTGAACTCGAAGGGTGCACCCGGGTCGAAGCCCAGGCGGAACCACATCGGCTCGCTCCGGTAGTTGATTGCCATATTGCCGGAGTCCTCGGCGTCCTCCTGACCACGGCAAATGGCACCGGCCTTAAGCGTTGGCGGCGGTGGCGTTGCCGGCGGATTCGGTATGCCTACGCCCGTTGCTGCCGGCTCGATCGCCTTACCCTCGACCGGGCAGATGGCGGTGTCGTGAGCGTCCCGCAGATTGACGCCACTCTGGGCGAAGACCACGAACTCGCGGAAGCTGGCCCCGCCCGCCGTCACGGTCGCGGCCGTGCGGGTGTTGGCGTCGGTGGTCCAGGTCGCGCTCTGCGGCTCGACGATCAAGGCAGCGCCTAGCCCCTTTAGGGGCTGCTTGATCGGATCGGCAGGCAGCAAATTGACGGCGCCAAACTCCACCGGCGTTGCGATCAGATTGTTGTTGGTCGGGTCACGCGTCAGGTCGCCGGCATACCAGTTGTAGGTCAGAGATTTTCCGGACCGAGCGACCTGGGTGGGGTTCCGGCCAACGTTCATTCCATCATCACTCTTCATGGTGTAGGCCAGCAGCTGGGGATGCACCCCGACACTGCTCGATGGTTTGATCTGATTGCCATTGAAGTTGATCACAAGCGGGGGCAGGCCGCTGAAGCCATCCCGGTCTGGGACAGCATCAGGAAGTAGATTGGTCAGCTGCAGCTTGATGCAGTCGCCGGCATTGGCTCTAAGCACCAGCGGTTCAATCGGTGCATCCGATCTGACGAGCCCACTTTTTTTGTCGACATCCGCCGAATTGACAAAAATCAACGCCGTTGGATCGGTGAGCGGTCCGGGATTGGCGGCAAAACTGCCGACCCGCGGATTGTAGACAAGCGTCCCCCCCGGTAGTGCCGCTGCAGCTACCGCGGTGATGTCGAATTGCCTGACCGGCGCTGCTTTTGGACAGATGCCGGAAAAGGCGTTGGGATTGCCAATGGTGCCGCCAGTGCTGGCGTTGTTGGGTAAGGCCAGCAGGTCCTTCTGCTTGTTCTTGTAGGTTCGCAACAGGCCCCAGGCACCGTGCCACTGACCATCGACGCTCGAACTGGCGCGGTAGAGATGGTCTTCAATGACGCCTTGGGTGCCGCCCTTGGTTTCCGTCATCGGCGATAGGAACTCGAAATGTTCGGAGATGCCCGACACTTGCGCCGCCCGCCAACCGGATTTGCCCTCCGAAGGCTCCAGCAGCCATTTTACACCATTGACCGAGTACACGTGCGTTTCCTCGTGTGCTCCAACGATGATGCGGGTCTGCACGTTGTCGCCCTGATAGGCGCGCAGCACCGGCGTGAACGGATCGCGACCGCTGACGTCCGCCGTCAACGGCGGATAAAAGCCAGGTTGGGTATTGAGGTCGGGAATGGTGCGGTTGACATCCGAACTGTAGGCATAGGCCAGATCGCCCGCATCGCCGGCGGCCTGGCGCGGTGTACCCGCGTTGGGATCGAGCACGCGCAGCGCCAGCGGTTCGTTGCGGTAATTGACCACAAAGGTACCGTTGTCGGTGCTGGCGATTGCCTCCGGACACGGGAGCGGCTGACCGCCGGGGCATTGCTCCGGCTTAGCCCAGAGGAAGGGCAGGCCGACGGGTTCAATACCCGGGGGGATGATGGCGCGCGCCGGATCGGGGCGTGGACGACCCTGGGCGTCGATGCCACCACCCGCCTCGTAGGCGAGCATATAGTCGGCGTAACCCAGCATGAACTCGCGGAAGCTGTCGGCGGGGTTCACGGTGAGGATATCGGCGTTCCAGGCTGTTGGTCCGCCGTCAAAACGGCCACCGTAGAAGGTACCAGTCTCGGGATCACGCCAAGTCGACCCCGCCGGCTCCACCACCAGGGCCGCGTAGAGCCCGACCTGCTGGTGGGTTGATGGGCCATAGTGATCGTGGGTGAAGACCGTACGCAGGGTGCGATCGACACCGGCGGTGTTGACGATCGGATCGGCATACCAGCGCTGCACCGTGGTCTTGGCGCCGAGCGTACCGAAGTATGGGTGTGCGACGGCCGCCAGGCGCTTGCGCGTGCCATCCGCAAGACGCAACCCGCCGCCGGCATTGATGGCAGCGATGCGCTCGAGCGTCTCGTCGGGACTGATGGTGCCATCCTCGTAGTTCCAGCCATTGCCGGAACCATCCGAGGCGGTCACATCGAACTTAACGAGGTGAATGTGCTGACCGATGATGTCGGTCGGGGTTCTCACCTGGAAATCGTCGAGCTCATAGACATTGGGGATCAGGTTGGTGTGGTGGTACGTGATGCAGCTCCGACTGTTAACGCGAAAGAACAGGGGTTGCGGTGCTCGCCGTCCCCCGATGGTGTCGGCAACATCGCCCCACAGCGCCAGGATGCGGGCCTGCGGCGTATGCCAGCCGACCTTGTTGATCTTCAAGTCCATCTGGAAACCGGCTGCCTTGTAGAGAACCGGCGTGCCGGTGGCGTTGCCACGATCATCGATGCAGGGATCCGCAAACGGCGCGCCCGGTTGTGGCGGCAGGCCGTTTGTGACAAAGCTGGTAGCCTGCCCTCTCGGCGTAAACGACGTGTGGGTTCGCTGTGCGTGGAAGTTCATCGCTGTCAGCTCGGCGGCTGTGCCGGTCTCCGGCACTGCATGCGCGTCCGCCGACAACATTACCTTGCTAAAGTCGAGCCGCGTCACGGTCGAGTTCGATACCCCGCTGTCGACCACGTGCCGAGGCAGACCACCATCATCCAGCGTGTCGAGCGGCGGGGTAGGCGGCCGGTGGCCAGCAACACCCGGCACGAAGAACGGGTATCCGGGATTGGTGTCGACGTTGGCCAGCTGCACTTGACCCTTGACGATGCTGACCGCGCTTGGCATCGGCGCCATGGCCAGCGTTGGAACTGGCACCACCGCCGGGATGGGTGTGCCAGCGAGGATCTCCGCATCCGGATAAGCTCGTGATCCCGCCGCCGGGCGCCCGTCCGAGTCAAGCGGCGTGCCCGCTTCAAAGGTGTCGTGATTGCGCCACAGCTCCCACATGCCCTGGGCGAAATGCGGGTAGAAGTGGCAATGGAAGATGGCGTCGCCCACGGTCTGATTGCGATTGCCTGAGCCATTGAACGCGATTTCGTAGCTATAGGTGGCCCCAGGACCGATGGTTTGGCTGTCCAAGTAGGTCGAGTTGTCGCTATCGGGCGTGAGCAGCCACTGGTGCGAATGCAGGTGGAAGACGTGGTGTTCTTTGGGTCCTGCATGCAGGTTGCGGAATTTGACATGATCCCCAATGTAGCTGTGGTGCACGTTCGAGGGATCGTCGGGATAAAAAGCCTTGGTGGCCTTCGGACCGACCGCACCGGGTGGGGGTGTCTGTCCGGGGGAGAGATTCTCAAGACCGGTGTTGGCCGGGATATCGACCACCATGGCGGGGTCGCCAAGCGGCCAGGAGTTCAAGAAGAACTCCTCGTACTTGCAGTCGTTGCAGGCGAACACCGGACCGACGCCCAACCGATTGGCCAGGATCTCCGATCCAACACCGCCGGTGCCGTAGTTGATGGCAAACCCGTCCTTCACGCCGTTGAGTGTGTGCGCGAACACAGGGTTATTGTAGAAACCGGGAAACGCCTGAATGGCGAAGATCTCGTCATGAAAAATGACGGTGAACTCGCGGAACGGCTCTTCGCGCGGACGCAACGGCAACCCCGCGGCTTGCGGCACCGCCGCATTGGGCTCGAGCGCCGGGTTGGGGGGATAGGTGCCATCGGGGAAATTGTTTCGGCCCGGGCCGGTGATGATGGCGTTAAGGTCGGAACGAACGATCTCATTGTTCTGCACCATATTGAGGACGGGGGACCCAGCCTGTGGACTACCCGGCCCATAGACCGCGTCGTAGTTCAGAAAGGGTTGTCCCGTGCGCGCGGTTCCAACCGTCGCGGCTTCGAGGTCGGCGTGTGTGACTTCGCTGCGGTAGTATTCCGCTCCCACAGGTTCGACATTGACCGAGCCAAACAGCCCAAACGACAGCGTCCCCCCGTTACCCTCTGCACCCGTCTGTGCGGCAGGGCTGTAAAGGAAGTTCATGCCCTCGCGCTCGGCATAGAGCGTGTATGTGCGCCGCTCTCCAGGGCTAGCCAGGCTGCTGGCGTTTGCGCCCACGTTTGAGCCGTCATCGGCAATACTGTTGACGAGCTGCAGGCCCGTGACATGCAGCCCGACGTTGCGGGTTATCGGCTGATTGCCCTCGACTCGCGTCGGGTTGAGCAGGTTTTGGAAATTGATGGTCAGGCAGTCGTGGACGTTCATCCGCAGCACAAGCGGCCGCGGCCGCTTGTCTGGACGCAGTACCACCTTGCCGGGCCTCAGAACGCCGCCCGCCGCCTCGGGCTTGCCGGTACCGACCTGGACAACGTCACGCCTGAGGGCATAGATCATGCCGGCCGGGTTCTGGGCGCCGAGCCGGTTGTAGAAGAACACCTGATCGAGCGCCACCACATTGGCGGTCAGCTGCCGCTGGCAAATCGGCGCTGCGGGCAAGATCGCCGGTGCCTCCGCGGACGCCGCCTTGGCGGATGCCGGTGGCGCCTCTGCTGGTTGCGTTCGCTTTCTCCCCGGCTGCCCCTCGCTTGATCCGCCAAGGCTCAAAGCAAACAACAAACACGAAACTGTCGTCAAAACCACGCGCCGCATCGCAGTCTCCACGTTGGATAAATCCGCAGTTGACCACCTGAGGTGTCACCAAGGGGTCGGCGACAGAGGACCGGTCCCTGGACCCTCTCCGTTGACGAGGAAGCCGAGCGTCCAGAGGTTATTGGGAACAATCGGGTCGCCTACGACCACATTCTCGGGAAAAATAAACTCAAAGGTCGGTGCCAGATACTGCCCGCTGGAGAGACCGTTGGCGGCGGGAACACGCTCCAAACAGCGAACTTTTACTTTCGGATCGCTGACCACCGGCATGGCCGTGTTGATATTGGCGGGATCGCAAAGCGACCGGGTCACCACCCGCACGGAGCGCGTGGGAGAGGTTAGAATGCCCGGAGTGGCCTTGTTGGCGCGGAGCCGCGCGCGGCCAGGCGTCGCATCGGTGAACTGGGTTGTGATGCCGCCATCGATGATGTGACCGTTGCTCCCTGGTGCACCGGCCTCGCCGGTCATGGTGCTGGGGGTGATCCAGCGCTGGGTCTCCTGACCGGTGACCGGATCGTAGTCAACCAGGTAGATGTCAACGATGGATTTGACATCGGTGACCATGGCTTCGAGGAAAATCCGGTTCTGCGCCTCCTGCGGCGCGCCGCTCGGAGCCGTTTCTGACGCATCGGCGCTCACCCCGAATTCCCCGATCGCAATGTAGACGGGAAGCGTGTCCGGCTGAGTGAAGATGCCGACATTGGCGCTGATGGTGTGCACCGAGATCGTGTCCGAGCCATTGGGGCCCTGGCCATCGCCAAGCAGCAGCGTGCCCGCATAGGTGATGTGATCACCCACCTCGAATGGTGCCTGCTGCCGTGCATCGGGTTCGGTATCCGTAGCGATGGAGGACGGCGGCAAACTCGGTGTAGAGGCGGGGCCGGGGGGGGCCTTAATGACGAAGGAGCTGCAATAGGTCGTACCCGCCACGGGTGGGAACAGCTCGAAGCCTTTTGGACTGATCACACCGGCTTGGCCGAAATTACGACACCCCATACCCACCCCGACCTTTGGTCGGTTCTTTTGTGGGCAAAGAGCATCGTCCGTCGTGGTTGGGTTTCGGCGGGGCACGCACATCGGATATCCCGTCTCGGCCTTGATGGTCGGATTCTCGTCATCGACGCTGAAGCGCGCATCGGGAGATTGCGGTCGGCCAAATCGGCCGTTGGGATCGTTGATCAACAGCCGAACCAAGTCAGGCCCGCCCGCCCGACCACCAACGAAGATTGCGCCCGTCGGATAGTCGATGCGGGTGATGTAACCCTGGCCGCTATTGAGTGACTGTTGGGAAATGTAGATGAGGCCAGCAATATATTGTCCGGCCACGATATTGCCGATGATGGTGAACTCGGTAGATGGATAGGCGGGGGCAGCCGGGCTTCCCACGGCCGCCGGGACCGTCAACGGCTTGGGGAACGTCGTCGGGTTGAGCAAGTCCGCCCAGGTGTACGAGGCGGCCGGCATTTGCACGATGGTATTGCAGGGAATGGTGATGGTCAGGCCATTGACCACGGCCGTCCCGCCCTGCTGCGAGAGGGAGGCGCAACCAGTTGTTGCCACTGTCGCGCTCTGCAAAAAGCCGATGACGGAAAACCCATGCGTATCCGCCGCAACCGTCGGTATGGTGACAGGCGGGGGCGGCGGCACCGGCGGGTTGACAACATCCGGTGGCGTTGGTGGGGGTACTGGTGGCGGCTTACCTTTGGCATAGCCCGTGCCTATGCCGAGCGCCAGGCAAGCCAGCACCACAGCTGCCGTTTTGCCTGTTCTCCAGCAGCAACGCTGCAGAGACCCGCTTGTTGCGTGCGCGCCTTCGAATCGCACCCTGGCGGTGAACGCAAATATCAGTTTGGCCGCCGCGGCGAGCGGCGCCAGTGTAATTCGAGGCATCTGGCTCTCCCCAGAAAGTGCCTGCCAAAACGATTGAAACTATCAATGCGCGTCAGGGCATTATGGAGCCAGATAACTGCTCCGTAACAACTGTCTCACCCGTGCTGTGTACGGCTGCGTACAGTTAGTCGAGCCACCTCTTCCGTAAAGTAGCGAGTCTGTGATGAGTTCATTGCCGACGGCAACCGTGGGCGACTAACGCTCGGAATCAACTGCTATTCTCGTTGTTGATATTTTTGTTGCTAGCTTTGTTGATATTTGTCATCGATTACCCCACCACAAACGATATAAAACTATACTCGAAAAGTTAGGAATAGCATTTTCGGGCGACTGATGAATCCGGCTCCCGGATCGAGCCACGACCGGCGACCTCTTCGCAATGACGCGAGGAAAAATTGAGCTGCATGTGATGGGCATACGCTGGCCCACTCGATGGCGCCCGCACCCTCTCTAACGCTGATCGTCGCTTGCAAGCGAACGTGACCCGGAAAGCTTCTTTCCCTACGACTGCTCCCTCGCGATGCCTTCGGACAGTCCGCATTTCTTGCGGTATTCATTCCACGCAGCCAAAATGAACCTTTGGCAGAGGAACCCTCGTACGGCGGACAATAATTCGGCGCTACTGCACCCAGGCGCCTCTCCCCGAGATGCCTGTTGAAACCACTGCAAATGCGGTCCTTGTGGACAAAGACGTGGACGACGACGGAATGCGATCGACGCGCGATTTCGGCCGGCCCAGCACGATGCAAACCCCTGTCTCCGCGATTACCATTTACATCGTCGCCTTCGTCACTGGCGCCATCGTCATGAGTTTCGAAATGCTCGGTTCGCGCTATCTCAATCCATATTTTGGCAGCGGGATCTACACCTGGGCCGCGCTGATCTCGACGGTGCTTGCAGCCCTCACCATTGGCTACTTCTTTGGAGGTTGGCTGGCCGACCGTTCGGCCTCTGCAACGGTGCTCAGCACAGTGGTGCTGGCGGCCTCGTTCTATCTCGTGTGCCTGCCCACCTTCGCTGACAAGCTGATCGGTTTCGTGCTCCTCAACATCGACGACGTGCGCGCCGGGACCCTAGTGGCCGCGCTCGCGGTAATGTTCCTCCCAGTAATGCTCTACGGTGTCTATTCGCCGTTTGCGATCAGGCTCGTTCTCAATTCGACCGAGCGCTCCGGCAGCATCGTGGGTGCCATCTACGGCGTCTCCACTTTAGGCTCAATCGTAGGCACGCTCGGCACCACATTCGTCTTGATTCCCACGATCGGCACGCGCGCGATCACATTCGCACTCGGCGCCGCCGGGTTGGTCTGCGGGCTTCTCTTGATCGGGCCCAGGCTGCGGTGGCGTCCGGCGGTGTTGCTGGGTGCGCTTACCTGCGCCGCGCTGGCAGCGCCAACAAGTCGTGCCGAGCCGCT